>Ga0105238_10002364_pt1 | contig 18959 bp, 12 predicted proteins | sample KBSC34metaG_FD_81526 | JGI IMG/M metagenome (GOLD analysis project Ga0105238, IMG submission 81526) | Corn rhizosphere microbial communities from Kellogg Biological Station, Michigan, USA - KBS C3-4 metaG | ecosystem: Host-associated > Plants > Roots > Rhizosphere > Soil | place: Michigan, USA... | reverse complement strand
TGGTGTCACGGGGAAGGGCATTGCCAATGCCTTCGTTATCGGCTGGCAGTCAACGGCCCGCAACAATCTGGCACTGTTGTCGACAGACGACTGGAAAGTGCTGAGCGAATCTCCGGCCTATCCTCCGTCCGAACATCCCGCGATGCGACTGCTTAGCAAGTACTACGGCGTGCAAGGGCTGGTCCGTACCGATGCCGACGGTCAATTCGAAATCGTGCGGCCGCCCAATCAAGAGTTCTACGGTCTGATGGCCTTCAACCAGGAATCGGTCCCGTTCAAGGTCCGCATCGGATCGCTGAAACAGAATGCCGGACAACCGACAGACGCCGGTGAATTTCTGCTGTTTCCCGCCGCCAAAGTCATCGTCACTCCGATCTTCGAAGGCGACCGGCTTTCAATCTGGCCGGAATGGCTCCCCAGCTCCGACGGCCAGCCCGACTGGTTCCCGCGTTTCAAAGCCGTAAACCGTGGTTCTGACCGAGACATTGAGTACGGACATTGGCTGACCATCAACGAACCGCAATCAATCTATGTTCCAGCAGGCATCCGGTTACGTCTGAGGTTCGATTCGCCCTACAACGACGAATGGTCATCAGCGTTCGTCGATAAACCCGTTCAACTCGAACCAGCAGCGTCACAGGACCTGGGCGAACTACATTTCCCCAAAGCTTTACCCGTCGAGGTCCAGGTGATCAGTCAAACCGGCAAGCCTGTCGAAGGTTTCGCCATCCGCCGCAAATACGACGCGATCAACGCCTGGAGCGTCGCACACAACACCGACGAAACCGGCATCGCCTTCTTCCACGTCCACCCGAATTCCAGAGGCAAGTTCAGAGTGACCGATCTGAAAGGCCCCAACGAAATCTCCGATGCCGGGAACTTATCGGTCGACTTCCAAACAACCGACAAGAGTCCCAAAGAACCACTCCGCATCAAAGTCACGGACGAACAAATCAAACTGCTACGCAAAGACAAATAAGCCACTGTTTTTTTTTGCATGACCATCAGGATCCGGTGTGCCACGATCTTTGGAGTCCCCGACAAAGTCGTGTCTTTTCACCGCCTGTCAGGAGTCCGTTGAGACAGGTGAATAGGCACAACGTAAAGGGTGTGGTTCCGGCGAGTGCGTGTGTCCGTCCCCGTTTCTCAACAGACGGTTCGAGCTTGGTTCAAGTGCCATGGATCGGGCGAATTGAATTGCACGTCCACTCGTGGCGCTCAGGCACGCGCGTGAATCGTAATGCGTTGACGATCGGATGAGGCGCAGAGACCTCAGGCCGATTGCAAAAAAACGAGAAACTGCTGACAGGTTCAGCCAGCATCAGCACTCTCTCTTATGAGGACGCGTGCTGACACCGCGTTTGGTGGCTGGCAACGCGTGGCAGACAATGTGCCATCGTTTCGGACGACGAAGTACCGTCTGAGCTCACTATCCACGGACATTTCCATTCGTTTCATTCCGAAAGGTGAATTCGTGAAAAGAACATTCGCACTGCTCACAGCGATTTGCGCACTGCAAATCAGCACGTCTCGCGCAGACGACATCGTTGACCTTGCGGCACTCGTCAACTCCGACATTCGCACCTATACGAATGGCTCGAATTATCCCGTCGGCGGGACTTCGCTGAGCTTTGGCGGAGTGTCCTTTACGTTGGCCAACGGTCCGGGTAATGATCCCAATGGCACGGGGGTGATTCTGGCAAGTGGCCCCGGTCAGTCATATGACCTCGACAATCTGAACATCGCAAATGCAGGTGTCGCTTATGTGCTGATCAACTCCGGATTTGGTTCCTTCGGCTCAGACGTCGGTACGATCGACTTTCTCGGGACTGGCGGTCTCGATTTCACCGTGAACCTGGTCGAAGGAACCAACGTCCGCGACCACTTCAATGGTGTTTTCAACAACACGGCATCGGACATTTACCATACGTTCAGCTTCCCCGGCGACATTCGACTCGACGCCTACAGATTCGTACTACCAACCGCGTTCAACTCGGCAACACTGACGGATATCGTGTTCAGCAGTACCGCCTCCACCGGCGGCCTGGGCGAACCCTTCATCGCCGCGATCACCACCACCGGACCTCAGTCCGCAGTTCCCGAACCCTCCTCATTCGCCCTGATGGGTCTCGGATTAGTATTCGCTGCTTATCGACGACGGACAATCGCCGCGATCTGATTCAAGGATCACAATTCCGCGTCTGGAACGAAGCCGCTCGACTCGAGCGGCTTCTGGCATTTCCGACATGGACATGGACGCCGGCAGGGCGAAGCAGACTGTCAGACACTGTCAGACTCCACGGGCTTCCTAGGATCGATGAAAAATCGTAGGGTGGTGACAAGCCACGTCTTCGAGGCGCAGTCCCACCATCTTCCAATGAATGTCACGGCCGCGTGTTCCGGGAGGGCGAAGCTCCTGCTGAGCTGCGCATCACAGAGCACCTCGTCATCTCGATCCGAACAGCGTCGCACACGTCCCCGCAACAGCATGGATGGAGCCTTTGCGAAGAATCTGCTCGGCTTCATTCAGGCGATCGATGCACGCGAAGGGGAGTGGCAATACCATCAAATCTTAAAGACGCCCGCGGAGGATTTTGTCCTCACCTGTTTCGAGTGCTGGAAGAACCAGATCTCCGTCGAAGTATCGTTAGACGCGGCCTGGGAAGATCCCGAATGGACCGTCCAACTTCGTTTCACCGTCGAAAAGGAGAGATGGCATGACTTCGCAATCCGTTTTGGGCAATTCGCGACCCGGGATGACCATACCCAAGCCTGATTCAAGTTCGGTAGACTGGTAAGCGTCGAAAGGAATTAAGACGCGTCGGAGCACGGGCAATGAAGAGATTCTCTTTGTCGATGTTGGCGTTCGTCGTGACGTCATTCTGTGTGCTGAACTTTGTGGCCTCCCCAGCAAAGTCTTGCCCGTTCTGTCCCGGGCCGTCGTTGACGTTGACTGAACAAGTGGCGCAGGCGGATGCGGCCGTGCTGGTGAAGTGGTTGTCCAGTCGGCCGCCGACGCTTTCGGATCCGGGCCTCTGTGAATTAGAGGTGGTGGATGTCGATCACCAACCCGATGGAAGCAAGCTGGCCGAACGTGGCAAGATCAAGCTGACTCGGCATTGTGCCGGGAAAGTCGGTGACCACTTCATGCTGTTTGGGACGAGTGTCGAGTCGACCATCGAATGGGGAGCTCCGCTGGCCGCTTCGAAGACGGCATACTTCTATATCCGGAATGCGCCGAAACTCGGCGCCGAGACGACCGAACGGCTGCAGTATTTTCTCAAGTACCTGGAAGCCAGCGACAAGCTGGTGGCTGATGATGCGTTTGGGGAGTTTGCCAATGCCGCCTATGCCGATGTCGCCAAGATGTCGGGCGAGTTGCCTCGGTTGAAACTGCGAAAGTGGCTGACGTCGAAAGAGGTCTCAACCAGTCACCTGGGATTGTACGGCATGCTGCTGGGATTATGCGGTACGGATGAAGACGCCCCAATACTCGAAGCGAAAATTACGGAAGAGACCGATGAGATTCGGATCGGCATTGATGGGGTCATGGGCGGCTATCTGCTGCTGACCGGTGAAAAAGGTCTGAAGCTGTTGGAAGAGACCAAGCTGACGAACAAGAAGGCGCCGTTCGCCGAAACGTACGCGGCTTTGCAAGCAGTGCGTTTCATGTGGCAATACGGCGACGGCCGGATTTCACCCGATCGGTTGCGGCAATCGATGCGGCTGATGCTCGACCGACCTGAACTGGCCGATCTGATCATTGCCGATCTGTCACGCATGAAAGACTGGTCCGTCCAGGACAAACTGATGTCCTCGTACGACCAAGAAACCAGCTCGACGCCGATCAAGCGAGCCATCGTCAGATACATCCTGTCGAGCATCAAAGATACCGCTGGTGCCACCGGCAGTGAAGACGAAACGAAACTGCCGCAGCATGTCGTGAAAGGGCAACAATACCTGAAAGAACTGGAAGTCAAAGACCCAAAAACAGTCAATCAAGCCAAACCATTGACCCGGCCGCGGGTCGGCGGGGTTCGCGATTGAGATGGGTTCAGAATAGGTGCGTCGCTCGCGCGTTGAGGATCAAAGAAAGTAGCAGGCATACTCCGTATGCCGTCCGCCGCGTTTTTAGAATTTGAGGTACGGCCAGAAAGAAGAGGCGAACGGCATATCGAATGTACCTGCGACTTTAGACTTGCCCCCCAAGGCGGCGCTTCGCTCTGCCGTTGGGCGTTTTTTGGGCCTTTCAAGACGCAGGAATGGATAGATGACTTAAGGTCGGTGATGCACCTGCTCCACCGCAACTGAGTTGAGGTGACTCGCATTGTGAAACGACTGATCGCTATCGCGACAATCGTCTCAGCGGTCCAATGCTGCTTGTTTCTGGCGCTGATGCTGGCGAGCTATGACTTGTCTCTGTGCAGCGACGACTCGCAAAATGGCGTTTGGGTACAAAATTCGATTCCACTGGCATCGCATTTCCGCGTTGGTTTTTCGCGAGGCAGTATTTGGTTTTTCAGCCTCGATTGTCCTTACACCGGCAGCCTCAGACAGCTTGCCGATGGGGATGGGATTGCCTTTCCAGGTGGACATGCTCGAATCATGCGTGATCACGTTTGGGTGTTTAGAAACAGTGGATTTGTTCAGGAGACCTACATCGGCGAGTTGGAAGAATTCGTGGGGCGTAATCAGTACGGTGATTTCCCCGGACTCTACTACCGCCATTTCGAATGGATGCGAACGCCTACCGAATGGACGTTGGCACTGAGTCTCTGGTATCCGATTGCTCTCGTTGCAGTCTTGCCGTTGGTCTGGCTGATTCGGAACCGGCAAACGGTGTACAAGAAGTGGCATGACATCCAAATGACGCCGCAAAAGACCTGACGGAAATGTTGGGATGCGAGTATGGGTTTCTCGCTAGGATCGCGGGTTGTTCCTTCATCGTGTCCGAGTGCGCTGGCCCGCCGACCCTTCCGAGTTTTCAGATGCCGTCTCAATTGCATAGGCCAATGTCGGCGATCGTTCCTCCGGTCATTTGCCTGTTATTGATTGGCATGTGGCTGAAGTGTCTGCCTGAGTTTCCGGCTCGTTCCATCCCCGAGACCAGCGTGGCGGTGACGGTCTTCTTTCCTGACCCCAGTGCGAATTTGTTGGTCGATTCGGTGTTGGCGAATATGGAGCTTGCGATCGTTGGAACTCCCGGATTGGAGGACATGGCTTTTGCAGTCAGCCGCGATCGGGCGACGATTGTCTTTTTCTTCGAGCCGGGCTCTGATGCGAACCGGGCACTCTCAAACGTTCGGCAACGTATTCAAAACGTCGAGAACGATCTGCCGCCTGAGGTACAGCGACAAGGAGTGGTCGTGATCTCTCCGGTTGCGAATGGTCTGCTGTTTGTTACCGTCGAAACGTCCGGCGATCGAACTCGCCTGAGCAATCTCCATGGCAGCCTCTTTTTCAAGCTGCTACCCGAGGCCAGACGGGCTCATGGCATCGCCAGTGTGATGACTCTCGGAGACGAGCACAGTTCTGTGCGGGTGATTTTCCATCGCAAAAGCATCGAACGATGGAACCACGAAACCGGCCACCACCTAACCGCGCACGAGATTGCGACGAAAGTCCTGACAGATGCTTCCAATTCTCTGAATTGGCACCTGTCGCCACCAAAGAATCAGGAATCAGAGACCATCGAATACGTTTGCACATCGTGGGCGAACCCGCGGCGGAGGTATCCTTTTGAGGAAATTATTATCGCCGCCACGGCGGAAGGTGAGATTCTACGTGTCAAGGACGTCGGGGAAGTGAAAATTGCTCCGCTGTACCCGTCTTACGACGGAGTCTACTCGAACGCCGACACGTTCCATTCTCCCCTTGTCCTGCTGTTGGCGAACGGCGCCAATCGCGCCGATGTCCTGAAACAGGCCAGGGAAATCATCAAACAGGTAAAAAAAGAGTCGCGAGACCTGGATGCAAAATGTGACGTCAGCGACGGATTGCCAGCGTCGTGGAGATTTTCACGGCACATTTCCCGGTGAGAATTTCTGATCATCACAGGCTCGATCTTTCACTTTATTCTGCGGTCACGCAAAGATTGACGCCTCGCCAGTTGAAGTGGATGTGAGGGATTCCCGAATGGACGTTGCAGTTGAGCCGCTGGTGTCCGATAATCCTGTATGTCATTCTGCCGCTGGTTTGATTGCTTCGTCATTGGCGAAGTTTGATTGTACGGCGGAAATGGAGGGACCATGTTCAATCGGGCGATATGGTCAGTTCAGTTTGAGCACCTTGGCAGGCATCCATTCGCACCGCTGGGGTACGTCCTGAAAGGAATCGCAGAAATCATTGGATTTCTCGGTGCGCTGACCGTCATCGGTGCATCAGCTTTCTGACGCAATTTGGCGTGTCGGTTTTTCTGAGTCCGTTCGCGTGCTGGATGCGCCCGGCTGCACTTGAGCGCAGCCGCATCGAGTCGCTGTGCCCGCCGGCCAGTGGGCGCGGATTCCTCAACGTTCTTGCTCCGGATGAACCAGGCCTCCGACGCCGGGAAAATTGCCTGCGGCGGGCTGCCTAACTTGTGCCGTCTCTGCCATTTCTCAGGCTTTTGCCGGTTGCAATCGATTATCCGGCGTCGCTATAACGCGATTCACATCCTTTTAACAATTCCTTAACAACTCTGCGCGGGCTGCTTCAGATGCTGATTCGTCGATGGTCGGAGTGTGTGCGGACGTCGCTCTTTCGCGTTCAGTTTTTGATGGCCAATCCCGCGACCCGGCGGATGGCGCGCGGGCGGCAACGGCCCCTCAGCGTGGGAATTGTTGAGGACCTGGAAGTCCGACGATTGTTGTCGGGGACGCCGATCATTAGCGAGTTTCTCGCGGCGAACTCGGGTGGCTTGCCGGATAAAGATGGTGACTCGAGCGACTGGATTGAACTCTACAATCCAACACTCAACGATGTCGATCTGAATGGCTGGTCGCTGACAGATACCAAGAGTGATCTGAATGAGTGGCAGTTCCCGCATGTGGTTTTGCCTGCCAATCAGTTTCTGACGGTGTTCGCATCGGGCAAGAACATCACGGTCGGTCCCGAGTTGCACACCAATTTCAAACTGTCGTCCGGCGGTGAATATCTGGCTCTGGTCAATCCGGGTAATACGGTTGTCAGTGAGTACGCACCCAAATTCCCTGATCAGATCGACAACGTTTCGTACGGTGCCGATTTCAATGTTGCCAAGTTGATCCAGCCAGGTGCTGCCGCGCACGTGCTGATTCCAACAGACAATGCCTTGGGGAACACCTGGACGACATCTTCGTTCAATGATGGCAGCTGGACCAATGGCCAAACGGGAGTGGGATTCGGAATTCTGCAACCGGGGTTCAATGTCCGGTACATCAAATCGAGTGTGGCGCTGAACGATCTGGACGGGGCGAAAGAGGTCCTGGGCAATTCGTCGGAATGGTCAAAAACGGTGCAGGTGAATGCACTGGTTGTCAATTTCATGGGCAACGGCGGCGGCGGGAACTTTGGTGCCGACTTGCCGTTTCCCACGCAAAATGTCGGCGACGACTACGACGACTTTCTGATCAACGCCACTGGCAACATCACCATCCCGTCCGCGGGCAACTGGAGCTTCGACGTCAACAGCGACGACGGCTTCGAACTGAAACTCGAACGAAACGGTGTGATTTTCACGTCGCAGTTCCCTGGGCTGCGAGGGGCCAGCGACTCGGTCGCCACATTCAACCTGCCGGAAGCTGGTGACTGGAAAGTCTCGCTGATCATGTTTGAACATGGCGGCGGGGCGAGCGTCGAAATGTCGGCTGCGCAGGGCAGTTTTGGCAGCTTCGATCCCAGCCAGTTTCATCTGATTGGCGACACGGCGTCGGGTGGGTTACTCGCGCTGACACCTCCTGTGGCGGGGTCGGATGTCAGCGTCGCAACGGACTTGGGCGCTGTAATGAAGGGCATCAATTCGAGTGCCTACGTCCGGATTCCGTTTACAGTGACGGATCCCAGCGCGTTCGATGCGATGCTGCTGCAGATGCGGTACGACGACGGCTTTGTCGCGTATCTCAATGGAGTGGAAGTCGCGCGGCGGAACGCGCCGGGCAGTCTGAACTTTCAATCGACCGCCACAGTCGCTCGGTCGATCAATGATGTTGTGACGGCCGAAAATATCAACCTTTCGAGCTTTCTGAACCTGCTGCAGCCGGGCACCAATGTGTTGGCCATTCAGGGACTAAACGTCTCGGCCAGCGACAGCACGTTTCTCATCGAACCGGAACTGACTGCGACCGCCGTTCACCCCAACGTGCACGAATACTTCCAGGCACCCACGGCGAATGCACCGAACGTCAATCCGTCACAAGGCATCGTCGATCGAGTGACTGCCAGTATCGACGCCGGGTTCTACAACAGTCCCTTCACCGTCGCGCTCAGTTCGACGACGGCTGGAGCCGTGATTCGGTACACGACTGACGGCAGTGCCCCAACGTTGACGAACGGGACGATCTACAGCGGCCCGGTGACGATTTCCGCGACAACGACTTTGCGGGCCCAGGCGTTCAAGGCCGGGTATCTGGCGCTGCCCTCGATCACGCGTTCTTACATCTTTGTCGACGACGTGATCCAACAATCCCCCAGCGACGATGTCCCGGGCGGGTATCCCGATACGGGTGCGCCGCCACCTGGCTGGCCCAGCACCTGGGGCAGCAATGTTGTTGACTACGGTATGGATCAGACCGTCGTGCAACAGGAAGGTGCCAGCCGAGTGAAGGATGCGTTGCTGGCATTGCCCTCGATCTCGATCACCACTGACTTGGCCAACCTGTTCGATGCGACAACGGGGATCTATTCCAACGCGTACAACGATGGACGCGATTGGGAACGTCCCGCATCGATTGAATTGCTCAACCCCGACGGGACGCCTGGTTTCCAGGTGAACGCCGGTTTGCGGATTCGCGGCGGTTACAGCCGCAGCACCGACAATCCAAAACATGCCTTTCGCTTCTTCTTCCGTAGCGAATACGGCGATTCGTCGCTCGACTATCCGATGTTTGGCAGTGAGGGTGCCGATTCGTTCAAGAAGCTGGATCTGCGTACCGCACAGAACTACTCGTGGAGCTTCGGCGGCGATCCCAGCAACACGATGATCGAAGACAATTTCGAACGCGCATCGCAGGGGGCGTTGGGTCAGCCGTACACCCGCAGTGCGTGGTATCACCTGTATATCGATGGCCAGTATTGGGGCGTCTATCAGACCGAAGAGCGCCCGGAAGCCAACTTTGCCGAGACCTATCTGGGAGGCAGTGCCAACAACTACGACGTGATCAAGGTCGATCCGGGTCCGTACACGGCGTACGCGACCGACGGGAATATGATTGCCTATACCAAGCTGTGGCAAGACGCCACGACGATGGATTTCTCGAGTAACGCCAACTACTACTTCATTCAGGGCAAGAACGCCAGTGGCGTCGATGATCCGTCGATTCCCAATGAAGAGGTGTTGCTGGACGTCGACAATTTGATCGACTACATGATGGTCACGCTGCATGGCGGCAATCTGGATGCACCGATCTCGGCGTTCCTGGGCAATAACGGGATTAATAACTTCTTCGCCCTGCGTGATCGCACCGGTCGTCGTGGATTCGTCTACATCCAGCACGATTCCGAGCACACGCTGCACAACATTAGCGAAGACCGGAACGGTCCATTCCCCGCCGGCGACCAATTGCAGTACTTCAATCCACAGTATCTGCATCAAAAGTTGATGGCGAACGCCGAATATCGCCAGCGATTCGCCGACGCCGTACAGAAGGCGTTCTTCAACGATGGGCCGATGACGGTCGCGAATATGCAGGCTCGATTCCAGAAGGACGTCGATGCGTTGAACCTGCCGATCATCGCCGAAAGTGTGCGCTGGGGTGACGCCAAGCGTCCTACCTCACCGCTCGAACGGTCCGACTGGCTGGCCGCCGTCAATCAGATGGAGTTCGGTTTCCTGGGCAACCGCAATCCGATCTTCCTGGCTCAACTGCAGGCGAACGGACTGTTTCCTTTGATCGATGGCCCGGGGTTCCTGATCAACGGATCTCCGCAATCCGATGGACAGATCCCGCAGAACAGCCAGTTGCGATTTTCGTCGAGTAGCGGTGGAGTGGTCTATTACACGACCGACGGTAGCGATCCGCGACTGGCAGGTGGAGCGATCAATCCCTCCGCGAAGACCTATATTCCCAACATCACATCCACGACGTTACTCAGTTCCGGTTCCTCCTGGAAATACAACGATTTGGGATTGAATTTGGGTACCGCCTGGCGCGCAGGGTCATACAACGATTCGAGCTGGTCGAGTGGCAATGCGGAACTGGGGTACGGCGACGGCGATGAAGTGACGACTGTCGGCTTCGGTTCGGACGCCTTGTCGAAATACATTACCACCTATTTCCGCAATACTTTCAACATCGCGAGCGTCCTGTCGGTCACTGGTTTGACCCTGCGACTGAAACGAGATGACGGAGCGGTCGTCTATATCAATGGAGTGGAAGCTGTCCGCAGCAACATGCCGTCAGGGACGATCGATTCCAGCACGTTGGCATCGACTGCCGTCGGCGGTAGCGACGAAAGTACGTTCTTCACGTACCAGATTGATCCCAGCCTGTTGATCGCCGGTACGAACTCGATCGCAGTCGAGATTCATCAGTCCAGCGCCAACAGTTCGGATATCTCGTTCGATGCCCAACTGTCGGTCACGACAGACTCGACCGCGGCGGTTCTGGTCAGCGGTCCAGCCAAACTGGAAGCTCGAACGTTGTCAGGCGGCAATTGGTCGGCATTGAGCGAAGCGAATTACAAAGGCCCGACCGCCGCGGCCAAGGGAAATCTGGTCGTCACCGAAATCGAATACAATCCGGTCGCTCAGCCCGGCGCAACAGCGGCTCCATTCAATGACAAGGAAAACTACGAATTCATCGAACTGCGGAACATTGGTCCCGACGTGATCGATTTGACCGGTGTCCAATTTACGCAGGGGATCACTTACGATTTCACCGGTAGTGCCGTGACTTCTCTGCAACCGGGCCAGTTGGTCGTCGTGGTCAAAAATAAGCTGGCGTTCGAACTGCGTTTCGGCACGGGAATTCGTGTCGCTGGCGAGTACTCGGGCAACTTGAGTAACGGCGGTGAAGAGATCGCGTTGATCGGTGCCGACAGCAAGACGATTCAAGACTTCACTTATGATGACGATCAGTCCACCACACCGAAATGGCCGGCTCTCGCGGACGGCGGTGGAAAGTCGCTGACAATTCGCAGCGTTTACGGCGACTACAATCAGCCCGGTAACTGGCGCGACAGTTATGCTGCCAACGGAACTCCGGGGTACGAAGAAAACGACTTCCCCTCGACGCCGACCCTCTCCAAAACCAACGTCGACGAGAACCTGCCGAATGCCGTTGTCGGAACATTGTCATCGACCGATTTGAACACGTTTGACTTCGCGACGTTCAGCATCACGCCTGAATTCGACGGTGCTCAATTCGTGATCGTCGGCAACGAATTGCGAGTGGGATCGATTGGACTGGAATTCGAAGCCGGACCGACACGCAAGGTCACCATCCGAGCAACTGATCAGGGTGGCCTGTTCGTCGAGAAGACATTCACGATCACCGTGAATGATATCGTCGAGGAAACCATTCCGCCGATCAGTCAGGTCGACGCATTACCGGCTGTTGTGACGACGTCGATCGTCCACATCACCTGGTCCGGACAAGACAACGTGGGCGGATCGGGCATCGCCTCGTTCGATATCTTTGCGGCAATCGACGGTGGCCCATTCGCGCCGCTGCTGCTGGGAACAACGACCACATCGACGAATTACCCGGTCTCGTCGGGACACAGCTACCAGTTCTATTCAATCGCCCGTGACCAGAACGGCAATGTTGAAACGGCACCCGCCGTGGCTGATGCGTCGATATTTGCCACTGCGGCTCCCGTCGTATCGAACGCGGTGTTCGACCTTGCCGACAACGCCCCGAACGGCTTAATTGTCGGCAGCGTCACAGCCAGCGATCCCGATGCCGGTGACACGCTGACTTATGGAATCACCTCTGGCAACACCGGAGGCGTCTTCGCCGTCGACCCGGCCACCGGCGTACTGACGGTCATCAATTCGGCGGCACTCAACGCCACGACAACTCCTTCGTACTCGCTGACGATCGCTGTCACCGACAACCACGGAGCGATGACGCCGGCCACGGTCACCGTCAATGTCCATGTCGCAACTGTGTTTGACTATGTCTTCATCAATGGCGAACTGACGGTTGTCGGTACTTCGGGTGACGACATCATCACGGTACTCGACAACGCTGGGTTCGTGCAGATCATCGACGTTCCCAATGTGTTCAATACCTCGATTGCGACTGCGTCCTTGACCAAAGTGTCGATCTACGGTTTGGCAGGCAATGACACCCTGAAGCTGGATAGCTCGTTGGGCGCCGCTGTGAAGGGAGCACTCATCGGTGGGGATGACAACGATGTGCTGATCGCCGGAATCGGTGACGATCGGATTGATGGTGGCAACGGAAACGACACTGCCAGCTACATTGGTTCGCTCGCCGGAGTGAACGTCAACCTGGCGATCGCCGGCAGCCAGAACACGCTGGGCTCGGGCTTCGATCAACTGATGAACCTCGAAAACCTGGCCGGATCGAACTTCGACGATCGACTGACGGGGAACAACAACCCCAACGTCATCCGCGGTAACGGCGGGAAGGATACTCTCGTCGGTGGCGATGGCGCCGATACACTCGACGGCGGTGCCGATAATGACACGATCTACTTCAATAATCTCGATTTGTTGATCACCGGTGGAACGGGAATCGATACTGCAATCGTCGATGGAGCCACCAGCGCAGTCAATCTGAACCTCGTTACGGCTCAGCTTGAAGTCGTCAACGCAGCAACATCGACATTTAACAACACCTTCGACGCCACCGGATCGGCTGTACCCGTCACCGTGCTGGGTGGTAGCGGCGATGACATCATCTACGGCGGAAATCAGGGCGACTACCTGCTCGGTGGGGCCGGCATCGATCATATTTATGGCCGTCTGGGCAACGATACTCTCGTCGGCGGTCGCGACAGTGATTACCTGGATGCAGGGGATGGCGATGACACGATCTACTTCGACAACCTCGATTCGGGCGTCATTGGTGGAACAGGCCGAGACACAGGTGTCCTTTATGGAGCGACCGCGGCCGTCTATGTGAATCTGCCAGGCGATCAATTGGAATCGGTCGACGGTTCGGCGTCACCGTTTAATAATGTGTTCGATGCGACGACTGCCACGTACGCCGTCTCGGTCTGGGGCGGCAGCGGGAACGACAATATCATCGGTGGTAGCCAGGGTGACCGTCTGTTCGGCGGAGCTGGCAAGGATCAACTCTACGGCAACGGCGGCAACGACATTCTGGTCGGCAATATCGGCGACGATAGTCTCGACGGAGGCACCGGCGACGATACGCTGTACTACGACAGTCTCGACAGCCGTATCTATGGTGGAGTCGGGTACGACACCGGTATGGCCAGCGACCCGTCGGCACCCACGAACCTGAACATGACGCTCGGGTTGATCGAAGCGGCCAATGGAACAGGGTCGCCGTTCGGTAATATCTTCAATGCCACAGGTGCCACTTGGGAAGTCGTGATCCAGGGCGGCAATGGAGCCGACACGATCATCGGCGGTGACAAGAACGATCGCCTGTACGGCGGCGGCGGCGGTGACACGATCCGCGGCAACGGCGGCAACGACTTCATCATGGGTCAGGCAGGAGCCGACCTGATGAACGGTGGCGACGGAGACGATCTGCTCTACTTCGACGATCTTGACAGCAGCGTCTTCGGCGGCGACGGCAACGATACCGCGATTGTTCTGGGCGCGACAGCCGGCGTGAACTTGAACATGACTTCGAACAAAATCGAAACAGCCGACGGCCGAAGTTCAAACCAGAACAACACATTTGACGCATCTGGAGCAACCTTCCGCGTCACGATCTTCGGCGGTACAGGCAACGACACGTTGATCGGCGGCGATATGAACGATTACCTGGCGGGCGGCGCAGGCCAGGATCAATTGTTCGGCAACGGCGGCGATGATGCGCTGGTCGGTGGAGCAGGGGCCGACGCCCTGAATGGTGGCTCGGGCAACGACGGATTGTACTTCGATAACTTCGACACGAAGGTCATCGGTGGCATCGGGACTGACACGGCTGTGATCTATCAGGCGACTGCAGGCGTGAACCTGAATCTGACGACCGGTGCGATTGAAACAGTCGACGGCACAGCGTCAACCTTCGTCAATACGTTCAATGCCACCGGTGCGTCGTGGAGCGTCTACATCTGGGGCGGTTCCAACAACGACACGATCATCGGCGGTAACGCGGCCGACCACCTGTTCGGCCAGGCGGGCAACGACACCTTGATTGGGAATGGTGGCGACGACGTGCTGGTCGGCGGTGACGGTTCCGACACGGTCAGCTATGCCACGGCGACGGGCCCGGTCACGGTGAACCTGACGACACGCACGTCACTGGGCACCGCTGGGCGCGACACGTTCTATCAGATCGAAAACATCACGGGTTCACTGTTCGCAGACACGCTGATCGGCGATCCATTCAACAACATCATCCATAGTGGAGGCGGCAGCGACACCATCGACGGCAAAGGTGGCAGTGACCAGATCTTCAATCCCTAACCCGTGTTATTCGATCCCTGGGGTATCGTTTGAAACGTTCGGGGCGTAGGCGGCCGGGGCGTTCCAGTCTTCTGGAAGCCCCGCAATCCTGCACAGGCAGCGCACGAAATCTCTGAAGCACTTGTCGCCTGAATCCAGGCGGCGCGGTGGCACTTCGATGACAAATCGTCTGTCGAATCTCACAGAAACTCGTCGTCGTCATGCAGATCATTTTCGGTGACGACACGGTGGCCGGCTTCGTTCAGGATACGGATGGCTTGGTCGACGTCGTCGACAAACATCGCGATCGCGCCCCGACCGCGGCGGCGATACAACAATGGATAGGCGTGGTGAATGTTGACTTCGGCCTTCACCAGGGTTGAACAGACATCGTGGAACGGCTTGTCGCCTTCAGGCAGTTCCACGCCGACGACATCGCTTTCGCTGAACAGAAATCCGGAAAGTTCGAGTTTCTCGCGGGCGCGATCGGCGTCGTTAAACATCAGCCGAACCATCGCGAAATCGACCGAATCGACGATGCTCATCGCCATCACGCGCGTGTCGAGCGATTCGAGTTGGCGTACCAGATCGTTCAGTCGGCCGACCCGATTTTCGAGGAACACACAGAACTGACGCAAACAGGGCCAATCACGACCGCGCATCGTCTGCGTGTCAGTCTCGTCACCACTCTCGAAATTCTTCGCCATCGAGTCGCTCCATCGATCACTTGAACATCATGTCTGGGAATACAATCGTCGGTTGCCGATCAAGGCGGTGTGACAGGACACGCATCAGCGGACGCCAATGACGGTATTGCGCGGCGGACAGATGGCAGACGCGACAACAGCTTGCAACGCGCTCTTTCCGCCTCAATCCGATTTTGTTATCCACTCTACGGCAAACGCGTGTGGTCGGTCAATCGGTGTGTGTTGCGAAGATGATGATCGGTCCAAGCGGGGTGACCTGTAGCGTTCACGTCTTCGGGAATGCTCCGGAGCTTGTGATTCAAGAGAAATGCTTCAACACAACCAGAGATCATGACATGGTTCGTATTCAATGAATTCGGCCATGATTTCAGGGAGGTTAGTGGTGATTCGGACTTGTTTATTCGACATGGGCAACGTGCTGCTGCATTTTTGCCATGATCGCATGTGCGACCAAATCGGTGCGTTATGTGGACGTAGCGGTCGCGAATTGAAGCCGCATCTGATCGAATCGGGATGGCAGTGGGACTTCGAGCGCGGCACGGTGTCGCCAGATCAGTTCCATCAATGGTTTGAATCAACCTTTCAAACGAAGGTCAACCTCACCGACCTCGCTCGAGCGGCCTCTGATATCTTCACGTTGAACACTCCAATCGTTTCCGTGCTCGACGAATTGAAGTCGCGCGGATACCGGCTGGTGTTGCTGTCGAACACCAGCGTGTTTCACTACGAATTCATTCGAGACCAGTTTGACGTTCTCGACCGATTTGACGATTTGGTGTTGTCATTCGAAGTCAAATCTCTCAAGCCCGATCCGGCGATCTACGAAGCAGCTCTCAAGAAGATCCACTGCGATCCGCCCGATTGCTTCTACACCGACGATATTGCGAAGTACGTCGAAGGCGGACGGCGTCACGGTTTGGATGCCGAAGTCTTTACGACCGTCCCGCAATTGAAGACGCATCTGGCCGTGCGCGGGATTGAATTGACGGGCGCGGTCACTGTGTGATCGCCGAACGCTGATCGTTTGTTTGCTCGGTATGGATTTAAAAGCGAAGTTTTCGACATGGCGCATCTGGATTTCCTGTCGTCGGTTCATAAGTCCACCGAGCGTGATTATCGCCAACGGGTGCTCGATCATGACAAGGCCGAATGCGCCGAGATTGCGTGCCAATTCGGGCGCGACTATTGGGATGGAGACCGCCATGTCGGATATGGCGGCTATCGCTATGACGGACGCTGGCGCGCAGTGGCCCAGGCGATGGCACAGCACTATCAACTGAAACCCGGTGCGCGCATTCTCGACGTGGGGTGCGGCAAGGCGTTCTTGCTGTACGAGTTCACGCAAGTGGTGCCGGGGGCTCAGATCACCGGGATCGACATTTCGACCTATGCAATTGAAAACGCGAAAGAGGAAGTCCGTCCGTTTCTGCAGGTTGCCAACGCAAACAAACTACCTTTCGCCGACAAGTCCTTCGACCTGGTGTTCAGTCTGAATACGCTGCACAACTTGTACAACTACGACCTGTTCGCCGCCTTGAAAGAAATGGAACGGGTCGGCCGCGATGCCAAATATCTGGTCGTCGAGACCTATCGCAACGAGCGAGAAAAGGTCAACCTGCTGTACTGGCAACTCACCTGCCGCGCCTTTCATACTCCCGCAGAGTGGGAGTGGTTGTACAAACAGGCCGGCTACACCGGCGATCATGGCTACATCGCGTTTGAGTGATCGGCTGACAACGAGCTAACGATTGTCTCTAAGCGTCCACTTGCGCCAGCCAATAATCCAATCCACCGGATCACTCGTTCTCTGAAGACGATGCCGCTGGCATTCTTCCGTCAGGATTTTGGTGAGGACCGTCGGTATCGCGGGGTTTGGCGAGGCATTAGACTGGCGATGCACAATCTGTTTTGACCTCGCTCCTTCTGCAGGAACTGGCAGCTATGTCCGGCACCGCTGAAATGGCTCGGGAACGGGTGGACGAGTTTTCTAAACGAGTGGCGGCGGTGCGCGAGAGCCTGCATCGTGTCATCGTCGGACAAGATCAGACGATCGACCTGCTACTGACGTGTGCTCTGACCGGTTCTCACGCCCTGCTAATGGGCGTACCCGGACTCGCCAAAACCCTGCTGGTCAAAGCGCTGTCGTCCGCGTTCGATTGGAAGTTTGCTCGCGTCCAATTCACTCCTGACCTGATGCCATCGGATATCACCGGATATGAATTGCTCGCCCGTGATGGGGCCAATACCGAACAGAACATGGTGTTTCGACGCGGTCCGGTCTTCGCAAACCTCGTGCTGGCGGACGAAATCAACCGTGCCGCTCCGAAGACTCAATCGGCGTTGCTCGAAGCGATGGCAGAACAGCACGTCACCGTCGGCGGACAGACCTATCCGCTCGAGGAACCGTTTCTCGTCGTGGCGACTCAGAATCCAATCGAGCAGGAAGGAACTTATCCGTTGCCGGAAGCGCAACTGGACCGGTTCATGATGGAGATTCGCATCTCGTATCCGACGCCCGCCCAAGAAGAGGATATCGTGATGAAGACGACCTCCGGTGCCGTCTCGTTGCCGCCACCGGTTTTCGATCGAGCCGCCTTCATCGAATTGCGGAATCTCGTCTGGTCGGTACCCGTGCCGAAAAACGTTGCGGCGTACGCCGTACGACTGTGCGGAGCCAGTCGACCTGAAGACGAACGGGTCAATTCGTTCGCGAAAAGCTACGTCTCATGGGGAGCCGGCCCGCGTGGATCTCAAAACCTGGTTCTGGCCGCAAAAGCACATGCCCTGCTGAAAGGACGCACGGCGCCGACCGTCGACGACGTCAAAGCCGTGGCACTGCCGGTCCTCAGGCATCGCATTCTGGTCAATCACCGCGCGATCGGCGACGCCATCACGAGCGACAAAGTGATCGAACGACTGATCAAGGAAACCCCGGGCTGATCGCCCGTCTGCCAATCCGTTTCAACTGACTCCCCTGATTTTCTGACAGACGTGTGAACCGCATCGCAAAGGTTGCGAGGCATGGCGAATCAAACCCAAAGCCGATTTCTGGACCTGCGATTGCTCGCGGCACTCGAGCGATTGCGGTTCACGACACGCCGTCGGATTGACGGAGCCTATAGCGGGCGACATCAATCGCGTCAGTTGGGCGGTGCCGGTGAGTTCGTTGATTTCCGTGAGTACACGCCGGGTGACGACCTGCGACGCCTTGATTGGAAGGTCATGGCTCGGACCGGTCGCACCTATCTGCGCATGTATCAGGACGAGACCAATCTTTCCTGCACGATGCTCGTCGACGTCAGTCGGTCGATGCTGTTTGGCGGAGCACCGCGCGCCGGTGGTCCCGGTTCCAAGCTGCAGTACGCTCAGTATCTGACAACGGCGTTGTCGCATATCGTCAGTCAGGGGCAGGACCAGGTCGGCTTGGCGATCGCATCAGACAAGTTGCACGACTTCGTGCCGCCGGGTGGCACTCCAGAACATGTGGCTCGCGTGCACAGCATCATCGAAGCGATACGACC
>Ga0105238_10002362_pt1 | contig 18962 bp, 12 predicted proteins | sample KBSC34metaG_FD_81526 | JGI IMG/M metagenome (GOLD analysis project Ga0105238, IMG submission 81526) | Corn rhizosphere microbial communities from Kellogg Biological Station, Michigan, USA - KBS C3-4 metaG | ecosystem: Host-associated > Plants > Roots > Rhizosphere > Soil | place: Michigan, USA... | reverse complement strand
CGGAAGTCGCCACCGCGGTGGCCCAGGGGGATCTGTCGAAGAAGATCACCGTGAATGTCTCCGGCGAAATCCTTCAGCTCAAAGAAACCATCAACACGATGGTCGACCAGCTGAACGCCTTTGCGGGAGAAGTGACGCGCGTAGCGCGCGAGGTGGGTACCGAAGGCAAACTCGGCGGCCAGGCCAATGTGTTGGGCGTGGCCGGCACCTGGAAAGACCTTACCGACAGCGTCAACTCGATGGCGTCCAACCTGACAGCCCAGGTTCGCAATATCGCGGACGTGTCCACGGCGATCGCCAACGGCGACCTCTCCAAAAAGATCACCGTCGACGTCAAAGGGGAGATTCTCCAGCTGAAAGAGACCATCAATACCACCGTGGACCAATTGAACGCGTTTGCGTCGGAGGTCACCCGCGTGGCCCGCGAAGTGGGCACGGAAGGAAAGCTTGGTGGCCAGGCGGTCGTTCGGGGCGTTGCGGGTACATGGAACGACCTTACTGACAGCGTGAACTCCATGGCGTCGAACCTTACGGACCAGGTTCGCAATATCGCGGAAGTCGCCACCGCGGTGGCCCAGGGGGATCTGTCGAAGAAGATCACCGTGAATGTCTCCGGCGAAATCCTTCAGCTCAAAGAAACCATCAACACGATGGTGGATCAGCTGAATTCCTTCGCCTCGGAAGTGACGCGCGTCGCCCGTGAAGTGGGCACGGACGGCAAGCTGGGCGGCCAGGCGGAAGTCGCAGGTGTCGCGGGCACCTGGAAGGATTTGACGGATTCGGTGAATTCCATGGCGGGCAATCTCACCGCCCAGGTCCGCAACATCGCCGAAGTGGCTACGGCGATCGCCGGTGGTGATCTTTCGCGCAAGATCACCGTGGACGTGCGCGGTGAAATTCTGCAGCTGAAAGAGACTCTGAATACGATGGTCGACCAGCTGAACCGCTTTGCCGGCGAGGTGACGCGCGTGGCCCGCGAGGTCGGTACGGAGGGCAGGCTTGGCGGCCAGGCCAATGTTCCCGGCGTTGCCGGCACTTGGAAGGACCTTACCGACAATGTGAATCTTCTGGCCGCCAATCTCACCACCCAAGTCCGCAACATCGCCGAAGTCACGACTGCGGTGGCGCGAGGCGATCTTTCCCGCAAGATTACGGTCGATGTGAAGGGCGAAATTCTGGAACTGAAGGTCACCATCAACACGATGGTGGACCAGCTCAACGCCTTTGCCGCCGAAGTCACCCGCGTGGCGCGCGAAGTCGGCACCGAGGGCAAGCTTGGCGGCCAGGCCCAGGTGTCGGGCGTGGCGGGTACCTGGAAAGACCTGACGGATAACGTCAACTTCATGGCCTCGAACCTGACGACCCAGGTTCGCAACATCGCCGAGGTGGCGACCGCGATCGCAAATGGCGATCTTTCAAAGAAGATCACCGTGGACGTGCGCGGCGAAATTCTTCTTCTGAAAGAGACCTTCAACACGATGGTCGAACAGCTGCGATCTTTCGCGGCGGAAGTCACCCGCGTGGCGCGCGAAGTCGGCACCGACGGCAAGCTGGGCGGGCAGGCGGAGGTCACCGGCGTCGCCGGCACATGGAAAGACCTCACCGATAGCGTCAATTCCATGGCGGGCAACCTAACGGGCCAGGTACGCAACATCGCGGAAGTCACTACCGCCGTGGCGCGCGGTGACCTTTCCCGCAAGATCACCGTCGATGTGAAGGGCGAAATTCTCGAATTGAAAAACACCATCAACACGATGGTCGATCAGCTCAACGCCTTTGCCGCGGAAGTGACCCGCGTGGCGCGCGAAGTGGGTACGGAAGGCAAGCTTGGCGGGCAGGCCCAGGTACCGGGTGTGGCCGGTACTTGGAAGGACCTGACGGATACCGTCAACGACATGGCCGCCAATCTGACCGAACAGGTGCGCGGCATCGTGAAGGTGGTCACCGCCGTGGCGGATGGCGATCTCAAGCAGAATCTGACGGTGAAATCCAAGGGCGAAGTGGCGGCGCTGGCCGAAACCATCAACAATATGACAGCCACCTTGGCCACGTTCGCGGATCAGGTGACCTCCGTCGCCCGTGAAGTGGGTGTCGAAGGCAGGCTAGGCGGCCAGGCGAATGTTCCCGGCGCCGCGGGCACATGGAAAGATCTCACCGGCAACGTGAATTTGCTGGCCGCCAATCTCACCACCCAGGTCCGCGCCATCGCCGAAGTCGCCACCGCCGTCACCAAGGGCGACCTGACGCGCTCCATCCAGGTCGAAGCGCGGGGCGAAGTGGCGGAGCTGAAAGACAACATCAACACCATGATCGGCAATCTGCGCCTGACCACGGACCGGAATACGGAGCAGGACTGGCTCAAGACCAATCTGGCGAAATTCACCAACATGCTGCAGGGCCAGCGCGACCTGGTGACCGTGGGCCGAATGCTGCTGAGCGAGCTGACCCCGCTGGTCAACGCCCAGATGGGCGTCATCTACCAGATGGAGAATGGCGAGGAGCCGCAACTCAAGCTTCTCTCTTCCTATGCGGATCATCCCATCGACGGGCATCCCAAGGCATTCCTGATCGGCCAGGGACTGATCGGTCAATGCGCCGCCGACCGGCGCACTCACCTTGTCCTGAATGTGGAACGGGCTGTTCCGGTCAACTCCGCGCTGGTGCAGGTCACGCCCCGGAATATCATCGTCCTGCCGGTTTTATATGAGAACCAGGTCAAGGCGGTGATCGAACTTTCGTCCCTGTCCGATTTCACGGACCTGCAGATTGCATTCCTCGAACAGCTCACCGCCAGCATCGGAATCCTGGTCAACAGCATCGAAGCCACGATGCAGACCGAAGGGCTCCTGAAGCAATCCCAGCAACTGGCGGGAGAGCTTCAATCCCAGCAAAACGAGCTCCAGCAATCGAACGAGCAGCTGGAGCAGAAGGCCCGGGAGCTGGCGGAACAGAATGTCGAAGTCGAGCGGAAGAATCAGGAAATCGAGCAGGCGCGCCGCGCGCTGGAAGACAAGGCCAGCGAGCTCGCACTGACATCAAAATACAAGTCGGAATTCCTGGCCAATATGAGCCACGAGCTGCGTACCCCGCTCAATTCGATCCTGATTCTCGGCCAGCAACTGGCGGAGAATCCCGACCATAATCTTACGGTGAAGCAGGTCGATTTCGCGCGAACCATCCATGGTGCCGGAACGGATTTGCTGAACCTCATCAGCGATATTCTGGATCTTTCCAAGATCGAATCCGGCACGGTAACGGTGGAGGCCGAGGAGCTGACCCTCGCCAATGTGGTCGATGCGGTCGCCCGCCCCTTCCGGCACATGGCCGATGCAAGACAGCTGGTCTTCAAGGCAACGCTCGATCCGTCGCTACCGCGATCAATGCTGACCGATTCAAAGCGGCTTCAACAGGTGTTGAAGAATCTGCTTTCGAACGCGTTCAAGTTCACCTCGCAAGGCAGTGTCAATCTTTCGGTTTCCACCGCCAAAGAGGGTTGGTCGTCCAATCATGCGGTTCTGAGCCAGGCCGCATCCGTCATCGTCTTTGAGGTGTCCGACACCGGCATCGGCATTCCGGCCGAGAAACAAAAGCTGATATTCGAAGCATTCCAACAGGCGGATGCCTCCACCAGCCGCAAATATGGCGGTACAGGCCTTGGGTTGGCCATCAGCCGGGAACTGGCCAGCCTCCTGGGAGGTGAGATCCAGCTGCGCAGCACGCCGGGCGTGGGCAGTTCCTTCCGGCTTTATCTACCGAGCAGATATGTCGGCGCGACCGTCCCCTTGCGTCCGATGACAAATGCGGCAGCGATCCTGCCGGAACGGCCAAGCGAGCAGATCCTGGACGACCGGGCCGAATTGCTGGGTTCGGATACCGTACTTCTCGTGGTCGAAGACGATCCCCATTATGCAAGAATTCTCATGGATTTGGCCCATGGGGAAGGTTTCAAGGTGATCGTCGCCACGCGCGGCGACGAAGCGCTGGATCTGGCGATGGAATACAATCCCGCCGCGATCTCCCTGGATATCTTTTTGCCCGACATGCTGGGCTGGACCGTCATGAGCCAGCTCAAGCAGAATCCGCGCACCAGGCATATCCCGGTGCAGATCATCACCTTGGACGAGGACCGCCAGCATGGCCTCGCACGGGGCGCCTTTTCATTCGTCACCAAGCCGACATCGGTGGAAGGCGTGCAGAATGCGCTGGCGAAGATCATGTCCTATGTCAGGCCGCGCAAAAAGCGCCTTCTCGTAATCGAAGACAATCCCGCCGAACAGCTCAGCATCGAGGCGTTGCTGAACCACAGCGATATCGAGATCGAAACCGTGGATACCGGGCAGGCAGCGCTGGAAATCCTGCGGGAAAGGCCGGCCGACTGTGTCGTGCTCGACCTTCGTTTGCCTGACATCTCGGGCTTCGAACTCCTGCAGCGGTTCAGCAAGGAGCCGGCTTTGTCCGACATGCCGGTTGTGGTCTTCACGGGGCGTGAACTGTCCCCGGAGGAGGACGCCCAATTGCATGCGATGGCCCGGAGCATCGTGGTAAAGGGCGTGGAGTCACCCGAACGTCTTCTGGATGAGACCGCGCTCTTCCTTCATCGCGTGGTGACCGATCTGCCTGATGACAAGCAGAAGATGCTCGAGCGGCTGACCGGGTCAGACGAGGATTTGAAGGATCGCGTTGTCCTCCTCGTCGACGACGATGCCAGAAACATATTTGCGCTTTCGAGCGCCCTGGAACGGCGAGGTATGAAAGTCTTGACCGCCACCACGGGAAGAGAGGCGATCGAGCTCGTCAACTCCACGCCGGACCTGGCTTTGGTCCTCATGGATATCATGATGCCGGAGATGGACGGCTATCAGACTATGGCCGTCATTCGCGAAGATCCCAAACTGCAGCGATTGCCCATCATCGCGCTCACCGCAAAGGCAATGAAAGGGGACAGGGAGAAATGCCTTGAAGCGGGAGCGTCCGATTACCTGGCTAAGCCGGTCAACACGGAGCAATTGCTGACGACACTTCGCATGTGGCTGCATCGCTAGGTGGCGGCCATGGCTCGGGAAAACGCCGTCAATATCCTGCTGGTGGACGATCAACCGGGAAAGCTCCTGAGCTACCAGGTCATGCTGGAAGGTTTGGGAGAAAATCTTCTGCCCGCATCCTCGGCCAAGGAAGCGCTGGCGATCCTGTTGAAGACGGACGTGGCGGTCATACTGATCGACGTCTGCATGCCCGAACTGGACGGGTTCGAACTCGCCAAGCTGATCCGGGAACATCCCCGATACCAGAAAATCGCGATCATCTTCATTTCCGCGATCCACATGTCGGAATCGGATTACCTCAAAGGGTATGAAGCGGGCGCGGTCGATTACATGTCGGTGCCTGTGGTGCCGGAATTGCTGCGCGCCAAGGTGCGGGTTTTCGCAGAGCTGTTTCGCAAGACCGGCCAGTTGCAACAACTGAACGCTGATCTGGAGAAGCGTGTCGGGGAGCGAACCGAAGCACTCGAAAGCTCGAGCGCGCAGTTGCGGCGAAGCGAGCAGGGCCGCGGCCTCGCCCTTGCCGCCGGCAAAATGGGATCCTGGGACTGGGATGTTCTTGCGGACGAATGGTCGTGGGACGAAGGGCAAAGGCGCATTTTCGGGATCAGCCGGGCGGACATCGTTCCGGACATGGCATCCATGCGCACCGCCATCCATCCGGATGACCGTGAAAAGCTCGATAAGGCGCTCGTGGATCTTACGGAGAGTGCGAGCAGTTTTGAATTCGAGTGCCAGATACGAAGACCGGACAGCAGCGAGCGCTGGTGTCGCATCGTCGGCGCCGCGATCTTTGACGAGGGCGGGAAGCTGCTGCGGGTTTCCGGAGTGACGACCGATATTACCCACCAAAAACAGGCCGAAGGAAAGCAGGCGCTTCTGGCGCGGGAAGTCGATCATCGCGCCAAGAACGCCCTGGCGGTGGTGCAGGCCATTGTGAGGCTGGCCCGGCGCGACAATGTCCAGGATTTTATCGACGGCGTGGAAGGGCGTATCAAGGCGCTTGCCCAGACGCATGAACTGCTTTCCCACGCCCGCTGGGAAGGCGCTGATGTCCTGCGGCTGGTTTTGGAGGAACTGGCGCCCTATCAGAGCGATCGCAATTCGCGGATCACGGCGATAGGTCCGTCCGTCATTATTTCACCGGAAAATGCCCAGGCGCTGGCGATCGCCCTGCACGAGCTGGCGACCAATGCTGCCAAATATGGAAGCCTTTCCTGCGCGGCCGGCCGGGTAAACGTCAGCTGGCATGTTTTCGAAAATGCCTTGAATCTTAAATGGGTGGAAACGGGCGGCCCCGCCGTCACAACGCCTCAAACACGGGGGTTCGGCACGAAAATCATCACGGCCAGCCTGGCTGATCCCCGCCGCGGCGCAGTCGCGTTTGATTGGCGGCGGGAAGGGCTGGTTTGCGAGTTGATGTTGCGGATGGGCCGGCAAAAAGACTGGGAGGGCCTGCCGGATGAATCCGTCGCCGATAGCACGCCTCGCACTTCGCCGCCAATGTCCAATATCCTGCTGGTCGAAGATGAAGTCCTGGTTGGCATACTGATGCAGGAGATGCTGCAGGACATGGGATATTCGGTAAGCGATCCCTGCCGAACCTTAAAAGACTCGCTTTCAGCCGCCGCGTCCGGCCAATTTGACGGTGCGGTGCTGGACATGAATCTCGGGGGCGAGTCGGTCTATCCGGTTGCCGAACTCCTGGCTGCCAGGAATATTCCCTTCGCTTTTGTGACGGGTTATGCGGCGGACACGGTGGACAAGAGATTTTCTCAGATTCCGGTCTTTCAAAAGCCCGTGACGGGTGAGGCCTTGGCCAAAATCATCGCGTCCTGGATATCCCAGCCGGGCGCGGGCGCCCAGGGTGCGCCTTCCGGGGCGGGCCGGGACGCGATTTCGGAATCCCGGATTCGTCTCTGATCATCGCTTTTGTAGGAAACTGCGCCCGGGCATTACGCCACTGCCGAGGCAAGGAAGATGCCGGGGCCGATGTAAGATCGTGTAAGTAAAAGAAATTCAGCTTACCCGCCGGAGCTCCGCTGGCCCTCTGCTTCGAAGCGGGCAACATCTTCCCGCTAGCCCGTAGCATCGCAAACACATATGCTGAACCGGCATCCAACTTCACGCGCATGTCAGGGGGTTAAGATGTTCAGGACCGCTGCTTCTGTCGGGCTTATTGCTTTACTGACAACAACGATTGCTCACGCGATGGACATGCCGATGGGTGTGCCGCAGACGCTTTCGCAATGGGCGCATGGCGCACAGGAATTCCCCAATCTGGGAAATTTCCACCGCAAGATCACCACCAAGTCGGCGGCGGCGCAGCGCTATTTCGATCAGGGCATGCGCTTTATCTTCGCCTTCAATCACGACGAAGCGACGCGCTCATTCGCAAAGGCCGCCGAACTCGATCCCAAATGTGCCGCCTGCCTTTGGGGCGTGGCCCTGACCTTGGGGCCCAACTACAATATGCCGATGATGGCCGAGGCCCGCGCCAAGGTGGGCTGGGATGCTGTTGAGAAGGCCAAGGCGCTGCCATCGAGTCCCGTCGAACATGCGTTGATCGTCGCGCTGGAAACGCGCTTCGACAAGGCAAAGCCGCTCGATCCTTCGACAGGCCCGGCGCGGCTTGATGCCTATGCCGATGCGATGAAGAAAGTGGCCGCGCAATATCCAGACGATCTCGACGTGCAGACGCTCTATGCCGAAGCGCTGATGAACAAGAACCCCTGGAAGCTCTGGGGCAATGACGGCAAGCCGGGACCGGACACGAACGAGATCGTCGCCGTTCTGGAGCGGGTGCTGGCCAAGGATGCGAACCATCCCGGCGCCAACCATTATTACATCCATGCTTTGGAAGCCTCGCCGCATCCGGAAAAGGCATTGGCGGCGGCGAACCGGCTGGGCGGCATGATGCCGGCGGCGGGCCATCTGGATCACATGCCCGCGCATATCTATCAGCGCGTGGGCAAATACGAAGCTTCTGCCGAGGCCAACCGCAAGGGCGCCATCGCCGATGCGACCTATTACAAGCAGACCGCCGCGCTCGATTACTATCCCATGTACACATCGCACAATTACCAGTTCCTGGCGTCTTCCGCCGCGATGGAGGGTAGGAAAGCCGAAACGGTGGATGCCGTGGCCAAGTCTCGCGCCTCCATCTCCGACGATCTTCTGGCGGGAATGGGCGGCGTCGATTGGTATGTGGGCTTCTCTTATGAAGCGATGCTGCGTTTCGGCCTGTGGGATGCGGCGCTGCAAGCCCCCGCGCCCACGGACAAGCTGCCGGGTCTGGTCGTGCCGTATCTGGAAGCCAAGGCCACGGCGCTGGCGGTCAAAGGCCGGGTCGATGAGGCGGACAAGGCAGCGGCGGCAATGGACGCGGCCATCGCGGCGACGCCCGCCGATTACCGTTGCGGCCAGAATCTGGCGAAGGACTGTTATGCGGTCTCAAGCCTTCGCACCCATGGTCGCATCGCGCTGGCGCGGCATGAGACGGAGAAGGGTCTCGATCTTCTTCGCCAGGCGGTCGCGCGCGAAGACAAGCTGGGCTATGACGAGCCGTCAGATGCCTTCTTCCCCTCACGCCATGTGCTGGGCGCGCAGCTGATCGCAGCGGGCAAAGCGGGGGAAGCCGAAGCAGTCTATCGCGCCGACCTGAAGCAGAATGCCGAGAATGGCTGGGCGCTTTATGGCCTCAAGGCCGCGCTGGCCGCCCAGGGCAAAAGTGCCGACGCAGCTGAAGCGGGAAAGCGATTCGACGCGGCCTGGAAACATGCCGACATCAGTTTGACGGCATCGGCCTATTGAACGGCGGATAAGGTGGACGCGTGCGCGCCGATGCGGCTAGCATCGCGCCATGCGGATCGCGCTTCTCACCACCGGCGGCACCATCGCCATGCGGGCGTCGGACAAGGGCGGCCAGCTTGACGCGCCGCCGCCCTTTATCGACATGCTGGCGCGCGCTCTTCCCGAAGTGGAAGTCACGCTGATCCCGGTTCTGTCGCGGCCCAGCGCCGGATTTTCCGTTGCCGACATCGCGGCCATCGCCAAAGCGGCACAGGCGGCGGCCGCGACCCATGACGGCGTGGTGATCACCCACGGGACCGATGTGTTGGAAGAGACGGCATTCGCGCTGGAGCTTCTCACCCGTACCGATACGCCGATTGTTCTGACGGGAGCGATGCGGCTGGCCAACCAGCCTTCGGCCGATGGCGACGCCAATCTCATCGCCGCCTGCCGGGTGGCGGGCAGTGGGGCGGCTCGCGGCAAGGGCGTTCTGGTGGTGTTCGACGATGAGATCCATTGGGGGCCCCTGGCCAAAAAACGCCATGCCTTTCGCACCCATGCTTTTTCGTCGGAACCGTTCGGGCCTTTGGGCTGGGTGGCGGAAGGCCGTGTGCGCTTTATGCTCCGTCCGGAAAAAAGCTTGCCGCATCTTGCCTGGGGTGGGCGCGAGACCGTCGTGCCGATCCTGGAGGCCGGTCCGGGGCTGGAGCCTGCGCTGGTGAAGAGCTTTCCTCGGTGCGATGCCTTGGTGCTGGCACTGCCCGGGGCGGGCCATGTCGCCGATACCGTGCCCGCCATCCTGGAAGCCATGCCCATGTCGGTGGTCTTCGCCAGCCGGACGGGCGCGGGCGAGACGCTCACCCATTCCTATGGCTATGCCGGTGGCGAGATCGATCTCATCCGGCGCGGACTGATACCGGCAGGTCCGCTGGACGCGCGGCGCGCGCGCATTGCGCTGGCCATTCTGCTGTCGAACGGCGCGGCCAGGCAGGACATTGCCACCTTCTTCGGCGGCCTCTAACGCGTTGATCGTTTTCCGGCGGAACCGGCTATGTGAAATCAGAATCGCAGCATCACGGTCGTCCCGCGATACCTGAAATACGCGGCTAGGCCGAGACCACTTTTTTGAACGCGGCGAAGAAGCCTTCCATGTCGGCCTTGGAGCCGATGGTGATGCGCGACACGGTTGGCCAGGCCGGGAAGGTGCGCGAGATTTCCACATTCTGGGCGCGGAAAGCCGTCTGCATCTCGTGCGCGGTCTTGGTCTTCCAATCCACCATCAGCATATTGGCTTCGGTGGGCTGGATCAGGCGCAGATTCTGCTTCTTGAGGAAATTCTCCGTCATGCCCCTGACCTGGTTGAGCTCCCTGCGGCGCTCGGCGATCAGGCTGGCCTGCTTCAGGCTCGCGGTCGCGCATGCAATCGAGGGGATCGGCAGATCCGTGTTGAGGGCGCCGTCGTCATGCATGTTGAGCTTGGCCAGAAGGTCGGGGCGCCCCATCGCGAAACCAACGCGCATGCCGGCCATGCCGAAAATCTTGGAGAATGTGCGCAGGATCAGCACATCCTTGCCTTGCGCGACCAGATGCGTCGCGGTGTTGTTGGGGTAGGCCGCGGTGAAGTGGATATAGGCTTCGTCCACGACGACAATGGCGCCCTTGGGTTTGTTGTTTACCAGCCACTCGATGTCGGCCATCGGCGTCAATGTGCCGGTGGGATTGTTGGGGGAGCAAACATAATAAAGGCCGGCCTTGGGATTGGCTGCCAGCATCGCCTTGACGTCGTGGCGATGGTCGGCGGTCAGTGGGACGGCCTTGATCGGCGCACCGATATATTTGGCGGCGGTCCCAGGCGTTTCGTAGGTGGGATCGGCCGTGACCAAGCCTTTTGTCGGCGAGCAGAAAGCCACCACGGAGCGCGCCAAAGCCTCGTTCGATCCCGGCCAGGGCACGATATGATCTTCGGGAATCTTCTCCATGGCCGAAATGGCCTTGATCAACTTGCCCCGTTCTTCATGGGGGGAATAGCGGTTGCATTGGGCGATGATCTCCGCCGCCGCCTTGGCGCCCGGCGCCATCGGACCGACCCAGCATTCGTTCAGCGAGATTCGGATCAAGCCTCGTTCGGGCGCGCCCGCAAGCGCGATTTCCGGATGCATCGCCAAGGCGGTGGCGCCGCCCCCCACCAGCATGGCAGCCCGAAGCATGTGCCGGCGCGAATAACCCCTGGCCAGCAGATCGTCTTTACTTTCGTCGGTGAGTCTCCCGAACATGCCCATGTCTCCCTCAGGTCCAGCGGCCAGCATAGTCCAGAGTCGGGTTTCGCCCTAGCTGGAGTCGAGCGTTGCCAGGCAGAGCCGGCGTTTCTCCATCACATTGATATCAAAAGCCCTTTTTGATGGCGACAAGCGGCTTGCGGCGTGTAAGAGTTTCCGACACATCCAAACAGAACCGCGTCAACGCGGTCGGTTGGAACTATATCGGGGGTGGCGATGCAGGATCTTACCGAGATTGACGTCGGGCGTCTTCGGATCTCGCGGCCGATGCCATACCGCCAGATCGTCGCCTCGATCCTTCTTTTCATTTTCCTGGTTTTCGTCGCGCACGCTTTCTGGGTGGGTGCGATCGAATGGCATTATGTCTCGGACTATCTGTTTTCCGCGCCCATCCTCAAAGGGGTGCGCGGCACCATCGTCATGACCATCTGCGCCATGATCATAGGCATTCTTCTGGGGACGACGGTCGCCATCATGCGCATGTCCGCCAACCCCGCGCTGCGCTGGGCGGCAACCGGTTATATCTGGTTGTTTCGCGGCATACCGGCTCTGCTGCAATTGCTGCTCTGGTTCAACCTGGCGCTGATATTTCCCACCATCAGCTTGTTCGGCCTCTTTCCGGTGAACACGGTGGATGTGATGACGCCGTTCGTGGCCGCCCTTTTGGGGCTTGGCATCCAGCAGGGCGCCTATACCGCCGAAGTGGTGCGCAGCGGCATTCTCTCTGTGGATCGCGGCCAGATGGAAGCGGGGCAGTCGATCGGCATGACCAGGCTTCGCGCCATGCTCACCATCGTTTTGCCCCAGGCGATGCGAGTGATCGTGCCGCCCATCGGAAACGAAACCATTGGCATGGTCAAACTCACGTCGCTGGCGAGCGTCATTCAATATTCCGAAGTCCTGCGCACGGTCGGTGATGTCTATTACGCCAATTCGCGGGTGATCGAGCTGCTGATCGTGGCCGGTATGTGGTACATGGTGATCGTCACCGTCCTCAGTATCGGCCAAAGCTATATCGAGAAATATTTCTCAAAGGGATGGGGACGCGCCGCCGAGGCGCCAAAGACCTTGCCGGATGGTCCCGCCGCCATGGGAATGGCCTGATGTCGCCTATTCTTCAGGCCATTCAAGTCCAGAAATATTATGGCGCGTTCCAGGCCTTGAAGGACGTCAGCTTGTCGGTCACCCGCGGCGAGGTGGTCTGCATCATCGGGCCGTCCGGTTCCGGAAAAAGCACGCTGCTGCGATGTGCGTCGCAATTGGAGAGCATAGATGGCGGCGTCATCACCGTGGATGGCGAGATCGCCGGCTTCCGACGAAGCGGCGACACGCTTATGCCGCTCAGCGACAGCCAGATTGCCCGGCAGCGCCAGAATGTCGGCATGGTTTTCCAGCGCTTCAATCTGTTTCCACATCGCTCGGTCCTGGAAAATCTGCTGGAGGGGCCGGTACGGGTTCAGAAACGCCCGGCGGAGGAGTGCCGGCGGGAAGCCCTGGCGCTTCTGGAACGGGTTGGCCTCTCCGCGAAGGCCGGCGCCTATCCCAATGAATTGTCGGGTGGGCAGCAGCAGCGCGTCGCCATCGCCCGGGCGCTGGCCATGCGCCCCAAGATCATTCTGTTTGACGAGCCGACATCGGCGCTCGATCCGGAACTGGTGGGCGAGGTGCTCAGCGTGATGAAGGAACTGGCCCGATCGGGCATGACCATGGTCGTGGTCACGCATGAAATCGCCTTTTGCCGGGAAGTCGCGGATCGGGTCGTCTTCATGGATGGCGGCGCCGTCATTGCGGTCGGCTCGCCGGAGGATATGATCGTGCGTCCGCAAAATCCGCGGGTCGCGAGTTTCATATCGGCGGTTTTATGAGTGCAAGCTGTCCATGGGGCGAAGAATGAAAGGTTCGATCTGGTTTGCCGTGTCCGCGCTGGGCCTTCTGGGCGCGCTGCCCGCTTCGGCTGACGCATCCCTCAATCTGGCAAGCCCTGGCCAGATCCGCTTTCTCACCAATCCCATCTATCCGCCCATGGAATTCGTCGATCCCAAGACCGGCACGCTGAGCGGTTTCGACATCGATCTGGGAAAGACCATCGCCGCCAAGATGGGACTGAAAGACAGCTGGTCGCAGGCTGCGTTCGCACAATTGCAAAGCAGTCTCCAGACCCGGCGCGGCGACGTCATCTTGTCGGGCATGAGCGACAATGTGAAACGCCAGGCCAGCATGGATTTCATCGATTATATCACCACTGGCCCCATCCTTTTTACGCTGAACAGCAAGGTGAAGGCATTCAAGACGCCAGCCGATTTCTGTGGCAAGAAAATCGCCGGCAGCCGCAGCACCAGTTTTTCGGTCGATGTGCCCAAATGGAGCGCCGACAATTGCGTGGCCAAGGGCAAGCCCCCGATCATCTATGAAGGCACGGAAGATTCCAATGCCGCGCGCCTCGGCATGAAACAGGGCCGCTATGATGGCGTGGTGCAGGGAATCGAAACCATCGCCTATCAGATGCGGATCGAGCCCAATACCTACACCATGGTGGGCGACCCGCTGTTCAAGAATGACGTTTTCGGGATCGGCGTCAGCAAAAGCAACCCTCAATTGCGCGATGCCCTGGTCAAAGTCCTGAACGATCTGGTCAAGAGCGGCGAGTATGGCAAGCTGCTGGCAAAATGGGGCCTGACCAAGAATGCGATTCCGGCGATCACCGTCAACGGCGTCAAATAGCAGGCGCGAGCGGTGCGCGAGATCAACAGATGACCTTGTCCTTCCCCCGCTCTCCCCAACCGTCCTGGCCTGACGGTAAACGATGCGCCGTGGCGCTCGCGTTCGATCTCGACGGCCCGACCGGCGACGCCATGCTGGACGGAAGCCTCAGTGGAAATCTGCGATATTTCACGGAAGGAGCATACGGCCCCTGGCGGGCGCTGCCCCGGCTGCTGGATCTTCTGAAAGCGCATGTGCTGACGGCCACCTTCTTCGTCCCGACTTGGGTGGTTCTCCATTGGCCGGACCGCTGTGAACGGATTTTGAAGGAAGGTCACGAACTTGCCTATCACGGCCACCGGCACGAGGTTTTCCGGGATTGTTCGTTGGAGGAGCAGCGCCAGATCATGGGCCGGTCGCGCGACATCTTCGCGTCGCGGCTGGGCGTCAAGCCGCTCGGCTTTCGCACGCCTTCCGGCGACTGGGCCGATGAGACCGCCGACATGCTGGCGGGATTCGGTGTGATCTATTCCAGCTCGATGCGGGGCGATGACCGGCCCTATTTTCATGTCCGCGCGGATGGCGGCAGAGGATTGGTCGAAATTCCGGCCCGCTGGGACATCGACGATTATACGGCGCTGGCCTATTTCGAGGATCCGGATTTTCCCATCGGGCTGGACCGCATATCGGACTACCGGCTGGTCGAGCAAAATTGGCGCCAGGAATTTCGAGGCTATTATCGCGACGGCCTGTGCTGGACCACCATTTTCCACCCCAAGGTGGTGGCAAAGCCCGGGCGATTGCAGATTTTGGAAGGCCTGTTTCGGGACATCAACGAACATCCGGGCGTCTGGGTCACGCATGGCGCGGAAGTCGCCCGCTGGTGGATCGCCGAGAATAAGGAGGCGGTTTGAGCAACGCGCCATCGAATCCTGAAACCGCATGGTCCGATGGCAAGCGCGCCGCTGCCGTCATCTCGGTGATTTTCGATGACGGCATGGATGCGGTGGCCAAGGCGCCCGATCTGGCCGAACGCGCCAAAAGCCATTCGGTGTGGCTTTATGGCGCCCGCCGCGGCGTCGAACGGCTCTGCAAGGTCTTCGACGATGCGCGCGTGCGGACCAGCTGGTTCGTTCCGGGTCTGGTTGCGCAAACACATGGGGCGTTGCTTCGTGCGGTCGTGGCCGCCGGGCATGAGCTGGAAAGCCATGGCTGGGCGTTCGAGCGGCACGATGCGCTGCCGCGGGCGGATTCGCTCGCGCTGCTGGACCGGTCGCGCCAGGCGCTCGAGGATGTCAGCGACCGGGCACCGGCCGGCTTCCGCCTCCCCATCGGCGCATGGCCGGACGGATTCGATCATGTGTTGAAGGAGGCGGGATTCCTCTGGTCGGCGACCCTCAATGGCGACGATGTTCCTTATCTGCATCCGTCATCGCTGGTGGAAATTCCCGTGCATCTCGAACTGGAGGACCGGCCCTATTTCCAGTTCAACTTCACGCCGGCCTTTCCCAAGGGCCAAAGCCGCATCGCATCTTATGACGGCGTGCTGTCCAACTGGATCGCGGAATTCGACGCCTACCGGAAATTCGGGGCCTGCTTCGTGCTGCAGCTGCGTCCCGAAATGACGGGGACGCCGGGCCGGATCGGACTGGTGGAGGCGCTCATCCGGCACATCCAATCCTGCGACGATGTGTGGATCGCCACGGCGGACGAGGTCGCCCAGTGGCACATGGCCAACAATGCCCGCGCGCCAGAACCGGATCATCCACTCAATGTCTTTGCCGCCTATCAGCGAGAAGTCCGTGGCGGAAAATAAAGGCATTGCCGTGGAGTTCGCAGAGAAACTGCAGCGGGCCCGCTTTTCCGATTTCTCCGCATCCACGGTGCATAAGGCCAAGCTGCATCTGCTCGACACGCTGGGCGCAGGCCTGGCGGGCTCGGTGTCGCCGGAAACCCAGCGCGTCTGGCGCGGCCTTGGCCTTGGGACGTATGCCGGCCGCTCGGCGGTATGGGGCATGTCATGCGATGTCAGCCCCCGCGCCGCCAGTTTCATCAATGGCGTTTCGGCGCACGCGTTGGAACTGGATGATTCCGGCGGCTGCGATCATTCCGGCGCCGTGGTGGTCCCGGCGGCGCTCGCCATCCTGCCGCAGTCGGCGGAGGCTGTTTCGGGCCAACGCCTGCTGACCGCCATGCTGATGGGCTATGAAGTCGGCCGCCGGGTTCTGGAAGCCGCCGGCGGTTACGAAGTACATAACGGGCTTGGCTGGCATTCCACCGGAACCTGCGGCGTGTTCGGCGCCGCCACCGCCGCCGGATTGTTGCTCAATCTCGATGCGCCGCGGTTGGCACAAGCGTTTGGCATTTCCTGCTCTTTCGCGGGCGGAACCTGGGCTTTCATCCATGACGGCAGCCAGACCAAAAAGCTTCACGCTGGCCGGGCTGCCGAAGGCGGCGTGACGGCCGCCTTTCTGGCAGCAAGCGAATTCACCGGGCCAGCGGAGATTTTTGAGCCTGAAGCCTGGGGAAGCTTCTTCAAGACTTTCTCGCCAGGCCACTCGGCCCCACATCTTCTGACCGAAGCGTTCGGGGAGAAATGGCGGCTCGATCGCTGTTCCATTAAGCCCTATGCCACTTGCCGGGGAACTCATTCGGCCATCGATGCCGTCCGGCAATTGCGCGCGACCCATCAGCTTGAGATCGGCGAGATTGCGGCGGTCGAGGTTGAAATGAGCGGCTTTCAATTCGGGATGTGCGGCGGCAAGGTGATCGCCTCGCGGGCGCAGGCGCAGATGAGTCTGCCTTATGCGGTCGCCGCCGAGCTTGCGTTCGGCAAGGTGGGACCGGCGGAACTTGAGCAGGATAAACGGTTATCGCCGGCGATCCAGGCCTGGCTGGATCGGATAGCGGCGCGGATCGATCCTCATATGGCCGATGAGGCTGAACCGGCCGTCACGCTCGTCACAAAGGATGGGCGGCGTCACAGGACGACAGTGGAATTTCCCGCCGGAAGCCCCGCCAATCCTTTGCCGGACGAACAGCTGATCGCCAAGTTTCGTGACCTTGCGGGGCAGGTCCTGCCCGCGTCCCGGATCGAAAAGATCGAGAGTGCGATTTTGAACCTGGACGAGATCGCGGACACGCGCGATCTACCGAACTTGCTGAGATATTCGCCTTGATCCCGGACTAATCGCCGATCAAGGCTTCGAACATGATCTCCACCTTGTAGATGGGGTCGGCGAGCGTGGCCTCGACTGTTGCGCGAACGGGCGTTTGGCCGGGAATGACCCATTCGTCCCAGGCCTTGTTCATTTCGTCGAATGAACCAATGTCCGCCAACCAGATATTGGCTTTGAGAATTCGGGTCTTGTCGGTCCGGTTTTGTTGCAGGAGGGAATCGATCTGGCGAAGGATGTCCTTGGTCTGAAGATAGACCGAAGGTCCGACCGCATCGTCCGCCACCAGCCCGGACGTATAAAGCCGGTCGCCGCAGACGAGTGCTTCGCTGAGGCGCGAGCCGGGATCGATTCTGTGAATTTTGGTCATGATGTCTCCAGCCGGCAGACGCGGCAGTCGGGACTTGAATCAGGTGTTGAGGCCGCCAAGCGATAGATATTTGATTTCGAGAAAATCTTCCATGCCGTATTTGGAGCCTTCGCGGCCGATGCCCGACTCTTTGACGCCACCGAATGGCGCGACCTCGGTCGAGAGCAGGCCATCATTGATCCCGATCATGCCATATTCCAGTTGGGCGGCGACGCGCATGATCCGGCCGACATCGCGGGCATAGAAATAGGCGGCCAAGCCGTACTCGGTATCGTTGGCCAGTTTTATCGCATCCTGCTCATTCTGGAACCGGTATATCGCGGCCACAGGCCCAAAAATCTCTTCCCGCGCCATCCGCATCTCGGGTGTCACACCCATCAGGATGCTTGGCTCATAGAAGGTCCCGCCCAGCTTTGAAGGCTTGCCGCCCCAGAGGACGGTTGCGCCTTTCTGCAAGGCGTCGGCGACCAGGCGTTCCACTTTTTCGACCGCCTTGGCATTAATCAAGGGCCCCTGGGCTACATCCTCTTCATCGCCTCTGCCCAGTTTCAGCGTCGCCACCCGGGCGCGCAGCTTCTCGACAAAGGCATCATGGATCTTGTCCTGGACCAGGATGCGATTGGCGCAGACGCAAGTCTGGCCCATGTTACGATATTTGCTGACCATCGCGCCATCGGCCGCCGCATCCAGGTCGGCGTCGTCGAACACGATGAAGGGCGCATTGCCACCCAGCTCCAGCGATACTTTCTTCACGGTCGAGGCGCATTGGGCCATCAGCTTTTTCCCCACCGGTGTCGAGCCGGTGAAGGAGAATTTCCGCACCAGCGGATTTTGCGTCAGTTCCAGGCCGACCTCGGCGGCTTTGGTCGATGTGACGATGTTGAGTACGCCGGGCGGAAATCCGGCGCGATGCGCCAATTCGGCCAGAGCAAGAGCGGACAGCGGCGTCTCCTCACTGGGCTTGACCACGACGCTGCAGCCTGCTGCCAGCGCCGGCGCCACCTTGCGAGTGATCATCGCGGCGGGGAAGTTCCATGGCGTGATCGCCGCCACCACGCCGATGGCTTCCTTGAAGACCAAGATCTGTTTGCCGGATTGCACGGCGGGAATGACATCGCCATAGGCGCGCTTGGCTTCTTCGGCGAACCACTCGATGAAAGACGCCGCGTAAGCGATTTCGCCCCGCGATTCCGCCAGGGGTTTGCCTTGCTCGGCAGTCATCAGCTGCGCCAGGTCTTCCTGCGCCGCCATGATGAGGGTGAACCATTGACGCAGGATGGCGCTGCGTTCCTTGGCGGTTTTGCGCTTCCAACCCGGCAGGGCGTCTGCCGCCGCCTGGATCGCCGCGTGCGTGTCCGTGCCATCGCAGTCGGCGACATTGGCGAGGCGGTCGCCGGTCGCCGGATTGGTGACCGCGAAGCGCTTTTCGGAAGCCGCTTCGATCCATTGACCATTGACGAAGGATCGGTCGCGCAGAAGCGCAGCGTCTTTCAAGGCGGACATCATAGCTTCAACGCACTTGCGACGGCGGGGTGGGTGATTTTGCCGGCCCTGACGTTGAGGCCGAGCGCGAAGCCCGGGTCTGCGGCGAGGGCGGCATCGGCGCCCT
>Ga0105238_10002360_pt1 | contig 18983 bp, 11 predicted proteins | sample KBSC34metaG_FD_81526 | JGI IMG/M metagenome (GOLD analysis project Ga0105238, IMG submission 81526) | Corn rhizosphere microbial communities from Kellogg Biological Station, Michigan, USA - KBS C3-4 metaG | ecosystem: Host-associated > Plants > Roots > Rhizosphere > Soil | place: Michigan, USA... | reverse complement strand
TTTCAGTGCCCCAGAGGAACGCAGAATATGGCGATCGGGTCTGGACGAATTTGCGCTCACAGTTGATTCCCTATCAGAAAAGGACGGCCGGTTGGCGCAGCTGGGCGAATTGGAAAACCGTGGCCGTGGCGGCTTGCTGCGCGATCGCGCTTGCGGCGGTATTCCTCGGAGGCCGCTACTGGGAGCGGTTCGCGACGAAGACAACTGCGGTTGCTGTCAACCCGCAGGCGGCACAACGCGTTGTAGTCGTGGTGCTCACCGATCACCTCGATCGTTCAGAACGCATGCTGGTTCAGTTAGAACACGCGGCATCGAACGACCCCAGGGATAACACCGAGTTGCAAGCGGAGGCACGAGATCTGCTCGCATCGAACCGGCTCTATCGGGTGACGGCAAGCAATGCCGGTGATCCGCAAATGGCCGGCGCCTTAGACCACCTGGAGGGTGTGCTGGCGGAGGTTGCGAACGATCCGAATCTGAGCGCTGCAGATATTGAGCGCGTTCGGAAAGACATGAACACGAAGGGAATCCTGTTTGAGATTCGAGTCCTGCGGGCACGCGGTTCGGATCAGGAGAGCGAGAGTCGAACTGCGAAGGGAGCAACGATCTTATGAACGTCAAAATGTTTTCTGCAATTTTACTTTCCTCGGCACTGATTTGCGGGCCGCGAGCTCTGCATGCGGCAGAACTGCAGCCCGTAGCGGCAGCAGAGGGCGGAGGTTTTGCTGCGGACGATGCGAGCCTGTACGCCGATGGCACGCGCGCCATCAACGAAAGCCGCTGGTCCGATGCGGCCGGCTTGTTCACTCGCGTAGCGCAGATGCACGGCAGCCACGCTGAGGGTGCGCTTTACTGGAAGGCATACGCCGAGAACAAGGAGGGTCAGCAGGCTAACGCGCTGAACACCTGCGGCGAACTGCAGAAGAACTATCCCAAGAGCCGTTGGCTCGATGAGTGCGGCGCACTTGAGATAGAGATCCGCGGTAAAAGCGGGCACCCGGTGTCGCCGCAGGCTGAGCCCGATGAAGAGCTAAGATTATTGGCGCTGAACGCTCTGATGCAGCAGGATCAGGCGCAGGCAATACCGATCCTGCAGAAGATTCTCAATGGCAATCAATCGGATGAGCTGAAGAACCGTGCGTTATTTGTGCTGGCACAGAATCACTCGCCTCAGGCTGAGACGCTGATCGGCCAGATCGCGCAGGGCCAATCGGGGCCTGCACTGCAGATCAAGGCGATCCGCATGCTCGCGATTTCGCGCGGCAAAGGCGCGAATGACACACTCGCGTCCATTTATCAGCGCAGCAGCGATATGGAGGTCAAGCGGGCGATTCTGCAGTCGTATCTGATGACCGGAGATCCATCGAAGCTGCTGGAAGTGGCACGCCAGGAGACGAATCCTGAACTAGTAAAGACTGCGATCCGGACATTGGGGCCGATGGGCGCTGGACAGGACCTGCTGACGCTCTATCGCGCTACGAACAATACGCAGACAAAGACCGACATCATCGGTGCATTGATTCCGTGCGGACGCAACGGCGTGTCTCAGCTTTCGGAGATTGCACAGTCGGAACCCAACGCGGAATTGCGTCGCAAGGCAATCCGTAACCTTGGCATCGCTGGAGGGATGTCCGTTGCTCCCGCGCTGGTAAGCACTTACCAGAAGAATACGGATGCCGAGACAAAGCGTGCCGCTGCCCAGGCACTGTTCTTGGCCAATGATGCGCACGACCTGGTTACCCTCGCGCGAGTTGAGAAGGATCCGGAGATGAAGCAGTACCTTGTGCAACAGCTCAGCCTGATGCACAACGAGGAAGCCACGAAATACATGCTGGAAATTCTGAACAAATAGAGAGGAGTCCCCATGACACACAATTGCTTAATCGCCGCGATACTTGGCGCGTCGACTCTGGCGATGGCGCAGCAGCCCAAGGTGACCAACGCGCAACTTCACACGGAGTCAGCGAGCGCGGGGCTTGCGGCGACCGTGAACCAACTGGAACACGCCAGCGGGCCGCTATGGTTTGGCTATGAGGTGCCGACTGTTCCGGGATCTCGCTTCTCTGTATGCTCCGGGGGCAGCCAATCGCAGGATGACGATGGATGCTGCGGCGTGTATCGGCTCGAAGAATCTGGCAACACCTGGCACTCCGACAAAGGCGATCAAAGCGTGCCGAGGAGTATCGATATCCTGGCGCGAATCGATCACGGAGCAGTTGAGAAGATTCGTTTTGTCAGCAGCGGTTGCCGTCTCGATGGGGGAGGACTCTCATTCACCTGGCTGTCCGATGTGAAGCCGGATGACAGCGTTGCATGGCTCGCCGGCCTCGCGAAATCCGATGAGAAGCACCTCGCCGATCAGGCGCTCGCGGCCGTCGCAATACATGAGACCTCGAAAGCAACAGCCGTGCTCGTGAACTTTGCCGCATCCGGGAATCCGCTGTGGTTGCGCGAGAAGGCCGGGTTCTGGCTCGGTGCCGGCCGCGGCCACGATGGTTATCTCGCACTCAAAAGGTTGGCCGCCGATCCCGATCCCGAGTTTCGCAAGAAGCTCACTTTCGATCTGTTTGTCAGCCACGACCCGGCAGCCGTAGATGATTTGATTCACGTGGCGAAATCGGATCAGGATGTCCCGGTTCGCGAGCAGGCCATCTTCTGGGTAGGGCAGAAGGCGGGCGCGAAAGCGATTGCCATGCTCAAGGACACCGTGGTTAACGATCCAGAAGTAGGCGTGAAAAAGAAGGCAGTGTTCGCGATAAGCCAGTTGCCGAAGGACGAAGCTGTTCCGGAACTGCTGCACGTGGCGCAGACCAATCCCGATCCCGCGGTCCGCAAGGATGCCATGTTCTGGCTCGGGCAAACGCACGATCCGCGAGCGCTTGCTTATTTCGAACAGATCCTCAGCCGCTAGAGGATGCAAGCAGGAATGTTTAGGTGCTAGAGGAACAATTCAACACAAAGAAGAAGATCCATGAATTCTGTCGCGGCAAATCCGATGACTCTTCTTGAGGAATTACGGGCAATCCTTCTAGCGAAAACCGGACGCGGAATTGAAGCCGTGTCTTATGAGGCGCATGGTCTGGTTCCCATGCCGCCGCAGACTGAGTTTTCTCAGTCTGCGGCGGTTACCACCCAGGATTCAAAGCCTGACAGTGACGTTCCATTGCAACACTCCTCACCAGCGAAGTTCACATAGCGCCCGTAAACTGGCGAGTAAGCTACCGCAACTTAGAATTGGTATTTTGCGGCAAGCTGCAATTGGCGCATTGAACCTGTTCCTGTGACCCGGCCGAAAGTCGTAGAGGTGATCGAAAGATTTGGGTTATTCCAGTTTGGGTGGTTCAGCGCGTTGAACGCCTCAAATCGAATCGACAATTGGTGCTTTTCATTGAAGGGCATTGAAAGCACCTTGTGAATGGAAGCGTCGAGGTTGGTCAAGCCCGGCCCTGTAAAGCTGCCGCGACTCGAATTTCCGAAGAACCCTACAGGCGCGAGTTGATAGGCGGCTGGATTTACCCAGTCGTTGAGCGTCCTTTTGGGGCCATTGAGATACGGACTGGCCCCGGTTGCGTCGGGTCGATCGTAGTTGCCGCCCGCACCCTGTATGCCGGACCGGTCGATGCCATCCTGCGGCGTGCCGATTGCCCCGGTCTGATGAGTGAAAATGCCACCCACTTGCCAGCCGCCAATTACTGTCCTGACCACCCTGTTATTGGCCGGAATCAGCCTGCCGGGACCGATTGGAAGTTCGTACAACGCCGAAACGACGATCCTGTTTCTTACGTCAAACGCGGACAAACCGTAGTCGCACCGCAGGCAGCGATTGTCCTGTGGGAACAGAATGTCGTTGCCCTGTACGCGAACTCCGCTGGTGTCGTCGAGAGACTTTGCCCAGGTATACGAACTGATCAGGTTGAAGCCCCTGCTGAAGCGCCGAGTGGCTTTTACGCTGAAGGCGTTGTAATTGCCAGTGCCTTCATCGTGCACGTATTGGATTCCTCCCATATTCGCGAAAGGGGTTCGGAATTTCACGGAAGTGCCCGCTCCATTCGGAACGTATCCAGATGGGGTAGCGATGTTGATATTTCTGAATCCATACAGGTGACGGCTCTGAGCTCCCTGATATCCCGCTTCAAACGACCAGTTCTGCCCAACCTGTTTTTGGATGTTCAGCAGATACTGCTGCGCGTAAGTGGTCTTATGGCTTGGAGCCATAACGAACGCAACTGTGCTTGCTGGAAGGTTGGCGATTGCGCCGCCGCCTGCCCCAGGCGTCGCATTGGCCCACGTTAGTGTTGTGGCACCATAAGGGGCCACCGCATCCGCGTTTGTAAATGTCACACGGCCGGCGATGTTGCGCGCCATATCGAAATAGGCGTTGCCGATGTCTTGGCTGTAAAAGATGCCGTATCCGAGCCGGATGACCATTGTCGGATTGGGCGAATACGAGATGCCCAAACGCGGCGCAAAATTCTTGTATTGCGTTTTCATGAGAGGCCCGTTCGGCAGGAGGCCGTTGCTGCAGACAGGCGGCGGACCGTTACCGAGCGTGCTGGCCGTCCAGCGGATCGCGAGGCCATCATAGACATGGTCTGGTGAGCAGTTGCCCTGCCGCACATACTGGGGCCATTGGCTCTGCGGATAAGTGGTGCTGATCGCGTAGTCCGCTGGCAAAACAGGAAGCGCTACGGTGAAATTATTTCCGAAGGTGTCGTTCCAGGGAGGCGTGAGTTCATATCTGAGACCAGCGTCAATGGTCAGGTTTGGACGCACCTTATATGTGTCGTCGATGTAGGCGGCTTCCACGTTTCGCACGTAATTTGCATTCGCCACAGCTACCGCAACGGTTGACTGATAGAGGTTACCCAGCAGGAAATCGGCGAGCGCGTCACCACCTGAAAGGGGGTTGCTCCCCGCTCCAGAGTTGAAGGCCGTAGCGATAGGCTGGGAGCTGAATTGTCCGCGCGAGAACTGATTGCCGAGCTGGTTGAAAGTCTGGCGATTGTATTCAAGGCCGAGCCGGAGGGAATGGTGCCCCTTTATCCATGTGACATTGTCGACGATCTGCCAGGTTGGATCGGTTACGACGTACGGACCGTCGCCGCCGCGATCGCCGAATCCGCTCCAGATCTGCTTTTGCGAGTTCCCTTGTGCATTGCCAAAGGAGACGTCCGGTATGCCCCAGGTCGAGGGAGTACCTCCCTTGAGACCAGGAATGCCGGCCTCGTCGACGACATTGTGCGTGAATGCCGACAATAAGCCGAGAGAGTTGTAAAAGTGGGTATAGCCGAATCGCGCTTCATTAACGATGTGCGGCGTTGCAGTCCAGGTATTGGATCCCATGTACTGGTAGTAGTTGGTGATGATCTTGCTGCCTGCTCCGAGAAGTCCCGTCGATAAGATCAATTCGTCTCCGGAACTGTAACGGAATGCGTACTGCACCTTTTGAGATTGCACGAAGTCTCCGCGCACAGTCAGGCTCTGCCTGTCTTGAGGAGAAGACGTGGTGTACGAGTAGTTGTTATTCACTGAGCAACTAGTGCCTGAGCAGGTGAAGGTCGGAGCGGTTGCGGCCGTTCCAAGATACTTCAAGAGAGCTGTGGAGACCGGGCTGATCCGGTCTGCTGGGATCTTGTTGTTGAGAAACGGCTGCTTTCCCAGGCCATTCGCATCTCCGGTTGCCGGATCGTAGATCGTAATCGGATGAACTCCTGTGGAGTCCTGATAGGTGTAGCCCTGGAAGTCGCCCGCGGCCATCGCAGCTGTGGGCACGACGGCCTGGCCCTGATTCACCGAGCGAACGTGTCTCCATTCGTCGTCGACCATGAAGAACAACTTGTCCCTGGTATCGATAATCTTTGGAATTCTGATCGGGCCATCCAACTCGAATCCATAGTCATTCCACTTGAATGGAAAAACCTTGGGAGGCGCCAGGTTATAAGGGAAGAAATAGGGATCGGCATCGACGTAGTTGTTACGGATGAACTCGTAGAGAGCGCCGTGGTACGCATTTGTGCCGGTCTTGCTAACCACGTTCACCTGCGACGCTTCATGACCGAACTCCGCCGAATAAACGCCGGTCTGGATTTTGAATTCCTCGATGCCGTCTACAGAAGGCAGCCCGACATAGGTGTTGAAGTCAGTGTCCGTGTTATTCACTCCGTCAAGAGTGAAATAGTCGAACATAATGCGATTGCCGCCTACAGAGATCGACTGGCTTGCGCGTTCGCCGCCAAGGCGCGCTCCTGCCTGTCCGGCATTGGGCGATAGCGTATTGGCGTTCGAAGCAAGAGCTGCCAGCCCGAGATAGTTTCTTCCATTGAGAGGCAACTCGTTGACCGCAGCGTTCTCCACTACGGTGCCAAGCGTGGCGTTCTCCGCCTGCAGCAGAGCGCCGCTGGCTTGAACCTCGATTGACTCTGTTACCGCGCCTACCTGCAAAGGAAAGTCCAGCCTGACAGACTGTTGAATCTGAACTTGCACCGCATTGCTGGTGATTGTTTTGAATCCGGCACACGTCGCCCTGAGTTTGTAGACACCGACGGGGACTTCCGTGAAGGTATAGTCCCCCGCGGTGGTAGTAACCGTGGACCGCTCTGATCGCGTCTCGAGATTCGTGAGCGAGATTGTGGCGGCAGGGATTGCGGCACCAGATGAATCGCTAACGTGTCCCGAGATCGTGCCGGCGGTCTGCGCGGACAACCGGGAAGCACTTGCCGTCAGAACGACAATTGCCAGGAGGCTGTACGCGACACGCCGATGGTAAGCTCTGACGTTCGCAAACACTCCGAGGCCTATCTCCAGAAAACGACGAAAATTTTCAGCGGCCATGGTGCGCTGATGGGCGATTGCAATCTGACAGTCATTCACAGCATTGACCTCCCTGTTAACCGCCTCGAGGCGCGGATTCAGGTTCCTTTCATCCGGATCCGTAACCGCCGTCAGGCAGGTGATTACTTCTCAGGCGCACACGCTCGCTGGCGGTGGCCTCATGGGGAAGTCTGAGCGGCCCAGATCGGATGCAGGCGCAAGCAAACCATTGACGCAGAATGCATTGCAACGTTCTGTCGGGTAGTGTTCAGGAACGACGGCCTAACATTTTGCTTGTCAATGATTTATGCCGGAGGTACAGTACTGTGAACGAACGACGCTGAGTCCATCTCCCAAACCTCACTCCCCGGGGTCAGCCTTGACGCAATCGACGAAAGAAGCCGTCTTCTCTGATGGGGCCCACGAAGCGCGCGTTGTGAGTCCGCGCGAAGTGCAGAAAACGCTTTCTAATATCCTCAAGAGCACTCCGTTCCGTTCGACCAAGCAGATTCAAAAGCTCCTTCAGTTCATCGTGTCAGAGACGCTGGAAGGACGTGCGGATACTTTGAAGGAGCGCAATATCGGCGCCACCCTCTTCGACAAGCGCCCGGATTACGACACCAATAGCGATCCTACGGTTCGCTTACGTGTCGCCGAACTCAGGAAGCGGCTTGCCCTCTACTACCAGGGTGCCCACGATGAAACGGTCCTGATCAGCATCCCGTCCGGTTCGTTCAGGGCTATCTTCGAGTGGTCCGGCAAGAAGCCGCTTCTTGTACCGGTGGACCCCCCCGTCGAACCGGAGCTGATGATTCCGCGAATCGACCATGGGCTCGCGGTGCCAGATGCGAAGTCATCCTCTACGAGATTTCGATTGCGCAAATGGTGGATAGTGACGGCCGCTGCTGTAGCCATCGTGGCACTTGCAACTCTGCGCTATCTTCCATCCCCCGAGGAGCGAGCCTTTAACAAATTCTGGTCGCCGGTTCTGGAAAACTCCAACACGGTATTGATTGGAATAGGTAACAATCCTCTTTATGAGCTTTCTAACGCCGGTGAGGATGAGTATTACAAGAACCATCCCAAGACCCGATTTGAGGAGATGGGACTCCACCCCTACATCCCGTTAACTCCTGGGGAACCGATTGATAGTAAGTATGTAAATCCTGCTGTGAACACTTATCTGACCATTGGTGACGTTGGGGCACTCTCAAGTATCGAGTACCTTCTGGCGCAGCGCCATATAAAACTTGATATCCGATTTGTGAATGATGTCGCGTATGGTGACCTTCGCCAAAATCCCACGGTCTTGATCGGTGTGCATAACAATATCTGGACACTGACCATGACTGAGAATCTTCGCTTCGGATTCCAGGGACACAGCACTATCGTGGATCGCTTCGCTCCCCAAAAGCAGTGGACTGCCAATTCTGACCGATCTGAGACCTACGCGATTGCGGCCCGACTTCTGAATACATGGAACGGAAAGGTGGTCATTGTGATCGGAGGAGTCGGATATGCGGCAACGCGTGCCGCTGGAGAATTTATAACTAATCCGCAGTCCATTGCGAAAATGGCAAAATCTCTGCCCAAGGATTGGGAATCGAAGAACGTGGAAGTAGTCCTGCACACCACCGTTAAGAATCAGGTGCCAAGCGCCGCGGAGATCGTTGGCAGCTACTCCTGGTGATTGATGTAAATGTTCTGCATCTGCCGAACATTTGCGATTTGCGTCAATCAGAGCCAAGCCAGCCGAAAGTTAGCTGAGAGCTCAGATAATCTGGGACGTCCTCACAGCCTGCCAAACTGCTTCACTGCCGCTTCAATCGACTTCGTCTTCTCGATAAGCGGATACATCGAGTGCTCTTTGAAATCCAGTTGCTGGGCCAGAGCGAGTACATCTGCTAAATGATCTCGAGGAACAATTACAACTCCGTCGCCATCCGCTGAGATCATATCGCCCGGGTGAATCGGAACGTTATCGATCACAACAGGTACCTCTGCGCCGGCACACCGGTAGTGCCCCACCAGGGTAGAGGGAGCAATGCCTTTCGCATAAACCGGAAACGCAATCTTTTTCAGGTACGCTGTATCGCGCACCGCACCATCAATGATCGCGCCTGAAAAATTGCGAGCCGCCATCGCTGTTCCCATCAGGCCACCCATCCCGCCAAGGTCTGCTCCGTCTTCGATGGACATAACGTAGACCGACTGCGGCTTACCGCGATCAATTGCTTCCAGCATTCGATCGAGGGAGTGCGAGTCATGGTTTTCCTGCTTTTCCAGCCGAACTGTCAGGGCATACCCGGTGATTCGTGCCGAAAATAGCGGCTGCATCTTGTGCGACAGATACATGCGCCGCCCCAGAAGCTGCTCGATTGCATCGGAGACTGAGGCCACTTCCACATGCCGGTAAGCCTCCAGAACGGCCGCAGAATTACGATCCTCCGCACCGCCGGACTGAGCGCTTTCAGCCTGCTTTGCCGGCTCTGGTTCCCGAGTTGTACCAGCAGCCTTCGATGCGGGTATAGCCGTAAATCCGATTAGCATCAGAGCCAAAAGCGACAACGTTGCTGCGGCAAGGAAGTACAGCGTTGGTCGTCGATTCTCAGTGCCGGAATTTTCTTTGCTGGAGCCAATCACCATACTCTTTCCTCACGCCATTCAGTTCCGATTTGCCGCAGAGGGTTAACCGCCCTGCCCTGTCTAAAGCGCCATGCCGTCTCACGCGATCGCGAATTCATACACATTGATGCTGATTGGCGGGACACGCAAGCTTCCCGAAAGCGATTGCTGAAGGTGCTGGACGATTTCAACCATCGGTGTTTTGTCCGGCTCATTCGAAGTGTCTGCTGTCGGTGCGGCGATTTGCCACAACTTGCCCGAGTCGTGAAGCTTCACTCCGGAAATTCGTGGTGAAATCACTTGTTCCTCTTCTGTGGGGTTGACCACGGAAAGATGGAAGGTCTTTCGATCGCCGGAAATCGCTGCGACAACGTCGAGAGGATATGTGGAACTCCCGGTTGGGCGAGTACCTATATCGACCATTGGAGTTCCTGCCATAGGCTGCTGGGGTGAATTCCCCGTTACTTCGACGGGCATGGCGTGGCTAAATTGGCCTGCCATGAGCTTCATCACGAGTCCCTCAACCGCGAAACCAACTGCTTCGCCCGTCTTGTCGATCAATACGCTGAACAATCCGCCGGTTGGGCAACTTGCCTCCACCATATCGGAGTGACGAAAGAGTTCGTGGAGGAAGAGTGCGTATGAGAGCGGCGGCACCATTCCAGTCGGCGGGTGAGATTTCCCATCGGCTGACCGGAAGCGCACTCCCCATTCATCGAAGATGAATTTGAACTTTCTATCTTTGAGGGAAGGCATTCGTTCGAGATATTTCTGCGATGCCTCAAACGCCTCACCGATGCGATTGGCCATCCTGCGCGTTCGAAACTGCAGTGCGTCGTGAGTGTCTACAAAGCGCTGCTGCTGTGCGTCGAAGATCAGATCAGGATATGCGTACGTGTGTTCAGACACGTAATCGATGTTGTCCGCGCAATTCGCCAACAACCATCCGTCCCAGTCATTCAAGCTTCCGAACTCGTATGGTAGTTTCTCGTTTATGGGAGGTTCCCAGACGCTGGGGAAGAAGTTGTTCTTTTTCTCCGCCCCATCGATGGACTTTTCGCAGATGCTTGCGCCGGACACCGCCACCTTGATGCTGGGGTCCACTTTCTTCATGGCTTCTACGATGTAGTTGTGTTTCACCCAGTACTGGTCGAGCGACATGTGGCCGTACTGCCACGGACCGTACATTTCATTACCGATGCACCACAGGCGAATGGTGAAAGGCTCGGGATGGCCATTCTCTGCGCGCAATTTGCCCAGCCGCGTCCCCTGGGAGCCATTGCAGTATTCGACTTCCTCTGCCGCAGATCGCGCATCCCCGAATCCGCTGTTAATCGTGAGGTACGGTTCGGCTTCCAGCAAGCGGCAAAACGCTAAAAACTCGTGAAGACCCACATCGTTGGATTCCACCCGGTTGGACCACATCGGCTGGACACGTGGCGGTCGCTTATCTGGATCACCAATGCCGTCGTACCAGTCGTAGGCGGAGACGAAGTTTCCACCGGGCCACTTCGCCATCTTGAAGCCCGCCTCCTTGTAGAGCCGTATCATGCCCGCGTGAAAACCCTGCACATTGTCGGCAGGCATGAGCGAAACCGCACCGACGTGAAACGTGCCGGAGCCCGTACCGACGATCTCCAGACGCGCATCTTCTGTGTCGGCCTGCGCAGTGAACTTCAAGGGGTGCTTTCGGTATTCCCGCGACAAGGAAGGAATCGTGATCGTCTGAGAGTCGCTAACACCAGGTCCCCATACCAGACGAACCACAACCTTGGCGCTTGCATCACCGGAAAGGTGAATGCGGCCCACATAATCTCTGCCACGGCCGACACGCAGCCTCGCCTGTTGAATGCCCCGAGGCTCCGGACCCTCGAGCTTGATGCGCGGGCTGTGCTTCCCGACAAACGCCTGCATGCTATCCATCTCAATCGCCTCGACGGGGCCGACAGGCTTGAACGGTTCCCCAAGAAAGCGCCGAAAAAACGGATTGGTCTGCTGCGGCGCGGCATTCGAAATCGGATTGGCGAATTTTCTGTCAGTCAGCATTTCGGCCCACACCCGTGTGGTGGCCGGCTCCATGTAGCCGCCGAATATCAGCGGCGTGATGGGTTCGGCGATCTTCGAAGCATCAATGACGCATTCAACTTCAGGTGCCGCACCAGGCAACGAATTAACGCGCTGCTGAAACATAGCCGTACCTGCGACTGAGGCCGCTATGAATTCACGTCGATTCAGTGGCAACGTGATTACTCCTTACTTTTCTCAATTGTTGTGTGGCAGGCAGAGGAGCATTGACCGCGATGATTGCTCCGATTTCAATTCGACACTGCCTTCTCGTTCAAAATCTCCTCAACCGTAGACTTCGGTACGGGCAAGTGATCTTCGTTTTCTTTCAGCCACTGGTGAAAATCCTGTTCAATCTCCGGCGTCCACTTCGCGTCGATCTGCCCAGCCGTGTACTTCTTCTCTCTCAAACGCTGGTGTCCGAACATGTCTTCGAGATGCGTCCGCTCCGAGTACTTGACTACCTTCTCCGCCAATTGAGCCGGAATGAAAAGCACTCCGCCGTTGCGTCCGAGGACAACATCTCCCGGCATCACCAATGCATGTCCAATGCGCGTTGGTCCGTTAATGCCGACCATGGTGGAATTAAGCCTCGCGCCGCTTGAGAGCGTGCCGAAGTGATGAGAAGGGTCGTAGTAACGCACAAATGACGTGAAGTTCGGCAGTTCGTTCAGGCCGTTTATATCGCGAACAGCTCCGTCGTAGACAATGCCATTGCCCGATCGCGCATAGATAGCGTTGCCCACGTTGTCACCAATCGATGGCCCATCGACCTTGAGTCCGAAGTGGTCAGCGACATAGACATCGCGAGGTTGCAGCATGTCCACGGGCCAGGCGTTCGTTGCTCCCTTGCGATTGTCCTGTTTGCCCTGGTCTTCAATGACCTTTTGAACATCGGGCCTGCCGGGCATCCAAATTGCGGTGAGCGCCCGCCCCACCAGTACCTGATCAGGATGGATGCAGTACCACCCATCCTCGTACTGGTGATTGAATCCTGCCCCGCGTAAAGTTGCCCATGCTTCTTCCAGTGTCACGTTCTTCATGCGGTCAAGTATGTCGTCAGGCACTTTCGGCCGGCCGTCAGGGAATCGTTCGCCATGCCAGTCCGGCGTGTACTTGATGACCTCATCGCGCGTGAAGAATCCCTCTTGTCCCGACAGAATTGGAGTGAACAGTAGCAACACGGCCCCGGCGAGAAGACCAGCGAAGATTCTCCGCATGTTCCTTATCCCCTCTTTCTTGTCTCTTTGCGTTCTTTACTTCTCAGCTTCGAACCACGTCGTTCCTGGAATCTGCGCTTTTTTCGCAACTTCTTCGTTCATCTCGACGCCAATCCCGGGCCGGTCCGGCGGTGTCACATAACCGCTCACAATGATTTCGCCCTCCTTCACCCAGGATGTCCAAAGATCTAGGTGATTGATCCAATGCCACTCGCATGCCAGGAAGTTAGGAAAGGTGGCACACGCGTGAGCAGTAGCCATTACCCCGATCGGCGAGACCACACAATGCGGCGCAACCGGCACATAATAAACCTGCGCCATGTTAGCGACCTTCTGCGCTTCGGCAAGGCCGCCTACTTTCTGAAAATCGGGCTGGATGATATCGACAGCTTCCTTCTGAAGCAGGTCTCTGTATCCCCATCGCATGTAGAGATTTTCGCCACACGCAATCGGCGTGGAGGTCGAATGCCGGATGTCTGCCATTGCGTCCACATTCTCGGCGGGAACCGGCTCTTCGAGCCACAAGAGCCGAAACGGCTCCAGCGCTTTCGCCACTTTCTTGCCTGTCACAGCATCGTAGCGGCCATGCATATCACAGGCCAGATCCATGTTGGCCGGAATTGACTGGCGCACATGCGATACCCACTTCACCATGCGATCGATCTCACCGTTGCTTGCACTCCAGTTGACGGAATCGAAGCGGGCAGGATCCCTCGCATCATCCAGGTCGATCTTCATGGCTGTGAATCCCTGAGCCTTGATCCAGGGAAGCTTGCGATCGGACTCCTCCCCGATTGGATTATCCATATCCGAGTCGCAGTAGATGCGGACCTTGTCGCGGAACTTGCCACCGAGAAGCTGGTAGACCGGCAAGCCAAGCGCCTTTCCTGCGAGATCCCAAAGAGCGATCTCGATGCCGGACAACGCGGTTACGTACTGCCCGCCCTGCGCCCCGGCGAAGATTCCCGAGGTACGTACCCTTTCCCAGATCGCTTCGACATTGAGTGGATCGCGACCGACGAGCATCCGTCGCCAGCCACGGATCAGCGATGCTGCGCCGACGGCGGCATCGGTGCATTCACCTTGCCCGTAAAGCCCCTGATCCGTGTAGATCCTCACGTGCGTCTGCGGGCCGTGCACAAGAACCTGCGCCGTACGCACGTCAGTGATTTTGAGTTTGGGGCGCTGGTTCGCCGAAGTGCTGGTTTGGATTGCTCTTGCCAATGCAGGAAGCGAAAACGCAGTGAGCGACCCTAAGGCTTGAAGGGCGCCACCCTTCAGCACGGATCTTCTTGACAGTCGAGTCATAGCCGTCGGGGAAACCTTTCTTGAAGCCGAACTTTGAGCGAGCAAGCGATTTGCACGCGTGCACGCGGTTCTTCTTGCTACAGGACGAACTCAACGAAAGAATTGCAACGGGAGCGAACTATAGCGATTCGCGACACGCAATGTCAATATGCGAACTGCAGATTGAGCTGTACTAAATCGCTTTCCCTGCTCTGGATGGAAACTGACCTGCTGTGAGAATGCACTGAGGGTTTGGATTCAGAGCGACATCAAATCGGTTCGATCTCAACCGCCGGCCGAGGATCGACCAGAAGCCACATGAGGCCTCCAACCACCGCCATCGCCGCTCCAAAGAAGAATGCGGACCTCCACCCATACCGGCTGGCCAAAAAAGGCGTGAGCGAGGCAGTGAGGGCGCCACCAATTTGGCAGCATGTGTTCATGACTCCCGATACTACCCCGGAAATCTCGCCCGCAATGTCTGCACTAACCGCCCAGAAGGAACTCTGCGAGAGATACAGCGCACCGGCACCACCAGCGAGAATGCCGGCGGCTGCTTGAGCACTGTGCACGCTAGAGCCGATGACGAGGAAGATGGCCGTCAGAGCGAAGGAGACGAGAGCGATTCCACATCTTCCTGTGCGAAGCCCGAATCGGCGGGAAATCTGATCGCTTGCCCACCCGCCTGCGAGACAGCAGACGGTCATTGCAATAAAAGGGATCATAGACATGAACGCATTGGCTTTGAGATTCACGCCACGGGCTTGCGCCATGTAAATGAAAAACCAGCTGAAGAATATCCAGGCGATATACCCAAAGCTGAAGTAGCTCAATGACAGTCCGGCCATGTTGCGGTTCAACAGAGCAGCGCGCCAACGGATCGGCGTGGCGGCTTGACGCTTCACACCAGACGATCTGGTCGCCTGGATCAGCTTTAACTCCTTCGCTTGTACATAGCCGTGCTCTTCAGGCCTGTCGCGGGCGATCGCATACCATACCAGCCCTACGAGGATGCCGATGACGGCGCAGAACCAGAAAGACGCACGCCATCCGTAGTTGCTGATGATCCACGTCAAGATGGGAATACTGAGGCCAGCCCCCGCGCCTACACCTGCAAATATCCAGCCATTTGCGCTGCCACGTTCAGCCACGGGAATCCACTGAGAAACAAATTGATTGGTGGCGGGATACATGACCGCCTCGCCTGCTCCCAGTGCCAGCCGAATGAGAATAAGAATCAAAAGTGCTTTGGCGAGGTGCGGATTGGCGATCGTCGTGAGCGCCGTAAATACTCCCCACCATAAAACACCAGCAGCTAGGACGCGTCTAGGTCCGAATCGATATGCCAGCCATCCACCCACTACCTGGAACGCAGCATACCCAATGAGGAAAGCGCTGAATATCCACCCGAGCTGAATATTGCCAATACCTAATTCATCGCGGATGAATGCTCCTGCGATCGAGATATTCGTCCGATCAAGAAACGCAACTGCGCTAAGCAGAAACATCCATATGACCAGGACCTTCCGAATTGAGTAGCCACCTAACTTAATTAACATTTGACATAAATATACCCATAAGGCAGACTTGCCACAGCTTACGCCGTCGACCCGCTCGACAGATCATGGCGTATTCCAACTTCCCAATTGAGGTTGTACTCACCTGCTCGCCAAGATTAATTTTCGTGCGAGACAGAGTTTCGTCGTGCGTCGCCAAGACGATGCAGAGGTCCTTCGAAATGAAGCTTTCTTTTTTCCCCCTGTCTTTGACGTTCGTGGCTTTTTCCCTCGCCTGCACAACTGAATTGAATGCACAGAACACAGCGCAGCTATTCGCTCCCCTTAACGTGAGGGCTTCGCAATCCGGCGCAGGCTATGGCGATAGCCAGGTGATCTTCAACTCGAACACCCTTAGTCTCACCTGCCCGGACTCTCCGATCGCTTTTCTTTCTTCGGCAGCGGCCACATCTGCGGCGAACAGCTCGGGGAACGTACTCGTAGACAACAACATCAACATCACCAATCTGACAGGCAACAATGTCCCGGTGAATGTTTGCAAAGGGGGAGTGAACACATCTTCGATAGGACCTTTTGAAAACTGCTTCACCACTAGTTATCAGACTGCCGCCAGCGCGGGGAATCTGACTGGCCAGTCTCCCGACAATTTCGTAGCCTCGGGTGGAGTACCTCCTATCGACATCAGCGGGATGCTCATCGCTGGGTCTCAGCAGCAGATCAAGATTGACCTCGTCGATGAGGGTGGGTTTGTTGCGAATTCAAGCTTATACCTGAATACAAACTGCACCACAGGCGGGGTGACCGGCCCGGCAACTATTTCAGGCAACACCATTCCCGCATCGAATCCTACGGAACAACAGCTCAACCAGGACTTCACTTTTAACACTGGCGACGACAAGCTGATCGGCTTCGAATACGATCTGGCTGGTGCTCACTCTGCTGGATCCCTGACCATTGATTCCGCTGGAGTCAATCCCCAGGTCGGCGATTCACCGTTGGAACCTCTCATCGATTACCCCGCGAAGGTGGCCGGGACCTCATTTGCCACCTCGACGTGTCTTGTGCACAATGGCGAAGTTCTGAATAGCAAGCCGGTATGCAAGCTCTACACGTTGACTTGCACCACTGGCACGGGATCGTCCGCGACCGGAGCGCAATGTCCTTCGTCCAGCATTTCCAATGAAGTACTACGCGATGTCTTCGATGGGCCCGCATTTGATCTGAATGACATTCCCACCCCCAACGGCCCGACGTTCCACGAAGGCTTGGGATTTCTAATGGCGAGTGAAGACTGGGGACAGGGACCGTGCACCTTCGATCCAGCTTCCAACTTGGAGGCATTGCCTTGTCCGCAGAATCTGTTGACCAGCTTTACGGGTCCCGGAACGTTCGCTAGTGTAGGTCAGACTACCCGTCCGAATTCGACCTTTATCTCCATCGCCAAGGTACCTGAAGACCTTACCACCGTCGCAGTATCCACCAGTTCGGGAACGCCGGTTGCATTAGGACCAGGCAACTGGACCAACGATGCGAGTCCCTTTGTGAAGCTGTCGAGCCAGCCGCCGCAACTTGCTGGCACGGGATTGCCCGGATCGGATACCTTCGTCGCCTCGCCCATTCGAAGCATCACCTTTGGTATTTCCCCGGCCAATAACGTTCCAGTGCCTGGCAGTGCGATAGCCAGTGACACGATTCTTGCCAATCCATCGCCGTGCTCTGATCCAACTGCCGCTGTTTTTACCCCACCACTTCAGCAACTCAATGCACTTGAGGACGGCAAGTACCTGTTGCATTACTACGCTCAGGATTGTGCCGGTACAGAGGAGCTGAAATTTGCGAAAGACAATTCGGGCAGCTGGGTGACCAGCTTTTACACATTCCCCATCAATATCGATACCGTACTGCCGGATGTTGCTTCCGGCCCTACGCTTACTCCGGACGGGCCCTACTATCAAGGCCAAGTGGTGACCGCAACATTTCGATGCACCGATGAGCTGTCCGGAATCGTTCAGTGTGGAAGCCATTCATTTGCTTCGGGAGTAGCGGACACAGATACCTTGACGGCGACCGTACCAACGACCGGATCAGGAACTCAGACTTTTACGGTGCTGGCCAAGGATGCAGCCGGCAACCAACGATCACAGTCGGTGACTTACCAGGTGACGGCCGTTGACTCCCAGGTTCATCTGAGTCTTTCGCCTGCCACAGTAACCTTCCCACTTGGGACAAACCTCACCGTGCAGGTAGCGAAAATCAATAGCCACGTTCCAACGGGAACGGTGCAGATCATCGAGAAAGGCGCGGTGCTGGCGACTCTCAAATTGAGCAGCGGAGCCGCGTACTACTACCTGAAGGGCCTATCTGTTGGAACGCATCTGCTGTCTGCCTTCTACTCGGGAGACGCCAACAATCCCTCCGGCACGTCAGCTCCAGTTACGCTCACGGTATCGCCGGTACCGGTGACGCTGGCACTGACATGCTGGAACACACCGTACCCTTATGGCGCCGACTTCCACTGTGGGGCTTACGCCAGTTCGACTGCGGGCGCACCTCTCGGATCGATCACGTACGTCTATGATGGCCAGCAGCCGGTCGCAGTACCACTGGTTTCCGGCACTGCGAACTTCATTATTCCCAAACCGCCGGTCGGGACTCACACCATCTCGGTAAGCTATGCAGCACAGACGAATTATGCAGCCGCTGGTCCAAAGGTTCAGAGCTTTACCGTCACACCCGCTCCTGTCGTTATCCAATTCACTCCATCAGTCTGGTCCGTTACTGGAGGGAGTCTCACTTTAACGGCCGCGGTTCAGTCATCCAGCGCAGGTCCGCCGAACGCAACCGGTTCGGTCAGCTTCAAATATGGTTCTACGGTTGTGACGGTGCCCGTCAACTCTGCCGGAATCGCGAGCACCACCGTAGCGGTCTCCTCGTTGCCCACGGGAAATAACGTGTTCACCGCCTCCTATGGCGGCGGAACGAACTATGGGACCGGCAGCACGTCTATCACGGTTAAGGTGGCGCGATAGTCCAACTCGGCCTTAAAGTTCGGGAGAGAAAAGCGAGTTACGCACTGATGTCGTCAAGAATGGGTGTGACCACCTGCGTGGTGGATTCTTCACCCGCGGCAAGCCTTGTCAGTGTCAGAACGGTTATGTCATCGTCCTGTCCGAAAGCAACTGCAGCTTCGCTTGCTTCCTGCGCGGTCGGTCTCGTTGCAAACAGGTCGCGCAGCCGCTCAAATCCGTACAGCTCTCCTGCGGTGTTTCGCGCTTCGAGCAGACCATCTGTGTAGAGACTGAGTTGGTCGCCTGGTTGGAGATGGACCCGAACTTCCTCAAAGCTTCCCAGGCTAACGAGCCCCAGGGGGAGTGAAGGCGTCAGCAGCAGTTCCTTGCCGTTAAGGAACAACGGCAAATGACCAGCGTTGGCGATTGTGACTTCTCCGTTGGGTTCGAGC
>Ga0105238_10002356_pt1 | contig 19000 bp, 14 predicted proteins | sample KBSC34metaG_FD_81526 | JGI IMG/M metagenome (GOLD analysis project Ga0105238, IMG submission 81526) | Corn rhizosphere microbial communities from Kellogg Biological Station, Michigan, USA - KBS C3-4 metaG | ecosystem: Host-associated > Plants > Roots > Rhizosphere > Soil | place: Michigan, USA... | reverse complement strand
CGGCATCGACTGGGGAACGGTTTTGAAGCCGTGGGGTTGGCTGCTGCCAAAAGAGTTCACGCTGTGGATGGTCAATCGATTTGCCGACCTGTTCGTATTCACGGACGACGGCGCTGTCTGGATGTTGGACGTCGGTGCGGGATCATTCATGAAGATTGCCGAAAACCGAGATGACTTCTGCAACAAGATGGACGATGACGATACGGCAAACTATTGGCTGATGATTCCGCTTGTCGATCAGTTGGTGGCAGCGGGTATCACATTGGCTTCTGGACAGTGTTACGGACTCAAGATCCCGACGGTTCTGGGCGGCAAGTGTTCCATGGACAATTGTGGTCCGCTGTCGATCAAAGACTACCTGGGTGCCTACGGATCGATGCACGAACAAGTGCGCGACTTGCCTGACGGGGCACAAGTGCAGCTTAAAATAGTCGACTGACGTGCCATGTGTGACGAAGGACTGATCTGGATGTGGAATTTCCGTAACGAGAATCTTCCCGACATACGCGGATTTCGATTTGTCGTCGAACATGACTCACAGCCAGCGACCGTGGCAGACGTCATCCGCGCCTGGCAGTCGGATGCAAAGTTTGGATCTCTCTTCACGTCGGTCCTGGCAAACGTTTCGTATGCCGCTTTTCGCTGGGAAACCCCGCCTGTCATCTCGAAGACGACTTCGCAGCCGTTTGAGTTCGTCATCATCGACAGCCCGGGATTGGATCGAACGCCCGATGCGAATGCGTTTGCCGAACATTTCGACCAGAGCGACGATGGGGTCGTTGTCTTTCCGAATCTGGGTCGTGATGCCACGCTGATTGTGCCGTGTCCTCGGGGCGAATCGGCAGCCTATGGACATCTGGCCACGTTCGTGCGCGGTGCGCCGGAGGCCCAGCAACAGCAACTGTGGCAATCCGTCGCACAGGCGATGCGCGGCAGGCTGAGCGAGCAGCCGGTTTGGCTGAGCACCGCCGGGGCAGGTGTGCCATGGCTGCATGTTCGACTGGATGATTCTCCCAAATACTATTGGTATGAACCCTATCGCGACCGGCCCGTTAGAGCTTAATCGTTCAAATTCCAAATGCGCAGAAATCCGGAGGCACTCAGCGTCATTAGCTTTTTGCTGTCTCTGGTGAATGCCATTTGATTCGTTCGTGTGCGGATTTCTGGCAGCGGGTGCCAGCCGTCGTTCGCCTTTCGATCCCACAACAGCGCGCGTCCGGCCAACCGTTCGCCGGCTTGAAACACGGTGATCGCCCACCAGCGACCGTCTGGTGAGATGGCCAATCTGTCTCCGAAACGCTCATTCCTGTCTTGCGACCAGGTGACTTTGCGAGTCGCCACGTCCCATTCAACCATCTGATCCTCCAGGATGGCCCCGACTTTCTTTCCGTCATCAAAACACGCCGCGGCCAGAACCCGACCGTCATTGACTTCCAGTGTCGACAGGACTTTGCCTTTCACCATGTCGAAGATCGTGACGGCTTTCGTGAGATCTGTGTGAACCAATCGGGTTCCATCCGGGCTGAACGACAGGACGGGAAATGAGGCACTCAATTTACCCTGGGCCGAAACCTGGAATTTCGATTTACCAGTCTGCGTATCGAACGCGTGAAGCTTGATCTTTCCCTGGTTCGGAGCGGCAACCATCGTTGTCCCATCGGGCGAAAGGGCAATGACATCACTCTGCGACGGAATCGTCCATCGCACGCGGTCTAAGGAGTCGTCCTTGACCTTCCAGTGGATGATGTCCGTCGCTTTACGAGCCACAACTTCATCATCGGATTGAAAGGCGACGTAATCGCAGGCTTCAATCGTCTGATCCTGTTCTTCCAGCTTTTTCCCTGTTTCGATGTCGAACAGGCACATTCCCGGATCGAGTCCGCATGTGGCGACGAAGTTGCTGTCGTGCGATACGGCCAGCCCCAGTCCGAAGTAATGATGAGCCAGGATGCGCGACCGCAGTCGATCAGGTTTGATCGCTCTGACGCTCTCACGAAACTCGTCAAAAACGGGAAAGCCTCGCCAGAACCTGGCATCAAAGTCGAAACCGATTTCCGCAAACAGTTTTCGAGCGTCGTCGTAGCGTTCTTCGTGACAAGCCATCCAACACGCCATGTTTTTGGCGAAAATGGACTCGGGATACTTCTCTTGATACACCGTCAGGCCACGTTGAATCAGTTCACCGGCGAAATGGAATTTCTTTTCCCAGCCTCCTCGCTCGACAGACATGATCTGCTCCGCGACAAGTGCGTAATGCACCAGCCCCGCATCTCCTTTCAGTCCATCGCGCACCTTGAGTGCATAATCTTCGGCGTCACGTTCATCGCCATACCAGCGTGGCAGCAACGAAAATGTGATGCTCTCGGTGATCGGTGTGAACCAGGGATCTTTCTTCAATCCTTGCAAAGCTACTGATTTGAATTTGTCCGGGGTCGCTCCCAGTCCTCGCATTGACTCCAGCAAGCACCACTCGACCATCGGGTCATCTGACGCGTTTTTCTCGGCGTCTTTGGCCAGTTTCTGTGCCGCTTGCATCTGTTTTTCAAGGGCGCTGGCGCCCGAGTCCGTCACACGTTCCGCGATGTCGCCACCACGCGCATTCCATCCGGCATCGATTCGCACGACTGCCAGTGAGAGTTTTGCTGCGGCAGAGGTCGGTTTGGCCTTAATCCATTCGTTCAATAAAGTCTCTCGTGCCTTCGTCGGGCCTGATCCGGATGTCGCTGAATAGAATGTCCAAAGTCGACTGACGCCATTGGCAAACGTCTTTCGTTCTTTGCGCAATGTCTTTGATTGCACTTCGAGCCCGTTCCAATCTTTGCTTTCGAGCATTCGCGCGATGTCGTTGTGCATCATTCGTTGCTGGGCGGATGCCGGGAACTTCTCGCGATCTGTTGCCGACGCGTCGGTGAAGTCTGTGGAGAATGCAACCTGAGGGATGATTGGAAACAGCCGATTGATGAACGGGATTTCTTTTTCGCCTGCTGCCGTTTGTGCGTGCATGAAGATCGAGGCGTCTCGATTCCATGGACACGTTTGCAGTTCAATCCACTTCGATGCAGTGAGTTGTCGACGATATTCACGGAAAGCCTGCTCTCGCTGTTCAGGGGTACCGCTGTAAGTCCAGTCGACAATGAGATACAGCGGCATGTCGCGTTTCGTTGTCGCCGTTATGCCCAGCGAGCCTGGGTCGCCTGGAAAAGCGTAGGCACCCGCATTTTGCAGATAGGGTATCTTGGAACCGTTGAGCGGCACGAGCAGCCAATTGTTCGGCAATTTGATCGCGTCTTTGCCGATGGCATTCAGCTTTTCGACCGAACCAAGCAACGGCGTGATGTCGGATTCCTTCAGCTCAGGCAGCAGGCCTTCCAGGCTCCAGATCACAATACGGCCGTCTTCTCCCGAGATGGCCACATGTGTGTCGTCCGCCGAAAGCGCGAGATCCGTCATCCCTTCTGGTGGTCCGGACAAATTGGCCACGATGCGATTATTCACCAGGTCCCAGACGGAAATGACAGGGTCACTTCCCAGCCCTTTGACGGCAATGACCGCAAAACTGGAGCGAGAAGACATTTGACCGAACAATCGATTCGCCAGTGGAAATGCCCGCATACGCATCGTTTCAAATCGATCCCAGTTCAGGACTCGAACAATTCCACCTTTATCAATAATCATGACTGCTCGCCCATCCCCGGCGACAGAACTTCTCACGACGTTGTGACCCGTCGAGCTTCCTCGCTGCTGAGAGGCGACACCGGCCAGATCGGCCAACTGCAGCCAAGGGGCTCCCCAACAGTTACAGCCTGTCTTGTCATCCGGGCAAACCGTGATCGAAGTGATCTTGTTCGCCATGTTCCATGATCCTGGTTCGGCAGTCGGACCATTCAGTCGCCAGTTGCGAAGTCGGCTATTTCCACACCCCGCGGCCACAATCTGGCCGGCCTGCACAAGACCCACACAAAGCACTTCCGCGTCGGTATCAATGACATATTCCGCCTTCCCGGTTGCGACGTCCCACACGCTAATCTTCGAGTCACGACCGCCAGACGCCAGCCGCTTGCCGTCCCGGCTGATCGAGATCGCGTTCACGGCGGCGGTGTGTTCAGTGAACGCCGGTTGCTGTTCACGTCCATCGATCGACCAGCGACGGACAGATTTGTCGACGCCACTGGAATAGAGCCGTTGGCTGTCGGGACTGAAGACGATCGCCGTCACAGTACGCTCGTGACCACGGCATTCGGCCACAGGCCGGATCTCGTCCACAATCTCCGCGATCACGCCGACAGGACTCACGCAACTGATCACAAGCCACGTCGCGACGATCGCTCGATTCTTGCAATGTTGTAACACGAGTGTCCTCCCTCCCATGCCAGACACGTTCGCGCAGACGATCGTGATCACCATCACAGTCTGTCACACGATCAGGGCCGCCGCGTCTGTGTGTCGCCACTTTCAACGAGGTAATAGACCAATCACTTGAGATATTCGGTATGGCAAGGTTACCGATGCGGTACTGAATCTCAAGAGCAGGTCTGAAACACGCTCGTCGGCGCAATCAACTAAGTAGAAACTTAGCCGCTTTGTTTGGCGACGATACCGCGCCTGAATTGCCGACGTGATTACTTTTCACGCGTGAACGGCACCGGTAGACTGCCCGCACTCATTCTCTCTATCCAATTTGCTCAACTTAAGGGAACACCCATGCGGCGGTCTCGGTTCGCTCTCGTTGCGTTGGCATTGGTCACCATTGGCATCAGCGGTTGCGTGCGAGAATCGACCGAAGGCACCACGACGTATGTCTCGTACGAGTGGTGGGTGCCCGCGACAACGTTTCTGGCCGGCGTTGCAATGGCTCCGATCGGCTGGGCGTTACGAAAATCGATCGAGCGGCTGGCGTGGGTGTTGTTGATCGCCGCACCGATTGCAGCACTCGGTTTCGCGCCGTCGTTATTCATGGAGCGAAGTGTGGTCGATGACAAATCGTTCTCGGTGACAACGGGAATCTGGGGGATGACCAGTCACAAGGTGAATTTCGATGACATCAATTCTGTTCGCGTCACATCGGAAGTTACCCGAGGCCGCCGCGGGCGAAAGCAAACCAACTATTACGTGCAGTGCGATAAGAAGAGCGGTGGCACGGAAAAGATCGGGATCAACAATCAGGTGACGCAGAAGGCCGCAGTGCCTTTTCTGGCAAAAGTGATGGAACGAAATATTCCCGTCAACGACATGACGGGCGGTGAGTAACGCCCACGACCTGACGTGCTTGACCTGCAATCAAGCCCCGCATTATCAACAGGCGGTCAGGCTGCGATCACAGCCAACGCTTCACCGCGCTCCCAACGCGCGAGCCGCTCACTATTTTGAACCCAACGCAGTCGCGAATCCCGCCGACCCGCGACCGGGTCATCGCCCCCAACGCGCGCCGCCCACCATTCTGAACCCGACGTAGTCGCGAACCCAGCCGACCCGCGGCCGGGTCATCAAAATCGGCAGAATCGTTAAAGTTGCACATCTCTCGCTGCCGATGTCTGCTGATGACCGACTCTCTGGGCCTTCGTTTTTTGAGCATTGCGAGTCGATCATCACCTGTTGACTTTCATCAAAGTCCGGAAATGCGTGGCACGCAATCATGCGGTTGCCGTGGTTGATCTTGATGTTGGTGCTGGCACTTATGTCGCCCGGTTGTCGGGTACTGGGGCCGCTGTCACCGTTGCGCCCGATTGAGCAGGTTCTGGTATACCCGCAATCTGTCTCACCGAAGTCGACATCTCATGATGGAGCTGTCGGCGAACGAGTCTGGATCGAGACGGACGATCATCGGCACCTGGAAGGCCGCTACATTCGCCATCCAGCGCCTCAGGCCGTGGTTCTGTACTGTCACGGCAATATCGGCACTGTCGACAAGTGGTCGATCCTGGCAGGCCGCCTTTCCGAGATGCATCACCTCTCGATCCTGGTTTTTGATTATCCCGGTTATGGCCGCAGTTCCGGGATCTCGAACGAGCGAAATATCCTGCGCGACGCGGAAGCGGCTCGAACCTGGCTTGCTCGTGAAAATGAACTCGGCGCGTCTGATGTCGTCTTGATGGGTCGATCATTGGGCGGAGCGGTGGCCGTCGATCTCGCCGCGAATAGAGGTGCTCGCGGACTGATTCTCGAGAGTACCTTTTCTTCGCTGCCCGATGTGGCGGAAGCGCACGCGGCGTGGCTACTACCTGAATGGAATATGACTCAGCGACTGAACTCGATCGAAAAGATCAAACGGTATCAGGGGCCGTTACTGCAGAGCCATGGAGACATCGACCGAGTGATCCCGATCGCACTCGCACGCCAGTTATTTGAAGCGGCCCCAGGCCGCAAGCAGTTCATCGTCGCCGAAGGCTCGAACCACAACGATGATCACATTCGGTACTGTGCTCTGGAACGTGAGCAATTCCTGCAAAGCCTGCCGTCAGTTCGGCCCGCTGTGAATGTGGGTCGAGCGACCGTGAGCGACGGAATTCAGGGAATTCCGCTTCAAGCCCTTATCTGTCCTGGTAGGGACACCCGACAATAGCCCACCGATTTTATCGGTGGGAACGGTGAACCGGGCTATTTCGAAGTCCCGATAGGGACGACAGAGAGCGCCGTGTCCCAGGGGTGAGAAGGTCGTTTGTTTTCGAGTTGTTCCAGAGTCATGCCCTTCAATGGAACTGATTTCACGTCGTCACAGATCGCGGCAGTTGAACTGACAAAGACCATCAACAGGCAGACTCGGAATCGGAATCCCATAGCGCACCGCTCGCGAGTTAAAGGACAACTGCCACGGTTTGTCGCCGTGTCGTCGTCATTCCAAACTCGACTTCGTCCCTCGCACGATCTTGATGCCGAGTGAACACGCACCCGGGTGTAACGCAAGAAAGGATCGTCACTCATTTGTTACTGCTCATCGGAACGAGTCAGTTGTGATGCCTCGGCGATGACGCCAAACATGCCGCTCTGGTGAGTGGCCCACATTGAGCTGCGACCCCTTTTCGACTTCCTCCGACCATGCCCGCAGCGTGTCGCGGGGACCACTTCGATTCCATTATTTCCCACTCAAACGGTCGAATAGGGTCGGCATGTGAATGATTGATTTTGACTGGCCGGCCCGTTGGGACTGATGATGTTTTTGGGGCTCATGTCCAGGGCCTACGGCGAAGCGCCTTCGACCCTGGCTGGGCGACGGGCTGGCCCCTCAGCAATTCCGATTCTGGGGCCAATGGGCTCGTTGTCACCCTATTTGTCCCGGATGGGACTGCGTGGATTAGCCGGTTCCGCTGTTTACACACATCTTTTGCAAATCTGCGATAGGAATTTCGCACCGCGGCACCGCATTTGCGCGTGGCTGAATGAGTATCGATACCAATGACGACTCCGGCAAACGGCAAGGAGTTCGATCTATCCGCGGTGGGAGGTCAGGAGTCAGAAACATACTCTACATGGCAACCAGTTCCGCCGTGCGTCCGCAATCGCACTCATCGCCCATCAAGGATCTTTTTCTTCGACTTCGAGGACGAGGAAAGGCTTATAAAGTTGCGATCATCGCCTGCATGAGAAAACTTCTGACAACACTCAATACCATGCTCAAGAATAGCACGAAGTGGAACCAAACCACGTCCCCCGTCATCCTTTGAAAATAGTTTGACGTTCGCCCGTTCGTCTCACCATCACCTCGCCCTTCAATCACTGAGGGCGAGGTGATGGTGAGACGAATGGTGAGCGAACCCCGTTTGTTGAGCCTGAGCTGAGCTCGCAATCTCCTGCCAAAAACATTCGATGTTTTTTAAAAAACTCTTGAAAAGAAACACAGCCGCTGCCGGGACAAAAGAGCCGGCTGATTGCGTGGCCTATGAGTTGAGAGAAGGGGGACATCTGCGGCAAGTATGATTGCGCATCGCGTTCACGAGCCGGCGGGAGAAGAAATGCGGCGGACGGCACATGGAATGTGCCTGCTACTTTGGCGGACACGAACTGGCTTGGGGTTCACTCGCGTGTTGCCGAATTTGTGACTCGTGGTCACAATCTCAGATCTTGCCAGCTTCGAGAATTGCGAGACCGGTTCAATCGAGCTTTTCACAGGAATGCGTTTTTGTGCAAAGGTCCTTTGTCGAGCCGACCGTTTGCTGGCGGAAATCATGGGATTGCATCGATTACCTGAGAGAACACGCATGTTGAGAACTGTGAGAGAGCTGTTGCCGTCGGCTGCCATTGTGCTGGGGGCCGTGATCGCGTTGATTCCCGCGCACGTCCGTGCTGACGATGCCACCGATGTGACGTCTGTCGTTGCGAAAGCGGTGAAAGACAACAAACTCTCGATCAAGGCGGATAACGAGACGTTCGGCGATACGGCTCCAAACGTTCCCAAAAAACTTGTCATTGACTACCGCGTCGGTAACGAAGATCGCAAACATGTGGTCAATGAAGGCGGGCAAGCCGAAATCGCGGTGCCGGCTGGCGAAAAACTGGTGATCAAGAAGGCCGTCTACGGTCCGGCCGACGGTTCGAAACCCGCGCAAACGGATATCAGTGCCGCGCCCGCGGAACTGTTGCAGACGCTGCCCGGTTTCAAAGTGGAACATGTCTACAAATCCGAGAGCCCGAAAATCGGCTCCTGGATTTGCCTGGGGAAGGATCCCAAAGGACGCCTGTTACTGGGTGGTCAACGAGATCAGGCTATCACGCGCGTGACGCTTGAGGACGGCAAGGCGGTCAAGGTTGAAGCTCTGACGATTCCCGTGACCGAAACGATGGGCATGCTGTTCGTCGACAATGTCCTGTATCTGAATGGAGCCGGAAAAGACGGAAAGTATTGCTTGTTCCGCTGCAAGGACACCAAGGGCGACGAGAGTTACGACGATGTCGAAAGCCTGCGTGAATGGCAGGGCGGTGCTGGCGAGCATGGGGCGCATGCCATCGTCCTCGGTCCCGACCGAATGCTGTACACCGTCTGCGGCAACTTCGTCGATGTTCCCAAAGATCTGGCCGCCACATCACCGCACCGCAGTTATGGCGACGACCTGGTATTGAAGCGCGCAGAAGATGGGAACGGTTTCGGAGCGGGTCGGCAACCACCGGGCGGATACGTTGCGCGGATGGATCTGGACGGAAAGAATGTCGAATTGTATTCGGCAGGTGAACGGAATACGTATGACATCGGATTCAATCCCGACGGCGAACTGTTCGGGTTTGACAGCGACATGGAATGGGATTGGGGCAACCCGTGGTATCGTCCTGTGCACGTGTTCCATTCGGTGCGTGGTGGTGACAACGGCTTCCGTGAAGGCAGCGCGAAGTGGCCCGAATATTACGCCGACAGTCTGCCTCAGACCGCGACCATTGGCATCGGTTGTCCAACAGGTGTGGTCTTTGGGACCGGCTCGAAGTTTCCGGCGAAGTACCAGAAGGCATTTTATGTCTGTGACTGGACGTACGGCCGTCTGATTGTTGTCCATCTGACGCCCAAGGGCGCGACCTATACCGGCACGTTTGAAGAATTTGTCGCACCGAAGTCACTGCATTCCAATTCGGGCAAGACTCCGCTCAACCTGACGGATGTCATCGTCGGTGACGACGGCGCGATGTACTTCACGATCGGTGGCCGGGGAACCCAGGCCAGTCTGTTCCGCGTGACGTACACAGGTTCGGAACCAGCGACTCCCCTCACCGCGAGCCAACTGCAGGAAACGGCGGGACGTGACGCGCGACAGTTGCGTCATCGGTTGGAAGCGTTGAATAGCAGCCCCGATCCGAAAACGGTTGAGGTCGCGTGGCCTCATTTGAATAGCCCGGATCGTTCGATTCGTTATGCGGCACGCCTGGCGGTGGAACGAAATCCCGTCGGGGAATGGCAAGCCAAAGCACTCGCGGAAAAACAGCCCAACGCCGCATTCAATGCGCTGTTGGCGCTGGCTCGACTCGGTTCATCCGACACTCAACCGGCGATTATCAAATCGTTGGCGTCTATTCCATTCACCAATCTCACGTTGGAACAAGCGCTCGAAAAGTTGCGGGTGATTGAAGTTTCCATCGCACGGCAGGGAATTCCGACCGGTGACATGGCAAAGCAACTTATCGCTCACCTTGATCCTCTTTATCCCGCGACCAACGAGGCGGTGAATCGCGAACTGTGTCAGATCCTGTTGGCGTTGAACGCACCGAACGCCGTGTCCAAAACGATCGAATTGATGAAAGCGGCGAAGACCCAGGAAGACCAGGTTGCTTATGCGATGCACTTGCGCAATATCAAATCGGGATGGAGCGTGGACCTGCGTCGAGCATATTTGACATGGTGGAACGCCGGTCGATCGACCGAACATCCCGCTCAGGTGATCAAATGGTTCGAAGATGCGGGGATTCGATTCAATAACGGCGCCAGCTTCCCGAACTTCATGTCTCAGGCACACGAAGCGGCGAAGTTCACCATGACACCCGACGAGATCCTTGCGCTGAGCGATGTGTTTGCGGCCTACGACGCTGCGATGCCGAAGAAGCCTCAACCACCGAAACGTGCGACACCACGCAAAGTCGTTCAAGAATGGACGACGGCGGATCTGCAACCAGCACTCAGTGAAGTGAGCAAGGGCCGCAGTTTCGCGCGCGGTCAGGAAATCTACATCGAAGCACAATGCGCGGCGTGCCATCGGTACGGTGATCAAGGCGGGATGATCGGCCCGGATCTGACGGCCGTCTCGACTCGCTTCAAGCGACAAGACATCCTGGAATCGTCGACCGAGCCTTCGAAAGTCCTCTCGGAACAATACATGAATGCCGAGATCGAAACGGTCGACGGCAAAGTGATCGTCGGCCGCGTCGTGGAAGAAACTCCCGAGCAGGTCGTCGTTCGGACCAATCCGCTGGAACCTGAAACGGTCACCATCAAAAAGACCGACATCGAATCTCGCTCACGTTCGAAGATCTCGCCAATGCCGGCGGGGCTGTTGAACACGTTCACGAAGGAAGAGATTCTGGATTTGCTGGCGTACCTGGAATCGCTGGGTGACGCAGGTCACTCGAATTTCAGGAAGTAGCACCAGAATATGGCTGAGGGCGATGATTATGAATGCAGATCCCGTGTATCCGATCGGAACAACATGGTCGGCAGGTTTGGCGGTTCTGGTTGGGACTGCCGCAATCATTCAACTCGGTATGCCGCAGTCGTCGGCGGAAGAACCGATTTCCCAACGCGTTGCCCAGAGTTCGCCCGGCCCAACGCAGCAGGAAGACGGAAGCGATTTCTCTGATTCTAATACGGTTCGTTCACCTGAGCTGGTTGCCATCGGCTGGCAATTGGTGGATGGCTTTGTGAAAGAGGAAGAGCGGCTTGTCCAATCGATTTGGCGGCCAGACGGTACTCTCTATTCCAGAGCCGAATCGGAACGGCTTCAAAAGGTGGCACAGGGATTTCAATTGGTGCAGTGGGATAAAAAAGCGGAACTGCGGCCACTGGTCTTGCTCTTCCAACAGGATTCAAAAATCATAACTGGAATTGCGCCGCGAATTTGTTTGCCTGATCGAGAGGAATTCCTCTCGGCTGGCGCCTCGGGCGGTGATCGTGGCGCCGGTCTGACTGTTTCTTCCCTCTCTCCCCAGCGGACGGATCTGTCTGAGTGGCCCGACAGAATTGACATTGAGATCAAGGTTCCGCTGGAAAACTGGGCCGTGATCAAGACACTCAACGAGATTCCAGACGAGCACGTTGATGTTGGTCCCGGTTTTCGATGGTACATCTCTCCGGATAAAGGAGTGAACTTCGCGAATCGAGAAAGCCCCGTCGGTGGTCTAACGGCAGCGGTGCTTGAAAAGCGAGGAGACCAATCGAAGAGTCTGGTGAACTATGACGTCAGGGTGTGGCTGAAAGACGAGAAGCAACCTGTTCGGCGATGTTATTCGACCGCTACCAGAAACGCGCAGGGGGTGAATATCGAGATCGGGGTCTCTATGCCAATCGAAGACGCCAGCATGATCCAAAAGGTGGAATTCCTGCGTCAACGATATCGTTTCGATCGCATAAAAAATGTTCAGACGCACCCAGACCTCCTTCCGAAGGGAGATCAATAGGCCGACCGGGTAGAAGGACGATTCAGATTCCTCTTTTGCAATGAAACTGAAAGATTGACAGTGGACGATCAACCCGTGGGCAAGGCTTCTTTCGTGAGAAAAACTGGGCGCGTGAGTCGGCGACAAATCGCTTGACGTTCGACATCACGATTCCGCACACTGGCATTGTTGAAATCGCCGTGCGACCCGCGACGCGCGAGCAGCATTACTATTCTGAACCCAACGCGATCGCGAACCCCGCCGACCCGCGGCCGGGTCAGGTCGAGGCGCAAGTTGTGGACAGGGAATGGTATTACCGAACGCGGCAACGCGAACATGGTCCGATTTCTTCGCAGGAATTGAAACGCCTGATCGATAACGGCCTGGTTCTTCCGACGACGTTCATTCGGCGCGGAACCAGTGGCAAGTGGAGTCACGCATCTGAACTGGATGGGTCTTTCGAGCAGTTCGGCACGGACACTCAGCCAGCGCGTGCAACGGCAATGACCGAATCGAACCCTAAGTCCAGCCAGCGGCAAGCGTCGGTCGAGCAATCGATTGAGGGCTCGACCGAGTCGGGGACTTCGTGGTCGCTGATCTTCATTGCCGGAGGATCCTTGGTTGGTGTGGTGGCACTGACGGTGCTGTTGATCTTCTCGATCTTGGATTCTCGCACGAGTAACACTGCGGTCAATCCAAGCTCTGATGGCGCTGATGTCGCTACGGAACATGTGGTCGATGCGGAAACCAAAGGCCGGGAATCGCAACACGGGGGAAGGAAGGTCGGGCCGTTATCGGACAAGCTGTTGACGACGGAAGAGGTCGTGTCTCGTTCGGAAGGATCGGTCGCGTTTATCAAGGGGCGGTTGTCGAGCGGGACCGGGTTTCTGGCGGAACCCAATTTTTTGGTGACTAACAAGCACGTCGTCTCAGAAGAACTGATCACCGATCTGAAAGTGCACTTTCCATCTGCGCCCGAAGCCGACCGGGGACCGTTTTCCGTTTCGCTCCTGTATGAAGACGAATTGCTGGATCTGGCATTCCTCAAGATCGAAACGAACTTGGCACCATTGCCAATGGCGCAAACATATCAATTCCGACGAGGTCAGGAAGTGATCGTGATCGGTAATCCGGGTGTCAAAGACGATCTGGTGTTGCAGAACGCGATCAGTAAAGGCGTGATGAGCAGCGAGGCGACGATTAAGGGTCAGTCGTACTATCAACTGGGGATCTCGATCAATTCCGGCAATTCGGGTGGACCCGTTTTTGATTTATATGGCCAGGTGATCGGCGTGGTGACTTTGAAAGCCTCACGCAGGGAAGGGTTGGGCTTTTGCATCCCGATTTCACAGTTGCGGCAGACCATCGAGAAATCCAGAACGTTGTCGGCCAAAGACATCGAAGTCGCAGAATCGATGCATCGTATTCGTGTCGTGTTCAGTTTCACGATGGTGATGGGCGGCGAGTACAAAAGCGGCATGGGCTTTTTGACCAAGATCATGGAGAACGCGCTGGGACGTGGCCGCAGCGTCAACGAGGGGATGGCCGCCGTTCAGGACAAGGTGCACGAGAAACTGGCGGAATACGACCAGGCACTTCTCAGCGCGCTGAAGTCCGAAGTTTCTCGAATCAGCCGCGATCAATACTTGTCGGAATCGATTCGACAGAAGTTTGTCGATCTGTGGACGAATTATGCCGAGCTGAAAAGCTATGTCGAAAACCCGCGAGGCAATTACGACAGTTACAAAGCAAAGTACCTCGATCTTTCGGACAAGCATGATCGTCTGACGGAAGCGTTGAAACTGCTGCTGGGTGTTTCGACACCGGAGTAGTCGTTCGCAGGTGAACACCCAATGGTCTACTGTGCGATCTTATAAAGGCTCGTATCGGTCCTCAGGTACATCGCTCCCGCCGAGAAGGCAGGCGTCGCGAAGGTTCGACCGGGCATTGTGTTTTCGCCGAGCTTCTCGAAGTCTTTGCCGTGCTGGACCCAGATGGCGATGCCTTCTTCATTCATGAAGAGGATGCGGTCATTGACGTAGACGGGAGACGACGAGTAATTGCCGCCGAGACGAGCCGTCCAGTTGCGTTCGCCTGTCTTGGCATTGACGCAGGTGCCGACTCCTTTGTCCGAGACGAAGTAGAGTTCTTCGCCGACCAGCAAGGGAGAAGGAGTGCTCGGCGCGCCACTCTTCATCCGCCAGACGACGTTCTTGTCCGTCACGTCACCCTGGCCGCCAAGCTTCACAGCCATCATTTCGGGGTTGTCGTAATCATGATTGTAGAAAACGAGACCGTGACCCAGGGCCGGTTGAGGAACCACGGACCAGCCGGGGGCGATCACCTTCCAAAGTTCGGCTCCGGTGTTCACATCATAGCCGGCCAGCATGTCGGGACCGGGGGCCAGGACTTGTGGTTTGCCATCAACCATGGCGACAGTCGCCGTGCCGAACGAGTGCGAGACGCGCGCTTCCACCGTGCGCGGGGTCTTCCAGGCGATCTTGCCCGTGTCGGCATCAATCGCGATCACGTACGGGTCCTTGTTGCCATCACAGGCGACGACCAGCTTTCCATTGCACAGGACCGGCGTGCCTCCACAACCGTGGATGGGGTTATAGTTGATCTCCGTGCAAAGCCACTTGATGGTTCCATCCGACGCTTTCAACTTGGCCATGCCCTGGTTGCCGAAATGGACATAGACAGAACCGTCACGGACGATCGGCGTCGGGCTGGCGTGACTGTTCTTGGGATGCATTGCAGGCGCCTTGTCCAACGCGCGAACTTCACGATCCCAAATGACGTCGCCGGTTGACGAGTCGAACGAGAGAGCTCGCAGCGACAACCCTTTCTCGACAGGGACTGCCGTTGTCAGATAGAGCTTGCCATCAACGATGACAGGGGACGACCAGCCCAGTCCGGCGATATCTGTTCTCCAGACGACGTTCTTGGTTTCTGACCATTCGAGTGGCGTGGTCATGCCCACCACATGCCCGTCAGCATTGGGGCCACGAAACTGCGGCCAATCGCTGGCTCCGATCACACTGGCAAGAATGAACTCGAACAACATCGATTGTCGCCCCTGTCGAAGAACAATTCAGCAAAACTCCGCGGCGAGATCGTATCAACGATCGTCGATGCCGCCAACTCGGTGCGACGGATGCCGCGAGGGGAACGGTCTGCTGGGGTCGACGGAGATCTATGTCGAGTGATCGAGGTTACGCTGCCGGCGATGCCGTTGCCGGAACCGCTGGTGGGGCTAATTCAGCAGGTGTCGCAGGTTGGACGTTTTGGCGGTCGTACATTTCGACTTCCGGTTGATAGGCGGTCGAATCGACCAGGGCCAGGCCAATAAAGATTGCTGCAAACACCAGCGAGAACAGGAACAGGAACGAGTTGAATGGCTTGTCGTAGCGCAGGTGCATGAAGTACAGCGCGACCAGACCTGCCTTCGCTGTGGCGATTCCCATGGCGACCCAGATTTCGGCGGCACCCAGTGACAACTTCGATGCAGTCACGGTGATGATCGTCAGGAAGACCAATGCTCCGAACGTGGCGAATAAAAATGGCAGCGGCATCACGTGCGCATGGCCGTCGTGCTGGTCGTGTTCAGTCGGATGAGCGGCAGTTGTGGCGGTGGATTGCATCAGGAACTTCCAAGGTCCAAAAACGAGTCGCGAAGATCCGGGCTCAGGAGCGGTCAGTGAATCAGGTAGAGCAGTGGGAACAGATAGATCCAGATCAGGTCGACCAGGTGCCAATACAGTCCGACGAAATCGACCGGGCCGTAATAATCAGGAGTAAAGTCGCCGCGGATCGATCGAATCAAGACCCATACGATGGCTCCCATGCCAGCCAGAATGTGAATACCGTGCAGACCGGTCAGGCAGAAATAGATGCTGAAGAAGATACCGGCGTTGCGAGGTGCGTTAGCCGCCGAAGCTGCGGCGTGGTCGTTGCCATGACCGGTGCCGCCAGCGGCGGCATGATCGTCATGAGCCCCGTCGCTGTGTGATCCGTTCAGATGTTCGAGATCTGGATGGAACTCGCGCGCCCATAACAGACCTGCGTGCCACTTGTGCGAGTACTCGACGTACTTGATGCACAAGAAGCCACCCGCACACAGCAGCGTCAGAACCAGGTTGACGATCAGCACTCGTCGCTGCCCCAGTTGTGAGGCACGCACGGCCAATGCCATCGTCAAGCTGCTGACCAGCAGCACGATTGTGTTGATCGCACCCAGGTTCGTGTCGAGAAACTTATGGGCGTAGACGAAGATCTCAGGATGGTTGGCACGATAGACCGCGTAGGCACAGAACAGCCCGCTGAAGAACATGACTTCCGTCACCAGGAACAGCCACATCCCCAGCTTGCACGAATCGAACTGCTGTTCGCTCGATTCGAAGTGATGTGCGAGAAACGGGCTATGAGCATGCTCGCCGTGCGAAGGATCGGCATCAGCAGCAGGCGGTATGGCGGCGGTCGACATTCCGAAAACTTCCAGGAAGACGGTCGAGGAAACTGGTATCAATCTAAGGCTGGTCGACGCGTGACGAACACACACTTTTAAATCAGACGCTGACTGGTTCAGGCTGATCTGCAGGAACCGTCGAGATCGGGATGCGTCGCAAACGATAGCCATCCAAGGTGGGATCGAAGATCTGCGAATCGAGGTCGTAAGGATCGACTTCCACCGCGGCGACGTCGAAGTTGTGCAGAGTTGGAGGCGAGGGAGTTTGCCATTCGAGCGTTGCGGCACCCCATGGATTCGCCGGAGCCTTGCGGCCTCGATACAGTGAATGAATCAGCACCCCGGCGACCAGGCACAGCGAAAGACCCAGCAGCATCGAACCGACCGTCGACATCTGGTGATAGAACTGGAATTGCGGGGCGTAGTTGTAATACCGCCGCGGCATTCCGCGAGCGCCCATGATGAACTGCGGGAAGAAGGTCAGGTTAAAGGCCGCGAAAACACCGAAGCAGGCGACTCGGCCCCATGTCTCGCTGTACATCTTGCCGACCATCTTCGGCCACCAGTAGAACAGGCCGCCCAGGAAGGCCACCAGGGTTCCACCCATCATCACGTAGTGGAAGTGCGCGACGACGAAGTAGGTGTCGTGCAGGTGAATGTCGGTGGCCAACGCGCCCAGGAATAAACCCGTCAGACCCCCAATCGTAAACAGGAACATGAAGCTGAGGGCGTAACACATCGGCGTCACCAGCACGATCGATCCGCGGTACATCGTGGCCAGCCAGTTGAAGACCTTGATGGCTGACGGAATCGAGACGCTGAAGGTCAACGCGCTGAACACGATCGCCGAGATGCGTGACTGGCCGCTGGTAAACATGTGATGTCCCCAGACCAGGAAGCCGAGCAGTGCGATGGCGATGCTGCTGTAAGCGATAAAGCGATAACCAAAGATCGGCTTGCGGCTGAAGACCGAGATCAATTCGCTGATCACACCCATTGCCGGCAGAATCATGATGTACACGGCCGGGTGCGAATAAAACCAGAAGAAGTGCTGGAACAGCACCGGGTCGCCACCCAACTTGGGGTCGAAGATTCCAATGCCCATCGCCCGTTCGGCGATCAGCAGCATTAGGGTGATGCCCAGCACTGGGGTTGCCAGAACCTGGATCACGGATGTCGCGTAGGTGGCCCACAGGAATAGCGGCATCTTGAACCAGGACATCCAGGCGGGACGCATCGTGTGCATCGTCACGATGAAGTTCAGCCCAGTGAAGATCGAGCTGAATCCCAGGATGAAGACGCCCAGACTGGCCGTGATCACACTACTGTTCGTCGTCGTACTGTAAGGCGTATAGAACGTCCAACCGGTATCCAGTCCCCCCAACACGATGGCCGCCAGCAGGAAGACGGCACCACCCAGCCACAGGTAATAACTGGCCAGGTTCATTCGCGGAAACGCCACATCCTTGGCACCCAGCATCACGGGCACCATGAAGTTTCCGAGTGCCGCCGGAATGCTGGGGATGATGAACAGAAACGTCATCACCGCACCGTGCAGCGTGAAGGTGTGGTTGTACTGATCGTGGCTCATGATCGTCCGCTGAGGTGTCCACAATTCCATGCGGATCAGCAGGGCCAGCACGCCTCCCAACAGAAAGGCACTGAGTACCGAGATTAGATACATGATCGCGATACGCTTGTGGTCAACCGTGGCCGCCCATGACCAGAATCCGCGTGAACAGTTCAAATAGTTTTCGGACGAATGCGAATTCAGCAGCTCGCTCGATTGTGGTTCTCCGTGCGCGACGGACATGTCAGTTCCTTTCACTTCAAGCTCTTGATGAATTCGATGATCGCGTCGATTTCGGCGTCTTTCAGTTGTCCTTTGAACGACGGCATCACCGGACGGAATCCGGCGCGAACCTTTTTCAGCGGTTCCAGAATCGATTCACGAATGTAGTTTTCGTCGACGTCGACACTGCTGCCGTCGGTCAGCGACTGCTTAGTGCCGAACGCGTGCTGGAATGACGGTCCGGTTCGAGCTGTTCCATCCAGCGAATGGCATTGAGCACAGCCGCGCCGGGTATACAGAATCTTGCCCGCTTCGACCGGTGGCAGCGTGGCCAGCAAGTTCGAGGCATGGTCGAGCCACTTTTCGAACTCGCCTGATGGATGAACGACAACGGTCGACAGCATGTCAGAATGTTTCTGTCCGCAATACTCGGCACAGTACAGCGGGAAGTCGCCGACTTGCGTCGCTTCGAACCACATCGATGTGTAGCGTCCGGGGACGACGTCCATCTTCGATCGGAATGCCGGAACGAACAGGCTGTGGATGACGTCTTCTGAGGTCATGGTCAGCTTGACGGCGCGATTCACAGGCAGATGCAGTTCGTTGTCGATATAGCCGTTGGGGTACTGAAACGACCACGACCACATCTTGGTCGTTTCAGTACCCCAACGGCTATATCG
>Ga0105238_10002353_pt1 | contig 19011 bp, 15 predicted proteins | sample KBSC34metaG_FD_81526 | JGI IMG/M metagenome (GOLD analysis project Ga0105238, IMG submission 81526) | Corn rhizosphere microbial communities from Kellogg Biological Station, Michigan, USA - KBS C3-4 metaG | ecosystem: Host-associated > Plants > Roots > Rhizosphere > Soil | place: Michigan, USA... | reverse complement strand
CCTTGCTTGGGATCCGCAGCGTCGACAGCCGCCCCGCTGGCCAGATATTGTTCGATCGCGCCAACGTCCCCGGCCCGCGCGGCTCCCCAGATATTTGACTCATCCTTGGCCGGCGGCGTTCCGCTGGACTTCGGAGGAGCGGACGACATCGCGAGGGAGGAGATCCCAATTGTCAGTGGGACAATCGTAACCATCCCCAATAGCAGGGGGAGGAACACCCTGTGGAATCGCTGTTTGACCAGCGACTTCCAGCCCCGACGTTGAAGCAGCATTGCGCTAAAGAAGCCGCTCATGACAAAGAACAGCGGCATCCGGAAGCCATGAATGGCCGAGAAAATGATACCGAAACCGGGTTCCTGACGACGATCCGTGACGATCCAGAATGACGGGAAAAACGAAAGGGACGCGTGCAGCACAATCCCCAGCAACATGGCACCAACTCGCAAGGCGTCAAGGTCTGATCGTCGAACGAAAGCCGGGGTATCTGTGTTCATATTCCGTGTCTGCTCGTCCTGGTTCGCTGCTGGATCGATTCGAATGATCCGCATCTAATCCGCGTGAACAACGCAGCAGAGTCGCAGGTGGATCATAAAGAAGTGACAATTAAAGTCAGGCTTTCTCTCCGAGCCACGGAACGATTCAGTTTGCGAATTTTCGCGAGACGAAGGACTTTCGACGCACTCAGGTCGAGTTGGATTCGATTTGAGCTGAGGCTCCTGAATCCCCGGTCGGCATTTGCCGACCGGAATTCGAATCACTCGCTTGTCTTCACTGTCACCCGACCTCTCAAGTCTCGCGGACGGCCTCATTTGGCTTGCGAGACGATTTCGCTCACGTCTTCAGCCGAGTAAGTGAGAATCGGGCGAATCTCGAGTTCAGAACCCTCCGTCATCGGGCAGCGTTTGGCCCACGCGACGGCCTCTTCCATCGATTTCACCTGCCAGATCGAGTAACCGGCGATCAACTCCTTGGTCTCGGCAAACGGGCCGTCCAACACGATTCGTTCCGGCCCCGAGCAACGAATGCGAACACCATTCGAACTCGGATACAGCCCTTCCCCGGTGAGCACAATTCCCGCCTTCACCAGTTCGTCCATGTAGCGTTCCATCTCTTCCCACATCTGTGGGCTTGGCATGACTCCCGCTTCGGTATCATTCGTCGCCTTACCGAACACCATGACTCTCATGTTCTGTCCTCTATTGTGCGAAAAATGCTGCTCGTTGGCCCCCTCAGTCAAAGACTGACTGCGCCCTCACGACGTGGTCGAACAGACCGGGGCGAAGTCGACACCCGCCGCAGAATTTCACAAAGAAACCGCATACCAGTCAGACAACGGGTCTTTTTGACGTGAAATCTGCTGTTGTCATTCAAATGCTTAACTGCGGACAGAGTCAGAAGGCACTCGCACCACGTCATAATCCAGCGCACGTCATCGAGTTCACGGTTTTGGCCAGAATGCCGTACCGCGGATGACGCAAAAAAAGCTGTCAGCGATATCATCATTCTCAAACTCGATCTCAATGTCATCGCCGATCCAGCGCGAACCATCCGGTAGTCGTGGAACACCTTCAGCCGCACAGATTCGATCTCAAGGAACCACACGCGTGAAGAAAAAAGTCTCTGGACGCCGTTCCGTCAAGGTTGAAATCGAAGTCCTCGATGGCACTCAGACTGCGGCGTCGAAACGAGCGGCAGAGGGCGAAGTGCGTGCGCTGATCGGCACGTATGCATTGACGCGTCCGCGGCTGATCGGCGCGATACGACGGTGGCTGAAAAAACGCCTGCCCACAGCTCATGAGGTGGTGTACGAATATCGCGACTGCTTCGTCATCAGCTATTCGCCCAACGAGCACGGTTACGAGGGCCTGCTGGGAATCCGCGCGAGTCGTGACGGCGTGAGACTGTATTTCAATTTTGCCAAGGAATTGCCGGATCCTGAGAAACTGTTGCAAGGATCTGGCAAGCAGACGCGCTGGATGAACCTGGAGAGCGCGTCCGTATTGGCTCGACCGGAAGTCGCCAGCCTGATCGACGAAGCGATCGCTCGCAATCAGATCCCCTTTGCCGACACCGGCACCGGATCGGTGGTCATTCGCTCGACGTCGGCCCAGCAGCAGCGACGCCTCAACTGACAGGTGGCTTCACAGGGCAGACTGCGAAACACTTTGTGCTTCAGTCTACCGACCGGAGCCGTTAAGATAGGACGACACGTGGCAGCCCTCTGCTAAGAGCTGTCACGCCCCGCCGAAGCACTGACCTCGAAGAACCTCACGCCGAGATTGTCCCCCCCGCCCGGTCGTCGGTTCGCCAAGACTGCGATCGCCCCCACAAACTGAATTGCCGCCAATGGATCGTCTCAGGATCTCTATTCTGCTTGTCGTCTGGATCGCCGGGGCGATTCGGGTTGCCGCGGGGCAAGAGATCGTGATGACGCTCGAGGCAGCCAGATCACAGGGACGCAACACCTCTCGATTCTTGAAAGAAACCAGGGAAGCCGCCAAAGCCAGCGACGCCATTCCCAAAGCTGACATTGCGTTCTTTCAGGATTCCGTCGGCCCGATCCTGAAAAAGAGTTGCCTGGCTTGTCATGGTCCCGAAAAGTCCGAGGGCAGGCTGCGCGTCGACCAATTGAATCCAGACTTGCTAACCGGCCCTGACGTGGAGCGATGGCGCGAGGTCTTCAACGCTCTGAGCAAGTCCGAGATGCCACCCCAGGACGAACCCGCGTATGCGCTCGCCGAAGCCGATCGCGGCCGAATTGTTGATTGGCTCAGCAATGAACTGAATACCGCGTCCGTCATCCGTCGTAGCAGTCAGACGCATTCGTCTTTTCGCCGACTGACGAAGTACGAATACAATTACGCTCTGCAGGACTTGCTCGGCCTGCCCTATTCCCTGGCGAATACGCTGCCACCGGAAACAGCCTCGGAGGATGGTTTCAAAAACAGCTCGGAATTGCTGCAAATGTCGGTCATGCAGTTCGAGAGCTACCGAGAGATCGGGCTGAAAGCTCTCAAGAGGGCGACTGTCAGCGGTGAACGTCCACAGCCCGTGACCTACATCATCGTAATGCACGAAGAGCTGGGCAAAGCTGCCGCCAATGACGATGCCAGCGGCCCCGACAAGGGCAAAAAGAAATCCAGAAATCGCCGAAATCAGCAACTGCTGCTGAATCGAGAGACGGACGAGAGCATTCCATTTACCGCCGGCAAGACGTTGCCTCGATCCGATGTTGTGGCGGGACAAACGCCGTCTGTTTCGCCCGTTGTGCTGGTTCTTCCCCGTTCCAACGAGCTCAAGTTGGATCTGGATCGTTTTCTGCCCGATGAAGGAAACATGCGAGTTCGCGTTCGTGCCGGCCGCTCGACGATGAACCCCGACGAGTATGCCAGCCTGCGTCTGATCTTCAGTGCTCACACCAGCAACAACGCCAACTTCTCGCAGGTCATCACGGAACGAGATCTTCCCGTCACGGCGTCTGCCGACAACCCTCAGTTCATCGAGTTCGATATCCCATTGGGTGACATCCAGCGCAACCCGTTCCGCAAGCTCGCCACAACATTCCCCCGGCGGGACGAGTTCCTGCACATTCACAATGTCTCGAATGCACGGGGCGAAGAGCCTCTGCATGTGCTGATCGACTACATCGAAATCAGCGCGCCGTTCTACGAACAATGGCCGCCAAAAACTCACACCGACATCTTCTTCGAAAGCGATAACAAGAGTGACGAGCAAACCTACGGCCGCGAGGTCTTGAATCGGTTCCTGCGGCGGATCTGGCGTCGTCCCGTCGCTTCGCAGGAAATCGACTCGTTCATAGCATTGTTTGCGAACTACCGGCCAGGCTTTTCAACTTTTGAAGAGGCCATGGTGGAGGTGCTGGCAACAGCTCTGGCCACTCCCGAGTTCCTGTACTTGACTCAACGAGGGACGACGGACGAAGCGAATGCTTCTGCGACGATCAATGACCTGGAATTTGCCAGACGTCTCGCAGTGTTTTTGTGGTCCAGCCTTCCTGATGACGAACTGTTGAAACTCGCCGAGCAGGGAACGTTGCGAGAGCCACAGGTCCTGTCCGCTCAGGTGAAGCGCATGCTGTCCGACCCGCGTTCACGGCGTTTCTCGCAGAACTTCGTGGAGCAATGGCTCGGTTTGGATCGGATGAACAGCGTCACTCATGTGACGGATACTTCATTGAGAGATGCAATGCTGGAGGAGCCCATTGCGTTCTTCGAAGATGTGTTGAAACACAATCACAGCGTGATGGAATTCATCCATTCCGATTACGCCATGCTCAACGAACGGCTGGCGGCGCACTATGGGATTCCGCAGGTCTATGGCCCTCATTTCCGCAAAGTGGCAGTTTCGTCAGAAGCACATCGAGGTGGCTTGCTGACATCGGCCGCAATCATGACGATGAATTCCGACGGCAAGGATTCTCATCCTCTCAAGCGAGGTGTATGGATGCTGAAGCGCATCCTCGATGATCCACCGCCACCACCACCGCCGAACGTTCCCGAAGTCGATCTGACGGATCCTGAGATCCTTAAAATGACTCTGAAGGAACGGATCGCCAACCACCGCAGCAAACCAGCCTGTGTTTCGTGTCACTCCAAGATCGATCCGTGGGGAATCGCCTTCGAAAACTATGATGCCGTCGGCGCGTTCCGCACTCAGATCAGGAACGAGCCTGTCGATGCGTCTGTGCAACTGTTCAACCGGCAGCTCGCTGGGATGGATGGGCTCAAGCGATACTTGCTGACCGACCGACAAGATCAATTTGCCAGAGCCATCGTGCACAAGCTGATGGCGTATGCGTTGGGTAGACCACTTTCTCTCGGAGACCGTGCTGAGATCGACGACTTGACCGGACAGTTCCGACGACACGAGGATCGATTGGGCGACCTGATCGAGCTGATCATCACCAGTAACCTGTTCAACTCGAAGTAAGTATGATTCGCGGACGGCAACGATTGAGACACTCACCAATTCGACGACCGGGAACATTGGTATCAATCTGAGCCACGCAAAGGACGGAAACTGACAATGAACGACGAATCTGTTTTGCTGGGACGTCGAGCCTTTCTTCAAGGCACTGGAGTGGCTCTGGCGTTGCCGTGGCTGGAGAGTTTCGTCGCAGCCAGTCCCACCAAGGACGACACTCCGAGGCGTTTTGTGAGTGTCTATCACCCGGATGGTGTTGGATTGCCGCTGAAGTCCGATCCAGCATGGGAAGACTGGAGCTGGTTTCCACGGGGCGGCGAAACTGATTTCCAATTGACAAAAGTGCTCGATGTCCTGCAGCCGCTGCGCGGGGACATTACGATCTATTCTGGACTGTCCCATCCCGCGGCCCGAGATGTTCACGGCCATTCCAACGCGGATCAATATCTGACGGGTGCGCCCGTCGGCGGCGAAGGCCCCTATCAGAATTCGATCTCGGTTGATCAGGTGTATGCCGAGCACGTCGGCGACTTGACGCGTCATTCGTCCCTGGTCATGTCAACCAATGGCGGCGTTGGCGGACCCCGGGGTGCGCAGACTCAATCCTTCAATCGAGAAGGACGCCCGATTCCCGCCATGAACAAGCCGAAGCAAATCTTCGACATGCTGTTCCAGACGACCGGCAAAGACGCAGCCGAACGACTGGCGAGAAGCAAAAGCGCCCTGGATCTGCTGATCGACAATACTCGCTCACTGAACCGGCAACTCTCAAGTCGCGATCAAGTGACGCTCAAACAGTATCTGGACGCGGTTCGCGATACCGAGACGAAGCTGGCAAAAGCACAAAAGTGGATCGATACTCCGATTCCCCAGGTGAACACCGAAAATCTGCATCTGGATGCCGAGCCGAAGGAAGCCCGGCTCTATTTCCAGACGATGTACGAACTGATCTACCTCTCTTTCCTGAGCGATTCGACGCGCGTTGCGACATTCCAGTTGGGACGAGAGAACGGAGAAGGACCACACGACCTGCTGTCGCTCGCTGTGGGGTTTGGCGGTGCTCACGGCCTGACGCATGACGTCAAGAAGCCCGGCGGCTGGGAAAACCTTGGCACCTACAATCGCTACCAGGCCGAGGAATTCGGTCGTTTCCTGCAACGACTGAAAGACACGCCAGAGCCCACTGGCAAAGGCACCTTGCTGGATAACACGTTCGCCATGCACGGTTCCGCGTCCAGCAGCTTTCACCTCTCACGCAACTATCCCATCATTTCCGCCGGTGGAAAGAACCTGGGTTTCACCAACGGCCGATACCTCAAGTTCGGCAAAGGCAACGAAGACAACCAGGCCGGTGCAGGAATCGATACCGACGCCGGCTGGACCGCCAAGATGGAAGTGGAAGAACTTCCCCTCGCGAAGCTGTTCGTCACCCTGTTGCAAAGACTGGGTGTCGAAAGGGATTCATTCGGCGGCCAAACGGGAACGTTAGGCCGTGTCTGAGAATGCGAACAAATAGCGTCCCTAATAGAATGTCCTGCAACATCCATTGGAATTGACAGATCCTGAGAAATTGTTGCAGGGGTTCAGTAAGCAAACGCGCTGGATGAATCGGGAAAGCGCGGCCGCACTGATCTTACGACATACGAACACCGAATTCGGGCGATGACATCAAAACCCGTGCAGGTACGTCCGGACGTCGCTTGAGAGCTGATGCAAATCGTCAAAAGCTAGTCGGCGAAACTCCCTGGCATACCGAAAACGCAGAACTTCGACTTATTACCTTGACGGTAACCAAATATGGGCCCTTATTGCCGAGGCAATTCCTGCAGCGAAGCTCGCAGTTTCACTCGCCGGTCCTCGTTCATATTGAGTACGTGGACCGTGGCTCGACCGGTTGGCGTGCACCCGATGATGAATGAGCCACTCTGTTTAAAATGGTCATGCCATTTGTCGGTTCTTGGATTGAACAACGTGACGATGGTTCCCGTTTCGCTATCGATGCCTGACAGATTCGGGCCTTTGCTCAGGTTGCACCGTGCGCCACAAAGCGCACGATTCAGGAGATCATCAGAGCCGCCACGCTGTTGGGCGATGATGTGCTCTACATGAAACGTTGCAAATGGCAGTGCCGATTGAGGCAGGCCACAGTATTCACAGCAATCACCAGCACGCTGCCGGACTTGAACTCGCAGTTGCTCGTCCATCAGGCGGAAGTCGTACGTGCGAGAACGGCGCGAGCTTTTGCCTGGAAGATGCCAATGAAGTCGATCGCGTCGACGTAGTCTCGGTACTCTTGCCGCTCTGATTCGGATAAGTCGCCTTGATTCGCCTTCGATGCAAGCTCATTCAAACGTGCCTGCAACTGCGGATCGGCGCGCATGTTGACGATCCCCCGCGCTACTTCGGGTGTGAGAATCTCTGCGACAGGCTCAAGAACACGGTCGAACGCGGCGGATTCGGTGAAAGTACTCATGAGCACAGCATACCACCTAGTGAGTCGACGCCAAAGTACTTTCTTGGCGAAACGACGTCCGGATCGCAAGTCCAAACTGGCCTCGATCGTCGAGACTGAAAACTGACATCCCAAGGGCAACCTACATTCCTCGATACCAGAACGTCTCGTTTGAAAAGGGGAGCTCAGACAGTGGCAGCAGGCGTGAATCTTCCAAGGCTGCTGTTCGGTGCCCGATCCCCGCGAGGTAGCCCTCATGAGTTGCGAATGCAAGAAAGGATTCGACGCTTTGCTGGCGGACGAGCATCACCAGGTCCCAACGTTCAGTTGGTGGCCCGATCAGAAAGTTTCCGCCGGAACCAAGAAACAAGACGTCGCCTCCTGTCTCACGCAAGAACGGTAACGTGTGCTGGATGTATTTCTGAAAGGCGGCCGCACCGCCGATGGCTTTTTCTGGAGCCAGGGCGGGTGTCGCTGAGTAATCGGCGGTCTCGCGAAAACGCAACAGATTCAGCATGACGACGTTGCCAGTCAATTGACGCTGTACGAAGGCACGACCTGACTCTTGCGTTGGTTCGAGGTAGCAAGCCGATTGATCGGAATTCGGCATCGGAATGGAGTCCTTGTCGTGACAGGGTTTAGGCGGGATTCTTGTCTTCGTCACCAAAGGCGAGGCGTGTGGCATAGTCCCTGACATCAACTGGCCAAGCCGCAATGAGTTTGCTGAATTTTGCACGGTCATTCGTAAACAGGGCGCGAATGCCTTCTTCAAATCCAGGAAAGTCACCCGCCATCGCCGACATGAATTGGTACGCACGCTCATGAGCTCTGCGAATTCGGTCTCGGTCTGCATGCGTCCGGCGAGCTTCCTCGACCAACTTGCGCAGAGCAACCGACGCACCGCCTGGTTGAGTCGACAGCCAGTCCCAATGCCGTGGTAATAGAGTCACCTCGCGCGGAACGACTCCCAATTTGGGACGTCCTCGGCGTCGTTGTCCGGCAGCGGGACTTCCGTCATCGTTCAACTCGGAACTGTCGGAAAGAAGGCTGTCTGTCGGCAAATCAACAGCCGCAGGTACACCACCAAGCCGCTCGAGCACCTCAGCATCAGTGCCCCGCGTATTGATGTCGAACGAGCAACCAGTGTCATCATCGAAACACAGAACAGGTCCAATTGCCCCGCCTTCGATCGCTCGTTTGACGGCGATGGCGATTGTGCAAAGATCGCCAGTCGCAATACGGCTATGACCGTCGAAAATCGTGTATGAATTCACTTGGTTGCCACCCGCTGTTATCGTTTCCAGCCGCTCCTTCGCAAATATTACCCGGATAAAAATACATGGTCAATATTATCCGGGTAAATATTTAGAATAGGGCCAGAATGGTGGAATTGACTGGTGCAACGGGTGGTTGTCGTCGTCACTTTAACGAGGCCATTCGGTCATGGGCACCACAGGGTCTGGTCCGCATACTGGACCCGCGTTAGGCTTGGTAGAACGGCCCACTGGAAATGAGGCGCAGGCTCGTCAAACACGTTCTCTTCCCAAGGGCTGTCGCATGTTCTGGCCCGTCATTCTTCCATTTCAGGTCACCTGCTGGGTGCTGCTGCTGTTTGTTGTTTTGTCGACGGTGCTCGCGCCCATCGTGAAATGGAAGCGCGTCTCGATGTTTGCTGTGTCCGTGTTATTGGGTTGTGTTGGTTTCATTCCATCGTGCGTGGCCGTTGAGGTCGTTATCGACTCTCAACGTTTCGGGGATTTTTATTACAAGTCCGGCTCGGAGGTGAATGACTTTCGCGTCGAACGCTATCTCCCTCCAGCAGCCAGAAATATCCATCTGTACCAGGGTGGAGGAGGCTTTTGTGCGAAGTACACAATCTCGAAGGCCGACTTCCTGTCGTATTTCGATCGACTTTGGGATGCATCTGGTCGGCTTGGGGACATGCCTCGCGAACGACTTCATGCCGGGTAACCGGCGGATTTCAGTTCCATCGCAATCCATTTTGATGATCTAAAGTGGCCAGCGCTGGAAAAGCCAATCGAGTTCGAGGGACCCTACGCGGGAAACGGGGCTGGAACGACATGTTACTTCGAAGAAACCACCGGGACCGTCTACCAGCGAGCCGGGTACTGGTGAGCCAACAACGCATTCGTAAACGGACGCGGAGGAATGTGGATGCTCACAAGTCGTACCCGCTGCGGAAGGCGAGTTGACCATCATCGCTCGACCACGATGGTGATCCAGTCTTCTGAAGAATCGATTGCCGAAGTACATGCGGGCGGGAAGATTTAACGCGAGCATTCAATTACAGTGTTTGGAGCGCCTTCGATTCGTTCGACGTCACTTTCCATCGCAAAGTCAGCTTTCTCCCAGTTCATTAACCACGAATTGGCTTCAATCACCAATTATTGCCCATCACATTGGAAACCAACATGCCATCAAAAGCACAACGGATTGCCGGCTGGATTTTAACCGGACTGGTCGCCCTGTTCCTGATTGTCGTCAGCGGAGTTCCCAAGTTCATCGACTTTCCCGGCAAGGCCGACATGATGGCAAAGCTGCAGATCCCCCTGCACCTGTTGCCGACGTTGGGTGTCCTTGAAATATCTGTCGCTGTCCTCTATCTGATCCCGCGCACCGCATTTCTCGGCGCGATTCTGACGACCGGATACCTCGGCGGCGCCGTGTGGACGCATCTGCGAGCCGACGACGTCTGGTTCTTTCCAATCATCATTGGAGTCTTGATGTGGCTGAGTCTGGCTCTTCGGCATCCGGTGATCTTCCGGCTGGCCCTTGGCCAGGGGGCAGTGGCACCGTCAGTTCAGGGCGCCTCGCAGCAGTGACGCTTGATTGAGTTCACTGGCGTTTCTCAGGAAGTCCTCGCTGGCGCTTCGGATTGGTCTTGAGAGGCCTGTGCAAAACAGTGGTGATCCGAGACATTTAAGACATTCTGCAGGCTGAACAGACTCATGATATACGGAGCAGACTCGTCAGCCGCTGAGCATACTAATCCGATGCGCCAGCGAGGACTTCCTCCGAAGCTCCAGCGTGGTCGAACGAGATGTTGACTCTGGACAACGACCACTCAAAAAGAAATGCCTGAGCTCCGATCGTATCGCACGAAACGGAATCCATCGAATTCACCATTGAATCTCAGAGTTTCATTCTTCGATTGGTTCACATCTTTGCTTGCGGTCTGACAATTGCCGTTCTGTTATCCTTCTCGAATCTCGCCGATCCGCTTGCGTGGCACCCGCAACGCTCGAGCGAACCAACAATTCTGAACCAGACGCCATCGCGAACACCGCCGAGACGTGGCCGGTTCACAAACAACTTTTTGTGTTGTGAATCAAAGTGTTAACAGTTTGGGGAGGTATTCCGATTTCGGTTACGCTAAGTGAGACCACCGTGATTTGCGGAGACGCAGTGTGATTCACTGGACTGCTTTTCAAAGGGCTCAATGATGTGGAATTCGGAATCGAATCACCCGCGAGCGTTCTTCCTGTCTTACCTGATCGGGGTTGCCACCAGCATCTGCCTTTCCTTTGAGGGGTCGAATGGGGGCACTCTGGTCATGGCGGCATCGCCGGAGGCTGCCACCACGACGCTCTACGATTCCGACCCCAAACATCTCTGGAATCGCGTGCATCGCGCCCTGCATATTCCAACCGTCCTTGAGGACGATGCGGAGCACTATGCGGTGCGAACGATCGACCCCAACGACCTTGATCCTTTTCTCTGGTACCCTCAGCATCCCGATCTGCTCAGCGGTCCGGCCTACCGGGAAGCGATCGCCGTCCTCGACGAGTTCCTGGACAAGCGTGGGGAGGGGCTCGTGCAGGACGCGCTCAAGCGAGTATTCCTGCAACGCGACCTTTGGACCCTGTTCGATTGGTCGGCCGACCTCGGTTGGCAGAACCTGGATCAGAAAGAACAATTCGTCAGTGAGCGGCGGGAATTGCAAACGCGCCTTAGCCAAGCGATCCCGCGGCTAGCGCTTTCCGCGAATGAAATCGCAAACCTGCCAGACAACTACGCTGCCGCAGTCAAATCAAATCGGTATCCCGCCCAGTTTCACACTGATCGGCAATCCGCTGCTTACCTACCCGCAGATCTCTGGGCCCCGCAAGGCCCGTGGGTGCTTCTGGGCAGCAGTGCCGGCGGGCATCTGTCCGGAGATCACGTCAGCTTCTTCGGCGGCCGCTCGAATTTCGCGATCTTCTTGCGCCTGCCCGAGGGCCGAGATCAGACATTGAAATACCTCCATCAGTTGAGCGACTGGCAGCGAACAGGACCGACAACGGTGAAGGATGTGCCGCAGGTCCCGGCCAATACTCAAGTGGCGCTAGCTCGACGGACAGCAGTCATCGACGATCGGGGCGAGATCCAGCCCACGCCACTGACCGAGCTCATTCAATTGCGGGTCGTCCATGATCCCAGCAAGTCTGAGCAGCCTGACGCGCAGAGCTTCCTCCAATTCCGGCTGCGCCGCGAGCAACTATTAGCGGGGAAGGCGGAAGGATTGAGCGCGGTTCCCGACGACGAACGCGAATGGGACTACTTGTTTAACCTCGGCAGGTCCGGATTGGCCCGCGGCGTCATGCTGCCGATCAAGTCTGCGTGCAACGCTTGTCACGGCAACGCTCCGGGAATTCGGACGATGCGAAGTTTCGGCCAAGGTTCGCTTCAAAACGAATGGATCGTGACATCGCTCGGCGACGAAGAGCGCCAAATCGGGGCATGGAAGCGCGGGCAAGCCTCCTGGAAGCTGTTGGAGAAGCTCAAGCAATCGGCCCCGACGAGATGACGCGTCAAACGAGTGGCCGCTGAAGCCCGTGTTGCAATGGCCGCTCGATCGCCGCTGAATTCCGCACGCTCTTTTTCAAGCTGTCACGCGATTCCATTTTGTCTTCGACAGTGTTACTCACGCTTGGCGACTTCGATTCTGATGAAGTCTGGCAGGTACGACGGCGTACAGTTTTTTGCGACATGCTCGTCCTTGTAGAGACCCACAGCTTTTCCAAGCTTGATACACCTGGACCGAAATTCAGGCTCATGAACACCGATTTGGCCCGCGCAGAAATTCATGGCCCATTGAACTTCGGTTTCCTCATCCGCCATATGATTTTCCAGTGACCCTAGCAGTTCCGAGCTATTACCAGGAGGAGTCTGGCCGACCCAGCGCAGGCGCGCCTGGTGGTACCAGAACAAACGCCGCAGCAGCGGGGATGGATTCTTCTCCCATGTCGCGATCAGGTCGACCAGTTTCTTGTCATTGGCGAGTTGGTTTGCCAAGAGCCAGTCCGCCAATTGGCAGCGTTCCGCCGCGTCATGCCGCAGCATGTCGGAGGCAAGCTGATCGATGACATCTACCGCAAGGAGCTTTTTATCGAAGATGAGGGTCGCGAGCAGACGCGGGTAGAATTCGCCGGTTGACCAAAGCTCCATGGCAAGCGCATGGTCCTTCTTGATCGCTTTACCCTGTATTTTCAGGTCGCCCAGCTTCACGTTGCCGGCCGTGATTTGGTCGACCAGTTTCCTGGCTCGTGCTGATAAGGCCATTGAGTGTGACTCCCCTTCAACCTGCCGAACAAGCATTCTAGACCAGTTACGGGACTTCACGATACAGGTCAATCGGGGCGACGAGACACCGTGATGGTTTTTTTCGCGGGCGTCCCACACGGAACTTTGCGAGAACCGGGACAATTACAACTTCAAGCGCTTGCACGCTTCCACATGACGTGTTCAGATCCAGTTGCGTTTGTCACCGCGTCGCAACGATTCCTTTCAAACCAATTCCTGTGAAGAAAGAGAGTAAGGCAATGAGAATGTCCGCCTTCACGTTTCTGGCGATCGCGCTCGTTGCCGGCATACTCCAGACGGCGGACGCAGGGGTGATTCTGACGGCCGATCCCTCTTCGCAGACATTAATCGAGAAGGGACAGACTGGACACATCAAGTTCTCGATCGTGAACTCGCAGACAACATCCTTTGGCGGTAACGACTACACGGTGCCAATACAGTTCGTTGCGATCCGATTTAATGGTTTTGACTGGGTGGGAGGCGACCCGGACAAAGATGACAAACCAGTAAATCCTCATTGGGCCGCGAACGTCTTTTCACTAAACCCGCTCAGCAAAGTGCAAGACCTGGATGATCAGTTGCCGCCGGGAGCATCTTATACTTTTGACATCGTTGATTTCGTCTTCAATACCCTGCCTGCACACAACGAGGTTCCGCCGGACTATGATATTTGGAAAGCATCCTTTACCTTTGCCTACTTTTATCCCAAAACGCAATCTGAGTTGAACAGGTATTTGAGTGGAGGTCCCCGGGAACCTTGGTCGGGCATTGGCATTGCGATTGCCGAGGCCAAAATCACGATCAATGACGTCGGCGTCCCGGAACCTTCCTCGTTAACTCTGTGGGGCCTCGCTGGGACTGGGTTGGCAATGTATGCCTCGCGTCGTCGACATGCCGCGATCTTGCGCTAGTTCGCGATCCGCGGTCTTTCTCGATCACGATTGATTCAGCTCGCTCTGTCGCACTCAACTCGCTTGGCAACCTGCCTCATTCGATGTGACTGACCCACTCGTATCCGCCGCAGATGCCAATGCCTCAGCGCGCCGTGTTCCCCAACGCTGCGATGACACTCGTCACTAAATCCCCGACGCCGGAGTGGTCCATATCGCGGGAGTGCGACAGTCCAAAACGGACGATCACCAACCGCTTCGATGGGATCACGATCACAAACTGTCCCATGTTACCGCGAGCAGAGATCGTGTCCTCCGGCGCCCCGGGGATTGACCATGGGATATGCAATTTCGGGACCTCTCCTTGAATACGATTGGTCCAGAAGCCTGCGCCATACCCCGTGTTCAGCGTCGGCATTGACGAATATCGAACCCAACCCTCCGGAAGAATCCGACGGCCTTGGACAACCCCGTCATCTAAATAGAGCATGCCGAACCGTGCCCAGTCGCGGGCTGTCGCATACAGATAGGTAGATCCGATAGGTGAACCAGTCGCATCAAACTCGATGGTCACGTCTCTCATGCCTACTGGCTGGAAAAGTTCGCGGCGCGCGAATCGCAGCACATCAATTGCGCGCCCGCCGACACTGTCGCGCACAATTCTCGAAAGGATCATCGTATTGCCGCTCGAATACTCCCACTCGTTGCCGGGAACTGCACATAACCGACATGTCGCCGCATACCTCGCCATGTCACGTTCGAGGAAAATCATTCGTGCCACGCGGTCCACCGGGCTGTTGGAGTCAGAGATTGAAAGCCCGCTCGTCATCCGCAGCAAATGATCGATCGTGATCCCATGTCGCGAGTCTGCTGGATTAGCCCACTCCGGCACGGGTGCCGGAGTATCGATCGATAGACGCCCTTGGCGAACGAGAACGCCGATCAGTGCGCTGACGACCGACTTTGCATCAGAATACCCAAGTATCCGGGTGTGTATTCCAAAGCCGGGCGCATACCGCTCGGCCACGACGCGGCCTTCATGGATGACGACCACAGCTTTTGTCCGGCGAAATGGAGGACGCCGCGGTTCCGCAAATGCTTGATCAATTGACTCGCGAAGCAGCGGGTCGCTGGCCTCGACGACGGCCGGTCCAGCGATTTCGGGCACGATGCATTCGCACCTGCCCTCAACGCTTGCGTCCTCACCCGCGAAAGACAGCTCCGCAGGTACCCGGCCACGGATGGTGATTGTCCCAAACCCCTCGCGATAGGCCGCCCGTCTCTGGAAGAATCCCAGTATGCTCACGGTCGCTTCTTTTCTCGACCGGTCAATATCGTAGCGCACCGCCCAATTCAGCCAAGCCATTCCGGGACGCGGTGCGTGACGCTCGGCGTAATCTTGTTTCGGATCGAGGTGCGAAACGAAAACCGCAGAGCAGAGCTCACGACTCAGGAACGATGTCACAATTTCAATCGGGCGGGCAATCATCCGGGTTTTCTCCCGCCGTCAACCACAAGTTGGCACGCAATCCTGAGGTACTCCGACTGCCAACAATCGACCTGAAAGCCGACTAACCAGAGCGCCTTGCATTGCCGTTCCGGCAATCGCTGCCGGTGCCTGATTTCGCAAGTGGAGGAAGTGGCCGAACTGGGTTCTGAAACGCGTTCTAACACCGACGCAGATTTTAGCCGATTGAGTGCGATTGCCACGCGTCCACGAGTGTTTGAACTCAGAAGGAGGTGGAATCGCAAAGGGTCATCGCGACCCCCGAAAAATCCTCCCGTCCAACGGAGTTCGGGTTGAGCCGAAACGGACAAGCAGAATGCGTTCCGAATGCAAGCTCAGAAGCCCCTCAGCACGCAGCCGAAGGGCTTCTGTGTTATGAGCAGTCGGGGTGACAGGACGTCTATTGAACTTTTCTCGACCTCGTTTTGCGAATGGACAAAGTCGTTAATCATAATCACACAGGCACTTGCGTCGTGAAGGCCGAGTTGATGATCCGAAAAGTGACCCGGGTCATATGCGCATTTCACAATCAATCCCCACCTCACGAAAACCAACAATCGCGGCATTGTTTGGCGTTCTGAGTACCTCCGCAGCCAGCCTGTCACATGGCAACACCAAGAGACTGCGCGAAGCCAGGGGCGAATCTTACCGCAAGCTGCCACGTCGAGTGTGATACAATCTCCCGCAACATCCTGGTGTAAACTCGTTTCGAGCAAGTGACGGCGAGGATTCACTTCCGTTCAAGGGGTTACTGGCCTCCATGCCGACCGCCGTACTGCCCAAACACCTTCTTTCCGCGATTCATCGCGAGAAGCCGCAGATTCAGGTTTCGCGGGTGGTGGTCGAAGCGGCAACGATGAACGCCGCAGCGCTCCTGGCTCAGTTGGCCACTCGTTCCTCAGGATTGACGGCCGAGGAAGCCACAATCCGTCTGGTTGAGCACGGCCCGAACGTGCTCGCCAAGGATCAGCGGCCGGGCATGGCCCGACTAATCTGGCGCGCGGCCATCAATCCGCTCGTTTTGTTGCTGACCGTGCTGACGTGCATTTCGTTCGCGACCGGCGACGCCCGCGCCGGATTCGTGATGTCACTGATGATCGTGCTGGGCGTGGGACTGAAACTCGTCCAGGAGGCCAGAGCCGACAGTGCTGCCGCCAAACTCCGGGCCATGATTTCCGTCACGTCCACCGTTATCCGTGAAGGGCAGCCGCAGGATGTTGCGGTTTCTCGGCTCGTTCCGGGAGACGTGGTCCAACTCGCTGCGGGAGACATGATTCCCGCTGACATACGCATCATTGCGGCCAAAGATCTATTCGTGAGTCAGGGATCGTTGACCGGCGAGAGCTTCCCGGTCGAGAAATTCGAGGTCGAGAGGAATGCGCATACAACCGTTCCCGTGGAGCTCACCAGCATCGCGTTTTTGGGCACCAGCGTTGAAAGTGGTTCCGCCACCGGGGTGGTCGTGACCACCGGGGGGGCAACCTACCTGGGGAGTATGGCCCAGTTGGTCACCCAGCCACAGGCGGAAACGGCCTTCGATAAGGGGATCGCCCAGTTCACCTGGTTGATGTTGCGATTCGTGCTCGTGATGGTACCCCTCGTGTTCCTGATCAACGGGTTCACCAAAGGCAACTGGGGCGAGGCTTTTTTCTTCGCCATCGCCGTGGCTGTCGGGCTGACTCCGGAAATGCTGCCGATGATCGTGGCGGTCTGCCTGTCGAAAGGCGCACTGGCCATGAGCCGCAAGCAGGTCATCGTCAAGCGGATCAACGCCATCCAAAATCTGGGGGCAATGGACGTGCTCTGCACCGACAAGACCGGCACCTTGACGATGGACCACGTCATCCTGGAGCGACACTGCGATGTGGCGCTGAAGGAAGATGAGGGTGTGCTCGCGTTGGCGTACATGAACAGCCATTTCCAGACCGGTCTCAAGAATGTCTTGGATCGCGCGGTCCTGTCGCACACCGAGACGCATACGCACGCCAAGATTCCCGAGTACGCCAAGGTGGATGAAATCCCCTTCGACTTTCAGCGCCGCATCATGTCGGTCGTGGTGCGCACGCCCGAAGACAAAGACCGCATCATCAGCAAAGGAGCCCCCGAGGCCATCTTCTTGCGTTGCAGCAACTTTGAGCTTGATGGTCAGCTCTACCCGATGGATCACACGCACATTGATACGCTCAAGCATGAGTATGAACGGCTCTCCGCTGATGGTTTTCGGGTGCTGGCGATTGCCAGCAAGGACATTGCGCCGCGGGGGATCATCGCGGGAGACGCGACGCCTTACTCCCAAGCGGATGAGACCGAGCTGATCCTGAACGGCTACGTGGCGTTTCTCGATCCGCCCAAAGAAACGGCGGCGAAGGCCATTCAGGCGCTGCAATCTCACGGCGTAATGGTCAAGGTGGTCACGGGGGATAACGACCTGGTGGCCCGAAAGATCTGCAAAGAGGTCGGATTATCGACCGAGTTCGTCCTGCTGGGCAGCGACGTCGAAGCGATGAGCGACGAGCAACTGGCCGATGCTGCCTTGCCGACCACGCTGTTCGCACGGGTCTCGCCCGCACACAAGCAGCGCATCATTCACGCCTTGCAATCGCGGCAGCACATCGTCGGCTTCATGGGAGACGGGATCAACGATGCTCCGGCGCTGCGGGTTGCGGATGTCGGCATCAGCGTCGACACCGCCGTCGACATTGCCAAGGAGTCGGCCGACATGATCCTGCTGGAAAAGTCGCTGATGGTCCTGGAGGCGGGGGTGGTGGAGGGGCGTAAGGTCTTCGCCAACATTCTCAAGTACGTGCGGATGGGGGCCAGCAGCAACTTCGGCAACATGTTCAGCGTCCTGGGGGCCAGTGTCTTCGTGCCCTACCTGCCGATGGCTCCGATTCAGATCCTCGCCAACAACCTGCTCTACGACATCAGTCAGACGGCGATTCCGACCGACGAGGTCGACCCCGAACAGGTCGAGAAACCGCGCCCGTGGGACATGCGGCAGTTGACGCGGTTCATTGTCTTCATTGGTCCCTGCTCGTCGATTTTCGACTACACCACCTTCTTCATGATGCTGTACGTTTTCAGCTGTTGGAACGTCTCAACGCCCGCAGCGGCTGGTCACAGCGCGAGCCTCTTCCAGGCCGGGTGGTTCGTGGAAAGCCTGCTGACGCAGACGCTGATCATCCATGTCATCCGCACGAACCGGATTCCATTTCTTCAGAGCCGCGCGTCCTGGCCGCTGATCGTCACGTCCGCCAGCATCGTGGGAATCGGCATCGCTATCCCGTCTTCGCCGCTCGGCGGTTACCTGGGTTTCACGTCGCTTCCCGTGTTGTATTGGCCGCTGCTGGCGCTGACACTCTTGAGCTACGTTGTCCTGACGCAAGTGGTCAAGACTTGGCTGTTGCGAATGAAGTGGATCTAACCAAGTTCCAAGGATCAAGCCGCATGTTTGTGCAACACCGAGAACGACACCGTACGGATCGGATTGGCTGGTTGCGTGCTGCGGTGCTGGGGGCGAACGACGGCATTGTGTCCACGGCAAGCCTGGTCGTCGGCGTTGCGGCCGCACATTCCACGGCGAGTGACATTCTGGTCGCAGGGGTAGCAGGGCTGGTGGCTGGCGCGATGTCGAT
>Ga0105238_10002351_pt1 | contig 19018 bp, 21 predicted proteins | sample KBSC34metaG_FD_81526 | JGI IMG/M metagenome (GOLD analysis project Ga0105238, IMG submission 81526) | Corn rhizosphere microbial communities from Kellogg Biological Station, Michigan, USA - KBS C3-4 metaG | ecosystem: Host-associated > Plants > Roots > Rhizosphere > Soil | place: Michigan, USA... | reverse complement strand
CGCGTAGGCGGTGACCAGGCCCAGCGCGTAGTAGATCGACGAGCCGACGTTGCCGTAGGCCGTCGAGAACAGCGCCGCCGTCCCGAGGACTCGGTGCAGACCCCCGGCTTGGCGGCGCTTCACGGGCACCGCGCTGTTATACAGCGCGCGGCGGTCTGGCTTCAGCGTGACCGCGCACGCGGGAGTGCAGCGTCAACCCCTCGCGGGTGAACGCCTGGTGAACGGCTGCAGGGTCAGGCTGAAGCCAGACCCTTGCGCAGTGGCTACCTTGTCAGGAGGGGGATTATCAGGATGGCCACGATGTTCGTGATCTTGATCATCGGGTTGATGGCCGGGCCGGCCGTGTCCTTGTAGGGATCGCCGACCGTGTCGCCGGTAACCGAGGCCGCGTGCGCCGCCGAGCCCTTGCCGCCGTACGCGCCGTCCTCGATCAGCTTCTTGGCGTTGTCCCACGCCCCGCCGCCGGAGGTCATCGAGATGGCGAGGAACAGCCCGGTCACGATCGTGCCCACCAGCAGCCCGCCCAGCGCCTGGTAGGAGATCAGGCCGACCACGATCGGCACGGCCACCGGGATCAGCGCCGGCAGCTGCATCTCGCGGATCGCGGTCTTGGTGACCAGGTCGACGCAGCGCGCGTAGTCAGGCTTGGCGGTGCCCTCCATGATGCCCGGGATCTCCCGGAACTGGCGGCGCACCTCCTCGACCACCTGGCTGCCGGCGCGGCCGACGGCGTCCATCGCCAGCGAGGCGAACAGGAACGGCATCAGGCCGCCGATCAGCAGGCCGGCCAGCACCCACGGGTCGTTGATCCGAAACACGATCGGGTGGCCGACCTGCTTGGCCAGCTCGTCGTTGTAGCTCTGGAACAGCACCAGCGCGGCCAGGCCGGCGGAGCCGATCGCATAGCCCTTGGTGACGGCCTTGGTGGTGTTGCCGACCGCGTCCAGCGGATCGGTGACGTTGTCGCGCACCTCGTGCGGCAGGTCGGCCATCTCGGCGATGCCGCCGGCGTTGTCGGTGACCGGGCCGAAGGCGTCCAGCGCGACCACCATCCCCGCCATCGAGAGCATGGCCGTGACCGCGGTCGCGATCCCGTAGATGCCGGCCAGCTTGTAGGAGCCAAGCGTGCCCACGACCAGCACGATCACCGGCAGCGCCGTGGCCTGCATGCCCACCGCCAGGCCGGCGATGATGTTGGTCGCGTGGCCGGTGGTGGACTGCTGGGCGATCCGTTTGACCGGGTTGAACCGGGTGCCGGTGTAGTACTCGGTGATGCCCACCAGCAGCGCCGTGATGACGAGGCCGATCAGGGCGCACAGGTAGATCCGGCCCCAGCCGTGGGGCAGGTCGCCGGCGACCGAGTGGATCACCGGGATGTAGATCAGGGCCGACAGCGCGGCCGAGACGAACACGCCGGTGTAGAGCGCCGCCATGATGCTGCCGCTCCTCGGCAGCCGCACCAGCAGCGTGCCCACGATCGACGCCGGGATCGCCAGCGCACCCAGCAGCAGCGGCAGCACCACCGCCGCATGGATGCCGCTGAGAGCGCCCAGGAACATGGCCGCGACGATGGTCACCGCGTAGGTCTCGAACAGGTCGGCCGCCATGCCGGCGTCGTCGCCGACGTTGTCACCGACGTTGTCGGCGATCACGGCCGGGTTGCGCGGGTCGTCCTCGGGGATGCCGGCCTCGATCTTGCCCACCAGGTCGGCGCCCACGTCTGCGCCCTTGGTGAAGATGCCGCCGCCCAGCCGGGCGAACACGGAGATCAGCGAGCCACCGAAAGCCAGGCCGACCAGCGCCTTGGTCGCCGTCTGATCGCTGTAGTCCATCACGCGCAGGACGCCGTAGTAGCCGGCCACGCCCAGCAGGCCCAGACCGACGACCAGGATGCCCGTTACCGTGCCGCCCTTGAAAGCCACCGACAGCGCCGGCGCCATGCCGCTCTTCGCGGCCTCGGCGGTGCGGACGTTCGCGCGCACGGCCACGTTCATGCCGATGAACCCGGTGATCCCTGACAGCACCGCGCCGATCACGAACCCGATCGCCACCTTCACGCCCAGGTCGCCGGTCCAGTGGCCGGCCACGGCGATCGCGACCGCCACCACCACGGCCACGCCTGCGATGGTCGTGTACTGGCGGCGCAGGTAGGCTGCCGCGCCCTCCTGGATCGCCGCGGCAATCTCGCGCATGCGGTCGGATCCCTGCGGCTGCGCCAGCACCCATCGGGTCAATCCGAGCCCGTATACAACCGCCGCGGCGCCACACACGAGCGCGATCAGAACGGCATGGTCAACCAATGAACTCACGTGGCAAGCTCCTTAGGGGGTCGATGACAACCGCGCGATTGTATCAGCGGTCGCGGCTTGAACAGGCGGGTTACCCGGGAGGTTGTGACGCCCGGGTGCGGCCCCGCCGGATTTCTAGAATCGGGCTCCGGTGAGCGCCGTCGCGCAGGTGTCCTGGGGCTGGGGGCCGATCTTCGGGATCGCCTCGAACAGCAGCCGCCGCAGCTTCTCGTTGTTCTCGGTGAACACCTTGACCACGGACTCGTGGCTGACGGGTTCCACATCGGGATCGTCCTCCAGCCCGACGTCGTAGTCCGTGATCAGCGAGACGTTGGCGTAGCAGAGCTCCAGCTCGCGGGCCAGCCAGCCCTCGGGGTAGGCCGTCATGTTGATCACGCCCCACCCCATCTGACTGAACCAGCGGCTCTCCGACCGGGTCGAGAAGCGCGGGCCCTGGATCACCACAACGGTGCCGCCGTCGCGGATGTCGAGCCCCTGCGAGCGGCCGGTATCGAGCAGGATCTGCCGCAGCTCCGAGCAGTACGGGTCGGCGGCCGAGACGTGCGTGGTCACGGGCCCGTCGTAGAACGTGTCGGCGCGGCCGCTGGTGCGGTCGACGAACTGGTCGCAGACCACGAACGTGCCCGGCGGCAGATCCTTGGATAGGCTGCCCGACGCGCACGGCCCGATCACCCGGCGCACGCCCAACTCCTTCATCGCCCACAGGTTGGCCCGGTAGGGGATCGCGTGCGGCGGCAGGCTGTGGGTGCGACCGTGGCGGGGCATGAACGCCACCCGCTTGCCGCCGACGTCGCCGATCACGAAGCGATCCGAGGTGGGGCCGTACGGCGTGTCCACCACCACCTCTTCGGCGTCGTCGAGGAACGAGTAGAACCCCGACCCTCCGAACACCCCGATCTCGGCGCTGCTCATACGTCTCCTCCCGGCGTCCAGATGGGCGGTCGCGGAGGCGTCTCGACCGCCGGTTGCGTGTCCTTGGGCGGCTCCGGCTCCGGTCTGGCCGCCGGCCCGGCGGCCGGCGCGCTGGCCTCGGCGTAGGCCAGCTGCAGCTCGGAGAGTGCGCGGCGGAACTGGCGCAGATGCTCGGGCGGCAGCAGTCGCGCCACCACCGGCATCAGCGCATCCGCGGTATCGATCGCAAGCTGCGCCTGCTCGAGGTCGCCCTTGCGCGCGATCTCGTCGGCTGCCAGCGAGATCGCCAGCTGCGCCGTCGACAGCACCAGCTCCGGCACCGTCGGCATCCGCAACTCCTGCTCGGCGCCGCCCGGCTCCGGCCCCTGTGCGCCCGTGTCGCTCATAGCGCTCCCTCCCTGTCCGACAGCCATTCTCCCACCGACCGCTGGTTACGCTCGACCACGTCCGGCCACAGCTCGCGCGGGTCGGCGCCATCCTCCATCAGCTCGTCCATGCGCTGCGAGAGGGTCGGTTCGCGCAGCGGCGGCAGGTAGCGCGCGATGCCCAGATCGGCTGCCGTGTCAGCGACCTGGTCGAGCACCTGCTCGAGGCGCTCCAGCGCCGGGATCGAGCGGCGCGCGGCCAGGTCGATCAGCTCGCCCGACATGCCCCAGCGGATCGCCCGCCACATGTTCTCCTCGAGGTCGCGGCCGGGGTAGGCGGGCAGCGGCTCGCCGGCGTCGAAGCGACGCGCGAAGTCGGCGGTCAGCGCCACCATCAGGCCCGATAGCGCCACGGAGCGCGCAAACTCGGGCTGCCCGTCGCAGATCCGCGTCTCGACGGTGGGATAGGCCTGGTGCGGGCGCACGCTCCACCAGATCTCCGTGTGCTCGCGGATCGAGCGCGTGTCGATCAGGAAGCGGACGAACTCCGCGTACTGATCCCAGCCCGAAAAGCTGTCGGGGATGCCGCAGCGGGGGAAGAACTTGGTGAAGATCTCGGTGCGGGTGGAGTGCAGGTGCGTGTGGCGCCCCTCCAGCCAGGGCGAGCTGCCGGAGAAGGCGAGCAGCTCGGGCAGCACCGACCGAAGCGCGCTGTTGACGGCGATCGCGCGGTCCGCCCCGTTGATGCCGACGTGCACGTGCAGGCCGAACGTGTTGTTGCGCCAGGCCACGTAGCGCAGCGTCGATTCGACGATCGCGTAGTGCGGCGTATCGATCACCTGCTGGTCCTCCCAGCGCGAGTACGGATGCGTGCCGGCGGCGCACAGGCGGTAGCCGAGGTCGTCGGCCAGGTCGAGCAGGTCGGCCCGCCGCTGAGCCATGGCGGCGGCGGCCTCCGCGAAGCTGCCGCACTTGCCGGTCCTGACCTCGACCTCGCTGCGGATCAGCTCCCCCGCCACCATCTCTCGCAGCGTCGGGTGCTCGCGGGCGGCCACGTCGAACCGCTCGAAGCCGGGCGTCATCTCCAGCGTGCCCGGTTCGAGGATCGCGAACTCCTCCTCGACCGCGATGGTGAAGTCCTCGGCCTGCTCGAACTGGACGCGCGCGTTCTCGAGCGCCGCCAGCGGGTCGGTGATCTTGGGCGACTCTCCCATCCGGGGCGGCACGATACCCGAGCCGCCGCCCGCTAGCAGGCCTTCTACTCGGTTCGATCCTGTCTGGTCTCGTGCTCGAACCAGCTCTCGGCTCGCTCGAGCCTGCTTGCGGACTCCGGCTCGATGGTCGCGCTCTCCGGTGGATCGTGGAGGGTAAGGTGCGCCGCCTGCTCGGCCGAGATCGAGAGCGTCACGCGGCCTGGATCGATCGAGGCGACCTGGTCGGCGGGCACGTAGTGTGGTCGATCCTCGTAGTTGTGGAAGACGAAGGGGCCGCCGTGATGGGTGATGGCAAGGCCATCGAAGATGTCCTCGTTCTCGTCACCCACGACGAGGAACACCTTCCCGACCTGCTCGCCGGCGGCTGCGTACACGGGCCAGTTGTGCTCGATGGTCTTCCAGGCAACGGTCGTCATCGTCACCTCCGGGTCAGGTCAGCGAAGTCTAGTGGGGAGGGTCCCTGAGATCAGGCTATCGGCGATTCGCTCCCAGCTCCAGCGGGCGCAGACGCGCTCGCGGCCGAGCAGGCCGATCGCCTCCCGGTCGGCCGCGGGCAGGTCCAGGATCTCACCGACCGCGCGCTCCAGGTCGTCCACGGAGCCGTCGAACGTGCGCGAGGCCGGTCCCAGGCCGGCAGCGACCTCCGCGAGTCCGGAGTGATCCGAGACGACCGTCATCAGGCCGCAGCTGGCGGCCTCGGCGGCGACCATCCCGAACGCCTCCGGCAGCACGCTCGGCACCACGACCAGCTCGGCGCACGGCACCAGCTGCTGCAGCTGGGCGTGATCCATCGCGCCGGTGAAGATCACGCGTTCGCCGGCCAGCGACTCCAGCCAGGTCCGGTCGGAGCCGAAGCCAACCACCACCAGCGACGTGTCCGGGTACCGCGGCGCCAGCCGCTGCCAGGCGTCGAGCAGCAGGTGCACGCCCTTCTGGCGCAGCAGCTTGCCGAAGTAGAGGATGAACGGGCCGGCCTGCTCGAGGCGATCGGCGGCGTCGGCATCCGGATGCCGTTCCGGGTGGGCACCCGGCCGGTCTGACCGCAGCAGCTCGAACAGGACCGGCCGCGAGCCGCCGTCGGGGCGGAACGCGTCCACGTCCACGCCGGGCGGGACGATCGCAAGGCGGTCGAGGTACCGGCCGTCGCCCAGCAGCTCGCGGGTCACATCGACGATGTGCTGCGACCCGGCGAATACGGCGTGCGCCGAGTCGAGCGGGCCGCGCGCCAGGTCGGCCAGGCGCCGGCTTCCGCGGATCGCGTACTCCAGCTCGGACCCGTGCAGCTTGACGGCGTACGGCGTTTCGGAGGTCGCACAGCCGCGCTGCGCCACCGGGCCGCCCATGATGGCGTGGTTTGCCAGCACCAGATCGGCCGGCTCGCGCTCCAACTCGGCGTCCAGCGCCGACGCGTTCAGGTCGAGGTAACGCTCCAGCTCGGCGTCTGAGAAGTCTCCGACCAGGCGCGCCTCGATGCCCTGGTAGCGGTCGAGCACGAACGTCGGCAGCAGCGGCCCTGCCTCGGGGCGGATGATGCGCGCACCCGGGCCGAGCGAGAACAGCTCCGGGTGCGGTTCCTGGCAGAGCACGCGCACGTCGTGGCCGAGCCGCGCCCAGGCGCGAGCCACGTGCTGGGTGTAGATGTTGGAGCCGGTCCCGGACAGCAGGTAGCCGTGCCAGAGGATGAGGTTCACGACGCTCCGGCAGGCTCGCGGGGGGACACCGCCCTATTCAAGCACCACGTGCTGCCGGCGCCGGCGAGATGGTTGATCGGTATCTCCGTGGAGTCCTGAACGGCGAGAACCGAGCCTCGCAAGGATGGAGGGAGCGTCAATATCGGGAATATTGGCGCGACCGAGGACGCCGCGAGACGACGGTTCGCAGCCGTAGCCACCCAAGCCTTGTCCCACCACCGGCCTCTCGCAGCGGCCAGGCTTGCGCGAGATGCCGATCAACCATCTCAGGTAAGGTGGAAGTAGAGCGCGTAGAGCAGCGCGGCGGCCGGGCTGGAGCGGTGCACGGTGACGTCGGGCGGGGTATCGATCAGCGCGTCCGAGTAGCTGAAGATGATCTTCACGCCGGCCTCGACCAGCGCGTCTGCGGCCGGCTGCGCCGCGGCCGGCGGGACCGCCAGCACGCCCACGATGATGTTCTTCTCGCGCACCATCTCAGCCAGCGTGGCCGGGTTCTGCACCGACAGCGAGGAGATCTGGGTACCGACCTTGCGCGGGTCGCTGTCGAACACCCCCGCGATGTGGAAGCCGTGGTCTGCGAATACGGTCGACGAGGCGATGGCACGGCCCAGGTCGCCGGCGCCGATCAGCGCGATGTTGTGCTGGCCGGACGTGCGCAGGATGCCGCGGATCTCCCCGATCAGGGAGTCGATGTTGTAGCCCACCCCACGCTTGCCGAACTTGCCGAAGCCGGACAGGTCGCGGCGGATCTGGGTGGCGTTGACGTTGGTGTCCTCGCCGATCTCCTGCGACGAGATCGAATCGCGTCCCATCTTCTTGGCCTGCGTGAGCACCTGCAGATACCGGGACAGCCGCGCGGCGACCCCCACCGTGAGTCGTTCCTGCGACAACGATTCCTCCCTGGCCATGGTTCCTTGTGACATTGCACGAGCAGTGTAGCGAGCGGCTTCCTTATGCGCGTCCGCTTGTCACAAGGGTCGTCAGGAGGCGGACGATTGTGACGCCGCCACCACCCGCCGGGCCAGCTCCAGCGGCTCCACGCGGTACTTGAACGCCTTGCGACCGGCCACGTACACGACCGGGATCTGCTCGCGATGCCGCGCCTCGAGCTCGGCATCGCCGGTGATGTCCACCAGCTGCAGGTCGAAGCCGAGCAGGGGCTGCTGGCGTTCGAGCACGCCCTTGGCGACGTCGCAGAGGTAACAGCCGGGCGCGCCATAGAGCACCACCGGGACGCTCACGCGGTGGCGTAGGCGTCGCGGGCCAGGTACTCGGGATAGGGCAGCGCCGGGCAGAAGCGTGCGGCCGACGCGATCATGGCCGCGTTGTCGGAGCAGAGCGCGAGCGGAGCCAGCGCCAGCCGCACGCCGGCGCGCGCGCACTCCTGTTCCAGCGCGGCGCGCAGCACGCCGTTGGCCGCGACGCCGCCGACCACGGCCAGCGTGTCGCGGCCGGTCACCTCCAGCGCCCGCATCGTGCGCGACACCAGCGAGCGCACGAGCGCCCGTTGGTAGGACGCGGCCAGGTCGGCGCGCCCGCCGTCGTCGCCGCCCGCGGCCAGCACGGCGGTGCGCAGGGCGGTCTTGAGCCCGCTGAAGGAGAGGTCGAGGCCCTCGCGGCCGGCCATGGCCACGGCGAACTCGTGCGCACGGTCGTCGCCGTCGCGCGCCAGCCGCTCGAGCGCGGCGCCGCCGGGGTAGCCGAGGCCGAGCAACCGCGCGCCCTTGTCAAAGGCCTCGCCCGCGGCGTCGTCGAGCGTCTGCCCGACCACGTGCATGCCGGGGCCGTGGTCGTCCACCTCGGCCAGCAGGGTGTGGCCACCCGACGCCAGCAGCACCAGGAACGGCGGCGCCACCGGCTCCGGCTCCAGGTACAGCGACGCGACGTGACCGTGCAGGTGACCGACGGGGATCAGCGGCAGGCGGCGCGCGAAGGCCAGCGCCTTGGCGGTCGCTAGGCCAACCAGCAGCGCGCCGATCAGGCCCGGCCCCTCGGTGACGGCGACGGCGTCGACCCGGTCGAAGCCGACGCCGGCGTCGTCCAGCGCCCGCTCGACGACCGGCACGCACAGCTCCAGGTGGCGGCGCGAGGCCACCTCGGGGACGACACCGCCGTAGCGGGCGTGCAGCTCGGACTGGGACGCGACCACGCTCGACAGCAGCCGCCCGCCGTCGTCGACCAGCGCGGCGGCGGTCTCGTCGCAGGAGCTCTCGATCGCGAGGATCACGCCACCGGCTCCGGGTCGCGCCACATGATCAGGGCGTCCTCCCGGTTGTCGGTGTAGTAGCCGCGGCGGACGCCGGTCTCGACGAAGCCGAGGTCGCGATAGAGGCCGATGGCGCTGTCGTTGGAGACGCGCACCTCCAGCGTGTAGCCGCGGTCGATGTCCTCGCCGGTCAGCTCGAACAGCCGCTCCAGCATCTGCCTGGCGACGCCGCGGCCGCGCCAGGGCGCGTCGACGGCGACGTTCATGACGTGCCAGGCGTCGACGTAGCGGGCGACGATCAGGTAGCCGAGCATGTCCTCGCCCTGGAAGGCGCCCAGGCAGATGCCGCTGGGCTTGGACAGCTCGCCGGCGAACATCGACCGCGACCACGGGGTCGGGTAGGCGCGGCGCTCGATCCGCTCGATGGCATCGAGGTCGACCGGGCGCAGCGGCCGCACGTCGACGGCGGTCATCATGAGGCGGCCCTCGCGGGGGGCGACCGGTCGGCATCGGGCGCGCGCACGTAGAGCGGCTCAGGTGCGTCCCAGAGGTCGGACAGCGATGCGTGGTGGCGGGCCCACGGCGTGTGCAGCGGCGAGGCGTCGGGCGCGATCGCGGCGGCCGGCTCCAGCAGGCCGCGGTAGCGGACGGCGCCGTCACCCGCCAGCGAGGTGCCGGGTGTGATCAGCTCGGCCAGCTGCCCAGGCGCGATCGCGCACAGGTCGATTCCCGCCCCCTTGCAGAACACCTCGCCGCGGCGGGCGTCGATGCAGGCCACGTCCACGCCGTCCCCGCAGAGCAGCGCGTCGAGCGTTCCGACGCCGTGCACCGGCACGGACAGGGCAAAGCCAAGCGCGCGGGCCGACGCCAGGCCGATCCGCAGCCCGGTGAAGGTGCCCGGCCCGGTGCCGACCACGATCGCGTCCAGCTGCGACGGCTCGACGGCGGCGGCACGCATCAGGTGGTCGACGTCGTCGAGCAGGTGCTGGGCGGCGGTGGAGCGGCCGGCCGTGGCCGACTCGGCCAGCACCTCGCCGTCCCGCCACAGGCAGGCGGTTGCGGTGTCAGTCGCGGTATCGAGCGAGAGCAGCAGCAAGGGCGTTCAACAGACCCGAATCGTCGCAGGACAGCGTGATCAGCCTAGCATCGCCCTGCAGGTGGTCGATGTCCACGGTGACACGCGGATCAGGCAGTAGCCCGGTCCCGGCGTCGGGCCACTCGACGAACGCGATCGACTCATCGAAGTAGGGCTCCAGGTCGGCCCACTCCTCGATGGTGAGGCCGCTCGAGCGGTAGAGGTCGAGGTGCGCGACGCTGACGCCGTTGGCCGCGTACCGGTTGCCCACCGTGTAGGTGGGGCTGGTGACGGGCTGCGCCACCCCCAGCGCACGCGCAGCGCCGCGCACGAACGCGGTCTTCCCCACCCCCAGCTCGCCGCGCAGCCAGACCGAGTCTCCCGGCTCGAGCCGGGAGGCGACCTCAGCCGCGATCGCCTCGGTATCGGCCGGCGATAGGGATGTCAGGGGACGGTCTGGCACGGCCACCGACCATAGCCATCGGGCGGGGGTGAGGTGTTCGGTCGCGGCGAGGCTGTGACGCGGCCAGGGGCCTCTAGAACTGGAAAGTCAGCTGAGCGTCGTCGAGCTCGGGCTCGGACGCCGGCGCCGCGACCGCGGACATGGGCGCCGCCTGGGGCGCCGGCTGGGGCGCGGCTTCAGCCGCTGCGCGCCCGCCTGCCAGCAGCGCCGGCAGCGCCGCGAAGTCGCTTCGCAGCATGTCCAGCATCGCCGGCGTGTAGAGCGCCGCCGCCGGGTGGTAGATCGGGAACAGCTGCACGGTGACGGCGCCGAACGTGTGCTCCTGGGCGCGTCCCCGCACCCGCGTGATGCCGAGCGGGCTGCCGGAGAGCAGCTTCGTGGCGAAGTTCCCCAGCGTGCAGATCACCCGGGGCCGGATCAGCTGGATCTGGTCGTACAGATAGCCCTGGCACGACTCGATCTCGGCCGGGAGCGGGTCACGGTTCCCCGGTGGCCGGCACTTCAGCACGTTGGCGATGTACACCTGCTCTCGCGACAGCCCGATCTCCTCAAGCAGCGTCTCCAGCAGCCGGCCCGCCTGGCCGACGAACGGGATCCCCTGCTTGTCCTCGTGGAAGCCGGGAGCCTCACCCACGAACATCAGATCCGCGTCGGGCTCTCCACTGCCGACCACCACCTGGGTGCGGCTGCCGGCCAGGGCGCATCGCTCACAGCTTGCCCATTCCGCTGCCCGCCGCTCCAGTTCCTGACGTCGCGTGTCCGCATCGACCACGACCCCGATTCTGGCAGGCGGGTCGGACGCATCATGTCCCCCGCGGCCGTTACCGAACCGCCGCAGGCCGCCGCTCGGTAGAGTGCCAGCCCCGGGAGCTTGCGACCATGCACACAACAACCGTTGTCATCGGGGCCGGCAGGGTGGGCCGCACCGTCGCAGCCCGTCTCAGCGGTGCGCGGTTGTACGGACGCGGACAGCAGCCCGAACTGGACGGCTGCCGGCGCCTGCTGATCGCGACACCCGACGCCGAGATCGAGCGGGTCTGCCGGGCGCTGGCGCCCCGGCTCGACGCCGAAGCGTCGGTGATCCACTTCTCCGGCGCCACCTCGGTGCACGCGCTCGACGCCGCCCGCGGGCCGACCGCCTGCGTCCATCCCATGCAGACGGTCTGGCCCGAGCTGGGACGCGACCAGCTCGAGGGCGCCTACGCCGCCGTCACCGGCGACGCGGCCGCCGGCGACGCGCTCGCCGTGCAGCTGGGCATGATTCCGTTCCCGCTGGCCGACGACCGCAAGCCGCTCTACCACGCGGCCTCGACCTTCGCCTCCAACTACGTGGTCACGACCACCCAGGTCGCGGTCGGCCTGCTGGAGCGGGCCGGCCTCGATCGCGAACTGGCGCTGCGCGCCCTGCGCCCCCTGCAGGACCGGACGCTGGACGTGGCCGGCCGCCGGCCCACCGGCCCGATCGCACGGGGCGATGCGGCCACGGTCGCCGCTCACCTGGAGGCGATCGGCCCCGACCTGCAGCCCCTCTACCGTGCGCTCGGGCGGGCCACCCTACCGCTGGTCGATCCTGAGGCCGCCGACGCCGTTCGCGAGCTGCTGTGAGCACCGGCCTCGTCCCCACCATGGGTGCGCTCCATGACGGCCATCGCGCCCTGCTGCGCATCGCCCGCGCCGAGAACGGGCGCGTGGTGATGAGCCTGTTCGTGAACCCCACCCAGTTCGGCCCCGGCGAGGACTACCGCCACTATCCGCGCGACGAACAGCGCGATCGCCGCATCGCAGCCGAGGAGGGCGTGGACGAGGTGTTCGTGCCGACGGTCGAGGAGATCTACCCGCCCGGCTTCTCGACGTCCGTCAGCGTGGGTGAGCTGGCCGACGTCTTCGAGGGCGCCTTTCGTCCCGGTCACTTCCTGGGCGTCGCGACGGTCGTCCTGAAGCTGCTGCTGCGGGTCGAGCCCGACCACGTCTACTTCGGCCAGAAGGACGCTCAGCAGCTGGCGGTGATCCGGCGCATGGTGCGCGACCTGGACGTGCCGGTGGACGTGCGCGCGGTGGCCACCCAGCGCGAACCGGACGGCCTCGCCATGTCCTCCCGCAACGTCTACCTCGACGCCGAGCAGCGCAGCCGGGCGGCCAGCCTGTACCGAGCGCTGGAGCTGCGCGACGCGCAGGCGGTGGAGGGCGATCTCGACTACTTCGAGGTGGTCGATCCGGACACGTTCGAACCCTGCGCGGCCCGCGCGGGGGCGCTGCTGATTGCCGCCGCGCGCTTCGGCGGCACCCGACTGATCGACAACATCGTCCTGGAGGCTCCGTGAAACTCTCGCTCCCAGCGCTTCGTGAGATGAAGCGCGACGGCCGGCCGATCGTGATGATCACGGCCTACGACCACCCCAGCGCCCGCATCGTCGACGCCGCCGGGGTCGACCTGGTGCTGGTCGGCGACTCGGCGGCCAACGTCGTGCTCGGCCACGAGTCGACCGTGCCCGCCACCATGGACGAGATGACGATGCTGACCGCGGCCGTCAACCGCGGCGTCGAGAACGCCCTGGTGATCGGCGATCTGCCGTTCATGAGCTACCAGGTGTCCGACGCCGAGGCGGTCGCCAACGCCGGGCGGCTGATCAAGGACGGCGGCGCCGACGTGGTCAAGCTCGAGGGGGCCGGGCCCTCGCTGGAGCGCGTGCGGGCGCTGGTCTCGGCCGGCATCGGCGTCATGGGCCACATCGGCCTGACGCCGCAGACGGCGACGGCGCTTGGCGGCCACAAAGCGCAGGGCCGCCAGGCCGACGCCGCGCGCCGACTGTTCCTGGACGCGATCTCGCTGGAACGGGCGGGCTGCTTCGCGCTGGTGCTGGAGGCGGTGCCCGCGCCGGTCGCGACCACCATCAGTCGGCGGCTGGCGATCCCCACCATCGGCATCGGCTCCGGCCCCGGCACCGACGGCCAGGTGCTGGTGCTGCACGACATGCTCGGCATCCCCGGCGACGGACGCGAGCCACGCTTCGTCAAGCGCTATGCCGAGATCGGCGAGCTGATGGGAGCGGCCGTCGCCGCCTACGCCACCGAGGTGCGCAACCACGTGTATCCAGCCGAGGAGCACACCTACACGATCCCGCCGGAGGAGCTGGAGGCGTTCCAGAACGCGGTCGACGCCGGGTCGATCGAGGAGAACACGCTGGCGGACTGGTGACGGGGATAGCATGCGGCCATGACCACTTTCCTTCACACCATGGTGCGGATCACCGACCCCGAGCGCAGCCGCGCCTTCTACACCGCGCTCGGCTTCGAGCCTGGCAAGGAGTCGCCGATCGTGCGCAACGGCGAGCTCGAGGCCACGAACTACTTCTTCGGCGTGGGCGGCATGCCCGACGTGCTGGAGCTGACGCTGAACCACGACGGTCGCACGTACGACAACGGCACCGGCTACGGCCACATCGCGATCGGCGTGGACGACCTCGACGCCACGCTGGCGGAGCTCAAGCAGCAGGGCATCGAGCCCGAGCGTCCGCCGTACACGGTCAGCGACGGCGGCTCGCGGCTGTGCTTCGTGCGCGACCCGGACGACTACCGGGTGGAGATCATCGAGCGAGCGTAGCCTCGGCGTCGTATCCTGCGGCGGTGCCCGATTCCGACTCGCCGTTGGCCGGACATGCGCTTCCTGGAGCGCGACGAGGGGATCATGTCCGGCGAGCAGCACGCAGTCGCGGAATGGACGGCGCGGGCCACGCACCCGGACACCGGCGAGTTGATCGAATGGGATGGAATCGACCTGATCCAGGTTCGCGATGGTCGCATCTGCCGAAATGCCGTCTACTCGTCGGCCCACCGGGCGCGCCCGCAGGGTTCCGCGCGGGCTGGAGCCGATACGTAGCCGCCGCGAACGGCTAGCTCACTAGCTCCTGGAACTCCGGCTGCTCGCGGATCGGATCGAAATCCGAGTCCCCGGCCGCGAACGACCGGAACCGCTCGGATCGCTCGATCGCGCCGCGCAGGTGCTCGATCGCATCGTCCGTCCGTCCGGCGAGGCTCTCGCAGCACGCGACGTTGTAGAGCAGGCCGGCGTACTCGGGATGCTGCTCGATCAGCTCCCGGCCGCGATCCGCCGCCTCGGCGTACTTGCCGGCCTCGTAGAGCGGGGTGATCGGCAGCCAGACCTCGAAGCCGGAGGCCTCGTAGACCTCGCCCGGCGTGCCTCCGATCGCGACGATCGTGGTGCCCGCATCCTCGGCGAAGGCCGTCCGCTTGACACCCGGGCGAGCGAAGACCATCGTCCCGGCGGGCGCATCCACCCGCTCGCCGTCGAGCTCGAAGGTCGCCCGGCCCTGCTGGACGAGGTAGAGCTCCTCGTGCTCGTCGGCTTCGTCATGCTCGTTGATGATGCGGTCGCCCACACTCTTCCCCGTCCAGGTGTTGACGCCGAACGACAGGACGCCGAAGTGCATGCGGACGGGCCGGAAAGGACAGCGGCCGTCGCTGAGCTCGTCGATCTCGTCGATTCGCGCCACGGTGTAGTCGCTCATGATGTCCTCCTGGTCGGGCCGGGACTAGCCGACCAGATCGCTGAACGCGGACTGGTCGCGAACCGGGTCGAAATCGGAGTCCTCCGCGGCCATCGACCGGAACTCCTCGTTGAGGACGATCGCGGCCCGCAGATGCTCGATGGCATCGGCCGGCCGCTCAGCCATGCTCTCGCAGCAGGCGAGGTTGTAGAGCAGGGTGGGATCGTCAGGATGTTCGACGACCATCGCCGCCCCGCGATCCGCCGCCGCCGCGTACTCGCCCGCCTCGTAGAGTGGCTGCAGCGGTGCCCACGCCTCGTCGCTGGCGATGCCCGCGGGTAGGTCGAACCACCGGTGCCGCCGCGCTCCGTAGCCCGACTCGGTGGGCGGCGGGAACTCCGGGTCGGCGAAGGCCCCGACCGCGACCACCACCAGGTCGTCCTCATCGGGCTCGGTGTAGAACACCGTTCCGCCGCACTCCGGGCAGAAATGGAAGACGTGCACCTTGCGATCCTGCTCGTCCGACGTCCGGGCGTAGTCGACGTAGCGGCCGGCCACCTGCACCTGGTCGGCCTGGAACCCCGCCTGCATGCCGAACGCGCTACCCGTCCGCCGCTGGCAGGAGAGGCAGTGGCAGATCGAGACCACGAACGGGTCTCCCTCCGTGGTGACACGAAGCTGCCCACAGCTACATGCTGCATCTCTGCCGGCCATCGCCGGATCATAGGAGAGGACGGCGCAGCCGCCAGCCGCGCTCAGCTGCCCGGCAGCACGAAGGTCGTGACACTCCCCTTGGGCAGGTCGGCCCCGAGCACGCCGGCGTTCACGCCCACCGACCGCAGCGGCGCGTCGTTGCGATCCGTGGACGTCTGCGAGACGGCCGCGGTCTCCGACCCGATCCAGGGCAGCTGCAGCGAGAACCGCGCCGGCCGTTTGCGCGGCGCGACGGCCAGCACCACGGTGTGCCCTCGCCCGGCGAACACCAGCACCTTGGCGCCACCCGTGTCCCCGGTTACCACGTGCGGACGCATCCCCGGCCGCACCCAGCGGCTGAACTGTGCGTAGGCCCAGTAGCGCTTCGTCAGCACGAGTCGCGTGCTGCCATCGGCGCGGTAGTCGCGGTCGTAGTAGATCAGCCCGTCGTCCCAGCCCGAGCGGTTGGAGACCCGCCGGCAGCTCGCCTGGCGCGCATCGCAACCGAGCTCCGGCGACAGCGCCACCCACCACGAGAAGGATGACGCCCCGCCCAGGGCGAGGTTGCGCCAGATCGCCCGCGCCACCCACAGCGCCCCGCGCATCTGCGGATGGAATCCCCGCCGGAAGTGGCCGTCGACCATGCAACAGACCTCGGACATGTACGCCGGCCGGGCGGCGGCGTCGGCCAGCGTCCTGACCGCATCCAGACGGCCGGCGTCCGGGTCGTCGTAGGCGTGGTAGGCGACCGCGGCCGGCTGCGCGCTTCCGCCTGCTCCGGCCAGCCAGCCCGGCGCCTCGCGCAGCAGCGCGCCGGCGCCGCCCGATTCGTCGGCGAGTACGCCGGCTGCGCTGCCGCGCCGGGCCAGCGCAGCCTGCACGGCCTGGATCAGGCGGGCACGCAGGGACACCGGCACGGTCATCCCCTCCTGGTTGCAGCTCGAGAAGGAGCTATCCGGCTCGTTCATCGGGGACACCAGGGCGATCGGCGTCCCGTTCGCGGACAGGTGCGAGACGACGCGTGCCAGGTACGCAGCGTACTGCGCCACGCGATCCGAGCGGAGGCTGCCGCCACAGCCGCGGCCGTTCGTGGTGAACGCCGGAGGGGCGGCGTTGGCGAAGGCGACAAGGTGCCCCACGCCCAGCGCCGCCGCACGGCGCAGCATGTCGCGTCCGGCCGGGTCGGCGGCCCAGTCATAGGCTCCGCTGCGGCGCAGGTACCCCGGCGCAAACCGCGCGGCCGTGGCGATCGCGCCGCCGCCGCCGATGTTGTACCGGTACTGCGACAGGTGCAGACCGGTGCGCGCGAACAGCAGCCGCGCGATCCGGGCCCGCACGCGATCAGGCAGGCGCCCGGTATCGCGCGCCCACCAGGCTCCGCTGACGCCGAAACCCTCGAACGGCGCACCACCGACCGACGAGGCCGCGGCCGTGCCCGTCGCGGCGCTCTCGCTGTCGGCGATCGCGGGCGGGTCGATCAGCAGCATCGCGAGCAGCGCGGCGATCGCGAGCAGGGCCGTACGTGGCGGGCAGCGTCGGGTCAGCATCGTCAGGGCCAGGGGACCGCGGTGCCACGTGTCGGGCACCGTGCCTGAAGCTCGGCATACCTTGACGCCCGCGCCCACCGGCGGCAACGTGCCTGGCTCACAAATTGCCTCAACGTGGCCTCAATCGGGCGTGGCTACGTTGCACCCGTGGTCAGCCCTGACTGCACGGTACGGTGGCCGTGAGCGACTCCCGAATCACCGGGCGTGCCGCCCAGGCTGCGGCGGGCATCGTCGTTTCGACGGTGTTCGCCTGGCTGGCCGTGCGCAACGTCAGGCTCGATCAGGTCACCACCACGCTGTCACACGCGCGCTGGCGGTGGCTGGTGCCCGCGACCGCCCTGCTGCTGCTGGCGGTGGCGTTTCGTGCGGTACGCTGGTCGGTGATGTTCCCGGCACGGAGGCGCCCCGCGCCGGGGGCCTGCTTCTGGGCGATCAACATCGGCTATCTCGCGAACGCGCTGCTGCCGTTTCGCGCCGGTGAGCTGATCCGGGTGATGGCGCTCTCGAAGGACACGGGCACGCCGACCGGACAGGGTCTGGTCACGATCCTGCTCGAGCGGCTGTTCGATCTCTTCACGATCGCCCTGCTGACGCTCGCGGTCGCGCCGATGATCCCGGCCAGCTGGGCGCGCACCTGGCTGGTCGCGCTGAGCCTGCTCACGGTGGCGGCTTCGGTCGCATGCGTCGGCCTGGCGCGGAGCGCCGCCCTGCAGCGGCTGACCAGCCGCCTGGTGGCGAAGGTGCCACCGCTCGAGCGGCGCCGGCAGACGCTTCGCACGGCGGCGGCGGCGCTGGAGCCGCTGCGCTCGGCGCGGTCCGCGGGCGCCGTGCTGGCCTGGTCGTTCGCGGCGTGGGTGGCGCTGCTGGCTTCGACCCTGATGGTGGAGCGCGCGGTCGTCCACGGCCTCGCCTGGCCCAGCGGCGCGATGGCGCTGGTCGCCACCACCTACGCCCAGGCGATTCCCTCTTCCGCCGCGAGCATCGGGGTGTTCGAGGCCGCCGCTCGCCAGGCGGTCTCCACCTTCGGAGTCGCGTCGGCCGCCGCCCTCGCGTTCGCGCTCGCCTACCACGCCGTCTCGGTGCTGCCGCTGCTGCCGCTCGGCGTGGCCGGCGTCGGGCGCATGGGCATACGCTCCCTGCTGGCTTCGCCCCCGGCGCCTGCCATGGCCGTGCCGGAAGCGTCGCTCGAGGTGTCGGTGGTGATTCCCTGCCTCGACGAGCGGCAGACGATCGCGGCCGCAGTCGCGGCAGCGTGGAGCGGCATCACGCTGGCCGACGCGGACGGGGAGGTGGTGGTCGTCGACAACGGATCGACCGACGGCTCAGCGCAGCTCGCCGCGGAGGCCGGCGCGCGGGTCGTGCACGAGTCACGTCGCGGCTACGGCAGCGCCTATCTCGCCGGGCTGCACGCGGCACGCGGCCGCTACATCCTGATGGGCGACGGTGACGGCACCTACGATTTCACCGCGCTTCCGGCATTCCTGCAGCGCTGCCGCGGCGGAGCCGACCTGGTGATGGGCTCGCGGCTGCGGGGCACGATCCTGCCCGGGGCGATGCCGTGGCACCACCGCTGGATCGGCAATCCGGTGCTCACGGGCCTGCTGAACGTGCTGTTCCGAACAGGCGTGTCGGATGCGCACTGCGGCCTGCGGATGGTCGCCCGCTCGGCGCTGCCCCGCCTTGACCTGCGCACGCCGGGGATGGAGTTCGCGTCCGAGATGGTGATCAACGCGAAGCGGGCGGGCCTGCGGATCGAGGAGACGCCGATCACGTACGAGGCGCGGCCGAGCGGCAGCCACTCGAAGCTGCACTCGGTGCGGGACGGCCTCCGGCACGTGCGCTACATCCTCGCCTGGGCTTCGGGCACCGCCCTGGCCGCGCCCGTGGCGGTGCTGGCGGCGCTCGGCATCGTGCTGGTGCTGCTGCCGGGCGCGTCGGTGCGAGACGTCGCCGCCGGCGCGGTGCTCTTGACGGCGGCGGCGCTGGCCCTGCAGGCCACCGTCTCGCTGCTTGTTTGGCGCCTGATCGCGATCCGCGG
>Ga0105238_10002349_pt1 | contig 19023 bp, 11 predicted proteins | sample KBSC34metaG_FD_81526 | JGI IMG/M metagenome (GOLD analysis project Ga0105238, IMG submission 81526) | Corn rhizosphere microbial communities from Kellogg Biological Station, Michigan, USA - KBS C3-4 metaG | ecosystem: Host-associated > Plants > Roots > Rhizosphere > Soil | place: Michigan, USA... | reverse complement strand
GTGGCGCGGCTGACGCGGCTGCGCCGCGCCATCATCGATCCGTCGATCACGGCCTGCCGCGGGCGCCTGATCAAGTCCAGTGGCGACGGGCTGCTCGTCGCCTTCGACAGCATCATCGACGCGACACTTTGCGCGATCCTGATCCAGCGCGGCGTTGCGGCTGGCGATGCGAGCGCCGGGCTGGAGCCGATGCTGTTTCGCATCGGCGTCAATATCGGGGACGTGATCCTCGTCCGCGACGACATTTTCGGCGACAGCGTGAACATCGCGGCGCGGCTGGAGACGCTGGCGGAGCCCGGCGGCATCTGCATCTCCAAAGCCGCGCACGACCAGGTGCGCGGCAAGATCAAGGCTGACTTCATCGATATCGGCTCGCACGAGGTGAAGAACATCGCGCTTCCGGTCGAGGTCTACGCGCTGCCGCGCAGCGCCATCGAGGCGATCCCGTCGTCCGAGCTTGCGAGCGGCGGAGCGCCGGCGCAGCGCCGATCGCTGCGTATCGCGGCCTTCGCGGCCGCCGGCGCGGTGCTGATCGCCGCCGGCGGCGGTGCCGGCTATTTCTATTGGGCCACGCGTCCGCCGCCGGAGACGTTCGAAACGCGGCTGAGTGCAAGGCTCGAGCGCGTCATGCCCAATCTTGGGCCGAAGGCGCGCGCGAGCGTGGCGGCCTCATATGCGGCAGGCTCGCGGCCGCGTGCCTTCGTCATCGCGCCGACCACGCAGCAGCGATTGTGGAGCGGTGACGGTCCGACGCGCGAGTCCGTGATCGAACGCGCGCTCGAGGCCTGCCAGATTGCCTTCAACGAGCCCTGCGCCCTCGTCGCGGTCGACGACGAGCTGGCGGCACCCGGTGCGGACGACAAGCTCCCGACATCCGACATGCCGCGCACGCACTACGGCGGAACCTTCGATCCGACGCAGATTCCCGCCATCCGGCCGACGCTCAAGAACCGCCCCGAGGTCATCGACTACGCGGCCGTCAAAGGCCCGAAGGCGATCGCCGTGCATGTGCGTGGCGTGTTGACCGTGGTGACCACCGCGTCGACCCAGCGCGGCGCCGAGTTCCAGGCGCTGCAGCACTGCAATCAGGATCGCCTGACGCGCAGGTACGACACCCTCAACGGTCCCTGCCTGCTCTACGCGGTCGGCGACACCGTCGTCCTGCCGCAGCGGCTGAAGACGCCACAGACCCAGCGCTGAGACGCGTTGCGGCGTCTGCGACAAGAAATCTGTGCCCTCCAGTTGCGAATGACTTGCAAAAACGGCTTTCGTTTGGTGATGTCATCTTGGGCAAGCCGTGCACTTGTAGATTCGAGCACCGGCATGGGGGCATTGGGGTCGTGAAGCGTTTGGCTTTCAGCGCGTTGGTGGCGGTTCTGGCCGCTGGCCGGGCCGGCGCCGCCGACCTGCCCGTCAAGGCGCCGGCCCCAACCGTCACCAACTGGACCGGCTTCTACCTGAGCAGCCATTTCGGCTACGCGGCCGGCCGCGACCGCTGGCAGGCGAGCGAGCCCGGCGCCGGCAGTGTCGGCGCGGCTGGATCGTTCGATCTGTTCCAGGCCTACAAGCCTTTCGACGGCAGCGGCAGCTACTTCATCGGGCTCGGCGCCGGCTACAATACCATGCTCTCCTCGCGCGTCGTGCTCGGCGTCGAGGCCGACGTCTCGTTCCCGAACACGATCCGCGGCACGCAGTCCTTCGCATCACCGGGAAGCGGCACTGCGAGCTTTGCGGAAGCCGTCGAGCTCTCCGGCACCGCGCGCGGCAAGCTCGGCTACGCCCCCGGTCCCTGGATGATCTACGCGACCGGCGGTCTTGCCTGGACCTATGACCGCTTCACCCGCATGCAGATCGGCGGCACGACCGCCAGCGGCATCCTCGCACCCGGCGATCAGGAAGATCGCATCATGGTCCCGCGCGTCGGCTACGCGGCCGGCGCCGGCGCCGAGCTGAAGCTGCCGGGCAACTGGTCGGTGTGGGGTCTCTATCTCTACGAGGACTTCGGCACGCGCAGCGTGACCTTCCCGCTCGCCGGCCAGACGTTCGATTCACGCCTTGCGATGCAGAGCGTACGCGCCGGCTTCAACTACAAGCTCGGCGAGAACGGGATCGATCCGGAGGTCTTCACCAAGGGGCTCTCCGCGCTCGATCTCGACTGGTTCAACCTGCACGGCCAGGCGACCTTCCTGCAGCAATACGCCCCCTCGTTCCGCGAGCCCTATCGCGGACAGAACAGTCTGTATGGCAACCAGGGCCGCGAGACTGCCGACCTGACCTTCTATGCAGGCTTCAGGCTGTGGAAGGGCGCCGAGCTCTGGATCAATCCGGAGATCGACCAGGGCTTCGGTTTGAGCAGCACGCTCGGCGTCGCGGGCTTCCCGAGCGGCGAGGCGTACAAGATCGGCGCCTCGGTGCCCTACGCCAAGGTGCCGCGCACGTTCCTGCGCCAGACCATCGATCTTGGCGGCGATCAGCAGAAGGTCGACGCCGATCTGAACAAGTTTGCCGGAACGCAGACCGCCAACCGGCTCGTCATCACGGTCGGCAAGTTCAGCGTCGGCGACGTGTTCGACAACAACAAATACGCGCACGACCCGCGCGTCGACTTCATGAACTGGTCGCTGATCGACACCGCGACTTTCGACTACGCAGCCGACGCGTTCGGCTATACCTACGGCGGCGCGGTCGAGTGGTACCAGGGCAACTGGACGCTCCGCGTCGGCCTGTTCGACCTGCCGACCATGCCGAACAGCAGCGAGCTCGATCCGGCCTTCCGCCAGCTCCAGTGGATCGGCGAGGTCGAACACCGTCATGAGCTGTGGGGCCAGCCCGGCAAGATCGCGGTCACGGGTTTCCTGACGCGGGCAAATCTCGGGCGCTTCGACGACGCGACGGCGCTCGCGCTGTCGACCGCGACGCCGGCCGACATCACCGCGGTGCGCCGCTATACCAGCCGCAGCGGCGTCAGCGTCAATATCGAGCAGCAGCTGATGCCGGATGTGGGCTTCTTCGCACGCGCCGGCATCGCGAACGGCGCCATCGAGCCCGATGCTTTCACCGACGTCGACCGCACCGTCGCGGCCGGCATCTCGCTCAATGGCCACATGTGGGGCCGCAACGACGACACGTTCGGGCTCGCCGGCGTCGTCAACGGCATCACCGCCTCGCACCAGGCTTTCCTGAATGCCGGAGGCCTCGGCATTCTGGTCGGCGACGGGCGGCTGCCGAACCCGGCGCCTGAGAAGATCATCGAAACCTACTACGCCTTCCCGCTCCTCTCCTGGCGCGCCACGCTCGACTATCAGTTCATCATCGACCCCGGCTACAACGCCGACCGCGGCCCGGTGTCGGTGATCAGCGCACGGCTGCGCACGCAGTTTTAGAGCGCGCTGCGTGCCAGTTTTGCCTCCCAAGTCGAGGATCACCGGCGCTGCAGGTACCGAGAGAAGAATTGCAGCGCCTGCGTCGCAGCTTCGCCGTTTGCGATCACATTGGCTTGCACGCTTTGGCGCTTTTCTCCCGGATCATCGAAATCGTGAGTGGCGTTTGGATAGAGCGTGATGGCGATGTCGGCTCTTTTCTGCCGACTGCGCTGTACAAACTGGTCGCAAAGACTCGCCGATACTTCCTCGTCAGCGGTCCCCTGAAAGATATGGACCGGCGCATAGGGCATGTAATCGGTTTCGAACTGCCCACGCAGACCGCAGCCGGGGTAGAACGCAAGAGCAGCACGAAAGCCGGTTAGCGCGCTCGGCTGCCGAATCCCGGGCGCCTTGGTAGACAGGCTGGCAAGCGTAGCGCTGCCACCATTCGACCATCCCATCAAACCAATGCGGTCGCCCGCGACATCAGAGCGCGAGCGCAAATAGGCGAGCGCGCCATAGGCATCGCGCGGCCGCACCGTCACCTCGTCGAGCGCGGCCGGACGAGACTCGTAGCTGCCTTTCGGAAAGCCCTGCGGATAACCACGCGGCCCGAACCCGTCGACCAGAAGCGCAAGATAGCCTTGAGCAGCCCAGCGCTCTCCCCATTCCTTGTGACGTCGCGTGAGCGTGTTGGCATCGTAGCGGCCATTGGCGAGCGACGAATAGGCGCCGGCGCGACCATGCATCATCACGATCGCAGGCGCCCGACCACCGCGCGGCGCGGTCGGCTTGAAGACGTATCCGACGAGGTTCGTCCTGCCGTCCTGGCTCGGAAAGGTGACGCGCTCCGGTTGGCTCAGCGGCGCGGCCGACGCCGGAAGCAAGAGCACCATGACAGTCGCCGTCGCAATCAAACGCCGCATCGTTGGCTCCTACGCGTGTCCGCTCCGTCCCGTCGCCACAACCACCGTCAGGATCGCGCACTGCGATGCTCCGCGCCCGACCGCCACAACTGCAAGGTTGCGTAATCCATGCGACTGCCGACCTGAGTTCCGCAATCAAAGCTCACATCGACGACGACGGCAATCGATAGAAACAGCGCCTGCGCAGCAATCTCGCTCGGCGTTTTTGATTTTCTGCGCCGACGATCGTCGAAATGAGCTCGAGCGGAGCGCACGCATCCTCTCAATGGATGACGACAACGCACCATAACCGGCATCTGTATTGACACACCGGGCGATGAGACGATCATAATAACGAAACCTGTCTGGACCGTTTAGGGGCGCCGAACTGTATGGGTAACGGGTGCAGGTTTGTCGTAACGCTCCTCCTTGCCTGCATGGCGTTCGCGGTCTCCGCACCGATCGGGCAACTCTCCGCGGCTTCTTTTGGCGCCAACCGACAGCCAATCCTCCTCGCGCAACAAAGCTGCAAAGACGGCCGACCTGTCCCCGAGGACGGGGCGTGCATGAAGGTCTGTCCGGACGGGATGGAATATCCGGAGTCGATGTCGTGTTCGAGTGCCGCGTCGCCGAGCGGCACGTGCCGCGACGGCCAGCCGACGCCATCCGATGGCGTCTGCATGCAGGCGTGCCCCGACGGTACGCGCATTCCTGAAATCGGCACGTGTCCCGGCGCGCCGCCGTCTGGAGGCAGCACCTGCCAGGACGGCCGACCTGTTCCCGCCGACGGCGCATGCATGAAGGTCTGTCCGGATGGAATGGAATATCCGGAGTCGATGTCGTGCCCGGGCGCGACGTCACCGAACAGTACCTGCCGTGACGGCCAACCCGCGCCGTCAGACAGCGTGTGCATGCAGACGTGCCCCGACGGCGCGCGCATTCCGGAAACCGATTCGTGCCCGGCATCGACGTCGCCAACGCCGCGGACACCGCCAACGGGCGGAACCTGCCGCGATGGCCAGCCGATGCCGTCCGATGGCGTGTGCATGCAATCGTGTCCCGACGGTTCGCGCATTCCCGAGATCGGCACGTGTCCGTCGTCGATGCCCCCGCTGCCGCCTGCGGGCCGCACCTGCCGGGACGGCCAGCCGCCGGGCGCCGATGGCATCTGCATGCAGACATGTCCCGACGGCTCGCGCGTACCGGAGACAGATCGATGCCGCGGCCGCGGCAGGCGGCCTGGCCCGAGCTCGGAGCCGGGGTCCGAGCCAAGACCAACACCAGGATCGGAGCCGGGACCTGGGTCGGAGCCAGGGCCAATGCCGGGAGCCGAGCCTGGGCCGATGCCAGGCTCGGATCCGAGGCAGGGACTCACTTCACCGGGCGGCGCATGCCGGGACGGGCAACCGCCGGGCCCCGATGGAATCTGCATGCAGACATGCCCCGACGGTTCGCAAGTGCCGGAGACAGACCGATGCCGAGGCGGCCGACGGCCGCGTCCGGGATCGGAGACGGGGCCTGGGCGCGGGCCAGGACCAGAGCCCGGACCAGGGCCAGGATTGGAGCCCGGACCGATGGGACGCGTATGTCCGCCCAGCATGATCGGCAGGCCGCCCGACTGTCGATGTGCACCTGGCATGTTCTGGAATCCGCGCGAACGACGCTGCACGGGCCAGGTCGAAGGACCAGGCCCGGGTCCGGGGCCCGCACGCATATGTCCGCCCGGCATGGTCGGCACGCCGCCGGACTGCCGCTGTGCTTCCGGCACATTCTGGAATCCGCGCGAGCGGCGTTGCGTCGGTCGCGTTGATGGGCCGCCGGGACCAGGACCTGGCCCGGCGCGTGTGTGCCCGCCCGGGATGATCGGCGCGCCGCCGGACTGTCGCTGCGCGCCCGGCACGTCCTGGATTCCGTACGAGCGGCGCTGCGTCGGCCGCGTCGAAGGGCCAGGGCCGCGGCCCGGGCCGCCGCGCGTCTGCCCCCCGGGGATGATCGGCTCACCGCCGGAGTGTCGCTGCGCACCCGGCACGGTCTGGAATCTGCGCGCACGGCGCTGCGTCGGCCAAGTCGAAGGGCCGAGGCCTGGACAGGGACCAGTGCGGGCTTGTCCGAACGGCATGATCGGTGCGCCGCCCGACTGTCGCTGTCCGCCCGGCCACATGTGGAATCCGCAGATGCGCAGTTGCGCCCCGCAGAGAACCGAGCCGCCGCGGGGCACCGGCGCAAACCCCGGCGCCGAAGGTGCTCAGCAACGGAGGCAACTCATATTGGTGTGCGAGCAAAACTGTGATCGCAAATACAATTGCGACAGGCCTGCCGGAGCCAACCAGGCTGCGGCCAATTGCGCGACCGCCAACATGCGCGGAGAGGTGGGCAGGTGCAAAGCGGCCTGTCGGTAACGCGCCGCGCGAAGATTCCGAACATCCGTCTTCCAACAGCGACGTGCTGACGCTACATCGCGCGCGATAACGCAGTGCTCCCTCGCCGCGTCGAATGCTTCGTCGGCGGCGCGCCATCGTCGCGCGCAGATCTTCGCGTCTGCACTCAACGACAAGATGCTGGCGCACGACAGTGCGTGCACGCGCGAGATCGGACTCCGGCTGCCGACACGCAAGACTGCGGGTTGCGCCGCCGTCACACTAAACCGGACCGTGTCGGTTGCGGGGATGTCATGAGCCGCACGCACAAGAGTTCTGCTCTTCTCCTGCTCGTCGCGAAACAGCTTTGGCTTTCGCTCAAGCCGTAGAAGGCAGGACGAAGTGTCGTTCGACGCATCGAGCACTGACGGTCCGGACACTGCGACACCGCGACGCATGCGCCGAGCGAGCTGATTGCGTCTTCGTCCGCATGCTCCCACAAATGAACGACGTGCTTTCCCAATGCTAGCTGTTACTCTTTCGATCGAGTTGTGCAGGCCAGTACGGGGGCGTCATGGCTATCTCTGCAAATCGCAAGCACGCGCTTGCCGCGGTGCTCCTGACACTTGCTTCCTTCATCTTCACGCCGACACCCTCGCGCGCCGACGAGGTCGACATCGCGGTCGACGCGTTTGCGATCGCGGGCACCAGCGTGGGCTTCACGCTCGACGCAACCGAGAAGGTGATCGTCAAGGCGATCATCCGCTGCATCGCCACACAAAAGAACGTGATGATTTGTGCGCGCGAGGAAGTCGTCCGGCGTCTCCCGCAGGACGCTCAGCCGATCGTCAGATGTATGCTGCAAGGACGGCCGATCGAGGCTTGTGCGGCGCAAGGTGTGCTCGCGAGATTCCCGCCCGAGGTGCAGCCGATCGTTCAGTGCATCGCACAGGGGCGTCAGATCACCGAATGCGGGACCGCCGAAGCAGTCCGGCGCCTGCCGCCTGAGACGCAGGCGATTGCGACCTGCATCACGTCGGGCCGCAAACTGGAAGACTGCGCCGGGGCCGAGGCGCTACGGCGGATGCCGCCGCAAGCGCGCGATCTCGCGACCTGCGTGACGCAGAGCAACTTTGGCCAGTGCGCCCAACATGCCGCCGCCAACACCGCGCAAAAGCAAGTGCTCGGCGTCATCGAGAAGATCAAGGCGGACGGGCGCACCGATCTGGGTGCGGGCCCGCCCTCGCCGCTGCGCAACATCATCAATGTCGTGGAGGGCATTCGCGAGGAGGATTGGGGAAAGGTCACGCTCTACGGCGGCGCGGAAGTCTACAAGGCGGTCGCCAAGATCGTCCTGGACACGCTGCTGACGCCGGCCTTGCAGCCTTTGATCGGCCCGATCGTCGATACCATCGTGCAGAACCGCATCGATCTCTTCACCCGTCTGGTGAAAGCCCTGAAGAGGAAGGACTCGCGGGCTATCGGTGAGGTCGCGGTGGAGGGCTACCTGATCATGCAGGTCGAGGTCGCGTGCGCTCTGCCGATGCCAGACGAGATGCGCGAGGCGCTTTGTGGGACGGTCGGACAGATCATCAAGGGCGTCGCGGCCGTCGGCGGCGAGATCACAGATCTTGCCAAGCGCCTCATCGAGCGGCCGCTCGCCATCCCGTCGACGCTGTGGACCGAGACACAAAGCCTCCGCGAGCGAATGGACGGGAAAAAGACGGGCTGCGAAGGCGCGCCGGTCTATTACGCCCGCCACTATGTGGCCTGCTATCACCGCGCCGCGTTTCTCAAAGTCGCGGAGCCCAATCGCGTCCAGGGATTTATCGACGGGCTCAACGGCAGTTGCCGCAAGTATTACGACCAGTGTTACTTCTCGAACCGCTTCGACGGACTGTGCAATCCGCAGAGGGCCATGTTCACCAAGCACGTGGACCAGCTGGCTCAGGGACTGCACCGCGCGGCCGCTCTCTATGCCCGATCGCTGCATGATCACTTGAGGCCGGCCGGCAAGCAGGTTTGCAATCAGGCAGTCGCGTCCGAGAAGATCAAGGAATTCACCGAACATTGCGAACACGCTCTGCACAAGCAGGTGCCGATGAAGGGCAGCGCCTCGAGCGACAGCTGCCATGGACAATCGACACACACGGCGCAGTGGGAGGCGTGCAACAAGGCGATCGAAGCGGTTCGACCGCAGCAGGTGGCGGCGGACGTGTGCCGTGTCGCGAACGCCGTGCAGGCGAACGCGGCCCCGGTGCGGCCGGTCTCGACGCCACAGGTGCCATCGTATCGCCCGCCGGCGCCGCAGACGCCGACGTATCGACCGCCGGCGTATCAACCGCCGGCGCAACCCGGCCCCGCTCCCAATCGTCCGTGGCGCTGACAGGCGTTCTACGACGGACACCGAGACGGACGCTGACAAGAGTGGAGCAGTCGTGTTGACCAGCCATCTGCCCTCTCGCCTCGTCGCGCTGCGTCTCGCCCCAATCCTGTTGCTCCTCATGGTCGGCGGCAGCGCGGCGGTTGCGCCACCATCGATGATCATCGATGACTATCCGCAGTACGCAACCGCCCTCGATGCCGGAAAGCAGGGACAGGTCCGCGCGCTCGCGCGTGCGATCTGCACAGACCTGAACGCGAACGCCGATGTATCGGTGGTCGTGCATGGTCACGCCGATTTCGATGCCAAGGGCGCGGCGTTCGAAACCCAGGTCAGCCAGAATCGCGCCAACGTCGCCGCGGCGGAATTGCGCCGGTTGCTCGCCGAGGAGTGCCCACGTGCGGGAGTCAATGCCGCGCGCGTCAGCAGTCTTCGGATTGACACGATGGCGCACGGCACGAGCCAGGCGCTGTTTCGGAATCCGACGCCGGAGCAGCGGCTGAAAAATCGCCGGGTCGAGATCGACACAGTGGTCAAATCAGCGCCGAGACCCGCGCCAAATCCTAACCCGCCGCCAAACCCGAACCCAAACCCACCACCGAACCCAAATCCGCCGCCAAATCCGAACCCGCCGCCAAGGCCAAGCCCGGGGCCGGCCGCAGAGATTACGCCCGAGCAGGCGCGATCGACTCTGTTGCTGTTCTACGAAGAGTACCTGCGAGAGCAGGCCGTCGCGGACGCTCCAGTTCAATCAGAAGAGGGCGTCGGCGCGCGTCGGCCAGGTCCGCGTCCATTGCCGCCGGTGCCGCCTTCCGCAGTCGATGCCCTTGCGGCGTATGCCAAGGATTGCAGAGACGCGACCCATATCGAGCTCCCGGAAACATTCACCTGCAGCAGAGGCGAGGAGGTCCAGGGGCAAAAGCGCCTCACCTTCCCGACCAATGCTCCGTCCCACGGGCCTTGCAAATTCCCGAACGTGCTCAACGGTGACTGCGATCCGGGCAGCCGCTTTCAAATCCTCAAGCAGTCGCAAGATGCCGTTGTCGTCGCGCACTGCCGCAAAGTGGGCTGGCCGGAGAACGAGGACAAATGGGGCGACATCGCCGTCATTCAATACAACAAGAATGGCGCGATCTGCTTCTATCAGGCGCTAGGGGTCAAGAGTCGGGGTGAGGCCTTCCTTCCAGGGACGAACATTCCCTCGCCCGCCGCACCCAATGTCAGCCTCAGTCCTGAGGAGCATCACAAAGGTGTTGCCGGCGTCAAATGGCCGGGTCCGGGCGACAGCGCCGGCCGCCGTTGGTTCAACCCAACCGCAACGGAAGGCATCGGCTGTACCGGCTGTCATGACAATGGCCCGTTCGTTCGATCGCCTTACATCATGCAGACCAAGCTGATGAGGGACCTGGTCCGCTCCGGCGGTGGCTACGACAACGCGTCAAACAAGCTGAGATATGTCGGCAAGGCATTCGCAAAAAACCTCAGCTGGACGATCGAGACGACGCAGGTGGCGGATGACAAGGGGGGAAACTGCGACAGTTGCCATCAACTGGCCGTTTCCAATCATGCGAGGGTCGTTAAAGGGCTGTTTGATCCGAGGTTCCCAATGGGCTCTGCCTGGGCGCACGCCCTCATCGCGACAGCCGGATTCCAAAGCGACAAGGAGCCCCACGGCCCGGGCTCGCCGATATGGATGCGGCCCGGCCAGACGACCTACGACAGAGCCGCGGAGGCTACGGCCAAACGGTTCGCGGCGTGCGCCGGTCAGCTGATCAAGCACAACTTCGATACCAGGAAAGCCGGCACGCTCGACGACGGGACGCGTTGCAAATTCACACCACTCGGCGTGCCTTTCGACACCGCACCGCCGAGACCGAGGACGACGCCGTGATCGGCTGAGATTGCGTCGAGCATGGCGATGGATGTCGAAGCCGAAACCCGCACGCAAGTCTGCCAACGACGAACACCGACCGGAGCGGAGCAGCCGTGTTGACCAACCACCCGCCCTCCCCGATCGTTGCGCTGCGCCTCGTTCCGATCCTGCTGCTCCTGATGGTCGGCAGCAGTGCTGCGGTTGCGCCGCCATCGATGGTCATCGATGACTATCCGCAGTACGCGACCGCGCTCGATGCCGGAAAGCAGGGACAGGTCCGCGCGCTCGCGCGCGCGATCTGCACGGACTTGCAGGCGAATGCCGATGTATCGGTCGTCGTGCATGGTCACGCAGATTTCGACGCCAAGGGCGCGGCGTTCGAGACCCAGGTCAGCCAGAATCGCGCCAACGTCGCCGCGGCAGAATTGCGCCGCCTGCTGACCGAGGAGTGCCCGCGGGCCGGTGTCGATGCAGCGCGCGTCAGCAGCCTTCGGATTGACACGATGGCGCACGGCACGAGCCAGGCGCTGTTTCGGAATCCGACGCCGGAGCAGCGGCTGAAAAATCGCCGGGTCGAGATCGACACAGTTGTGAGAGCGGCGCCACCGCCGGGACCCAGGCCCGGACCGGGCCCCTCGCCAGGACCTGGTCCAAATCCTGGTCCAAATCCTGGACCCAATCCCGGGCCGAGCCCAAGGCCGCGTGGGCTCACGACCGACCAGATCGAGTCCGTTCTGGTGCAAATCTATAACGACAATCTGCGCAATCCCCCGATCGTGGCCTCTCCAAATCAGCCCGCTGAGAGCATCGGTGCGCGTGTCCGTCCGCGACCACGCCCTGCGCCCCCACCTGCGCCGTCAGTCGATGATCTCGCCGACTATGCCGACCAGTGCGAGAAGGCGACCGGCATCAGCATCCCTCCTGCTTTTTCCTGCCTCGGCGGCGAGGAGGTCCCGGGCCAGAAGTTCACGCCAACGCAGCTGCATCCACGCGGGCCCTGCATTGCACCAAACGTGCTCAACGGAAAATGCGATCCCGGCAGTCGCTTCCAAATTCTCCGCCAGACGAACGATGCCGTCGTCGTCGCACACTGCCGTAAAGTCGGGTGGCCGCAAGCCGGGGATCAATGGGGCGACATCGCCATCATTCAATATAACAAGGCGAACGGCGCGATCTGCTTTTATCAGGCGCTGGGGCACAAGAATACCGAGCCCTCCCTGCCGGGAAGCAATATCCCCTCGCCGAGCAAACGCAATCCTCCCAACTCCAGCGAGCCTGATCCCAATCTCTCCGGTTTTGTCTGGGGAGACAGCAGGCGCCATTGGTTTACGCCGAAGGCAACGGAAGCCATCGGCTGTGCCGGGTGTCACGACAATGGCGGTCTTGTCCGGTCGCCTTACATCATGGGCACCTTCCAGATGCGGGAGCTGCAGAAGAAGGGCTACGACAACCAGGGCATTCCGCTGCACTACGTCGGCGACGCGTTCAAGCATAACCGCAGTTGGTCGATCGAGACGACGCAGGATCCAACGGACAACGGGGCGGGAAACTGCACCGATTGCCATCGCCTGGCAGTCTCCAACCACAAAGAGGTCGTCGCCGGGGTCAGGGATCCCAAAAAGTGGCAACTCGGCTCGGCCTGGGCCTTTGCCGTCACAGCGACGGCGGCAACGCAAAAGAACAAGCTGGATCACAGCCTGATCTCGCCGATCTGGATGCGGCCGCTCCCGACAATCCGGCAACCGGTGCTCGCCGACGCGATCTATCACGCCGGCGCGGAGGCGACGGCGAAGCGATTCAAGGAATGCGCCAGGCAATTCATCGACAACAACTTCGACATCAGGATACGGATTCGCGATTGCAAATTCACGCTGCTCGGCACGCCCGTGACGGCCCCCTCGCCGTCGCCGACGCCACCTCGACTGCCCGGGCCGAAGCGGATGGATTGAGGGGAGCGGTTAGATCAACACCGGCGCCGCCACCCTGCCCTCGTCGCCGAACACGCGCAGATAGCGCGCAATCTCTGAAGGCTCACCGACCGCCTTGTTGGGATTGTCGGAAAGCTTCACCGCCGGGCGGCCATCGACCTCGCTCACCTTGCAGACGAGCGAGATCGCGTTCAGGTGATCGTTGCGCTTGGGCGCGCAACCCTCGAAATCATTGGTGAGATTGGTGCCCCACCCGAAGCTCAGGCGCACTTTGCCGTGGAAGTGGCGGTACGCCTTCTCGATCGTCGGCACGTCGAGCGCGTCGGAGAACACCAGGAGCTTCTCGCGCGGGTCGCGTCCGCGCTTGCGCCACCAGTCGAGGATCATCTCGCCGCCTTCGATCGGCGGCAGCGAGTCGGAGCGAAAGCCGGTCCAGTCCGCGACGAAATCCGGCGCACGCTCGAGAAATGCCGCGGTGCCGAACGTGTCCGGCAGCACGATCAGCAGATTGCCGCCATAATATTTCTGCCAGTCCTGCAGCACGCGATACGGCGCGAGACGCGCCGCCTCGTCTGTCGCGGCTAACGCCGCGAGGACCATCGCGAGCTCATGCCCGTTGGTGCCGATCGCCTCGAGGTCGTTCTCGAAGGCGAGCAGCACGTTGCTCGAGCCGATCATGGCGTCGCCGAGTCCTTCCTGCAGCGCCTGCACGCACCAGCGCTGCCACAGGAAGCTGTGGCGCCGCCGCGTGCCGAAGTCGGAGATCCGCAGCTCCGGCAGCTGCGCAAGCCGCTCGACCTTGGACCAGAGCTTGGCCTTCGCGCGCGCGTAAAGCACGTCGAGCGTGAAGCGGCCGAGGCCGCGCATGGCGGCGCGCGACCGCAGCTCGTTGACGATCGCGAGGGCCGGGATTTCCCACATCGTGGTGTGGGTCCAGGGCCCGGCGAAATGGATCGAGAGGTCGCGGCCCTCCCGCCGCAGCTCATATTCGGGCAGCTGAAAGTCGGCCAGAAAGGAAATGAATTCCGGCGCGAAGATGTGCTGGCGGCCGTAGAACGTGTTGCCGGCGAGCCAGATCAGCTCCTTCTTGGTGAAGCGGATGGTGCGGGCGTGATCGAGCTGCACGCGCAGCTCCGCCTCGTCGATCTCGTCGCCGAGGTGGATCCGGCTGCGGTTGATGATCGAAAACGTCGCCTTTACATCGCTGTAGCGGCCACGGATCATCTGCAGCATCAACAGCTTGTAGAAGTCGGTGTCGAGCAGGCTGCGGACGATCGGATCGAACTTGAAGGTATGATCGTAGACGCGCTTGGCGAGGTCGGTAACCACCATGGTGCCGCCTAAAATCTCCCCGGAAACTGTGCTTAACGTAGGCTAATGCTCAGGCTGAGAACAGGGTGGGCGGAGCATCACGGCGCCACGGCGGGTGCTGTCGCTGACGCTGCCGCGGGCGCCGGGGCGCCGCCCTCTTCCACCAGGTGACACGCCGCATAGTGCCGCTCGCCGACAAGGCGCAGCTCCGGCTCCTCGGCGCGGCAGCGTTCGAACGCGTGTGGACAACGCGTGTGGAAGCGGCACCCCTTCGGCGGATTGATCGGGCTCGGCACGTCGCCTTTCAAGATGATGCGCTGGCGGTTCGCGCCCGGCTGCGGCACGGGGACCGCCGACAACAACGCCTGCGTGTAGGGGTGCTGCGGCTGCGCAAAGATCGCGCGCTTCTCGGCGAGCTCGACGATCTTGCCGAGATACATCACGGCGACGCGGTGCGTCATGTGCTCGACGATCGCGAGATCGTGGCTGATGAACAGCAGCGCGAGGCCGAGCTCCTTCTGCAGGTCCTGCAGCAGGTTCACAATCTGCGCCTTGACCGAAACATCCAGCGCCGAGACCGCCTCGTCGCAGATGATCAGGTCCGGCTCGGCAGCAAGCGCACGCGCGATGCCGATGCGCTGGCGCTGCCCGCCGGAAAACTCGTGCGGCCAGCGTTGCCCGGCGTCGCGTGGAAGCCGCACCTTGTCGAGCAGGCTGGCGACACGCGCGTCGAGATCCTCGGACGATTTCGCGAGGCCGAAATTGCGGATCGGCTCGGCCACGATATCCTTCACGCGCATGCGCGGATTGAGGCTCGAGAACGGGTCCTGGAACACGACCTGCATGCGCCGGCGCACCGAGCGCAGCGCACCGGGCGAGAGGTCGTCGATGCGCTGGCCGTCGAGCACGACTTGGCCCGCGGTGATGTCGAACAGCCGCAGGATCGCGCGCCCGACCGTCGACTTGCCGCAGCCAGACTCACCGACCAGCGCCAAGGTCTCGCCGCGCTCGACCGCAAACGACACGCCGTCGACCGCATAGACCTTGGCGGTTTTCAGGAACCCCGCGCTGACCGGGAAGTGCTTCTTCAGGTCATTGACCTCGAGGAGCGCGCTCATGCGGCGGCGACCTCGCGCGGCGCAAAGTGACAGGCCGCGATGTGCCCGGCGGCCTTCATCTCGAGCGGCGGCGCCACCTTGCGACAGAGGCCGGTCGCGATCGCGCAGCGGCTCGCGAACACGCAGCCATCGATGCGCTGCTTCAGGCTCGGCACCAGGCCGGGAATTTCCGCAAGCCGCGTCTCCGCGCCGGTGAGCGAGGAGCCGAGCTTCGGCACCGCACCGAGCAGGCCCTGGGTGTAGGGATGGCGCGGGGTGGCGAAGAGTTTCGCCACGGGTGCCTCCTCGACCTTGCGGCCCGCATACATCACCATCACGCGCTCGGCGACCTCGGCGACGACGCCGAGATCATGGGTGATCAGGATGATCGCAGCACCGACGCGCTGCTTCAATTCCAGCATCAGCTTGAGGATCTGCGCCTGGATGGTGACGTCGAGCGCGGTGGTGGGTTCATCCGCAATGAGAAGCTTCGGATTGCAGGCAAGCGCCATCGCGATCATCACGCGCTGGCGCATGCCGCCGGAGAGCTGGTGCGGGTATTCCTTCAGCCGCCGCCGCGGCTCCGCGATGCCGACGAGCGTCAGCATCTCGGTCGCGCGCGTGTCGGCCGCCTCGCGGTCGAGCCGCTGGTGCAGCCGCAACGTCTCGCCGAGCTGGCGGCCGATCGAGAGCACCGGATTGAGGCTCGTCATCGGCTCCTGGAAGATCATGCTGATGTCGTTGCCGCGGATGTCGCGCATCGCGGCTTCCTCGAGCTTCAGGAGGTCCTGCCCCTGGAAGCGGATCGCGCCGCCGATGCGACCGGGCGGCTCGGGGATCAGGCGCAGGATCGAGCTCGCGGTCACCGATTTGCCGCATCCGCTTTCGCCGACGATCGCGAGCGTCTCGCCCTCCACGACCGCAAACGAGACGCCGTCGACCGCACGGTTGATGCCGTCCGGCGTGCGAAAATGAGTCTGCAGGTTTTCGACCTCGAGCAGCGCCATCTCAGGGGACCTCATCCTGAGGAGCGAGCGCAGCGAGCGTCTCGAAGGATGGCCACGAACGCGGCGAAAGCTGCCATCCTTCGAGACGCCTGCCGCGCTGTCGCGCGGCAAGCTCCTCAGGATGAGGGTTTGCTCTCATCATCTCACAGCGCCTTCGCGAGCCGCGGATCGAGCGCATCGCGCAGCCCGTCGCCGACGAGATTGACGGCAAGCACCGTCATCGAGAGGAACACCGCCGGGAAGAACACGATGAACGGCTTCACCTGCCAGAGCGCGCGTCCCTCGGCCATGATGTTGCCCCAGGACGGAACGATCGGCGGCACCCCGGCGCCGATGAACGACAGGATCGCCTCGATGATCATCGCGCTGGCGCAGATGTACGTCGCCTGCACGGTCATCGGCGCCAGCGTGTTCGGCAGGATATGGCGCAGGATGATCATCGGCGTGCGCGTGCCGGCCGCGACGGCGGCGTCCACGTAAGGCTGCTCGCGCAGCGACAGCACGACGCCGCGCACCAGGCGCGACACGCGCGGGATCTCGGCAATTGTGATGGCCAGAACGACATTGCCGACACTGCCGCGCGTCAGCGCCATCAGGGCGATCGCCAGCAGGATCGGCGGGATCGACATCAGCCCGTCCATGATCCGCATGATGATGCTGTCGGCGAAGCGCACCATGCCGGAGACGAGCCCGATCGCGAGGCCGACGAGCGAGGCGCAGATCGCGACCGCAAAGCCGACGGTGAGCGAGACGCGCGCGCCGTACATCACGCGCGAATAGATGTCGCGCCCGAGCATGTCGGTGCCGAACCAGAACTCGGCCGACGGCGCGCGCGTGCGCCGCGAGGTGTTGAGCGTGGTCGGGTCAACGGTGCCGAGATAAGGCGCGAAGACCGCGACCAGCACCATGACGATCAGGAGTGCGCCGCCGATCGCGACCGTCGGATGACGCCGCAGGAAGCCGACGAAGCCGCGACGCACCTTGACCGGCGGCCAAAGGTCACCGAGTGCCGGCGCGGCGGGCTGCGGCATCTCCAGAGCGGCTACGGGCGGCGGGCTCAATAGCGGATCCTCGGATCGATCAGGGTGTAGACGAGATCGACCCCGAGATTGACCAGGACGTAGACGAACGAGAACAGCAGCACGATGCCTTGAATGACCGGATAATCGCGCCGCAGGATCGCATCGACGGTGAGACGGCCGAGCCCGGGGATCGCAAACACGCTCTCGGTCACGACCGCGCCGCCGATCAGCAGCGCGATGCCGATGCCGATCACGGTGACGATCGGCACCGAGGCATTCTTCAGCGCATGGATGAACAGGATCGGCGTCTGCGCGAGGCCCTTCGCGCGCGCGGTGCGGATGTAATCCTGCTGCAGCACCTCGAGCATGGCGGCGCGCGTGATGCGCGCGATCAGCGCGATATAGACGCAGCCGAGCGCAATCGACGGCAGGATCAGGTTCTCGAGCCACGGCAGCACGCCCTGCGATATCGGCGTGTAGCCCTGCACCGGCAGCCATTCGAGCTCGAGCGCGAACACATAGGCGAGCAGGTAGCCGATCACGAATACCGGCACCGAGAAGCCGAACACCGCAAAGCCCATGATGGCGCGATCGATGAGGGTGCCGGCCTTCCAGGCGGCGAGCACGCCGATCGGCACCGCAATCGTGACCGAGAGCACGAGCGTGATCAACGTGAGCGACATCGTCGGCTCGATGCGCTGCGCGATCATGGTGGTGACGGGGAGATTGGTGAAGATCGAGCGGCCGAGATCGGCGTGCAGCAGCCGCCAGACCCAGTCCGAGAACTGCACCAGGAACGGCCGGTCGAGCCCGAGGCTCTGCCGGATCCGCTCGACCTGCTCGGGGGTGGCCTGATCGCCGGCGATCACCGCGGCCGGATCGCCCGGCGCGATGAACAACAGGCTGAACACGAACAGCGCGACCACCGCCATCACCGGGATGGTCGCCAGCACCCGTCTGACGACGTAGCCGATCATGTGTCGATCAGGTCACGCCTTGCTCACGCCCCAGGGGAACGGGATCGGCCCTTTCACGATGCCGCTGACGTTCTTGCGCCACGCCTGATAGCTGAGGAAGAAGCCGGTCGGCGCGTAGACGACGTTGTCGAGCGCGGCCTTGTTCAGGCGGCTAATCGCCGCTTTCTCCTCGTCGAGGTTCTTCGCGTCGAACCAGGCATCCACCTCTTTCTCGACCGACGGCACGTTCGGCCAGCCGAACCAGGCACCGTCGCCGGTCGCGCGGATCGCGATATAGACCGCCGGATTAAGACAGTCGGCGCCCGCGTGCCAGGTGTGGAACATGCCCCAGCCGCCCTGCCCCGGCGGCGATTTGAGCGCGCGGCGCTGACCGACCGTGCCCCAGTCGGTCGCGACGAAATCGACGTTCATGCCGAGCCGCTTCAACAGCTCCGCGGTGACGTCACCCTGCGCCTTGGTGATCGGCTGGTCCTGCGCCACCACGCAGGTGACCGGCTCGCCCTTGTAGCTCGACTCGGCGAGCAGCTTCTTCGCCGCCGCGATATCGCGCTTGCCTTTGAGGATTTCGCCGCCCTCCTCGGTGTAGAGCGGCGTGCCTGGCGTGAAATAGCCGGGCAGCGGTTTCCACAGGCTGTTGTCGTCGCCGACCAGCGCGCGCATGTATTCTTCTTGATCCAACGCCATCAGCACCGCGCGGCGCACCTTCACGTCGTTGAAGGGCGGGAACAGATGGTTCATGCGGAACGTGCCGATATTGCCGAGCGGATCCGCGATATCGACCGCGATGTTGCGGTTCTTCTT
>Ga0105238_10002348_pt1 | contig 19032 bp, 18 predicted proteins | sample KBSC34metaG_FD_81526 | JGI IMG/M metagenome (GOLD analysis project Ga0105238, IMG submission 81526) | Corn rhizosphere microbial communities from Kellogg Biological Station, Michigan, USA - KBS C3-4 metaG | ecosystem: Host-associated > Plants > Roots > Rhizosphere > Soil | place: Michigan, USA... | reverse complement strand
GCGCCAGCGGCGCCTCGAAGCGCTGCGACAGGTTGGCCTGGAAGATGTCGCCCGCGAAGATGTACTCGCGCACGCGCGCCACCGCGGCCAGGTAGTCCGGCCGCGTGAACGACGACCGCAGCGCGCCTTCACCTTCGACGGGATAGGACGGAGGCATCTCCGCCATCTCTCGTGGCTGCGGACCTTCAGGTCCGCCCGGCAGGCCTGAAGGCCTGCAGCCACGAATGAGAGAGTCCTTCACCTCAGCCGACCGCTCGGCGGCGCGCGCGGCACGTCGATCGGCCTCGGCTGGAATGCCGGTGGAGATGAGCCACGCCTTCCCCGACACGTGGTCCCAGGCGAGCACCCAGTCGTACAAGCCGATCACCACGTCGTCGAGCCCGAGGTCGTCGAAGCGCGGCGCCGGCAGCCGCTCGAGCGTCAACCCCCAGTCGTAGGCGATGTAGCCGGCGGCTCCCCCCTGAAACGGCGGCAGGCCCGCGACCGGATCGGCTCGATGCGCGGCGAGCAGGTTGCGCACCGAATCCAGCGCGCCGCTGTTGCCGCGGGTGCGCACGATCGCCACCGGGTCGGCCATCAGATACGAATAGCGCCCCAGCCGCGGACCAGGGGCCGCGCTGTCGAGAAACAGGCGGTACGGCAGCCCTTCGAGCTGCTCGCAGCACCGCTCCGGATCGGGCGAGGGCGTGAGCTCTTCGACCAGCGGAGTCACGCCGTCAGCCGCCCGCGGGATCCGGTGAGCGACGCGTCGCACGCTGTGTCAGCTGCACGTGCTCCGACTTCGCGTCATCTGGCGGCGTCAGGTAGCCCCACGACAGCGCGCCCTCCTGCCGGTAGGTCTTGCCGAGCGTCATCGCCAGGCTGGCGCGCGCCAGTTCCTTCCCCAGGTAGAAGGCGTGCGTCGGCTCGGTCACGTCGAGTTGCGCGAAGATCTCCTGGATGTTGGTGCCGCGCACGAAGCGTTCGTGGTTGAACACCGTAATCGCGGTGCCATCGGCAAAGATCCGGTAGTTCGGATCGGTGATGGCCGCCTGCAGCGCGCGCAGCTCGGCCTCCGAATACACCAGCACCGACGGATCTTTCACGGTCACCAGACGATCGTCCACGTTCTTCGGAATGGTCCGGCCGCTCACGGCATAGTGCATCAGCCGTCGCGCGACGTCGATCTCCCGCACGGAGCCGCGCGCCCAGGGAATGACCTCGGTTGTGAGCACGCTGCGGATCCCGAGCTCCTGGCACACGGCAATCAGAATCGCGTTCACGCCGGTGGAGTCGGCGGCCGTGAGCTCCGTGAGATTGCCGATCCCCATCAGCATCTCGGCGTCGGGATAACGCCGTCGCGTCTCCGCGTACCGTTCGAGCGACGCCATGAAGCCGTGCCCAATCGGTTCGAGAATCGGATCGATCAGATACGGCACGCCCGCCGCTGTCAGCGCCTCGATACTCGGGTCGAGGCTCTCGAGCGGCCCGCCGAGGTCGGGCAGCACCACGACGCGGGCGCCGCTGCCCGCCAGATCGCGGACCACCTCGAGGTTGGAACGATTCACACTGAGCACCAACTCGGCGCCAGCGCTGACCGCGGCGCGAATCTCCGCCGGATCGAACGAGTCGACGCTCACGCGCATGCCGGCACCCACCAGCTCGCGAACCGCGTCGGCCAGCTCGGCAAACGGCCGGCCGGGGGTGCAGCCGATGTCGATGATGTCGGCGCCCGCCGCGCGAAACGCGTCCGCCGCGGCGCGCAGCTCGCGACGCGACAGGCGGGCGGCGTTGTTGATCTCGGCCAGGATCTCGATGTCGTAGCCGCCGTAGTCGCGCGACGCGGCCACGCGGCCGAAGTGCGCCGGAATCTCCCGGAGATCCTTCGGCCCTTTCTCCACCGGCACGCCGATCGCTTGCGACACCACCGCCGCATCGCCCTCGCAGAGGCCGGGAATCAGCACGAGATCGGTGCCGTCGGGCACGGCGAGGCGACGCCCGATCCACTCCGTCGTCATCAGCGCGGCGACGGTGATCTTGAGCACCGCCACGTCGTAGGCGAACGGCGGCGCCATGTCGGCGAGCACCCGCCTGAGCGACGGCTCCGCCAGCGATCCGGTCACGAACGATACCCGCCGCGCCGACGCGAGCGGCGCGGGCGCAGCGGCCTCGCTCATCAGCGGGGATCGCCCGGGCGCACCCACTTCTCCTGGATGCCGCGCAACGCGCTCCCCTCGGCCGGACGCCACAATGCGGCGTCTTCGATGCGGCGCGCGAGCTCGAAGTCCTTGTCGGTGATCCCGCCGGCGCTGTGCGTCGCGAGCTTCACGGTGAGGCGTCCCCACGTCACCGACAGGTCGGGATGATGGTCGGCCGCCTGCGCGAAGAAGCCGACGGCGTTGACGAGCATCAGCGTCGTGGGCCAGCCGTCCGTCTTGTAGACGCGGCGGATCCATTTGTCCTCGTAGTACCAGCCGGGCAGCGCTTTCAGCTTCTCGGCGATCTGGGCATCGTCGTAGACGACTTCTTTCGTCGGCATCCTGAATCTCCTTCCGGCTACGGCGACATCACGACGCCGCCACCGATGTTGATCGTCTGGCCGGTGATGAACCCGGCCGCTGGAGAGGCCAGAAACACGGCCGCTCCGGCCACGTCGTCGGGGGTGCCCCACCGGCGAAGCGGGGTCGAGTGGGCCACGGATCGGTAGGCTTGGCTGTCCAGCCTCTCGCCGAACGAGGTCTCGATCCAGCCGGGAGCGATCACGTTGACGCGCACGCGCGGCGCGACGCTGCGGGCCAGCCCACGGCTGAAGGCTGCCACGCCGCCTTTGACCGCGGCAAACATCTGCGGATTCGTGCCCGGCATACCGCTCGCCACGTGATCCCAGCTCATGTTGATGATGGTGCCGCCGCCTTCCTGCTGCTCGAAGAATCGAGCAGCAGCCCAGGACGCCAGAATCGTGCCGCGCAGGTCGACGGCGAGCAGGAGGTCCAGCTTCTGGACCGTCGACAGCGAGGCCCCGGGGCCGGTCAGGATGTCGGCGCCGGCGTTGTTGATCCACACGTCGAGCCGGCCCAGCGCGGTGCGCACCGCAGGAGCGATGCGCTCGATGGCGGGTTCGTCGGCCAGGTCGAGCTGTTGCACGGTGGCGCGACGGCTCTGCGACTCGATCTCCCGCGCGACCGCATCGGCACCGTCCCGATTCGATCGATAGGTGATGGCCACATTGGCGCCCGCGCGCGCCATCGCCAAGGCGATCGCGCGGCCGATGCCGCTCGACGCGCCGGTGACGAGCACGCCACAATCGGCCAGAGTGAGTGCCGGCGATTCAGCCATGAAGCTCGATTCTAGTAGGATCGCCGCCATGCACACTCACACCCCTGTCGCGTGGCGCACGCTCGCCTGGCTGCTTATGACCGCGGCGGCAACGGCGGCGCCATCCGGCGCGGCAGTGGTCGACGGCATTCCGCTGCACTGGACGTCGGCGGGCGCGGGGCCGCAGACCTTGATGCTCGTGCACGGCTGGACATGCGACGACTCGTCGTGGCAAGGCCAGGTGCCGGCGCTCATGAGCAAGTACCGCGTCCTGACACTCGATCTCCCAGGCCACGGCAAGAGCGGCAAGATCGAGGCGTCGAAGTTCTCCATGGACCTGTTCGCACGCGCGGTCGAAGCGGTCCGCGCCGAGGCGGGCGCCGATCGGTTGGTGCTGGTCGGCCACAGCATGGGCACCCCCGTCATCCGCCAGTACGCGAGGCTCTATCCCCAGCACGTGACCGCGCTCGTCATCGTGGACGGCGTGGTGGCGCTCGGCGCGCCGCCACCGCCGGGCGCGCAGCCCTCGCAGGCGCCGGTGCCGGATCGGATGAAGGGGCCCGACGGACCGAAGAATCGCGAAGTGATGATCCGCGGCATGTTCACGCCGGCCACGCCCAAGCCGCTGCAGGACCACGTGCTGAAGATGATGCTGGCCGCGCCGGAAGCGACGGCGTACGGCGCGATGGTGGCCACGTTCGATCCCAAGATCTGGGGCGGCGACGTGATGACGATGCCGGTGCTGGGCCTCTTCGCGGACAAGTCGGCCTTCGCCAATCCGGACGTGATCAAGAAGGTCTTCCCGAACTACGAGCACCACGAGGTGCCGGGCACCGGCCACTTCGTGATGATGGAGAAGCCGCTGGAGTTCAATCGGCTGCTCACGGCGTTCGTCGACAGGCTGGGCACGCACTGAGCGCGGTTCGCGACATCGTCATCGCCGGCGCGGGCATCGGCGGCCTCACCGCGGCCATCGCCCTGACCCGCGCGGGCATGCGGGTACGCGTGCTCGAGCGCGCGGCGGCCATTCAGCCGGCGGGCGCCGGCCTGGCGCTGCAGCCCAATGCGATAACGGTGCTGGCCCGTCTCGGCCTCGACGACGCCGTGGCCGCCGCCGGAGCAGCGCTGTCACGCGCCGTCCTGCTCGATCCCTCGGGGCGTTCTCTCGGTCCTGAAACGCGGTTCGATCGGATCTTCGAAGGCACCGCGGCGCGCGTGGTGGCCTTGCATCGCGCGCGCCTCCATGACGTGCTGCTCGCGGCAGCGGGAGGCGACGTCGTGCGTACAGGCGTTCGCGTCACCGGCTACGAACAGAGCGCGGACCACGTGACCGTCGCCGGTGACGACGGCACCAGACTCGACACGGAACTCCTCGTCGGCGCCGATGGTCTGCACTCGGCGGTGCGCGCCCAGCTCACCGGCCATCGCGAGCCGCGATACGCGGGCTATACCAGCTGGCGCGGCGTGACGCCCGCCGGCAGCGTGACGCCACCCGATCGCGTCACGGAAACCTGGGGACGTGGTGAACGGTTCGGCGTCGTGGACATCGGCTTTGGCGAGATCTACTGGTTCGCGGTCGCCGACGCCCCGGCGGGCGGCACCGACGGCCACGTGCGCGCGGAGTTGATGGCGCGATTCGGACAATGGCACGATCCCGTCCCGGCGGTTCTGCGGGCCACGCCGGCCGATCGCATCCTCCGCACGGACATTTTCGATCGCGATCCGATCGAGCGCTGGCACGACCGCCGGGTCGTGCTGCTCGGCGACGCGGCGCATCCCATGACGCCGAATCTCGGCCAGGGCGCGGCACAGGCGATCGAAGACGCCGGCGCGTTGGCAGACAGCCTCGCGGCGAACCGCACGGTCGAGGACGCGCTGGCATCGTACGAAGCGGTGCGCGTGCCGCGCACCCGTTCGTTCGTCCTCGCCTCGCGGCGGTTCGGCAACGTAGCTCAATGGCGGCATCCGCTTGCCGTGGCGGCACGCGACCTGGCGATGCGGCTCACCCCTGAACGCGTCCTGATTGCGCAGGCGCGACGGATGCTCTCGACATGACCACACGGCTGCTCGTCAGCGCGGCCTCGAGTGACGATGCGCGGGCGGCGGTCGAGGGCGGCGCCGCGATCGTGGACGCGAAGGATCCCGCCGCCGGGCCGCTCGGGCCGGTGCCGATCGACGTGTTCCACGCGATCGTCGCGACCGTGACGGGCGCACGCCCGGTGACCGCGGCGCTCGGAGACGCGCGAGACCAGTCCGCTATCGAAGCTCTCGCGCGCGATTTCGCAACCGCCGGCGCCTCGCTCGTCAAGGTCGGCTTCGCAGGAACATCCGACATCCGGATGGCGGATGCGTTGGCGCGGGCGGCGGTGCGCGGCGCGGCGGCCGGCCGACGCACGGCTGGGGTCGTGCTCGTCGCCTACGCCGATGCCGTGCGCAATGCGGTGTCGCCAGCGGCGCTGTTGGAGGTAGCATCCACCGCCGGGGCGGCCGGCGTCCTCCTGGACACGGCGGACAAGGGCGGCCCGCGTCTCACGGAGCTCAAAGCTCCTGCGTGGATCGCCGAGTGGGTGCGGCTGGCACATCGCCGCTCCCTCTCGGTGGCCCTCGCGGGCCGGCTGCGAGCGGAAGACCTGCCGATCGTCGCCGCGTGCGGCGCTGACATTGCGGGCGTGAGGGGTGCCGCGTGCGACGGCGGCAGAAACGGGCGTATCAGCGCCGCGCGGGTGCGCGAGCTGACGCGCGCGTGCGCTCACGAAGCCGTGTCCTTATAAGGGGGCCTGCGTGTCCGACAGAACCTTGCTTCGCAACGGCTGCGTGCTGACGCTCGATCCGGCACTCGGCAATCATCGCCAGGCCGACGTCCTGATCGAAGGCTCGAAGATCAAGGCGGTGGCGCCCAACATTCCGGTGGGCGACGCGTACGTGATCGACGCAACCGACACCATCGTGATGCCAGGGTTCGTCGACACCCACCGGCACATCTGGGAGGGCATTCTTCGGAACATCGCGCCCGACGCGCTACTCGACGAGTACTTCCGCGACATCCTCGGCGTGCTGGCGCCCGTCTACCGGCCGCAAGACGCCTATGCCGGCAACCTCGTGAGCGCCTACGGCGCCATCGACGCCGGCATCACGACGCTCCTCGACTGGTCGCACATCCAGAACACGCCGGAGCACACCGATGCGTCGATCGCGGCGCTGCAAGAGTCGGGGCTGCGCGCGGTGTTCGCCTATGGCACGCCCAACCTCGACGTGGGCGCGTGGTGGCACAACAGCAGCCTGAAGCACCCGACGGACATCCGTCGCGTCGCCAAGCAGTACTTCTCCGCGAAGGACCAGCTGATCACGCTGGCGCTGGCGCCGCGCGGGCCGGAGTTCACGACGCCGGAGGTCTCGAAGCACGATTGGGATCTGGCGCGCGAACTGGGCGTGCGGATCAGCGTGCATGTGGGCGTGGGCGAAGCCGGCAAACACGGCCGGCTCGGCGAGATGGGCAAAGCCGGCCTGCTGGGCCCAGACACGACTTACATCCACTGCTGCACGCTGAGCGACGAGGAGCTGCAGATGATCGCCGACACGGGCGGCACCGTCTCGCTGGCCTCGCCGATCGAGCTGCAGATGGGCCACGGCACGCCGCCGGTGCAGCGCTGTCTCGATCGCGGGCTCAAGCCGAGCCTCAGCGTGGACGTCGAAACCACGATGTGCGGCGACCTCTTCGCGCAGATGCGCTCGGTGCTGACGCTGCAGCGCGGCCAGATCAACGAGCGGCGGCTGCGCGGCGAGACGAACCTGCCCAACATCCTGACCAGCCGCGACGTCATGGAGTTCGCGACCATCGAGGGCGCGAAGGCCAACGGGCTGGACAGCAAAGTCGGCACCCTGACGCCCGGCAAGGAAGCCGACGTCATCATGCTGCGCACCGACCGCATCAACGTCCTGCCGATCAACGACCCGATCGGCGTCGTGGTGCGCGGCATGGATTCGTCGAACGTGGATTCCGTGTGGATTGCCGGCAAGCCGAAAAAGCGCCACGGCCACCTGGTGAACGTGGATCTCGATCGCGTCACGCGGCTCGCCTACGAATCGCGCGACTACGTCGTGGCCAAGTCCGGCTTCGTATTGCCGTCGATCTAGCCGAGCTCGTTGTAGAGGGCGGTCGTCAGACCGCCCTCATCGTCCGCCGCGACAATCGCGACGTCCACGCCGGCCGGTTGCGCCCGCTCGAAGTACGCGTCGACCAGATTACCCGTCGCGGCCGGCGGCTTGATCAGGATCAGCCGTGTGGCGCCGAGCGCACCGGCGATCCACGCGGCGACGCTGTCGCTCGTCACATCCCAGGAATGGGGCAGCGGATCGGCCTCGCGCACCCAGCGCGACGGCGCCAGAACCGGCACGCGCCCCGAGGCTGCCGCCTGCATGGCCTCGGCGATGGTCGTCACGAGGCAACCGCGCGACATTCGCTCGACCAGCAACTCGCCGTAGCGATCCATCGCGCACACGGCCATCCAATGCGCGTCGTCGTCGTTCATCTCTCCACGGCCGTAGCGTTCTCGTACCGCGTCGGCAAACGGCCCGCCGCCCGGCACGATCAGCGCGTACGACGCGGCATCGATCAGACGAAGCACCGCGGCGAGGTCACGTTCGTGGGCCAGCAGGCTTCCGCCAACCTTGACCACGACACGAATAGCCATTCGCTGCTCGAGCAGCAGTGCAACCGCCGCCGCCGGCGCGCAGCGCGACGCAGCGTCGCCATGCACATCCGCAAGCGCGACGACGTCGAGCCCCGCCGCGCGCGCGGCGCGAGCCGCAATGAATGCGCCAGCGCCGGCGACGACGGCACGGCGGATCGACGAATGGCGGCCCGCGACACGCGAGATCGTGGCCGCCACGCGATCGACCTGCGCGCTCGCGAGTGCGTCCGCGAGCGCCGTCACAGATGCGTCGTCCATCAGCTCGCGATCCGCACACAGCGCACGAGCCAGTCGATGGCCCGCAGCCGTCCGCTCCGCCATCGCGAGATCACCACGCCACACGTGCACATCCGCGGTCGTCGCGAACGCCTCGGCCGCGAGGGAGTAACGCTGTCCCTGGACGCACACCTCCGCCGCCAACGCCTCGACCGGGGTCCGCGTCGCTCCGGTGTAGAGCAGTTCCCCAGAGGCGAGCCGCTCGGGATCGGTGCGCCCCACGTTGACGACCTTCCCGCCTTCGATCGGGATGATGTCGGTGGTGGTCGACCCCGTGTCGATCACAAGCGCATCCGGACAGGACTGAGCGGCGACCCGCGCGGTGGCCATCCAGTTGGCCGACGCCACGCTGATGGTGTCCTCGAGCGCGTCGTCAATCGACACGAAGTTCTGTCGGACCGTGAACACCGCGACCGGTACCGGCGACGCGAAGGCGCTTCGGACGGCTGCGAGAACGTGGGCAACCCCCTCTCGCTTTGTCGAAAAATTGCGCGATAACTCAGCGGTCATCGTAACGGCATGCGCATCGATCGCGGCCCCTTCGGCGACCTCTGCCGCCACGGTCTCGAGCAGCCCCTGCAGCTGATCCGGCGCATCTTTCACTTCGAACGGCCGCGACACCGTCGTAATGACGCGGCCGTCCTCGACCCGGCAGACCTTCGTGTTGGAACCGCCGATGTCCCAGCCGAGAACGATCATCGAGATGCCGCGTGGCGACAGCACCGCGTTAGGATCAGCGCCGTGGGGACTGGAGTGTGCGGGTAGTCGGCGTGCTCGACCTGCTGGCGGATCGCGCCGTGCATGCGCGCGGCGGCCAACGCTCGCTCTACGAGCCGGTCGTGATGGTGGCGGGAGAGCCGATTCAGCCTGGACACGCCCCCGACCTCGCACGCGCCTATATCGACCGCCTCGGGCTCGACGAAATCTACGTCGCGGATCTGACGGCCATCGCCGCGAGCGTGGAACGCGCGCATCGTCGTGAGCGGGCGCGCGCCGAACCGCCGCGCCACGCCAGCACGCTCGACGGCATCACCGCCAGCGGCGCCGTGGTGTGGCTCGACGCTGGCATCTCCACGGCGGACGATGCACGGCACGCGATGCATCTCGGGGCCTCGCGCGTGGTCGTCGGCCTCGAAACGCTGCCGTCGTGGCGCGCGCTCGAAGAGATCTGCCACCTGGTGGGGCCTTCCCACGTGTCGTTCAGCCTCGACCTGCGCGATGGCGCGCCCGTCTCCAGCCTGCACCTCGTGTCGGGGCGAACGCGTCCGGAAACCATCGTGGAGCTCGCGGGCGCCGCGGGCGTCTCGTCCGTGATCGTGCTGGAGCTGGCGCGTGTGGGCACGAGCGCGGGACCCGATGTCGAGATGATCGAATCCGTGAGGCGGGCCGTCCCCGCCGTCGAGCTGTTTGCCGGCGGCGGCGTGCGAGGGCCGGAGGACCTGCACCGGTTGGCCGACGCGGGATGCCACGGTGCGCTCGTCGCCACGGCGCTGCACGACGGGCGACTGGGCAGCGGTCACATCGCCGGCGCGCGCCGGCTCGGTCACGCCAGGCTGACCCGATAGACGGCCGCCTGGCCGATGTTCTCCTCGACTTCCATTTCGATCGCGGTGAGCCCCTTCGCACCGCCCTCGCGCAGCTTTGCTTCCAGCTGCCCCGCCAGCATTTCCGCCAGCATCTCCACCGTGGTGTTGGTCACCGGCAGGATGGCGCAATCCTTCGAGGGGAAGACATAACGCGGCACGCCCTCGTAGGCCACCTTCACCACCGAGCCGTCGTCCACCACCTGGATCTTCGGGTTGTGCATCGGCAGCAGCACTTTGTGATCGATCTCGTCGCACAGGCCGCGCATCAGACGTTTGAGCTGCACGAAGTCGTAGACGAACCAGCTCTCTTCATCGAGCGCGCCTTCGATCGTCACGCGCGCACGATAGTTGTGCCCGTGGAGCCCTTCGCACCGATGACCGGCGAAGGTGATGAAATGCGCCGAGGCGAAGACGAGGTAGTCCTTGGAAACCGAAACGCGGAACTCGCCGCGACGCGTCATCCAGTGATTATGTCTTAGAAGACCTGAGACTTCCCCGGCCCCAGCCGCCCTCCAGCAGCAGCACGAAGATCGCGGCGGCCGTGAGATCGGCCGTCGTGCCCGGGTTGGCCAGGTGCCGATCGTCGCGGAGCGAGCGATCGAACCGCGCCACGGATTGGCGTCCCGCTTCGGTGCGCACGCCGCCGTCGGCCAGCACGGTTACCGCCAGGCGCGACACGCTGGTCGCGCGGTCCTGGCCGGCTCGACGGGCGATGTGCGTGTCGGGAGCCGCCGCGAGCAGCGTGAGAAAGGTCTCGACGATCGCGTCGTCCCAGCCGAACCCGTCGGCGCGCGCCTGCCGCAGCGCCGGCACGCCGATGTCGAATGTGGCGGCAAACCCGGTGTCGTACTCGCGGGCGATGCCGTCGCGATCGGCGGCCAGGCGCATCACCTCACGCAGCGGGAGCGTGGGCTCACGCGCCACGTCCTGATTGGCGGCGCGGCCCAACCCGCCTGGATTCGCACGACGAATGGCGGCGTACACCTCGCGCGCATCGTCGACCGTGCTCGCGTCGATCACACCCGTCAGGTTGCTTCGCAGATCGCCGGGGACGGAAGCCCCGAAAGGAGACGCTGTACCGAGGGCTGCCTTCGCGAGCGGCGCCAGCAGCAGCACGATGCCGAGATTCGTGTTCGAAGGCGCCCACGCTGCCGTGGCCTCGACCGCTTCGCGCACCAGCGTGCCGAGCGCCACGTCGGCGAGGCGCGAGAACGGCGCGCCGATGGCGGCCGCGCTAGCGACGAAGTCGTTGTAGCCGACGTCAGCGAAATCGCGGCCGGGCGATACGTTGCCCGGCTTTGGCGCGTGCGCCTCGAGGAGACACGCGAGCTGCGCGGCCGCCGCGATCTCACCGGGTGGTGCCGGTGGCGGCGGCAGACCCAGACCGTAATCGCGGACGCTCATGCCGGCCTGGACACGGCGCCTGCGACCTTCACTCGCGCGGCGACGTGTTCAACGATCGCGCCCGCCACATCCACACCCGTTGCCTGCTGCAGCCCCTCCCAGCCGGGAATGCCGTTGACCTCCAGAACGTAGACGTGCCCGTCGGGATCCTGAAGGAGATCGATGCCCGCGTAGTCGGCGTCGATAGCGGCAGCAGCGCGAACCGCCAGATGCTGCCACTCGGCAGGCGCCTCGAAGGGCGTGGCCGTCGCGCCGCGGGCCACATTGGAGCGCCAATCGCCGTCGGCGGCGCGCCGTTCGATGGCGGCCAGCACGCGGCCTCCCACGACGAAGAGGCGATAGTCGCGGCCGCCGTGATCGATCGCGCGCTGCACATAGAACACCGCGCGGGTAGTTTCGAGCGTCTTCACGACGCGGAACGCGACGTCCGGATCGCTCACGCGCACGATGCCGTGCCCCATCGAGCCGAAGATCGGCTTGATGACCGCGTCGCCGAACGCGCGCACCGCGGCCATGGCGTCGGCCGCCCGTTCGCAGACGACGGTCTCGACGGTCGGCAGCCCCGCCTCCTGCAGCAGCGCGCTCGTGTAGAACTTGTCGACCGCGCGTTCGATCGCGCGGGGCGAGTTGATCACCGGCACGCCGCGCTCTTCGATCCAATGCAGCGCGTCGACGCGAAAGATGATCTGCTCGAGCGAACCGCTCGGAATGATGCGCGCAAGCACCGCATCCGATTCGAACAGCGGCACGCCCTCCGAACGCAAACCGCCTCCAATCCGCGCGACCAGCCCCTCGTACGGAACCACGACGCCGACGTGCCCACGCTCCGACAGCGCCCGCAGCAGTTCGTCAGTGTGCCAGCCTGACCGCACAGACAGGATCGAGACGTTCATGGGAACAGCGATGCCTTGAGCACCTCGGGGTTGAGAGCGCCGGCGTGGAACGTGCGGCCGCTCGTGGCGCTGGTCAACCAGATCTCGCCCGGGCTGAAGAGCAGCGGGTCGATCTTGTAGAAGTCGTTGTGGTAGCGCTTGAAGATGTCGTAGAACGGCGTGCCGTAGTCCGACGACGCCGACGCCGGCATGCGTTCCACGAGCTCGGCCAGCTCGGTGTCGCCGGCGTTGACCACGAATCGCGCCTGGCCGCCGTAGAGCACGCAGTCGTTGGTACGGCCGATGGCCCGCAGATCGTTCGTGGCAGGCGTCGGCAGCGGCGCGGTTCCCATGGCGCTGATCACGCGGTGGACGTCGAACCCGAGCGTCTCCATCTTGTGAAGCCCGGTTTCGACGACGCGCGCCACCACCTGCACGCCGCCGGCGAGGCTGGCCGTCGGCGCCACGGCAAACGTGAGCCCGTCCGTCGCGACGCCCGATTTCGCCGACACCCATTGCGCGACCGCGTCGGTCGGCAGCGTGCGGGTTTCGAGCACCAGCACGCCGCGCGCGACGTGCTCTTCGTAGCCCAGTTTTTCGAAGAGCTCTTTCTCGACGCGCGCCTGCGCGCGCAGCGGCCCCGAGCCCATGGCGAAGTAGCCGTCGGCAGTGATGGCCCACCCGGCATACTGCGACGCCATGCAGCACTGCGCCGGATGATCCGTCCACACCTGGGCGCCCGGCCAGGACTCTCCGGCAATCGTCAGCGGCGTCAGCGCGACGTGGCCGATGCCGCCCATGCACAGCTCGGCGAGAAGCAGCCCGGCGGCGAGACCGCCGGGCTCGTTCACGCCCGCGTCGATCACGCGAGCGCCGCACGGTAACGTCTGGATGCCGAGCCGAAGTATGGCGGCACGGGCAACGGCATCATCGGCGAGCGCCCACGCGCGCTCGTTCAAGTGAAGGCTCGGCAGCAAGCCCTCTACTTTACTGTGATCGGCACGGACGCTACGCGGTGCTCCCACTCGAGGCGCAGCTCGCCGCTGCCGGCCCCTTTGTCGGCGATCGAGTACTTCAACGTCTCGACGAGCGCCGGCGGCTTGCTCATCGTCATCTTGACGCGTCCGAGGTCATGCTTCGGATCGTACGAGAGCCCCCACTGCCCCGTCTGCTTGCTGATGATCAGATCCCACGCGTCCGGGTTCTGCACCCACGCATAGAGCGTGTAGGTGCCCCTGGGCACCGCCAGGCTCCCCACCATCACGTCCGTGTCGGTCGTGAAGGTCGTCGCCGCGTTGGCGCCCGCGCGCCATGCCGGATACGTCGGGTCTCTCGAGAGCAGCCCGCCGGTGCCGAAGATCTGCCGTCCTCGCACCGAGGGCGCCGAATAGCGCACCGCAATCGTCTTGCCGTTGATGATCCCCGTGGCCGTGGCCGTGGGGCTCTGGGCCGATGCCAGCGATGCCGTCGCCGCCACCAGCGTGATTGCCGCAACAACCTGTTTGAAGTTCATCCCCACCCTGCCTCCGCGACTAATTACGGGCCGTTACTCTCCGTTCTTTACTCTCTGCCTCTCCGCCCTCTCTGCCTTCTCCGCCCCGTTGAAACACCTATGCGAAACGCACATAATTCCCGGCGACATGCTTCCTGCCCGCCTCGTCCGCGCCCTCGTTTTGTGCGTCGGCGTGGCCAGCGCCGTCGCCACTGTTACGGCCGCCAGCTATTCGACGGTTGCCGACTGGCTGAAGCTGCCCGCCGGACGCCCGCAGCTCGGCAACATGCACGGCGACATCGCCGTCAGCTCGAAGGGCGAAGTGTTCGTGAGCGTGCAGGATCCGGCGGCCGGGCTGCAGGTCTACGCCCCCGACGGCAGCTTTTTGCGCAACGTCCCCGGGGCACCCAGCGACTTCCACGGCTTCGTCATCAAGCAGCAACCCGACGGCGAGTTCCTCTACGGCGCCACGTTACGCGGCCAGACCGTCGTCAAGATGAAGCTCGATGGCACCGTCCTGATGACGATCGGCTCGTCGTCGATTCCCGATGAATTCAAGGTCCGCAGCGCGCGCAGCAACGAGCTGCAATTGCTGCTCACGGGTCTCGACGTGGCATCGAACGGCGACATCTACGTGGCCGACGGCTACGCCAGCGACTACATCCACCGCTTCGACAAGACGGGCAAGTACCTCGCGTCGTTCGGCGGCAAGAAGGCGCCCTACGGCTTCAACACGCTTCACAAGCTCGCGATCGACACGCGCTTCCAGCCGGCGCGCATCATCGCGGTGGACCGCGCCAACAACCGCGTCGTCCACATGTCGCTGAGCGGCGAGTTCCTCGGCGTCTTCGCGTCGGATCTGCTGCTGCCCGCAGCGATCATTCTCAACGGCGACAACGTAGTGGTCGGCGAACTGCGCGGGCGCGTGACCGTTCTCGACAAGGCCGGCAAGGTCGTAGAGCGGATCGGCGAGAACAGTGGCGAAGGCGTCGGCACCAACCAGGCCAAGCCCGAGTCGTGGCGTCCGGGCCTGCTGCTCTCGCCGCATGGTGTCGCTCTCAACGCGCAGGGCGACCTGTTCGTCTCGGAATTCAATCAGTACGGCCGCGTCCATAAGTTCAATCGTCAGTAGTCGCGGGCACATCGAAAGATGTGCCCGTACGAGAAGAGGTCGCCATGTTGAGTCTCGTCATCGCCGCCGCTGCTGCCGTCGCCACGCCCGCGACGCCGTGCGAATCGCTGCAGTCGCTGTCCACACCGCAGATGTCGGTCACGGCGCAGGCGATGCAGGCCGGTCCGTTCGTGCCGCCGGGCGGCGCCCCGGTGGCGACGCCCGCACCGCGCGCTGGCGGCGCCGGACGGACAGGCGGCGCTCCCGGTGCCGCAGCCGCCACGCTGCCGCCGCACTGCCGCGTGAAGCTGGTGCTCAAGCCGACGGCTGATTCGAAGATCAACGCCGAGCTGTGGCTGCCGACGGAAACCTGGAACGGCCGCTATATGGCCATGGGCAACGGCGGCTTCGGCGGCTCGATTCAGGGCTTCGGAGAAATGCAGAACGCGCTGCGCCTCGGCTATGCAACGGCCGGCGGCGACACCGGCCACGACGAGGCCACCGAAGGCCCCAGCGGCATGTTCGCGCTCGGGCATCCCGAGAAGATCGTGGACTTCGCCTATCGCGCCGTCCATGAGATGACCGCGGCGTCGAAGAAGATCATCGACCGCTACTACGGGAAGCCGGTGCAATTTTCTTACTTCAAGGGATGCTCGACTGGCGGACGCCAGGCCGCGATGGCCGCGCAGCACGATCCGGAGGACTACGACGGCATCATCGGCGGTGCACTCGCCAACCGGCACATCCAGATGCACACCGCGGGCGTGTCTCGGAGCATCGAGATGACGCGCCACCCAGAGGCCAACATCACGCCGGCAAAGGCGGCCGCGGTCAACAAGGCCGTAATGGACGCCTGCGACTCGATGAAGGAGGGCTTCCTCAACAATCCGCGCGCCTGCACGTTCGACTTCTCGAAGCTCGCCTGCAAGGGCGCGGACAGCGACAGCTGCCTCACCGCGCCGCAGCTCAAGGCCGTCGAAGCGTTTTACGGCGGCACGAAGAACCGCAAGGGTGAACTGATCTTTTCGGGCCAGGCGCTGGGCAATCCGCTGCCGGCGCTCCGCGGCGTGCAGCCGGGCGGCGTTCCGGGCGGCGGCTTCGACACGGTGCGCATCTGGGCCTTCCAGGACGCCAACTACGACTGGAACAAGTTCGATCTCGATCGCGACATGCCGATCATCAACAGCAAGATCGGCTTCGTCGACGCGACCGACGCCGACCTGTCGAAGTTCAAGGCGCACGGCGGAAAGCTGTTGCTTTACGCCGGGTGGGGCGACACGACCATCACGCCCGAGAACACCATCCTCTACTACGAGAACGTCCTCGGGAAGATGAAGGGCAACCAGAGCGACTTCGTGCGGCTGTTCATGGTGCCCGGCATGGCGCACTGCCGCGGCGGCGACGGCCCCGACACGTTCGACAGCATCGGCACGATGGAAGCGTGGCGCGAGAAGAGCGTCACGCCCACGCAGATGACGGGATTCAACACGCGCTCCAGCCTGTCGCGCCCGATCTGCGCCTACCCGCAGTACGCGAAGTACAAGGGCTCGGGCAACGTGAAGGACGCCTCGAACTGGTCCTGCGTGGCGTCGCAGACGTCGAAACGATGACGTAGACTGTCGGCGATGCTCCTGCGGTGGGTGGCCACCCTCGCGTTGGTGTCCTGCCTGCCCGGGGTCGCGGCAGCGCAGGAGCGTCCGCTGCGCATCGGTAATGTGACGGCGCAGTTCTCGGCGCAACCACCCTCGTTCGCGCCGCTCACCGACTATCTGTCCGCGTATCTCGAAGGGCGCCGCTTCGAGGTGGTGCAGCTCACCACCCTCGAGCAGATGGTCGAGGCCGTGGACGCGGGGCGGCTCGACTTCGTCATCGCTTCGCCAGTGGCACTGGTCACCCTGACGGCACACCATCGTGTCCGGCCGATCGCAACCGTCACGCAGAGAGCCGGCAATCTGATGTCGCCGTGGATTGCGAGCGCGGTGTTCGTGAAGGCAGGGCGCCAGGACATCCAGCGCCTCGAAGACGCGCGCGGCCGGCGCGTGCTCGCGCTGTCGCGCCTGGCGCTCGGAGGGTGGTTGGCGGCCGTGCGCGAATGGGGCGCGCGTGGCGTCGAGGAAACCGACTTCGCCAGCCTGCAGTTCGACTTCTCGTACGAACAGATCGCCGCCAAGGTATGCACCGGGCAGGTCGACATTGGCGTGCTGCCGGCCAACCGGTTTCACACGCTGCCCGCCGACGCATGTCCCGGCGGATTTCGCGTCCTGGGCAGCCCTCAGGGGCTGGATCCGCGGTACCCCATTACCGTGAGCACACCGCTCTATCCCGAGGCAGCCTTCGCAGCGGTCAACGAGCTCGACGAGAACGTGGTGACGCGCGTGACGACCGCGCTCCTAGCCATCGACGCCGGCAGCCCCGCGTCCACGGCGGTGAATGTCGCCGGCTTCACGGCGCCGCTCGACTACACGCCGGTGACGCAGTTGATGCAGGACCTGCGCGTGGGGCCCTATCAATCGTTCGGGCGCCTCACGTTCGGCGAGGCGGTGCGGCAGCACGCGGGCAAGGTGCTGATTGCGATGCTCGCGTTTCTGTCGGTGCTCTCGTTCGCATTCGTGCGTTCGCAGCGGCTGAACACACGGCTGGCGCGCTCGATCGAACAGCAGCGGCGTTCCGAGCACGAGCGTCAGCAGCTCGAGTCGCAACTGCAGCAGTCGCGACGGCTGGAGTCGATCGGCCGTGTGGCTGGCGGCGTCGCGCACGACTTCAACAACCTGCTCACCGTCATCAACGGCTACAGCCAGATTCTGCTCATGGGGCCGCTGACGGCCGACACGCGCGAAGAGATCGAGCAGATCAACAAAGCGGGCCGCCGCGCGGCGGAGCTGACCAACCAGCTCCTGACGTTCAGCCGCCGCCAGGTGACCGACGTGGTGCCGCTCGATCTCAACACCGTCATCCACGACGCCGAGCCGCTGCTGCGCCGGCTCGCCGGCGAAGACGTGCAGCTGGTGGTCACACCGGGTGCCGACGTGGCGCGCACCGATGGTGACGTGAGTCAGACGACGCAGGTGCTGATGAACCTGGTGGTGAATGCGCGCGACGCCATGCCGGCGGGCGGACGGGTCGACATCTCGACCGAAAACGTCTCGGTCACCAGCCGCGGCAGCCATCCCCCTGAGCTCACGGCTGGCGAGTACGTGGTCCTGACCATCGCCGATACCGGCGCCGGCATGAGCCCGGAGACGCGCCAGCACATCTTCGAGCCGTTCTTTTCCACCAAGGGCGAGGCGGGTACCGGCCTGGGGCTGTCGACGGTGTACGGCATCGTCAGTCAGCGGCAAGGTGCTATCGACGTGTGGAGCGAACCCGGCGAAGGCACGCGCTTCCGCATCTACCTGCCGCAATCGTCGCAGCGCCCCGAGACTGGCGAGATGGCGGCGCCAGCCATGACCGCCGCACCCGCGCCCGAAAGCTCCCGGCGCATTCTGGTCGTAGAGGATCAGGACGACGTGCGTGGGTTCGCGACCGAGGTGCTGCGGGCAACGGGGTATCAGGTCATCGAAGCGTCGTCAGGCGACGAGGCCATCCGGCTCTTCGACGGCGGGCCGATCCATCTGCTGCTCACCGACGTCGTGCTGCGCGGGATGAACGGACGCGAGCTGGCGGAGATCTTCGTGAAGGAATTCCCCGCGGCCAGCGTGCTGTTCACGTCGGGCTACCCGGACGACGTGACAGCGCGGAAGGGCGTGCCGCGCGGGTCGGTGGCGTTCCTCCCAAAGCCCTATCTGCCGGGAGCGCTCCTCTCACGGGTGGCGGAACTGCTGAATTCAGCCGCCGTCTGAATGGCGCACCTCGTCGAGAAAACGCGCCCACGTCCCGTTCGGTTCCCACACTTTGCGGATGTGCGCGTCCGCGTCCTCACGCGTCCAGCCAAGACGGGATTCGCCGTACAGCGCCACGAAGCTCGACACGCGGTAGTTGGCGGCACAGTGAACGAACACTTTCCTGCCCCGCGCGGCGTCCATCACGTCGACGAACTGCCGCAGGTCGGTGGCGGTCGGCGCATTGAAGTCCACCGGGATGTGGTGGTACTCGAGGCCAAGGCCGGCCACGCTTCCGGCTTCGTCGGCGAGGCAGTACCGCGGATCGAGCAGCCCGAGATTGACGACGACTTCGAAGCCCGCGTCGGCGAGCTCGCGCAGCTGCGCCTCCGACGGTTGGCCCGCCGTCCCGAGGTTGCCGGAGACGGCGATGAAGTTCTTGATCTGATCGATCGGCATGGCCCCCCGGGTGGCGCGCTAGGGATTCT
>Ga0105238_10002347_pt1 | contig 19034 bp, 20 predicted proteins | sample KBSC34metaG_FD_81526 | JGI IMG/M metagenome (GOLD analysis project Ga0105238, IMG submission 81526) | Corn rhizosphere microbial communities from Kellogg Biological Station, Michigan, USA - KBS C3-4 metaG | ecosystem: Host-associated > Plants > Roots > Rhizosphere > Soil | place: Michigan, USA... | reverse complement strand
GTGACGTAGGAGCCCGCGCGCTTGGAGATTTTCACCTCTTGCCCGCCGCGCATGACTCGCACCATTTTGTGAAGCACATAGTCGGGATAGCCCTGCGGAATACTCATGTCGAGCGCTTGCAGTCCTGCCCGCACGCGCGCGACTGTGCCGTGGTGATCCGAACCCTGTACGTTGATCGCCTTCGCGAAGCCGCGCTGCCATTTGGTCACGTGATAGGCGACGTCGGGCACGAAGTAGGTGAACGTGCCGTCGGATTTGCGCATGACGCGGTCTTTGTCGTCGCCGTACTCCGTAGTGCGCAGCCATAGTGCACCTTCGCTTTCATACGTCTTGCCGCTTGCAACGAGCGCTTTCACGACGTCGGCGACTTTGTTCTCGCTGTACAAGCTCGATTCGAGGTAATAGACATCGAACCGCACACCGAACTTCTGCAAGTCCAAATCTTGTTCGTGCCGCAGATAGGCGACGGCGAATTGGCGAATGTTGTCTAGATCGGCGGCGTCGCCGTGCGCGGTTACCGGAGCGCCGTCCAACGCGTGCACGGTTTTCCGTGCGAGATAGTCGTTGGCGATATCGAGGATGTACTCACCGTTGTACGCTGCTTCCGGCCAATCGGCATCACCGGGCTTCAGGCCGCGCGCTCGAGCTTGAACGGACAGCGCGAGGTTTTGAATTTGCACACCGGCGTCGTTGTAGTAGAACTCCCGAGACACGGCGTAGCCCTGTGACTCGAGCAGCGATGCAATGGCATCCCCCAGCGAAGCTTGACGGCCGTGGCCTACATGCAAGGGGCCGGTCGGATTGGCCGACACGAATTCCACGACGACTTTGCGATCTGCGCCGACTCGGCTGCGGCCGTATGCGTCTGCGGTTGCGAGCACTTCGCGAACTTGTGCGTCATACGCCGTCGCAGACAAATGAAAATTGATGAAGCCCGGACCCGCAATCTCAACCTTGTGCACGAGTTGATTGGCAGGCAATGCGGCGATCACCGCCTGCGCCAGTTGCCGGGGATTCTTCTTGGCGGCTTTGGCCAAGCGCATCGCGATATTGCTCGCGAAATCGCCGTGCGCCGGATCGCGTGTGCGCTCGATTTCGATGGGCTCTTGCGCCGCTTGGCCAGGAACCATGTCGGCCGGCAGTGCTGCGAGCGCCTGACGCAATAGTGTTTCGATGTGCTCTTTCAAGATGTTGGTGCGGGCGAGAGAAAGGCGACGAAGTTTACAGAGGAAGCGGCTTCTTCGCTTCCCGACCTCAAAACAACTCCACCGGATCCACATCCACCGACCAGCGGACGCGTTTGCCGTGAGGCGATGATTCGAGTTCCGGGACCAACTGCGCGAGTAATCGCTGCAACGGCGCGTGCGTAGGTGCGTGTAGAAGAAGTTGGGCGCGGTACTGTCCGGCGCGGCGCGCCATCGGCGCTGACGCGGGACCGAGCACGCGAACTTTGTCGGTAAAGCGTTGCGCGGTCGCTCGTGCGGTCTCCAGAAATTCGAATGGCAGTGCAGGAGTGGCAGCTTCCGCGCGTAACAAGGCGAGTCGAGTGAAGGGCGGCCAATGGGCTTCGTTGCGCTCGCCGAGCGCTGCGGTTGCGAACGCTTCGTAACCGCCGCTCACAAGCTGTTGCAGTAACGGATGGTCCGGGTATTCGGATTGGATCAACACTTCTCCAGGACGTTCTGCACGACCGGCGCGTCCGGCAACTTGCACGATGCTTTGTGCAAGGCGTTCACTTGCACGGAAATCGCTACTGAAAAGGCCCTGGTCGGCATTCAGGACCACAACCAATGTGACGGTTGGAAAGTGATGGCCTTTGGTGAGCATTTGAGTGCCGACGAGCAGACGGATGTCGCCGCGCTGAACGCGCTCGAGGGTCGCTTCCAGTTCGCCTTTACGTCGCATGCTGTCGCGGTCGATGCGGGCAAGCGGTGCATTGGGAAAAAGGTTGGCGAGCGTTTCTTCGATGCGTTCGGTGCCTTGGCCCACGGGTTTGACCTGAGCGCTGCACGAAGGACATACGTCGACGGGTGTTTGCTCCGCGCCGCAGTGATGGCACACGAGCTTGTGCGCATTTCGATGCACCGTGAGCCTGGCATCACACCGCAAGCAGGCGGCCGACCAGCCGCAGTGGGGACAAAAGAGTACGGGCGCGTAACCGCGGCGATTCAAATACAACAGCACTTGCGGCTGAGCGGCCAGATGGCGCTCGATTGCGAATAGCGTCGGCGTGGCGAGTCCTTGTTGTGCGCCGTGCTTGCGCAGATCGACGAGTTGCACGCGTGGCGGTTGTGCATTGCCTGCGCGGCGCGGTAACAACAGCCGATCATGAGGATTTCGTTCGACACGCAATAAGCTTTCGAGCGAGGGTGTTGCGGAACCGAGCACGATGGGAACGCCGTGGCGCTGCGCACGCGAAATGGCCAGATCGCGCGCCGAGTATCGAAACCCTTCTTGCTGTTTGTAAGAAGCGTCGTGTTCTTCGTCGACGATGATGAGCCCGATCTCAGGAAGCGGTGCGAACACCGCCGATCGAGTTCCGACCACGACAGATGCGGTCCCCGTGCGCGCCGCGCGCCAAGCATCGAGACGTTCGTTATCTGTGAGCGCGGAATGCAACACTGCGATGCGCGAGCCGAGCCGAGCCTCGAAGCGTCCGATCAGTTGCGGCGTCAGAGCGATTTCCGGCACCAATACCAACGTTTGTTGGCTGCGTTCGAGCACCACTTCGATCGCACGCAAATAGACTTCCGTCTTACCGCTGCCGGTGACGCCTTGAAGTAATAGCGTGCGGAAGCTTCCCAACGCCTCGACGATGTTCTGAACCGAGCTCTGTTGCTCTGGCGTCAGCTCTGGAATTTCGGAGCGCGGCGTTGTGCCCGCATTGACCGGCGATGCCGATTCAAGAGTGCGCGAACTTGCGTACCCTTTGCTTTCGAGTTTGCGCATCGCCTCGCGCCATCCGGGGAACGTCGACTGCAACAGTTCCGTATCCTGCGGGCCGGCGGACAAACTCTGAGCCAGGGCGATCAAGCGTGTGGCGCGGGGCGTTAATTGCGTGAGCGCTTCGCGGTGTCCGAGTTCGGTGAGTTCCCAGATCACTCGGGTCGTGCCTGCCGGACGACCGGAACGGAGAGCGGCCGGCAGTGCGGCGTGTAGGACTTCGCCGATGGGATGGCGGTAGTACTCGGCCGACCAAACCAGTAGACGCAGCAACACCGGGTCGATCACCGGTTCGACATCGATCAATTCGTATGCAGCCCGCAGCTTGTCAGCGGGTACGTCGCTGTCGGCGCGCAGTTCGACCAGAATCCCGATCGCACGCCGTTTGCCGAAGGGCACCCATAGCCGCTGCCCCGGCTGCAGCACGGACACATCAATCGCCGCAGGCACTCGGTAGTCAAAAAGACGCCGGAGAGGCGTATCGACGGCAATGGCGAGGTAAGGACCCATGCGGGCGATGGACGTCACTAAGTTGTCCACAAAACCTGTGGACAACTCTGTGGATGGCGTGGGGCAAACGGACTCAAGTGGGCGTCGCGAATGTAGGTTTTTTATGTTGACCAAGATTTGACCGTCGCAGCTTTGCTGCGGCGAAACAGTCACTTATACGAGCGTCAAAAAAGTTCCACGAAGCATGACAACTTGCATGCAGACGCTGACTGTGCCTGTGAGCAAGTCGGCTGCGAACCCCTTGCAACTTTGCCGGCATTATGCCAGCCGCACCTGTCAACCCGCGGCCTCGCGACGCGTTGCAGTTACACGTCCTTTGGCAAGAGGAACATACCTTGTGGCTCTCTGATACGCTGCCGCTCGCGGCCGATTCCCACCTGCACAGGACTCGGGCCCGCGGAGGGGAGATCACGCTGGACCGGACCCGCGCGCTCGAACTATTCCTGGCGAGTGTCGAGAAACGCGCTTTTCAGATCGCGAGGATTGCGCTTCGTGATGCCGACGATGCGCTCGATGTCGTGCAAGACGCGATGTTACAGCTTGCCCGCCGTTATGCGGAACGCTCGAGCGAGGAATGGAAGCCGCTCTTTTATAGGATTCTGCAAAATCGCATTCGCGATTGTCAGCGCCGCCGGCAAGTGCGCAATCGCGTGCTGGCTTGGTGGCCCGGCTCGCACAGCGAGGACGAGCCCGAGGAAGACCCCATCGAGCGCGCGCCCGACGCCGGCGCCATCCCGATGGAGCAGGTAAAGACTGCAGAGGCGTTGCAGGCACTCGAGGCAGCATTGGCTGAACTCCCCGCACGCCAGCAAGAAGCATTCTTACTGAGGGCGCTCGAAGGTTTGGATGTCGCCGCTACTGCGGCGGCGATGGGTTGTTCGGAAGGCAGCGTCAAAACCCATTACTCACGCGCGGTGCATACGTTGCGCGCGCGCCTTGGAGACGTGTGGTGAACGACAAACGAGACGAGCTGACGGCTTTCGAGCGCCGGGCGCGCGAAGTCCTCGATCAAAGCGTCGAAGGGCTCGATGCCCACACTCGCTCCAAGCTTACGCAGGCACGTTATGCGGCATTGGCCGAGATCGGTGCCGCGAAGCGTCGCCGCTGGCAGTGGTTCGTTCCCGCGGGAAGCTTGGCTACGGTTGCCGCGGTGGCCGTCGCTGTAATGGTCAGTCGCAATCCCGTGCCCAGGCATGAGTCGAGTACGCCCTTGGAGGATCTGGAAATCGTGGCCCAGGACGAGAACGTAGACATGCTCCAGGATGTGGACTTCTATGCGTGGGTCGGCAGCGACGAACAGCCGACGCAGGATTCGGGTACCTAATTCGTGAGGCGTGATGCGATCTGGCGAGGGCTGCTGGCGATCCTTGGCACCGTCGTGCTCGTGCGAGCGCAAGCGGATCAAGCGCCCGCTCCCAGCGACGACCTGCTCGAGTATCTAGGTCATTTCGAAGAAGCGGATCAGGATTGGAGCGACTTCATCGCGGCGGCTGCGGCCCAACGCGAGCAGCCGAAACGCGCCGACGCGGCTTCGGATGCAAAAGCCAAGGCAGACAAATGAAACGGCGCACTCTAACGAAAATAGCGTTGCTGGCTGTCCTCTGGGCACTACAGGGACAGGCGTACGCGGACGATTTATCGTGGGAACAGCTCTCGCCCGAGCAGCAACACGTGCTGCAGAAATTCCAGGGCACTTGGTCGAGCCTGCCTGCGGAACGGCGCGCGGCGCTGTCGAAGGGTGCAGATCGTTGGGCGCATATGACGCCCGAGGAAAAGGAGCGTGCGGGTCAGCGTTTCAAGAATTGGCAATCCCTCACGCCGCAGCAACGTGCGGAGGTCCGGCGGCGCTACCAAGAATTCCGCCAATTGCCGCCGCAAGAGCAAGCCCGTATCCGCGAAAATTTTCAGCGCTTCCGCTCGCTGCCGCCGGAGCGTCGACAAGAATTGCGCGAACGCTGGCGGAGCTTGCCTGCGGAGCGCCGCCAAGAGATTCGCGAACGGATGCGAGCGAGAAGAGGCGGGGGTTAAACCGCCTTCACTGCTTGGATGAGCTGCGACACTGCAGCTTGGCCGTCGCCGTACAACATGCGCGTGTTGTCCAAATAGAAGAGCGCGTTCTCGATCCCTGAGAATCCCGCGCCTTGTCCGCGCTTGATGACGATGACGTTCTTGGCCTTGTCGGCATTCAGGATTGGCATGCCGTAGATAGGGCTCGATTTATCGTTGCGCGCGACGGGGTTCACCACGTCGTTGGCACCGATGACGAGGGCGACGTCCGCCGTTTCGAATTCGGCGTTGATTTCATCGAGGTCGGCGATGATGTCGTAAGGCACGCCGGCTTCCGCGAGAAGCACGTTCATGTGTCCGGGCATGCGTCCGGCGACGGGGTGAATGGCGAACTTCACGGTGACGCCACGCTCCTGCAACAGCTGCGTGAGTTCCCATACCTTGTGCTGTGCTTGCGCGACCGCCATGCCGTATCCCGGCACGATGATCACTTTTTGACCGAAGGCCATCATCACGCCCACATCGGTCGCTTCGATGGGCTTGAGCGATCCATTGACCTCGCTGCTTTGCGTGCCGCCGCTGTCGCCGAAGCCGCTGAAGAGCACGTTGCCGAGCGAGCGGTTCATCGCTTTCGCCATGAGTTGCGTGAGCAGGGTGCCTGCGGCGCCGACCACGGTGCCTGCGATGATCATCGCAGCATTGCCGAGAACGAAGCCTTCGAACCCCACTGCCAATCCGGTGAGCGCGTTGTAGAGCGAGATCACCACCGGCATGTCGGCACCGCCGATAGGCAACGTCATAGCGAGACCTAGCAGCAGCGCGAGCAGGAAGAGCGCGGTAATCACGTTCGCACTGCCGTTAATTTGCAGCACGATGAGCGCGCCGGCCGCCAGGGCGGCGAGCAGGATGATCACGTTGAGAAATTGCTGTCCGCCGAAGCGCAACGATTTCTTGATGAGTCCCTGCAATTTTCCGAACGCGATCAGACTGCCGGTGAAAGACACCGAGCCGATCAAGCTGCCGATCACCGCGAGTGTCAAGGCGGCCGATCCCTGCGCGCCGCCCGAGAACAATTCGACAGCGCCGATAGCGGCCGCGGCACCGCCGCCCATGCCGTTATAAAGCGCAATCATTTGCGGCATGTCGGTCATCGCGACACGTTTGCCCGAAACCCACGCAACGACGCCGCCGACGCCGATGGCGGCAAGAATCAGCACATAGTGGCTCATGCCGGGATAAGCGAAGCTCACCAACGTGGCGATCAACATGCCGGTGCCGGCCCAAAGAATGCCGCGCCGCGCCGTGACCGGCGAACTCATTTGTTTGAGGCCGGTGATGAAAAGGAATGCGACCAACAGATAGCTGGCGTCGATCAACAGTCGCGCCGTGTTGGGGCTGAATGCACCGTTCATCAGTGAGCTCCCTTTTTCTTCTGCTGACCGCTCGACTTGAACATTTCCAACATGCGCTCAGTGACGACATAGCCGCCCACCGCGTTGCCTGCGGCAAGCACGACGCCTACGAATCCGATGACGATTTCCAACGTCGTTTCTGCGTGCCCGAGCGCCACCATGGCGCCGACCAATACGATGCCGTGTACGAAGTTGGAGCCCGACATGAGCGGCGTATGCAGAATGACCGGTACTTTGGCGATGACTTCGTAACCGGTGAACGCCGCGAGCATGAAGATATAAAGAGCGATGATGCCAGTGATCATTGGCGGAGCCTTTGAGCGTTGAAAATGAGTGTGTCGTTCGATTTGTATTGCAGTTGCGCGTTCGCGGTTCGCTATCCTTGCAGCGCCTTTTTCGTAGGTTCGTGGCGAATGACACCATCGTGCGTGAGCACGCTGGCCGCGAAGACTTCGTCGTTCCAATCAATGGTGAGCTCGCCGTCCTTTAGAGCCGGTTGCAGGAGATTGAACAGATTGCGCGCGTACATTTCGCTCGCGTGATAGGGCAGTTGGCTCGCCAGATTGACAGGGCCCACGATCTTTACGCCGTTCGCGACCACAGTTTCGCCTGCGCGTGTGAGTTCGCAATTGCCGCCGGATTCCGCGGCGATGTCGACGATGACTGCGCCTGCTTTCATCCGCGCCACGACTTCTTTGCGAATCAAGCGCGGGGCCGGTCGGCCGGGCACGGCTGCCGTGGTGACAACCAAATCTGCGCTGGCGACGTGCTTTTCGAGCGCCTCTTGTTGTTTGGCTTTTTCCTCTTCGCTCAACTCGCGTGCATAGCCTCCTTGGCCTTCTGCCGAAACGCCCGTTTCCACGAACTTGGCGCCCAGCGATTTCACCTGTTCACGAGTCGCTGCACGAACGTCATACGCCTCCACCACAGCACCCAAGCGCTTGGCAGTTGCGATCGCTTGCAGTCCGGCTACGCCGGCGCCGATCACGAGCACCTGAGCGGGCCGAATCGTTCCCGCGGCAGTGGTGAGCATGGGAAGAAATTTGTCGAGCGTATTGGCTCCGATCAACACCGCTTTGTAGCCGGCGACGGCAGCTTGCGACGACAGCGCATCCATGGACTGCGCGCGAGAAATACGCGGAATCAACTCCATCGCAAAGCTCGTAATGCGGCGGTCGCGCAGGGCTTTCACGAGGTCTGGTTGAGCGTGCGGCTGCAAGAAGGAGACGAGTGTCGCACCTGCTCTGAATTTCGCGATGTCGGCGGCCGGGGGCGGTTGCACTCCGAGCACTACGTCAGCGCGCGCCAGCACAGCGTCCGCGTCGCTTGCGAATTCGACGTCCTTGAACGCCTCATCGGGGAATTGCGCAGCGCGACCGGCGCCTCGTTCCATCAACACGCGCACGCCGGTCTTTTGCAACTTTGTTGCAATCTCAGGAACTAATGCTACGCGAGCTTCGCCCGGCGTTCTTTCGGTCAGTATTCCTAAAGTAATTGGCATGCATTCTCCCGAGGCCCCGAGGTGTTAATAACCCGGCCACATATGGCGACGACACGGTTTTGTTTACGCAAATCGCAACGCGCGCACGGCATCCATGCTCGGTACAGGCTCGCATTTTACCTTTTGCCGATTCGCAGGCCGGTAAGCGCAGCGGGAATTGCGGGATAACGTTGAATTATTGCATGAAGCTCGCGTATCTTACATGGGTTGCGCTGCGGCTTGGTCGCTTCGACGAGATATCAGTGCGATCGTGTCCGCGGCAGGCGCAATGGGATTGAGTTGTGTACAGCCTAACGCAAGAAATTCTGCGCACGGACGTGGCCGGCATGCCTCTGGAGTGGATCGACTACAGAGATGCGGTACGCCTCTACCACACCGAACAGGTCGCTTATGCCTGTGGTACTCGGCTGTATCGCCTTTATGGCGGCACGAGCGCCAAGACCGGCCGCCGCACGGTAGTCGAGGTGAACTCTATCGTCGCCACCCTCGGCCATAGTCACAACCCCGGCAATTTACGGGGCGATTACACGCCGCCGCTCAACAATCAAACTTTGTTCAAGCGCGATGCCCACCTGTGCCTGTACTGCGGCATGCGCTTCCCGAGCCAGCAACTCTCTCGCGATCACATTCGGCCCTTGAGCCAGGGCGGGCGTGACACTTGGATGAATGTGGTCACGGCGTGCCGGCGCTGCAATAATCTCAAGGCCATGAAGACGCCGTAACAAGCGGGTTTGCAATTAATCGCGGTACCGTTCACGCCTACCTACGCGGAATACATCTATCTGAAGGGCCGGCGCGTTCTGGCCGACCAGATGGAATATCTGCTCGCACATTTTCCGCGCAGCAGCCCTCTGCACGAGCGCTTGAAGAATCGCGTATACGAAATGTAGTCGGCGTTCGACAAGTCCGCTTCGCTCACGTCATCCATCTGCTACGCTGCGCAGCATTCTTTCCCAGAGAGTCTCTGCCTGCGTGTTTCCGGCTAATGCGGTTTATCTGATCGATGCGTCCGTGTTCATCTTCCGGGCGTATCACTCGGTGCCCATCTCGCTCACCGACGCGGACGGTTATCCGGTCAATGCGCTGCATGGTTTCGGCCGCTTTCTAGGCGATCTCATCGAACAAATGCGGCCCAGCCATATTGCGGTCGCCTTCGACGAAAGTTTGCGGCAGTCGTTTCGCAGCAAGCTTTATCCTCCGTACAAAGCCCACCGCGAGCCCGCCCCGGCTGAGCTCAGGCGTCAAATGGCGCTATGCAGGCAGCTCTGTGCAGCGTTGGGCATTGCGCATTTTGCGAGTACCGAATACGAGGCCGATGACATCATCGGAACGCTCGCATACAAGATGCGCACGCAAGGCAAGTGCGCCGTCATCGTGACGCGTGACAAAGATCTCGCTCAGCTCATCGGCCCCGAAGATCACTACTGGGACTACATCGGCGAAACTCGCTACGCCTATGCACAGATCGCGCAACGCTTCGGCGTGCATCCCGAGCACATTGCGGACTTCCTTGCACTCACAGGTGATGCGGTGGACAACGTGCCGGGTGTGCCGGGTATCGGCAAGAAGACTGCAACGACGCTGGTTCATCACTTTGCATCGCTCGAAGACCTCTACGAGAACATCGATCGCGTGCTCAAACTCAAGCTGCGCAATCCGGGTTTCGTGGCCGGTCAACTTCGCGACTATAGAGAGTCGCTATTCCTTGCTCGCCGCCTGACAGGAATTGCCTGTGATATGCAACTCGATGTTTCGCTCGAGTCGCTTACATGTCGCGCGCCGCGGTTGGATGTGCTGAACGCGTTCTATGACAGCGTCGCCTTCGGGCGTTTGTTATGCAATCAAGCGGAACGCATCGTCGAGAAATACCGCTCGCCGCCGAATGCAGTTGCGGCTTAGTGTGGGAGTTGGTGACGACGCAGCTACTTCCAAGGATTGACGGTTTTAATCGACGCGGCGAAATCCGAGGCATTGCGTGTAACTAGTGTCAGTGTGTGTACCACCGCAGTGGCCGCGATCAGAGCATCCATCGCATGAATGGGTCGACCTGCTGACTCGTGTCGAGCGACTAAGCGTCCCCACTCGTCGGCGACGGCGATATCCGCTGGGAGAATTCGCTGCTCGAATCGCAGCAGCAAATCACTGTGTAGCCATTCATCGAGCTGCTTGCGTCGCTTACCGGCTGGCAGGCGCTCGATTCCGTGGCGCAGCTCCGCGAATGTCACGACGCTGAGAAACACCGAGTCTTCATCGACCCTGGCAAGCCAGTCCGCTACGCCCGAATCGGGACGCGGCTTGGTCCATTCGGAAACTACGTTCGTGTCGAGCAGGAACGTCACAGGTCAGTCGAACGTAAGCGGTCTTTCGATCGGCGGACCTTCAGTCCGGAATTGCGCAACGGCGAAGACGCGAAGAACTCGGCGAGATTGCCGACACGCTTGGTCTTGCGTTCCCATTCTTCCGCATCCACCACGACGACCGCTCGTTTGCCATTCCGAGTGATGGTTTGTGGACCGTGTTGTTGAGCGTGCTCGATGACCTCGCTGAGCTTCGCCTTTGCTTCCGCCACGGTCCAGAGATCATTTGTTTCCACGATTTGCTCCATCGTGCTGGATAGTCATGATGGTCATTCTAGTCAGACGCGCTGCGAAAGCCAATCGAAGTGAGCATGGGCGGAGAATCCTGCCCGCCCGGAGCTTATATCTCTTACCGCCTGCGCGCTCGTTCCAACCCCAGCATTTCCGCAACCGAGAAAGCCACCAGCGCGCGTTGCGTGCGTTCCTGCACATTGCGCGGCCGATCGAGTTGCATGCGTTCGAGAAAGGGTTTCAGACGCGGATCGTCGGCTGTTTTGAGCGCTTGTGAGCCGACGTATAGCTTGCCGAACAGCGTATGCGTCCTGCGTTCGAGATATCTCAGCGCCTTGCCGAGCACGAGTTCTTCGGCAGTGAACTCGGTGCCGAACGGTGTCTCATCAAAAAGACCTTGCGCCCGATAGGGCGCAAGCTCTTCTTCGAGGCGTGCGGGCGTGTTGGTCCGCGCCGGATCGGGAATGCGATACGTCAATGGCAGCTTGCCGGCATGCTTCGCATCGGCAACGAAACGTTCTTGAAAGCGCGCGTCCATCACGTTCACTAGCGCTTGCACGACCTCTGCGTCCGTGCGGCCACGGAGATTCGCAATGCCGTACTCTGTGACGACGATATCGCGCAGATGGCGAGGAATGGTTGCGTTGATGGCATTCCAGACGATGTTGGATGTAATCCCGCCTCGCGCCTCGCGTGTGCTGCGCAGACAAAGTATCGAGCGTGCGCCCGGCAGCGCGTGTGCCATCGCGACGAAGTTGTATTGACCGCCGACGCCGCTGACGACTTTGCCGTCGACGAGCGTGTCGGAAATCGCGGCGCCCAAACCGCTCACCATCATCGTGGTATTGATGAAGCGCGCGTTGCGACGCTGCGCAATCTTGAGCTCCGACTCGGGCCCATAAAGCTCGTTGATGAAGCTGATGCCACGCATCGCGAAGTGGCGGCGTTCCTCGGGCGGCATAGCTCTCAGGGCCGAATAGAAAGCACGGGGGCCGAGAAAAAAACCACCGTCCAACACGACGCCGTTGCGCAATCGGTCGCCCAGGCAACTCTGTGCGATGGCGCTGCGGCTTGCCGGATCGTCCAAGTTGAGCGCGATGCGCTGGCCCTCCGGTGAGACGAGCGAGCCGCTCTCGTACTCCACGCCGTCTTTGAAGAAACCGATCTCTTTGAACTCTTGAAATCCACGTAGGAGAGCCGGTGCACGCCTGCGTCGTTGAGCGCCGCCAAGGATGTCACATCGATGTTTTCCGACATCGCCCCGGCATCCAACAGTTGTTGGATGCGTACGCTCGGATACACGCGCCGTTTGAGAATGCCGGCGCGATATAGATCGAGAAATCCATCGACTAACATTTCCGAGCAGCCATACAAGCCTTGCTCGAACGGTTGTGTGCCGCCTTCTTCCTCGATCAATGCACTGCTGCGTGCGCGAATGCCGGTCGTTCCCAGCAAAGGCCGAAACAATTCGGGATGTTCGTGCCGCAGCTTGAGCGCATATACGATGGCATCGCCGAGTTCGCCGATGCCGAGCTGCAGCGTGCCGCCGTCTTGCACCAGCGCGCTCACGTTGAGCGCAATCATGTGATCGGCAGTCGAGAGCGGCATATTGGGCGGCGCGAACAACGGGAAATCCAAATCCGGCGCGTCGATGAGGCAATCGAACAAGTTGCTCGGGATCACTGCGTCGCCGTACATGAAAGGCAACTCGCGGTGCACTTGGCCGATGAACGTAAACGGTCTTCCCGTGGTGCGCGCAGAAGCGATCGCCGGCAAGAGGTCGGCTGTTAGATCGGGATTGCAACTCAAGCTCAATTGCCCCGGTGCCCCTTCGCCCGGCGGCGGAACAGCAACCAGTTGTGCGAGCACATTGAGTCCGCGACTGAGTGCGTCACGGACCACATGCGTGTAGTTGGAGCTCAAATAGTGCTGTTGCACTCGCCCATTGGCGAGCCAGCGTCCGGGTTCGAGGAAGAATTCGCTGACTTGGATATTGGGCGGCAATGTGCCCGAAGCCAGCATGTCGATGTATTCGAGCTCGGGATAGCGGCCGAAGACACGCTGTGCAAACGGCTGTACCAATCGTCTCTCGAGATCGCTGCGCCAACGCGGCGTGTGTAGAGACAGACCAGTGAGTATCTCGAGTTGCAGGTTGCTGTCGCGTACGGCGCGCCGCACGAAGGCATTGACCAGATGATTGGGTTTGCCGATACCGAGCGGCAAGCCCAACACGATCCGATCGCCGATGCGCTCGAGAGTGTTCGTGACGCAGTCTTCGACTGCAGTGAACCGGCGCGGCGCGGCGGAATTCATCGAGGCGTTATTGTTATTTCCAATCAGCGGCCGTGCTCCGTCTATGGCAACGTTAGATTGACGCTGCCCGGATTGCCGTTGCTCATGTCCACCACGCTTGGAAACGAGATGCGTTGCACCGTGGTTTCGGGATTAGTGGAATTCCACACACGCGCATACAGAGAATACACGCCTGGAGTGAACTCATTGCTCGGTGAGCCGCCGGGAATGTGCCGGATCGCATAACCCGAGCTGTTCTGCGTGAGGAAAGCATCGAGCGGCATGGTCGTGATCACGCGGCCGCCGCTCGCGATCATGAGAAGGCCCGTATCGAAAGTGCCCGTCTGCGAAGTTGTGATCGTTCCGGCGAGCGTCAGATCGGTTGCATCGTCCTCCACTGCGAGTTGAGGAATCGTGAAGGTCAGCGTTCCGCCTGCGGGCGCATTCGCGGCCGCTAGCGACGTATTTGCAGCACGTCGCGTGTATCCGATCTGTTCGCCGAAGGCTAGATAAGTACCTGCCCCTTCTTGAGGTGTCGTCGGGGCGAATGCAATGTCGGCGCCGCCGTTATAAGTCCCTAGGCTCACCGCCTCGCTCGAGAGCGGAACATCGTCGAAGAAAATGCCGGCAAACGGATTCACCGTGCGTGCCGTGATTTCATAGGGGACTTCGGAGGTGCCCGGTACTGTTTGATAAAAGCGTACTGTCGCCGCTGCGGGCGAAAGCGGATTGTTGTCATTCACGTTGACGGCGAAGGCGTCCGCTGCAGTGAGCGCGATCGCAGATGCCTGCACTTGTGTGGCGTTGATCGAACCCGTCGCTGCGGTCAGAGGAACGTTCTTGATGATCACCGTAGCGGCGCCGGTTCCGGTAATGACGAGATCGTATGTCGCCGCAGTAGAGCCCGATGGCATCGGCAAAGGATAGAGCAAAAAGCGACCGTCGCTTGCAATCGGCGTCGCACCGGCGACGACGTGATAAGTGCCGTCGCTGCTGAGTGTTTCGGCTTGCACGAGTGCATCGGTCGGTGCCACCGCGCTCAAATCCACCTGTCCCGAAATTGCGCCGACGTTACCCAAGTCCACTGCTTGCACGCGCGGGTTGAGCAAGAAACCCGGCACACCGCTGTAATCGAAACGCATGACGTCGTGGCGGCTGTCGAACAGCAATGCAACTTTCGAAACCGTGCCGGACGTGAGCGAGTCGCTGCGCTTGGCTTCGACGCTGCCTGCCAATCGAATCCCATCGTTGGGAGCGACGAGTTCGAGCGGCCGGATCTCGTTGTTGTTTCTGGAATTGATGAACTCGACTTGATCGTTGTAGGTCAAGCTCTCGTTGACCGCTGAGGTGGTGAGCGTGGCACCTGGATCTACGAGGAACAAGCGCACTTGAGCATACGTGCCCACCGCCACTTGTTGATCGAGCAACTGCGACAGCGTGCCATTGCCCAACGTTAGTAGATCGATACTCACCGGCGCAGCTAGCGCTACGGACTGCCAACCGGCGTCCGTCAACTTGGCACGCGAGTCCGTATGTAACCGAAGTTCCTTCACCGTGACCCATACATGACGGTACTGAGTTGCAGGAACGTCGCCCACATCGACGCTAGTACGGCCACATGCCGCCAGCCACATCGCGGCAACGAAAATGGCCGCGCTTTTCAGAATACGTAATGACATGACATCACCGCCCATCGTCCGTTGCGTGTGCATCCAAGGTTAAGGTTTGAGCTTGAGTGCGAACTGAACTTTGACGTCGTTGCCCACCCATTCGGTGGATTTCCAATCCCCTTGGCCGACACCGAAGTCGAGTCGCTTGAGCGCAGCGCCACCCTTGAGCCACGCACCGCTTGCATCCGATTGGAACGCAAATTCGATGGGCACGTCTTTAGTGACATCGCGCAACGTGAGTTTGCCAACGGCCGTGTACTTGCCGCTACCTTTGTCCGTGAATTTATTCGTAACGAAATGTGCCGTGGGCCAGCGCTCCGTCGCGAAGATGTCCGGGCCTTTGATCGTGGTGTCGCGGTCTTTGTCTTTGCTGTCGACACTCTTCAAGTCGATGGTCACGTCGAAGCGACTATGGGCGAGATCCTTGGGATCGAACTGAACGTCGGCAGCGAAGCGTTGGAAAACGCCTTCGAACGGAGCGCCGGCTTGGTTGCCGGTGAAGCTCAGTCGGCTTTGCGGCGGGTCGACATGCCAGGTCGTGGCTGCAATGGCAGCCGTCGCACAAACGAGTGCCAGCGCGAACCAGCCAGTACCTTTCGTAAGCCGCTTCATACAGATTCCTTGGATGACGCCGAGTCCTTGTGAGTAGCAACGTTTGTCGCAGGAGCGCCGTTCCTGAGGCGCAACGGGAGCATGTGTCGCAGTACGTTGTCTTTGTCGATGAACTCGTGTTTGAGAGCGGCAAGCGCATGCACCACCGCAATCGCCAGCAATGTGAAAGCCAGCGTTTTGTGCACGCTGCGGAAGGTATTGAAGAGCTCTTCGTTCGGCCCCACGAGATTGGGTAACGTGACCAGGTTGAACCAGCTGACCGTATAGTTTTTGGCCGAAGACATGAGCCAGCCCATGAGCGGCACTACGAACAGCAATAAATAGAGCAAGCCATGCGCCGTATGTGCGGCCCAACGTTGCCACGTCGATGTTTGTGGCGGTAACGCGGGGACGGGATTCGACCAGCGCCACAGCAAGCGCAATGCTGCAAGTCCCATGATGGTCATGCCGACGGATTTATGCCGTGCGAGCAGCACGAGCTTGTGCATACCGAGCGGCAGATCATCGGCAAGAAACGCAAGGGTGAATTGCGCGATGATCAATGCGACCACCCCCCAGTGAAATGCCTGGGCGACAGCGCCATAGCGAAGACTGGAGTTGCGCAGTTGCATGCTGGTCTGACCGAGAGCTCAGTCCCGGCAGTGTACGGTATTCTTTGTTGCCGTTGCAGGCTCGCCCGATGCGGCGTGTCCCGTGTCGCGAAAAGCAAAAAGAGGTGAGGAATGAAAGTTCGTGTGCGGTATGTCGTGCTAGCGGCGGTGCTCTTGACCATGGCGGCCTGCGCCTCGGTCAAGCACAGAGAGGTTCCCCCGGCGCCTGCCGCGCACCCACCGGCCGCGCAGGTTGAAGGAACTCACTACCGCGTCGTACCCGAACAATCGGAAGTACACATCCTCGTGTATCGCGGCGGTCCGCTTGCCCGCCTCGGTCACAATCACGTCATGGTGTCCCGCGATGTCGCCGGAGATATCTGGATTGCAGATTCCATCGAGCGCAGCAGCTTGACGGTGAACATGCCAGTCGAGACGTTGATCGTCGACGATGCCGAAGCGCGTCGTAGCGAAGGCGCAGATTTCCCCGTCGAAGTGCCGGAAGATGCCAAACAAGGCACGCGCAAAAACATGTTGAGCGCTGCGGTGCTCGACGGTGATCAATTCAAGACCATCGAACTGCGCTCTACGGCAATTTCCGGTACGCGCACTGCGCTGCGACTGACACTTGCGATCACCATCAAGGACCAAACACGAGAAGTAGAAGTGCCCGCAAGCGTGAGCTATGAGCAAGATCGTTGGGTGGCTACCGGTGAATTCGCAATCAAACAATCGGACTTCGGCATCCAGCCGTTCAGCGTAGCAATGGGTGCTGTGCAGGTTGTGGATGAGTTGAGAATCAAATTCAAGGTGAGTGGGGTGAGAGAGGAGTGAGATTGCAGATTTATTCCTCTGCTTGCATCAACAACAACCTCGTTCCCTCCGGCGCTTCGAGCACAGCATTCATTTCCGCATCGAGTGCATCGGGCATATCGTCGGAAAGTGCAAAACCTCGCTCGCGTAGCGTGGCGAGTCGTGCTGCCATGCCTGCATCCTCGAACACCAACACGGGTTTGCGCAGCGTGCGCGTTTTCAAAAAGCCCAAGTTCAAATGATCGCTCGTGAGTGTCATGCGCGAGAGGGGATCTTCACTGACATCCATCGCGACGAATCCGAGCGGTTCCCAAAACTCTCGGGCCGGATCGAATGCGCGCGCGGGTATTGCGAGTTCCGAAAAATATCCGCACATGGAAATAGCATCACTGCGTACGGTGGATGGAGAGAAAGTACGTGCTTCTAGAATGTTGACATGCAATCCATGAGGATCGCTGAAAGCAGCATGATGAAATGTGTCCGCAGCGATGTGCTCTTCCGAAAACATCAATCCCAACTCTCGCAGCCCGGACAAGTGATGTAGTAGGTCAGGCTGTACATAGGTGAGACCGATCGGCGGCGCGCGCCGTTCGTGCAGACCGAGCACCAAGCGGCCGTCCGTCACCACCGCATAAGGATGCGTCCACACTTCGCCCACGGCGATTTGTTGGAAGCCCAGCGACTCGTAGAACGTGAGTGATTCGAGAATGGCCGGCGTCGTGACGCTGATTTCGAGAAATCGTCCCAACATGGATGCGTTATCCGTCTGCGGTGCGCACGTTCGCGCCCTCATTCGACAAAGCGGCCACTTCAGGCCATCCGCGCGCCTGTCTCAAGACGAGATCCGTGAGTGCTTGCACATGTGCGGCACCGGCATTGAGCGCGGGCACGTAGTCGAAGCTCGTGCCGCCCTTACCGAGAAAATCCTCGCGGTTGCGTAGAGCGATTTCCTCCAACGTTTCCAAGCAATCGACGGCAAAGCCGGGACAGATGACCGTGAGCCGTTTCGGGCCCTTGCTCGCATATTCGGCCAAGAGCTCGTCCGTGTAAGGTCGTGCCCATTCTTCGCGTCCCACACGCGATTGAAAGCTCATGCTCCACTCGCCTTCGTTCAGCCTCAGCGCTTCCGCCAACAATCGTGCTGTCTGCTCGCATTGATGACGATAAGGATCGCCAGCTATGAGATAGCGCTTCGGTATGCCATGGAACGACATCAACAGATGCGCGCGCTCGTGCTGCAACCAATGATTACGGACGCTCTCGGCCAGAGCATCGATGTACGAGGGCTGCTCATGGTAATCGTTGACGAAGCGCAGCTCCGGTAGCCAACGATGACGTTTCAAACTGCGAGTCACACGATCGAACACGGATGCAGTGGTAGTGCCCGAGTATTGCGGATAGAGCGGTAGCACCAGCAATCTTCGTACGCCTGCCGATTCGAGTTCTGTGAGACCCGCTTCTATCGAAGGGTTGCCGTAGTTCATCGCGAGCGCGACTGGGACATCCGTCTGTAACAGTTTGTTTACGGAATTGTGTACGGCTGTGGACAGCGCTTGCGAGTACACCATGAGCGGCGAACCTTCCGGCATCCAAATCTGCCGATAGGCCGCAGCGCTTCTGGCCGGTCTGAAGCGCAGGATCACATGAAGAATGGGCAACCAGAGCCAGCGAGGAGTCTCGATCACTCGTGGATCGGAAAGGAATTCACGTAGGAACTTACGCACGGCCGATGTGTGAGGCGCATCCGGCGTACCGAGATTGACGAGCAGTATGCCCATGCGCTGCGGTGTGCCGAGCTCGGAATGTGCGTGACCCAAATAATTAGGCATATCGCGAAGATAGCAGTAACTGGCGTGACGGATGGCAACGAGTCATTGAAGTTGAATAGGGGGAGTTGTAGCGTGGCGCGTCGTGGCTAAGCGCACGTTTGAAAATTTTTCAATTTGGGTGATCGAGAATGCCATGCGTTCTCGCTATAGAAATTAGGAAGTGCATGCGAGTGGAGCAGGACAATCCACAAGGACCCGGATGGGGAAGGGGCATGCTCGGGCACGGATGCCCCTCCTTAATTCTGTATCTATCTCACTCTCTCAAGG
>Ga0105238_10002345_pt1 | contig 19042 bp, 15 predicted proteins | sample KBSC34metaG_FD_81526 | JGI IMG/M metagenome (GOLD analysis project Ga0105238, IMG submission 81526) | Corn rhizosphere microbial communities from Kellogg Biological Station, Michigan, USA - KBS C3-4 metaG | ecosystem: Host-associated > Plants > Roots > Rhizosphere > Soil | place: Michigan, USA... | reverse complement strand
GACGGCGACGGGAGCGATACCCATGCGGCGCAAGGTGCGCGCGATGTGCATCGTGATGACGTCGCGGTTGGCGATCAGGACTTTATGGAAGAACATGAGTGATAAAAGGCCTCAAGCCGGACGATCCATGACGTCTCGTCGTGGGTTCAGAGAAGTGTGTTTTTTCTGCGCCTCGCCCCCCTTGCGGGGAGAGTCCGACGGCTGAAGGCCGGCGGACCCGGGGAACGGCGCCGCGGTAGATCGCGGACCCCTCTCCCTGACCCTCTCCCCGCTGGCGCGGGGCGAGGGCAAACAGTTGTGGTGGGTCGAGCGGGAGCGTCGATCGGAACGATGCTACAGAGGCGTTCCACCGCGACGTCACGGCGCTGCGTCCCAGATCAGCAGGCGGACCGGGGTCGGGTTGTAGGCGTTGCAGGGGTTGTTGAGTTGCGGGCAGTTCGAGATCAGCGCCAGCACGTCCATCTCGGCGCGCATCTCGACGTAGCGGCCGGGCGCCGAGACGCCGTCGGCGAACGACAGCTCACCCGACGAGGTGACGGGCACGTTCATGAAGAAGTTGATGTTGCTGGGCAGGTCGCGCTTGCCCATGCCGCGGCCGAGGCGGCCCAGCTCCAGCAGGAAGCTGTCGCGGCAGTTGTGCATGTACTTCTTCTCCAGCGCGTAGCGCACCTGATTGCTCTCGGCCGAGCACGCGCCGCCCAGCGTGTCGTGGCGGCCGCAGGTATCCGCCACGATCGTCAACAGCGGCCGGCCCTCGCCCGACATCAGGCGCGTCCCCGTGGTCAAGTACAGGTTGCCCTGCGAGCGGATGGTGTCGGTGGCGCTGTAGCGCTCGTCTGGGTTGTGGGCGTTGAAGAACAGGGTGTCGACGGCCTGGTTGCCCTCCAGATCGACGATGCGGAAGATCTGGCCGCGCGCGATCTCGCGGCTCCAGCCGCGGCCCGCCGGCAACACCTCGTCGTGGATGGCCCGCCAGGGCGCCAGCGCGCTCTCCTTCAGCACGAACGGCGTGATGGGGACGGGCAGGGTGATGCGCGGGCTGCTGTGGCGGCTGTTCATGGCATCCCTCCACCGGCCCCGGCGGACTCCACTTCCCGCGCGTACGCCTCGGTCAGCGCGAAGCCCCGCCCATTCTCCGGGCGCGAGGTGCGACAGCGATCGTCGGGGCCAGGCCGCTCGGCCGGCGAGGCGGCGCGGATCGACAGCTCGACCGCCGGCGGCGCGTAGGTGGTGGCCGGGTCCAGCGGATGGGGCGTGTTCGATAGCACCACCAGCGTGTCCATCTCGGCCCGCAGATCCAGATACGCCCCGGGCTGCGAGTTGCCGGCCACCCAGGCCAGGCGTCCGGTGTCGTCGGCGGACACGCGCGCGAAGAAGTTCACGTTCGCCACCAGATCGCGCTTGCCCAGGCCCGACTTCGACAGCTCGACGATGAAGTTGTCGCGCGCGTTCCGGTGAAACTCGTTGCGCAGCTCTTGATAGCCGCCCAGGCCGAAGTGCGCCTCGCTGGCGGCCACGTCGCCGCACCCCGAGATGGTGTCGTGCCAGCCGCAGCTATCGCCGATGATCGAGACCAGCACCCGCCCCATGTCGGAGTAGAGCACCCGCCCCGCCGTCAGGAACGCGGTGTACTGCGCCTTCAGCGTGTCGGCCATGTTGTACCGCTCCAGCGGATCGCGCGCGTTGTAGAACAGCGCCGATACACACGCCCCGCCGGCGGTGTCCGTGAGGCGCAGGATCTGTCCCCGCGCCAGCCGCCGCGACCATGCCTGCCCCCCCCGCAATGTCTCCTCGAGGATCATTCCACGTCGTCTCCTACCACGGTCATGCGGCCGAGGGGCAGCGTCTCGGGCTGCACCTGCAGGGGAGGGTGGATCAGCTCCTCCAGGTGCTGGCGCGCCGCCACGAACTCGGGCGAGGTGAACTGCTCGCGCGTGCGCGGCCGGGGCACCGGCACCTCCATCAGCTCGCGCACGCGGCCCGGGTGGGCGTCCAGCACCAGCACCCGGTCGGCCAGGTACACCGCCTCGTCCAGATCGTGCGTGACGAAGACGATCGTGACGTCGACGTTCTTCCAGATCTGCAGCAGGTAGGACTGCATCTGGGCGCGGGTCAGCGCGTCCAGCGCTCCGAACGGCTCGTCCATGATCAAGATGCGCGGGCGGTTGGCCAGGGCGCGCGCGATCGCCACCCGCTGCTTCATGCCGCCCGATAGCTGGTGCGGGTAGCTGTCGGCGAAGCGCGACAGGCCCACCAGCTCGATCCACTGCTGGGCCTCTTCCTCGGCCATGGTGGCGGACAGCCCGCGCGACACCTCGGGCCCGAACATGACGTTGCGCCGCACCGTCAGCCAGGGGAACAGCGTGTAGTTCTGGAACACCATCCCGCGATCGGGCCCCGGGCCGTCGATCGACTTGCCGTCCAGCAACATCTCGCCGCCCGAGCAGGTATCGAGGCCGGCGATGATCCGGCCCAGAGTGGATTTTCCGCAGCCCGAGGGGCCGATCACGCACAGCAGCTCGCGGCGATAGGCGCGAAAGCTGACCCGATCGAGCGCCAGCACCGACCCCGACGCGCTCTCGAACCGCTTCGACAGGTTGCGCACGTCCAGCACCACCGGCCGCTCTTTCAGGCGCTGGAAGCGCTCGGCGACGGCGGGCGATTGCGTGCGGTAGTCGGGCAAGGCCAGGCTGGCGCTCATGCGGACGCCGCCCCCTTCGCCTCGACGGACGCCGCCTCGGTGGTGTCGAGCGCCGACGCGGCGGCGACTCCGGTGGCACGCGCGGGCCGGCGCAGGCCGTAGAACAGACGCCGCCGCGGACCGGCCGATGGCAGCCAGGGAAACAGCCGGCGCCCCAGGCGCGCCAGCACCAGATCGGTGCCCAGGCCGATCAGCCCGATGAGGACGATCGACGCGAACACCTTGTCGTAGGCGCGATACTTCGCCTGCTGGTTGATGAAGAAGGTGATGCCCGAGCTGACGCCGATCAGCTCGGCGACGATCAGGTACGTCCAGGCCCAGCCCAGCAGGACGCGCATGTCGGTGTAGATGTCGGTGATGACCCCCGGCACCACCACGCGGAACAGCAGCGCCTTCCGCGACGCGCCCAGGGTCTGCGCCGCCTCGAGCAACCCCGGATCGATCCGCCGGGTGGTGTTGGCGATGACCAGCACCTGCTGGAAGAACGTGCCCACGAAGATGATGGCGATCTTGGGCGCATCGTGGATCCCCAGCACCGCCACCGCCAGCGCGCCGAACGCCGGCGCCGGCAGGTAGCGGAAGAACTCGACGAACGGCTCGGTCAGACGGGCGGTCGCCGGCAGGGCGCCGCACAGGATGCCGAGCGGCACCCCCACCACGGACGACACCACGAAGCCCCAGAAGATGATGGTGATGCTGTGCCACAGGGCCTGGTGTAGCCAGGGCTCGTCGGGCCGCGCCGGCGGCGTGGTGAACCCGGTCACCAGCGCCCGCAACACGGCGTGGGGCGGTGGCAGGAACACCGGGTTGGCCCGCGCGCCGGTGGCCAGGTGGCCATCGGCCGCGCGGATGCGCGCGTTCTCTTCAGCGAACGCGTCGCCATCCACCAGTTCGCCATCGGAGAACCAGGAGGCGTCGCCGGCCTCGGCGACGCGCACCATGGGATGCCAGATGAACGGGAGGTAGCTGATGGCGGACCAGAGGGCCAGCGGAGTCAGAAAAGAGAACAGCGTCAAGACGAGGCGGCGCCGCGGAGGGAGCGTGCCCAGGACACGCACCCGGGACCTCCGTCTCGCCGTCTGTTTGTCGCCGTCCATGGCGCCTTGCTACTTGGCGAGCGCTTCCTTCGACAGCGACGAATCCAGGTAGCTGTCGACCTTCTGGGGATCCTTGTAGACTTTGTTCGCGACGTTGAAGGCGTCGGCGACCTTGCCGCTGCCGTAGACCGACTTCAGCGTGTCGTTCTTCTCGTAAGCCGTCAGCGCCTCCTTGGGGCTGAGGAACCGGGTGCCGGGCAGGAACTTCGCGTACTCCTCGGGGGGGATCCCGGCGCGACCGGCCATGATCTTCACGGCCTCGTCCTTGTGCGCGGGATCGGTCACGAACGCCTCGATCCTGTTCCACACCTTCACCACCTTCACCCAGTCGGCGCGGCGCTGGGCCAGGCTCTTCGGGCTGACGCACACCAGGTCGTAGATCAGGCCGGGCACGTCGGCGCTGGTGAAGATCGCCTTCGACCCCGCCACCGCCTTCAGCGCCTGGCCCGAGTTCGGCTGCCAGGCGCCGATGGCGTCCACGTCACCGGAGGCGAGCGACTGCGCCGTCTGATCGGTGCGCACGGCGACCAGCGACACGTCGCTGTCCTTCAGCCCTGCCTTCTCCAGCCCCTTCAGCAGCAGCAGGTGCTCGACCAGGCCGATCTCCAGGCCCACCTTCTTGCCCTTGAGCTGCTTCAGCGAGCCGATGCCCTTCTTGGCGACGATCATGTCGTTGCCGTTGCTGTAGTCGGTGATGAGGATGCCCACGCTTCGGGCGCCCGGCGCGCCCGTCACCAGCGCGTCGCCCACCGTCATCATGACGGCGTCCACCTTGCCGGCCGCGAACGCCTCCATGGACGGCGTGTACTCGAACCACGAGAAGTCGACGTCGACCCCCGCCTCCTTGAACCACCCCTTCTGGATGCCGATCTCGAACGCCGTCCACCCTGGCCAGTCCGAGAACGCAATCTTCAAAGGCGCCCCCTTCATCGCCTTAGCCGCGGGAGCCGGCGGGTCAGCGGCCTGCGCCCTTCCCGCTGCCGCCACCAACAACCCCAAGACCACGACCCTGGAAACATTCCTGACCAGACCAGCACGCGTTTTTGTCATGTGCCCCGAGGCTATCCACCCCTCATGTCCCCCACGTTGCCAACCGGTTAACGTGAAGCAAACACTCGCCGAGGAGGCTATTCAGCTACACATCGCCCCCGACCCGGACGCCAGAGGGCGCAGCCACGCCCGGGTTCGAAGGTGAGAGGCTCGGCTTCGCCGAGCCGGCCCCGATGGCCTGATTTTCTGCGGGGGGCCCACGGGGGGATGCTGCATCCCCCCGTGCTCTCTGCTAATGAATGCCCCCGTGCATCCCTGGCATGACATTTACGTAGACGATCATCAGATTGACGGTGCCTTTCCCGTCGTCATCGAGGTTCCGAAAGGCAGCAAGAACAAGTACGAGCTGGACAAGGAGACGGGCCTGCTCAGCCTGGACCGGGTCCTTTACAGCGCCGTTCACTATCCCGCCGACTATGGCTTCGTTCCCCGCAGCTTCTGCGACGATGGCGACCCGCTGGACGCGCTGGTGCTGGGGCAGGATCCGGTCTACCCCCTGACCATCGTCGAGGCGCGCGCCATCGGCCTGATGCGGATGCGCGACGACAAGGGCATCGACGACAAGATCATCGCGGTCAGCGTGCGCGACCCGGCGTTCTGCGACTACACCGACCACCAGCAGCTTCCCACCCACGTGGGCCGCGAGATCAAGCGCTTCTTCCAGGACTACAAGGTCCTCGAGAACAAGACCGTCGTGGTCGAGGACATCCTCGGCCCCGCCGAGGCGCTGGCCATCATCCGCCAGTCGCTGGATCTCTACCGCAAGCTCCGGCGCGGCGAGATCGGTCCGGGCGCCATCGGCGCCGGTGCCACCGGCGCCCGTTAGGTCGGCTCACAAACCCTGGTACGCCAGGTCGTGGTGGACCCGGATGCCGGCCACCACGTCGGCTGACGTGGCCCACCCCTGGCTCTGCCGCTGCACGGCGAACACGTCGACGCCGACGGTGATGAACAGCGCCGGCAGCAGCGGCACCGACAGCTTGGTGGTGCCGCGGACCTCGTGCTGGCGCAGGCCGGTCGGCTCGATGAAGTCGTAGTCGACCAGACCCTCCAGCTTCACCGCCAGCGGTCCGAAGGTGGCGATGGCCACCGGATCCAAGGTCCCGCCCGCCTCCAGCACCGATTGCCACGCCCCCGCCGGTCCATCGGCCAGCAGCTCGCTCTGCGCGCCGGCGCCCGCGCGCAGGCGCAGCTTGGGCAGCACGGTGAACAGCACGCCGGCGGTGTTGGTCATCTGCGCGTGGTGGTAGGTGCGCGTCTGCGTCACGTCGGGACGGGTGAACTCCGACTCGAGCCGGACGCGCACGAACGGGTCGGGCACGGCGCGCTTCAGCAGGAACTGCGAGCCGCGCAGGCCGCGGAAGTTGTAGACGCCCGAGAACGTGATCAGGTCGGCCGTCTCTCCCGACGTCAGCGGCGCGCCGATGGGCTGGTTGCGCGACCAGCCGTACTTCAGGTCCAGCCTCACGTCGGCCTCGTGGACCCGGTCCCGCACCTCCAGCAGTCCGGTGGCGTTCCCCGTGATGGCGAGCTGACTGGCCCGGACCAGCTGCGAGTCCGTGTACGCCGGCGCGTTGGCGATGGACGTCGAGGAGAGATCGAGCCCCAGATCGCCGAGCGCAACCACCAGGGGCCGTTGCGCCACGGGCCGACCGAAGTCGGTGCGTGGATCGATGGTCGGGTCGCCGTCGCGATCGGCGGTGTGGTTGGCCAGGAAGTCCTCGACCAGCGCCCTCAGATCGGGTTCACCCGGCAGAGGATGCCAGTGCAGCGCGCCCCCGGGCAGGGCCCCGTCGCCGCCGCTGGCGATGAACTGGATGGTGGCGACCGTGTACTTGCGGGCCTTGTCGAGCGGCCGGCCGTTCACCTCCAGACCGCCGGCGCCCTTCGCCAGACCGACCATGGGGAGCTGATCTTTCCCCACGGCGGCACCCAGCGCCGAGTCGACGGTGGCGCCGGGGAGCCTGGCCACGCCGACCACCGCGCGGAAGGGCAGCGCGCGGTAGAGCTCGGCGCGGGTCAGCGGGCCCCGCATGGGGAAGGGGGCGCTCTTGACGAAGCCCCGGTTGATGACCGCGATCTCGGCGCCCGCGCGATGGCGCATCACCTCGAGGACGTACGTCGTGAACGCTTCCCGCGTCAGCTCGTCGCGGATGGGGGCGGGCGCCGCGGCCGTGCCGTAGGCGGCGCAGACGGTGCCAAGCTCGGCCTTCAGGCGCGCCGCCGTCGCCGGGTCCGGTGTCGCGCCCGCGCTGGGGATGGTGTCGATGACCAGCGGCTCCGAGAACGGCGAGGCCGGATCCGGCGCCGTCGCCAGCCGCAGCCGGGTCAGGCCCTCCGCGCCGGTGGGTGAACCGGCGATCGGCGCGGCGCCGTCGCGCCGCAACGTCCGCACGGGCCGATCGCCCAGATCGCCCGCCAGTCCTCCGGCCAGGATCACGTCCGGACGCTCCTCGGCGGGCGCCGCCGCGAGCTGGCGCGACAGAGCGTCGACACGGTCCAGCGCCGTCGCGTCGCGCGGCCCCTGCGCGATCAAGACCACCATCCGCGCGCCCCGCTTGCGCAGCCCGCGGATGGCCAGCCGGGCGGCGGCGGCCGGATCGTCCAGCGTCAGCCCTCGCCAGACGGCGGCCGGGATCCCGGGCACGACGGCGGGCGAGATGGTGGCGACCACGCCCACGGCGAGGCCGCCGTGCCTCACCAGCGCATCGGGCTGGACCTGCGGGCAGATCCCCCGCGCGTGACCATCGCAGCGCAGGTTCGTCGCCACGACGGGCATGCCCCGCGCCTTCAGCGCCGCGACGAGCTGGCCCAGGGCGACCTGGTCCAGGGACAGCTCGTGGTGGCCGAGCGCGATCGCGTCGTAGCGCCCCTGGGCCAGGATCGCCGCCAGCGCCTCCATGCCTGACGGCCCGCGCTCCAGCAGGGTGGCGCCGAACAGGTCGGGCGCGGCGATGTTGCCTCCCAGCAGCGCCACCGGCGCCGGTCGATCGGGTGCGGTGGCGGCGCGAAGCGCGGCCAGGCGCCCGACCAGCGCGGCGTAGGTGGGGCCAGCCGGGGCGGCGGGCGTCCTGGCACAGGCCGGCGTGGCCAGTCGCCCGTCGAGATCGGCGTGAAACAACAGCTCGAGCGCGGGCGCGCTCGCCGGGGGAGGCGTGGAGGTGGCACCGCTCTCGGGTACCGACGGGACCGGCGCGTCCGGGCGCATGGGGAGCGCCGGCGGGGGAGGGGGACCGGGGTCGGGCAGGGCGGACGACTCCGTCGACGCTGTCGCCTCAGCGGGAGGGGCGTCCTGGGCCAACGCCGGTCCGTGCGCCAGCAACACCAGCGCCAGCGCGGCGCGCTTCACGCGGGCCCGCCCCCGTGCGGCTCGGGCGGACCCTGCAGCCCCCGGAACCGCCGCTGGGGCCAGATGGGCTTGCCCGACGCGCGCACGGCCTTGAACAGCGCCTCGCGCACCTCGCAGCGCAGGTTCCACAGGTTCCCGGCGTCGGCCGCGCTCAGCAGGCAGCGGAGCTGCACCCCCGACTCGGACGCGTCCGTGACCTGCAGGCTGGCCGTGGTGCGATCCCACAGCTTGCTCTCGCCGACGATCTTCAGGAACAGCGCCCGCAGCTCGTCGATGTCGGTGTCGAAGTCGACCCAGAAGTAGACCGTGCCCAGGATGTTCGTCGAGGAGCGGGTCCAGTTCTGGAACGGCTTCTCGATGAAGTACGTGATGGGCAGGATCAGCCGCCGGAAGTCCCACAGCCGCACCACGACGTAGGTCAGGGTCAGCTCTTCGACGGTCCCCCACTCGCCCTCGACGACCACGGCGTCATCGATGCGCAGCGGCTGCGTGAACAGGATCTGGAACCCGGCCACCACGTTCCCGATCGAGCGCTGGGCCGCGATGCCGAAGATGATGCCGGCGGCGCCCGCCGAGGCGAGCAGGCTGGTGCCCAGGTTCCGGATGGACGTGAAGCTCATCAGGATCAAGGCCACGGCCACGACGCCGATCAGCGCGCCCAGGAACTTGCGCAGCAGGGCGATCTGCGTGCGCGCCTTTCGCGAGGACGAGGCAGGCGCGTCCAGCGTCCCCAGCCGATCGACCAGTAGCAGCTCGGCCGCCGAGATCAGCCGCAGCAGCAACCAGGCCAGCGCGATGATCAGCGCGATGTGCTGCCCGTGCGCCAGGGGCTGGCGGAAGGGTCCGGCCCACATCGCGTCGGGGTCCATCGCCTTCACCACCAGCAGCGGGGTGGCGATGGCGCCCGGCATCCTGAGCAGGCGGTGGAGCGTGACCGCGTGCTTCGGCGCCAGCCGCCCGAACACCGTGCCCAGCACGCCGGCGACGAGGAAGCCCGCCAGGGCGCTGGCCCCCGCCGCGAGGGCAGCCGACAGGATCGGTCCCGGAGGTGTCACGCCGACCGTCGCACAGCGTATCGCCCGCGTGCGGGCCCTCCACCCCTCACCCGAGGCTCACTCCCTCTTCGTCTCACGATGGCGCCCGGCGGTTGCAATGTGGAGACCATGAAACATCTTCGCCTCGCATGCTAGAGGCACCGCTCTTTTGGCGGCGCCAAGGGTGTCTGCCGTAACCACTGGGCAGGAAGGCGGGAGGGTTGTGTAACCGCCCGCCGCTCCTCGAGCGCGCCCGGCCCTGCAATCGACCGGTCCTGGCGGTGGCATGGCGCATGAATCGGCCCGCTACGCCGCCGGAATATCGGCATGTCCATGCCGGCGCTGGGCGGCGCGGCGCTCGACACCAGGAGACGAAGACGATGCGAAAGATCCTGTTCACCAAAGAACTGAAGGCGACCTTGCTGGCGGCGGCGTTGATGACCGGAATCGTCGTTACGGCGACCACGCTGGCTGACGGGTGCGGAAAGGCCGACGAGATCTTCGATTGCCAGTCCGTGTGCACGCGCTACCGCGACTGCTTCAAGTCGGACTACGACGTCGATGCGTGCCGCCAGCGCTGCCGCGACAACTCTGAATCGAACTCGTCGATCCGTCAGGACGCCGATCAGTGCAACGCCTGCATCGACGACAAGTCGTGCGCCTCGGCGACGTTCAACTGCGCCGCTCCCTGCGCCAGCATCGTGCCGTGACGGATCGCATGAGCAGCGCCGGACAGGACCCGGAAAAGGGCCGAACGCCGCGGAAGGAGGGGCCAATCCGCATTGCGGTCGTGGGTCAGGGGTACTTCGCCCAGGCCTCCATCTTGCCCGCGTTCGGCGAGGCACCGGATTGCGAGCTGGTGGCGCTGTTCTCGGACGACAGCACCAAGCTGGACGTGCTGAAGGCCAAGTACGACGTTCCCCACGCGCTGGCCTACGATCAATACGACGAGTTCCTGCGCAGCGGCGCCGCCGACGCCGTGTACATCGCGCTGCCCAACGACAAGCACTGCGACTTCACCGTGCGGGCCGCGGCGGCCGGCGTTCACGTCCTGTGCGAGAAGCCCATGGCGGTCACCAGCGAGGAGTGCGAGCGCATGATCGCGGCCTGCGCCGAGGCGAACGTCAAGCTGATGATCGCCTACCGGCTGCACTTCGAAGAAGGGAACATGGCCGCCGTCGAGCTGGTCCAGGGAGGCAAGCTTGGCGAACCGCGCTTCATCACCGCCGCGTTCTCGCAGCAGGTCACCGATGACAACACCCGGACCGAGGCCAAACAGGGCGACGGCCCGCTGTACGACATCGGCATCTATTGCATCAACGCCATCCGCTACCTGTTTCGCGCCGAGCCGACGCACGTGACGGCCATCGCCGCCTCGCGTCCGGACGACGAGCGCTTCCGCGAAATCGACGAGCAACTGACGGCGACGTTGCTGTTCGGCGGCGGCCGCATCGCCACGTTCGTGTGCAGCTTCGGCGCCACCAAGACCGGCTGGTACGAGGTCCTGGGCACGGACGGCCGCCTGCGGGTCGACCCGGCCTTCACCACCTCGGAGCCGCTGCGCTACGAGTTGACCGTGGACGGAAAAGCCAAGACCAAGAAGTTCCGCCAGCGCGATCAGGTGGCCGGCGAGCTGCAGTACTTCGCTTCCTGCGTCCTCAACGACCAGGCGCCGGAGCCGTCAGGCGAAGAGGGCCTGGCCGACGTGAGGATCCTCGAAGCGATCGCCGAGGCCGCGCGCACGGGGGAGCGGGCGGCGGTGCGGGCGGTGCCGCGTGATGATCGCCCGTCCTCGGCGCAGGTCCAGAAACGACCGACGCATGGGAAGGCCCCTCTGGTGAACGTGCAGCCTCCCAGTCGCCATTGAGCGCCAGCGGACTAGACTGATGTCCGATGAAGGTTGAAGCGGCTCAGTCCACCGAGGTGATGCGCGTCCGGGGTGGACAGGCGCTCGCCGCTCGCGACTGGCTGGCCATCGAGCGTCCCCTGGAGATCCGGGCCCGCGCCGGAGGGAGTACGCGCATCGTCTCGACCACCATGCGCACCCCCGGACAAGATCGGGAGCTGGTGGCCGGCTTTCTGTTCGCGGAGGGCGTGATCGCGCACGCCCGTGACATCCGGGCTCTGGAGGCAGTCGAGGAGGACGCGGTGCTGGTCGAGTTGGGGCCGGACGCGCTGGCGGCGCTCGAGGCGACGCGCCGCCCGTTCGTGACGACGGGAGCCTGCGGCGTCTGCGGGCGGACCTCCGTCGCCGGGTTGCGTCCGGCGGGGGCGGAGGGGGCGTCTTCCTGGACGGTCAGCGCGCACGTCATCCACGGGCTGCCGGCGGCGCTGCGCGAGGCCCAGGCCACCTTCGATCGGACGGGCGGGTTGCACGCCGCTGGCCTCTTCACGCCGGAGGGGCTCCTGCGGACCATTCACGAGGACGTGGGCCGCCACAACGCCGTCGACAAGCTGGTGGGCACGCTGCTGCTCGACGATCGCTTGCCGGCGGATGGCGTGCTGGTGGTCAGTGGTCGCGCCAGCTTCGAGCTGGTTCAGAAGGCCTCCGCCGCGGGGGTGCCGGTCATGGTCGCCGTGGGCGCCCCCTCCAGCCTGGCCGTGGAGATCGCGCAGGCGGCGGACATGACCCTGCTGGGGTTCGCGCGCGAGCAGCGCTTCAACATCTACAGCGGCGCGCGCCGCCTTTCGGGAATCTGAGCAAGGAGCCGACCGTGTCTCAGCGCAACGACGAGAAGGATCCCAACAGCGCCCCCGGACAGAGAGACGACTCCCGCCCCAACGCGGTCCGGGCCGACAAGGCGCTCGGCTTGCCGGGCGACGAGCCTCCTCCGGAGGTCAAGGACCCTCATGCCGGCCACCGCAAGCGAAGCGCGGCGGGGTTCACCTCGATCTGGGAGACCGTGAACCGCGGCGTCCGCCACATGGGCGTCGGGCGCACGATCAAGACGCTGGGAGCGATCAATCAGAAGGACGGGTTCGATTGCCCGAGCTGTGCCTGGCCGGACCCTGACGGGCACCGGAAGGCCGCAGAGTTCTGCGAGAACGGCGCCAAGGCCGTGGTCTCCGAAGCGATGACCGCCCGGGTGACGCCGGAGTTCTTCGCCGCCCATGCCATTCCCGAGCTGTTGCGGCAGAGCGACATGTGGCTGGACCAGCAAGGGCGGCTGACGCACCCCATGTGGAGGCGCGAAGGGGCCGAGCGCTACGAGCCAATCTCGTGGGACGACGCCTTCGCCTTGATCGCCCGCGAGCTGGGCGCGTTGCACACGCCGGACGAGGCGACGTTCTACACCTCGGGCCGGGCCAGCAACGAGGCCGCGTTCCTGTACGGATTGTTCGCGCGCCAGTTCGGCACGAACAACCTGCCGGACTGCTCGAACATGTGCCACGAATCGAGCGGCACCGGTCTGACGGAGTCGATCGGCATCGGCAAGGCCACCGTCAAGATCGAAGACTTCGCCCACGCCGACAGCATCTTCGTCATCGGACAGAACCCGGGGACCAACCACCCGCGCATGCTGACCGAGTTGCAGAAGGCGGCCAAGAACGGTTGCAAGATCGTCAGCGTCAATCCGCTGCCCGAGACGGGGTTGATCCGCTTCAAGAACCCCCAGAACCCGCTGGCCTTGCTGGGCTCCGGAACGCCCATCGCGTGCCTGTTCCTCCCCGTGCGGATCAACGGCGACGTCGCGCTGTTGAAGGGGATCATGAAGGAGATGTGCGAGGAGGACGCCCGACCCGGCCGCGCCATCCTGGCCCACGACTTCATCCGCACGCACACCGAGGGGTTCGAGGCGCTTCGTGCCGATCTCGAGGCCACCTCCTGGGAGGAGATCGTCGAGGGGAGCGGGGTCTCGCGCGAGTTGATCCGGCAGGCGGCCGAGATCGCCATGGCCTCTGAGCGGATGATCTGCACGTGGGCCATGGGCATCACCCAGCACGAGAACGGCGTGGCCAACGTGCAGTCGATCGCGAACTTCGCCTTGTTGGGGGGCCAGATCGGGCGTCGGGGGGCGGGCCTTTGCCCCGTCCGCGGGCACAGCAACGTGCAGGGCGATCGCACCGTCGGCATCTGGGAGAAGATGAGCGACGCCTTCATGAAGGCGCTGGCGGCCGAGTTCGACTTCAATCCGCCACCCAAGCACGGCCTCGACGCCGTGCGCAGCATCCAGGCCATGCACGAGGGGAGGGTGAAGGTCTTCGTGGCGCTGGGGGGGAATTTCCTGAGCGCGACGCCCGACACGCACTACACCGCCGAGGCGCTGTCGCGCTGCCGGTTGACGGTGCAGATCTCCACCAAGCTGAACCGCGGTCACCTGATCACGGGGCGGCAGGCGTTGATCCTCCCCTGCCTGGGCCGCACCGAGCGCGACGTTCAGGCGAGCGGCGAACAGTTCGTGACGGTCGAGGACACGACAGGCGTGGTCCATCAGTCGCACGGCGTCCTGGACCCGGGGTCAGAGCACCTGCGCAGCGAGCCCGCCATCGTCGCCGGGATGGCCCACGCCGTCCTGGCGGGCCGGACCAAGGTCGACTGGCTGGGACTGGTCGCCGACTACGATCGCATCCGGACGCACATCGAACACGTGGTCCCTGGCTTCGCCCAGTACAACCGTCGCGTGCGCGAGCCGGGTGGCTTCTATCTTCCCAACGGACCGCGCGAGGGGACGTTCCCCACGCCCAGCAAGCGTGCCCACTTCAAGGTCCACCCCATCCCGGCGCGGAAGCTGGCGCCCGGTCAGCTGCTGCTGACGACGCTGCGCAGCCACGACCAGTTCAACACCACGATCTATGGCGAGGACGACCGCTACCGCGGCATCCGGGGCGGTCGGCGGGTGGTGTTCCTGAACGCCGCCGACATCGCGGAGCGCGGGCTGGCCAAGGATCAGTGGGTCGACCTGATCGGCCACTACGCCGCCGAACAGCGACGGGCGCCGAAGTTCCGGGTCGTTCCCTACGAGATCCCGCGGGGCTGCGCCGCCGCGTACTATCCGGAGACCAACGTCCTCGTACCCCTCAACTCGGTCGCGGCGGGGAGCAATCAACCCGCGTCGAAGTCGGTCGTGATCACGCTGCAGGCGAGCGCGCCCGCCTGACCGGCGCCGCTCAGGCGCGGCCGGTCGTCAGTCGCGCCGAGGACGCCACCGGACTGGGACGGGCCCGGTCGCGGTCCGACAACCGTAACGTCCAGCGGAGAGCGTCCATCACCCCGGCGGTCACCCGGCCGCACATCTCCTCTTGCAGCGAGAACGCCGCCTGGAAGACGTCACTGCTGTAGCCCTTGACCACCCCTTTCAACAGCGTCCGCGACTGATGCAGGCGCATCTTCACCGTCTCGACGTCGACGTTCAGAATGGCAGCCGTCTCGGCGACGGTCATCCCCTCGACGTCGCGCATGATCAGGACCGTGCGATAGATCTCGGGCAACTGATCGACGATCTCCTCGAAGACCTGGACGATGTCCATGTTGGACGTCTGCCCGGCGGCCTCGGTCGCCAGGCGCTTCTTGTCGAGCAGGGTCGTCTCCGCGCCCGACCTCTCCAGCGACACGAAACGGCCGCGCTGCCGGATGCGCACCAGGGCCTCGTTCAAGGCCAGGCGGCACACCCACGTCGCCTCGAGCTCCGGGGCAATGTCTTCCGCGTGCATGAACGTGGAGACGAAGGCCTGGCTCATCACGTCCTCGATCTCCGCCGGGGCGCGCAGCACCGAACGGACGACCCGGTAGACACGGCGACAGTGACTCTTCATCAGCAAGCCGTACGCGGCCACCACCGCTTCGTCGGCGCCCCGATCGTTGCTCGGGCACGCGTCTTGATTGTGGTTCCTCAGAGCAAGCGGCGGCACGACGGCCAGAGCGGGAAAGAGCGGCATGTCCATACGGAACCTCGCGACGAGTTGGAGTAGACGGCTAGCTGGAAAGCTCACTGCAACTCCCGTGCGAGCGCGTCATCGACGTATCCCCGCGCGCCGACAAGGGGTGCGCCAGCAGGGCAGTACGTTCTGGTACCAGGAGCAGCACGCCGGTTACTCCACCGAAACTCGAAAGGAGCTCCCATGATCAGGAAACTATCTGCCGGAGGCTATCGGCTGTACTCGCGCAAGATCTATCCCCATACCGGACGTCGGCGCAATCTCGGTACGTTCAAGACACGTTCGCAAGCAGAAAAGCACGAGAGGGAAGTTCAGTACTTCAAGCGCCACTGAGCTCGACCCGGCCGACGGTGCGCCGCCGAAGAATGACGGCTCTCGCGGACGCCATCGAGAAGAGGGCACGTCGCTTGCTGTGCGAGGTCCCATGGGATTCTTGCGTCGCCTCCATTCGGTAGCCCCACTGCTGCTGGCCCTATTCGTCGTCGGCGCTGGTGCGACGGCCGACCCACTTCAGGCGCCCAGTCCAACGCCTCCGCCGGCGCCCGGGATCCCCGCTCCCGGAAATCCGACTCCCGGTCTGCCCCAACCGCCGCCAGGGTCGCCAGGCATCCCAACCCCTGTTCCGCCCCAGCCACCCGCCGGGGGCCCCGGAAACTCTCCGGGAGCCCTCCCACCGCCAGGACGCGGGGGCGGTGGAACGCGTGGATTCTGATTGCGAAAAAAACTTCTGTTCCGTGTTCGTTACGCCTAGCGTTTCGAAACGCGGATTCTTAGGTTGCCAGCTCGGAGGCCTTGTACAGCCGTCTTGGCCGTGGCTCAATCTCACTTTGGCGTCTCCAGACCCAAACCGGCGGTCCAACCTCTGCGGAGCCCCACGCGGCCGCGGAGGGGACTGCCGTGGCGGTTCGGCGAGCTCAGCCACCCCTAGCCTCTCATGAGCGAGATCTCATCCGTCCGGGAAGACGCCTCCCATGACGCCGGCATCGGCGACATTCTCATCGTCGACGACAACGCAGCGAATTTGCTGGCTTTGGAGGCTGCTCTGGCGCCGGTGGGTGAGCGGGTGGTGCGCGCCCAGTCGGGCGAGGAGGCCCTTCGCCTGCTGCTGCAGCACGACTTCGCGCTGATCCTGCTGGACGTTCAGATGCCGTCCCTGGACGGCTTCGAGACGGCGCGGCTGATCCGGGAGCGCCGCCGCTCCCGCTATACGCCCATCATCTTCGTGACCGCCTATGGGCGCGACGATCAGAGCGTCCTGGAAGCCTACAAGCTCGGGGCGGTGGACTTCCTGTTCAAGCCGGTGGTGACGGAGATCCTGCAGAGCAAGGCGGTCGTCTTCGTAGAGTTGCAGCGCCGCGCCGCCCAGGTGGCGCGCCAGTCCGAGTTGCTGCGTGCCGCCGAGCGGCGCGAGCACGAGCGGGCCATGGAAGAGCAGCGGCGGCGCTGGGACGAGGAGGCGCTGCGCCGGCAGATGGACGAGATGGCGCAGGCGGACCGGCGCAAGGACGAGTTCCTGGCCGTGCTGGGCCACGAGCTGCGCAACCCGTTGTCGGCGATCGTCACCGGCTGCGACCTGCTGAAGCGCAAGCTGGCGGTGGGGGACTCGATCAGCGCCGACCTGCTGCCCGGCATCCTGAAGACGCGCGAGCGCATCGATCGCCAGGCCCAGCACCTGCGGCGGCTGGTGGACGACCTGCTGGATCTGGCCCGCATCAACTCGGGCAAGATCGAGCTCAAGAAGTCGGTGATCACGTTGCAGCAGGTGATCGAGCAGGCGGTCTCGACCAGCCTGCCCGCGCTGGAGGACGGCGGTCACGACCTGGACGTCGACCTCCCTCACGAGCCGGTGAGCCTGGTCGCCGATCCGGTGCGGTTGATCCAGGTCGTCGCCAACCTGCTGCACAACGCCGCCCGCTACACGAACCCCCACGGCAAGATTCGCGTGTCGGCCTCGGTCGACAGCCAGGCCAGCACCGTCGACATCGTCGTGAGCGACAACGGCCGCGGCATCTCGGCCGAGTTGCTGCCGCGTGTGTTCGACGTGTTCGTCCAGGAGAACACCAACGGCGCCGGGAATGGTCTGGGACTGGGCCTGACGGTGGTGAAGCGGCTGGTTACGATGCACCGGGGGACGGTGACGGCGGCCAGCCCAGGGCCCGGACAGGGCAGCACCTTCACCATCACGCTGCCCCTCGAAGCTTCGGACGCCTTCGAGCCTCTGCCTCCCGCCGGAGCGAAGGAGGCCGCGCCCGCCGCCGCACCGGCGAACCCGAAGCCGCTGTCGGTGGTGCTGGTCGAGGACAACGAGGACATCCGCGATTCGATGCGCGAGCTGCTGACCGAGCTGGGGCACGACGTTCACGACGCCCGCGACGGGGAAGCGGGGGCCGACCTGATCCTGCGCCTGGCGCCCGATCTGGCGATCGTCGACGTGGGGCTGCCTCTACTCGACGGATATCAGGTGGCGACGCGGGTGCGCCAGCAGCTGGGGCCCGAGCGGGTCCGACTGGTGGCGATGACCGGCTTCGGGCAGGCCTCCGACCGAAGGCGGGCGCTGGAGGCTGGGTTCGACGCCCACCTGGTGAAGCCGGCCGACGTGAACGCTTTGATCGAGGTGGCGGCGGCCGCGAAGAATTCTCAATAGCCGCCGGGTGGCGGCGGGCGGGCGGGCCCGACGACGCGCTGGACGGTGAATCCCTCCACACACGAACGTGAAGGAATCCGAATGGAAAAGGTCATCGAGAAGAGCACCCCGGTCCGACCGAAGGCCCCGAAGAGCCGGCGCTCCGGGAACGGGAATGGCGATGGCAACGGGGGCGGCAATGGCAACGGCCATGGGAACGGTCACAGCACGAACGGTGCCACCGCCGTCGGCGGCGGACTGAACCATCGCCAGCTGCTGGCCGGCCTGCGCGCCCTGCAACGGGGCGAGTTCGGCGCCCGCCTGCCCGATGACCTGTCGGGCGTCGACGGTCAGATCTGCGAGACCTTCAACGAGCTGGCCCAGTTCGCGGACGCGCTGCGGGTCGACGTGGTCGACCTGCGCAACAACGTCGGCATCGAGGGCCGCACCCACCGCCGCCTGGGGCGCAGCGGCGCCCGCGGCGGTTGGGCCGATTACGTGGTGGGCGTCAACGAGCTGCTGGACGACGTCACCGCCCACACCACGGACGTGGCGCGCGTGCTGACCGCCGTCTCGAAGGGTGACCTCGGCCAGACCATCGACGTCGAGGGCACCGATTCGCCCCTGCGCGGAGACTTCCTGCGCCACGCCCGGCTGGTCAACGGCATGGTGTCGCAGCTGGCGGCGTTCGCCTCCGAGGTCACCCGCGTCGCGCAGGAGGTCGGCGTCGACGGCAAGCTGGGCGCCCAGGCGCGCATCCGCGGCGTCTCCGGCGTGTGGAAAGAGCTGACCGACAGCGTGAACCTGATGGCCAGCAACCTGACCAATCAGGTGCGCGAGATCGCCCAGGTCACCACGGCCGTCGCCCAGGGCGATCTGACCAAGACCGTCAACATCGAGGCCAAGGGCGAGATCCTCCAGCTGAAGAACACCATCAACACGATGGTCGAGCAGCTGGGCTCGTTTGCATCAGAGGTCACGCGCGTCGCGCGCGAGGTCGGCACCGAGGGCATCCTGGGCGGCCAGGCGCACGTGCGCGGCGTCTCCGGGGTGTGGCGCGAGCTGACCCAGAACGTCAACTCGATGGCGAACAACCTGACCACGCAGGTGCGTAACATCGCCGAGGTGGCCACCGCCATCGCGGCCGGCGACCTGTCGCGGAAGATCACCGTCGACGTGCGGGGCGAGGTCCTCGAGGTGAAGCGGACCATGAACACCATGGTCGACCAGCTGGGCGCCTTCGCCGCCGAGGTGACGCGCGTGGCGCGCGAGGTCGGCACCGAGGGCATCCTGGGCGGTCAGGCCAAGGTG
>Ga0105238_10002344_pt1 | contig 19042 bp, 13 predicted proteins | sample KBSC34metaG_FD_81526 | JGI IMG/M metagenome (GOLD analysis project Ga0105238, IMG submission 81526) | Corn rhizosphere microbial communities from Kellogg Biological Station, Michigan, USA - KBS C3-4 metaG | ecosystem: Host-associated > Plants > Roots > Rhizosphere > Soil | place: Michigan, USA... | reverse complement strand
TGTTCGCAGGACACATGTGCCCACCCGTTCGAGTGCCTGATGCATCCGGTCGCGCCAAACGGGCCGCTCCACATCAAGTTCGGCCAGAATATGTCCTGGTCGTGCATTCGTACCTTCATAATAATCAGCCGCTTGGGGATCTGGGTTGAACTGAAGTCGCTCTATCCATCCGTGCTGAATGGCAGGATTCTTTGTTCCCAAGTCAATGTTTTCCTGAATAAAGAGTCGAATCTCCTCGATATCGCTCCGTTGGATCTCTTGTCGTTCGACAGCGAAATCAAGAAATTTCGTCATCAAGACGAGAAGATACAAATCAGTATTCGCTGTCTCCAGATCAAATCGCTGGTGGATTGCTGAGATCGTTCGTGAGTAAAGCGCCTCGTCTGATATTCTTTCGAATGAAATCCTTTTACTTAGTTCTATAGGATCTACACTCACGAAACCTGCTTGCTGACAAAGTTTTTGGATACTCGTCCTCAGCTTTGTCGAAAGGAGCTTTCTTTGGCCCCGACAGAATTCAACCAGCTCCGCAAGTTTTCCGGCGTAGCCAAAATTTGTGACGACAAGCGACCGAGCTGATGGATCCGCAGACCAAACAGGCAAGAAGTTTTCGATTATTCTTGATTCTGAAAAGCGGCCCCAATCCCAGTTTGTTTGGAGGTCTTAACTTGGACATATTCATTACCCGCACGGAATCCCTTCGCTTCAACTTCTCTTGATCCGTTCACGTCGAGATCGTCAATTCCCTCAAGCCGAATGCTCCCGTTTCCGTTACCTTCATAGAGATCAAACGCGCGCAGAAGGGAATACGCAATTTGATAGCGAATGCCCCGGATGTTTACGGCTCCGTGGTACCGACTATTGAATAGCTTCTCTAGTTGTTGATCGACGGTGGTGAGCAATGAGTGAGATCTTTCTAAAATCAAAAGTTGACAACTCTAACACTTATGGAACAGTCGAAAACTCGGACAAGTTGCATTGGTTCCCGTCCAAGGCAACGCAGCTTGCGTGATTGCAAATAGCTATTTTCGTTTGATACTCATGCTGCCGTACCTTTCGACTGTCCGGTAGGCCCATTTGACTTGACGATGTCCATCAGAATCATGGCCGGATTAGATGTTAGCTGGCCGATCGCAGTTAGTTGCTGAATGAGAGTCTCCAACAACTGCGAGAGTTCAGCTGCGCGGTGCATAACCTCTAACGGCTCGATTGAATCGAGCGCGTTCGCGTACGCTAGGGCATCTTGTTCTCGGTGCGCAGCGAGGACATTACGAATTCGGCCCAGGAACTCGCGATGCGTTCGCCAAAACTTATTTAGGTCGGCGGACACCGAATTTATAGCCTGGACCCTATCCGGTGGAACTGACAGCGCAGAAATTGCATCTCTAAATTTTTTGCCCAACAACTGCGGAGTGTCTTCAGCGGCCTCATACAGCAACACGGCTTCATGTTTTGCGACAAATGCACGGCGTCGCTCACCTATCGCGCCGACCATATCGGTTGTGAAGTAGGCGAGATCTTGATCGATCTGGAGAAGATAGAGTGCCACATTAAAGACGGTCCGGATGTTCAAAGCGGCGGCGTCAGTGGCCTGTTGAAGCGTGTGCCTTACAGTAGCGAGCGCTTGGTTACGAACCTTTCTCCGTCGTCGAGCATCTGCTCGTGCGCGCAAACGGTTCCGAAACAGGATAACAGTCTCGATTGCGTTCTTAAGCTGCTCATTAGCCATCAACCGAGCCTGTTGTGCTTCGCGCCGCTGCCGATACAGTTCTGATGAACTGGCAAAGCTCGCACGAAATTGTTCACGAAAACTCATCTCGACCTCGGACGCACATCAACAAACCTAGTACGTTGATGCGGCCATTCCTGAAAACACTCCAACCGCATACCGGGACGGGAAATCCGCGTCGAACAACACATGATATTACCGGCAGGCGCGAATTGCGTCGCGCCCAAGTGTTGGTCCAGGGGGATCAGTTATGGTTACACTCTTATCCGCCGGCCTGCGAAGAAAGAGCTTTGTTGACCAGCACCTTGATTTCAACGCGCCGATTCAAAGCCCGGCCTTCACCGGTGGCATTGTCAGCAATCGGATTCAGTGAACCGTACCCGAAGGGTTGGACCAGCCGGCGCAGAGGTAAGTTGTATGTCGTGACCAGATAGTTGATTACAGCGTCTGCTCTGCGTTCACTCAACGAGCGGTTGCGGGCTGTAGTGCCCTTCGCATCCGCGTATCCAACAATTTCCATCACCCAGCCTTTCAGGTTATCGCCTTGCACTCTGGCTGCGGCTGCATGGACCTCCGCTTTCGCTTCCGGTGACAAGTCAGCGCTGCCCGAGCGGAAGTGGACCGTGAACGTTTGCAACAGATCGTAGTCGTCGATCGCATTGATCCGGTCACTGGCGTTATTGGCCGTCGCCTGTGCGCGATCGGCGCTCGCCTGTGCGCGGCCGGCGGCGTCATTAGCAGCAGCGGCTACAGCGCTCAACTCAGTGAGTTGCCCCGACAGCCTTTCGGCGTTCTGCTCAGCCGCTGTGATGCGTTGCTGGTTTGAGTCCGCGAGTTCTTTAGTGGACGTAGCAAGCGTCTCGACCGGGTCGACACGTACTTCGAGAGCCTTCGCGGTTTTGAAATCCTGTTCGTCGAAGCGGATCTTTGCTGCGACCAGTTCGCCTGCTTCGTTTCCTCTTCCTTCTGCCTCCAGTTGGAGACCGCGCAACATGGAACTCCCGCCCGCGGCCTTATACTGGCGGAACCAGTTTTTCTTAGCGGCCTTGATTTTTGTTTTATCAGTCAACGTCACGACAGTCTCGGTTCCATCGGGCTCGCGTAGCGTGAATGAGTCGGCATTGTTCTTGATGACGATGCCTCTGACCTTCAACTTTTGTCCGTCAGGCACGTTGCGAGTGTTAGCGGACGCCTTTAGCGCGACAACCTCGCCCGTTGGATTCTCCTGGGCCAACGCGACGCTTGCCAGCGAAAGAATCAGCGCCAGCGCGACTAAATGAAAATTTCTAACTTTCCTGCTCATGTATGCTCCTTAGTTTGATTCATCAGGGAGATAGACACAGTGTCGTACCTCTCTCGTTTTCGCATACGTTTAGCAACAGGCATTCCATTTGTTTCGAACTGAATTCTCCGCACACGCGACGAGTTTACGAACGCGAAATTCGTAATTCATTCATGAAAGCACGACACGCCTGGTCCCGCGTCGGTCCTTCGTGATTTCACGATGAAATCACAAAAACCACGAGCGTCTAAAGGATACCGTCAATCGTTTCCTGCCCTATTGGCGGGATGTGATTGGTCCGACCCGGCTTTGCCCGAATAGTGCCTCTTGCCCGAGAACCTAGTCCCACTTTTAGGATCTGCCCGAAAAGTGCTTTAACGGTGCTTACACTAAACGTTCAGATCCTGCACGAAAAGCCAGAAGTGCTACGCTCGCTTATTTCTTTACACCTGAGACTGGCAGATCTATAGTAGCCGCCTCACGTTCTTTACCATAGTCCCACAACAACAGTCTCACGCCTACCAGCGTAGTGACACTTTCCAATCGCAGTTTGAAATTAGGAGGTGACAACATGCGCAAACTAATTCGCTCAATACTTCTATTAGGAGCTACGGCCCTAATGCTCATTCCGGTTCAGCCGGTGCAACCGGTGAATCAAGTGCAAGCGATGGGGTTCTATGAGGAGTATTACACCGTTCGTTATGGCTGTATTATTGGCCCTACTTTCCCCTCCATCGAGGGCGAATGGACCCGCGACTGCAACGGCAACTGGACCGGATGGGGATGGGAGCCGGGGCACGATTGCTCGTATACAGAAATTACCTATGGAAGCACTGAATGCGTGCTGCCGCCGTAGATCTCGCGCCTTGGAACGTGTGAGATTCTAAAGGAAAAGTCTGCGGAAGCTATCTTTGCTTTCGCAGACTTTTACTCTTTGGGCACTGCTGTTACGTTTACGCTGCTTCCCGGCAAAACTCAGGCGTCACATTCAATTCATACATTGACTGAATTACAACGCAGAGATTATGACAGAGAACCTTAGTGAGTGCCTCATTGATTTGCGCTGTCTCATTCTTGCTGCGCAGCTTCTCTCCGAACTTGCTTTTGATCATCTGAAACACGGTTTCCACGTTTGAGCGTTTGTGATAGTGGGCCAAGAATTCTTCGCGCTTGAAATTGTAGAAGAAAAACATTTTAGACCAAAGGTCACTACCACGATCCGGTTGCGTGTTCGATTTGAACGGAATAAAAGGCACAGCGCCGTGGTCTACTGTGGCTTGCAGATTCTTCTGGCTAATGTATCCCTTGTCGGCTGAGACTTCATTCATTGTGAATCCGGCCTTGGCGGTCTGTTGTAGCAACCCTTTATAGAACGGGCTATCGTTCGCTGTAGCGCGGCTGATCTCCACGCTCGTTACAACGTGAGTTTTCACGCCGCACATAAGGTGCATTTTGATCCAATCGTGCCAATCTTCGTTATTGCCATACTTCACATCAAACCATCGGACGTAGTTCGTAGTCGAAAAGCCTGAACTATCAACCGCGAATTCTGTCTCGATTGACTTGAGGGGCAATGCGCTCTGCGCGATCAACTGTTTCAAGTACGGCGTGACAGATTCCATTTGAAAGTAGCCAAAGACAGAGTTGTAAGATGGCATTTTGGAAATGTAGCCCTTCGCTAACGCATCGCGGAGATCACTGGTAAATCGTCTTGCGCTAATTCCCGTGTAGGTCTTGTAAGTCGCGGCGAAAATCATGTCCTTAAGCGGTAAGCGCGGACGCCCGTTTGTTTGGATCGGTTCTTCGATGCCCGAGCAAAGCTGATGCAGGAATTCCATGAAATGCGTTTTCTCGTATTGCTGCGCTTTGTTGTACTCAGGCCACGATTGGCTATAGCTTTTCTTAACTGTAACCGTCTCAGTTACAGTCTGCGTATGGCCATCTGTGACGATCTTTCGGCTGAGCGTGATCTCAACTGCGTAGATGTGTTTGCATCTTTGTCGCCTGTATTCAAAGTCCGGTCCGACCGGCTTTGCCTGAAAACTCTTTCTCATTCACACCGGGCTTCAGCCCGGTGGAAGGTTGGGCTCACATGTTAAGAAACCGTTTTAACGGTTTCTGCCGAAAGCCACGAAAAACCGTTGAAACGGTTTTCAGCTAAATGGTTGCCTCTACCACCGGGCTGAAGCCCGGTGTGAATGAAAAGACTTTTGGGGCAAACCTGTTCCGACCATTCGAGAAGGTAAGAGAGTACTCATCGCCGCACATGGCAATAGCTTGAGGGCACTGGTAAAGCATCTTGAAGAGGTCAGCGATCAGGGCATCGCTGGCCTAAATATCCCCACCGGAGTACCGCTTATGTATGAACTGGATGACTAACTGCACCCGCTGCGTCACGAATTCCTCGGTGACCCGGAGCAAGTGCAGCGAGCAATAGAGAGTGTCGCTGAGCAGGGCAAAGTGTCGAGAGCAGATAGTGCTCTATAGCAAAGTTGGACCATCGAAGGAAACTCTGATTGTCGAAGCCGGCCCCAAAAGAGCTTGTTCACAGACTCCAAAGTGATCACGATTCCTGCCGTTTTTGCGCAACCCGTCACCCTTTTGGAGTTGGCGTGGAGTCAAACTGGCCCCACAATCGTCCGCAAGAATTACGAAGGAGACGGGATGAATACGGCTTTGGCTGGCATTGCGGGAACAACTGATGCAGCTCCACATAAAGTGGATCGGGGCAAGTTCACCGTCGGAGCCAACGTGCTTTCAATGCAAGCGCGTCGCGACCTGCGCCAATCCCTTTCGCCTCCAAACAGCACGGCGTTGCATGTTGAGTCGCAGCGGGATTCGATACGATTGAGGTTGCTGCTTGACCTGGCGACTGACAGTGTTTCGGACCAGGATCCCCGCGACCTCGCCAGGACAGTGATGATTAGAATCAAAACCGCCATCGATTGTGACGGCATGTGTGTTCTCTTGCAGAGTCAAAGAGAAGGCGACCCCCATCAATTTGCCCTCGACTTTCGATCGGAGAACAACAATTTCAGCCAGAGAACTGCGATTCTTGCTGCTGGGACGATTTCAAATTATGTAGTGACTACAGGTAAGCCGTGGGCTGGGACGCGCGACGAGGCTCGTGCCACTTTTCCGAGCGAACCACTTCTTACGGAGCAATTCAGCACCGGTTGCATGCTGCCGCTTCACGCCGGCGACCGGGTTATGGGCGCCCTCAGTTTGTTTCGAACACAGCCCAATCCCTACAGTCAGGATGAGCTCGATTTCCTGACTGGAGTTTGCAGTCAGTTAGCGCTTGTCTTCAAGAATGTCCTTGCGTGCCGGGAGATTTCTGAACTTAAAGACAAGTTGGCCCAGGAGAAGCTTTATCTCGAACAAGAAATTCGCAGCGAGATGAACTTCGATCAGATCGTCGGCGACAGTCCCGCACTCAGGCAAGTGTTGGAGATGGTCCAAACAGTCGCGCCAAGTGGTTCCACCGTCCTGTTGCTCGGCGAGACCGGAACGGGAAAGGAGCTAATCGCACGTGCGATTCACGATCATAGTCGCCGAAAAGACCGGACTTTCGTAAAACTCAACTGTGCGGCCATTCCTACCGGACTGTTCGAGAGCGAATTATTCGGACATGAAAAAGGAGCATTCACGGGCGCCATCGGTCAGAAGGTCGGGCGGTTGGAACTCGCGGATCAGGGCACTCTCTTTTTGGACGAGGTGGGTGACGTGCCCCTGGAAATTCAGCCGAAGCTGCTACGTGCTTTGCAAGAACGAGAATTCGAGCGGCTGGGAAGCACGCGCACAAAGAAAGTTGATATACGGCTGGTGGCCGCCACAAACCGCGACCTCGAAAGCATGATCGCGAATCGCGAGTTTCGCAGCGATCTCTTTTATCGCTTGAACGTTTTCCCCATCCGCATCCCGCCGTTACGTGAGCGTCGTGAAGACATTCCGTTGCTGGCGCGTTACTTCGCCCAGAACTTCGCACAACAAATGCAGAAGGGGATCGAAACGATACCGGCAGCCACAATCAAAGCACTGACGGAATGGGACTGGCCGGGCAACGTGAGGGAGTTGGCAAACTTCATCGAACGCGCCGTCATTCTGACGCGAGGCCGATCACTCGAGGCGCCGCTAACGGAACTGCGAGGAGCTTACATGGTCCAGCGGATGCACACCGCGGTCGTACAAGATCGTGACGACATTGCGCGAATAGTGAAAGAAACTATCAACGCGCTCGATACCAGGAAGAGTATTGATGACGAGCTGACCAGCAAGCAGCGCGAAGCGATTGGGCGCGCACTTAAAGAGTGTAAAGGACGCATTGGTGGCAACGATGGCGCTGCTGCACGCCTGGGATTAAACCGCACTACTCTACTTTCACGCATGAAGAAGCTCGGCATCCATTCAAAACAGTATGGGATGTAAAAGCGGGAGCACGTTGGTTTTGTTGTCTTGTCATTCGTTTCTTATATAATCGTCGTTCTCACCCAGAAAAGTTGGAGAGTATTTCTCTATGCGCGAGCACCCCCGGACTCGGCTGGCCCAGAGCCTGATTGGCAGTTTGAAGCTTGCCTTGCTGCTGGCGCCGGTGCTTCTCGGCTTCCACTCTACTGCGCTCGCTCTAAACCCATCGCTTGAGGTTAGCCAGTACGCCCATACTTCATGGACCCTCAAGAACGGATACTCACTGGGATCCGTCTTCGCGATGGCCCAGACGCCCGATGGATATCTCTGGCTCGGCGGAGAGTACGGCCTATTTCGCTTCGACGGAGTTCGCTTTATTCCGTGGCAACCGCCGCTGGGCCAGCAACTCCCCTCGCAGCCTTATAGTCTGCTTGTCACACGTGACGGCACGCTTTGGATCGGCACCTTTGCCGGCCTTGTAAGCTGGAATGGCGCCGAGTTGACTCGCTATCCGGAGGTAGGCGAAGGCTTCGTGACGTCCTTACTCGAGGACCGCGACGGAACAGTGTGGGCCGGCATACTGGCGCACCAGGGCAAACTGTGTGCAATCCAAAGCGGCCGCGCGCAATGCTATCTGCAGGACGGCGCCTTCGGCTCATTTGTTTGGAGCCTCGGTGAGGACAGTTCAGGCGCTCTCTGGGCGGGCGCAGAAGCGAGCCTTTGGCGATGGAAGCCCGGCGCGCCAAAGCAATATGCGACGCCGGCGCGTGTCGCTGACATGACTAAGACCGACGACGGGCGGCTCTTGTTTGGCGTGAGCGGCGCGGGGCCCCGGGAAGTCGCCGGTGAAAAAATCGAAGCACATCCGATCCACAGCCCACCGAATCGGAATGGGCTGCTGGCAGATCGTGAGGTCGATTCAAACAAGTTGCTCAGGGACCGCGATGGAGGTCTGTGGATCGGAACCCACGACCGAGGACTCATCCACGTTCATCACGGACGCACAGACCTGTTTACAAAATCAGATGGCCTGTCCGGCAACGTCACTTGCACTCTCTTCGAGGATCGGGAAGGCAACGTCTGGTTTGCGACTCCCACGGGCCTGGACCAATTTCGAGAACTGCCCGCCACTACAATTTCAACGCCACAAGGATTGTCCAGCGACGCTACCAAGTCCGTGATCGAGGCTGCGGATGGGAGCCTCTGGGTGGCTACTCACGATGGTTTGAACAGATGGAAGGATGGACAATTTACAGTCTTCCGTAAGGCGAGCGGGCTACCGGATGACGCGACGCAATCTCTTTTTCAGGACTATCGCGGACGAATCTGGGTCTCGACGAACCACGGACTTGCTTATTTTGAGAATGGCAGGTTTTTTACCGTGGGCGCCCTGCCCAGCGAAGAAGTCTATTCCATTGGTGGCGACAAGGCGGGTAACCTTTGGCTTTCAGGAAACAAGGGGTTATCGCACTTGCAGGACGAGCGTTTGGTCCAACATTTCCCCTGGTCAGCGCTCGGTCGTAGCCAACAAGCCAAGGTTGTCATTCCTGACCAGGGCGGAGTGTGGCTGGCATTCTGGGAAAACGGCGGCGTGTTGTTTTTCAAGGACGGTCAAGTGCGGGCGTCGTACACGACTGATGTGCTGACCAGGGGGCCTGTGGCCGGCCTTCGACTCGACGAAGGCGGGGCCTTGTGGGCCGCGACGCAGAAGAGCGGCCTCAGTCGAATCAAGGATAACCACGTCGAGACACTCACGACCAGAAATGGTCTGCCCTGCGACACGATTCACTGGACCGTGGAGGACGACGACCGTACGCTCTGGCTCTACACCGCCTGCGGTCTTTTGCGTGTCACTCGCGGCGAAGTGCAGGCGTGGATTGCCGACCCGCAGCGGAGGATTGAATTCACGCTTTGGGATGCTGCCGACGGTGTGGGGCTCACCGCAGTTTCACCGGCGTACTACAATCCACCTGTCGCTAAGTCCAGCGATGGCAAACTCTGGTTAGTGGGAGCTGGCCTGCAGGTCTTCGATCCCCGTCATCTTACTGTCAACAAAATCGCGCCGCCGGTTTATATCGAGCAGATCACTGCTGACCGGAAGACGTATGAGGTCACCCAGGGTCTACGGTTGCCGTCGGCCGTTCGTGATGTGGCTATCGATTTCACCGCGCTAAGCTTCGTCGCGCCGGAGAAGATTAGTTTCCGCTACAAGCTCGAAGGCTATGACAACGATTGGCAGTCCGTTGGCAACCGCCGTCAGGCGTTCTACACGAATCTTCCTCCGCGCAGCTACCGCTTCCGCGTGATGGCTGCGAACAACAGTGGTGTCTGGAACGAAGAAGGTGCGCTACTGGATTTCTCCATCGCCCCGGCGTTCTACCAGACGATCTGGTTTCGCCTCGCGGCCGTCGTCCTCCTGCTGGTTTTACTCTGGGCTGCCTATCAACTCCGTGTCCGCCAACTTGCGACCCAGTTCAACAAAACTCTGGAGGCGCGCGTGAGTGAACGCACGCGCATTGCCCGCGATCTGCATGACACGCTGTTGCAGAGTTTTCAGGGACTTCTATTACGCTTCCAATTGGCCTCACAACTATTCACTGCGCAACCAGTACAAGCCAAGCAAACTCTCGACAGCGCAATTGACCAAGCCTCTGAGGCGATCGGCGAAGCCCGTGATGCGGTTCAGGGATTGAGATCACTGGCATTCGACACCAACGATCTTGTAGCAGCAATTACATTAATGGCTGAAGAACTCACGAGCAACCCATCAACTCCAGAGCCTCCGGCAATCGATGTGGAGGTACAAGGCACCCGCCTTGAGCTGAAAGCCGATGTTCGTGACGAAGCCTACCGCATTGCAGGCGAGGCATTGCGCAACGCGGTCCGCCACGCAAATGCGCAGCGGGTCACGGTCCAGATCACATTCGAGCCGCGACGATTCCAATTGACCGTAAGCGATGATGGTAAGGGCATTGACGAGCAGTCAAAAGCGAGGCAGCGCACCGGACATTTCGGATTGCATGGTATGCGCGAACGCGCTGAACTATTTGGCGGGAAACTCGACGTTTGGAGCAAACTCGGTTCGGGTACACAAGTCGAGCTGAGTGTTCCCGGCGCTAACGCCTACGATGTGTCGGTTCGCTGGCCGTGGGGAGCAAAACTGCTGTCGCGCAACGGCAGACGCAGCAGGAGCAATTGAGTATGAACGACGATACCAAAAAGATTACGATTTTGGCTGTGGATGATCATCCGATACTGCGACAGGGAATCGCTGCCTTGATTGCGGCGCAAGCAGACATGACGCTTGTAGCCGAAGCCGCTAATGGGCGCGAAGCGATCCAACAGTTCCGCGCCCACCAGCCCGACGTGACGCTCATGGACTTGCAGATGCCTGAGATGAACGGGCTGGACGCGATGATTACTATCCGGGGCGAATTCCCAGAGGCTCGAATTATCGTATTAACAACTTATACCGGCGATGTGCAGGCCCGGCGCGCGCTCCAGGCAGGTGCGCGTGCTTATCTTCTAAAGAACAGCTTGCACAAGGAATTGCTGCAGACGATACGGGCTGTTCATGCGGGAAGAAAGAATCTTTCGCCCGAGGTTTCTTTTGAACTTGCCGAGCATGCCGCCGAGGAAACCCTTTCGCCCCTCGAAGTGCGGGTGCTGGTTCTAATCGCGAAAGGGAAGAGCAATAAGGAGATCGCAGCACAGCTAGCAGTCACCGAAGATGCAGTGAAGGGCCAAGTCAGGAACATCCTCGCGAAGTTGGGCGCCAACGATCGCACCCACGCTGCGATGATCGGGCTTAAGCGCGGGATAATCGAAGTCTAGTCGATAGTGGCTCCCTCCGTGTCAGGATCAGCAGCTTACTTCTTTATGGATTTCATGTAAGCGATCAACGACTTGGCTTGGTCCTCAGTAAAGCCTTTCTCTTCGTAGCTGGGCATATTCGGTGGCTTCTCGGCCTTCTTTCCCTTGAGCACAATCTGAACTAGATCCGGGTCAGGTATGGTAGCGTCAAACCTCTTTTCGGCCGCCGCACCGTGACACGCCACGCACTTCGCTTTGTAAGTGGCCGCGGCATCGAAGTCATCTGCGTTTCCGGTCCGGGCTGCTGCCAGGGTGAAAGCAAAGGCTGCAATTAGCAACGTCATCACTAGCGCCAATGTTGTTAGCTTCATTTCTTACCTTTCATAGCGACGCAACAAGGCGTCGTCGATTTCATGTTTCGAGCGATTGTGGGCAATGTCCGTGCCGTGGAAACACGACGCGAAATTGAATTCGGTTCGACTCGAGCACCATTACAGTCTAAAATTGCCAACGATTGTTGGGCCATGACATGCGCTGATGGCAAACCGGTGGAACGGTGTTTGACAGGAAAGGTAGGAGTTAATGAGGTCGGAGTCATGAGTGAAGATATCAAACAGATCACGATTCTGACGGTGGATGATCACCCGCTGCTGCGCGAGGGCATCGCCGCCCTCGTTGCCGATGCGACGGACATGATCCTGGTGGGCGAAGCCACCAACGGCCGGGAAGCGATTCATCAGTTTCGGGCGCACCGTCCAGACATAACGCTGATGGACTTGCAGATGCCGGAGATGAACGGACTCGACGCGACGATTGCCATCCGCGGAGAATTCCCCGACGCTCGAATCATCGTACTAACTACCTACGCGGGCGACGTTCAGGCCCGCCGCGCGCTACAGGCGGGCGCCCGCGCGTATCTATTAAAAAATGGTCTGCACAAGGAACTGCTCGAGACAATCCGCGCCGTACACGCCGGGAGGAAGAACCTTTCCCCTGAGGTCAGTTTTGAGCTTGCCGAGCATGCTGCGGAGGAGGGTTTATCGCCATTAGAAGTGCGAATTCTTCGTTTAATTGCCCAGGGAAACAGCAATAAAGCGATTGCAGCGTCGCTCTCGGTGACTGAAGATTCGGTGAAAGGCCACGTGCGGAACATCCTTGGGAAGCTGGGTGCTAATGATCGCACCCACGCGGCGATGATCGGGGTCAAACGCGGGATCATAGAAATCTAGCCCCACTCGAAATTGTATTAAGAAAAACCCTTTAGGGTTTGCGGCTGGTTGAGGTACCTCATAACCTTAACTGGTTATGAATCGTGCGAGTCCTACATTTGCAGATCGCCTGCCAAGCCATGGGCTTCTCCTCCTACGGGTGATTGTCGCAACCACCCTGATTGGGCGTTGCCTGCAAGTTGTAAACGGCGCGTCGCTACAGACCGTTACACCACACGTGATTGCGGCAGGAGCCGGCTTGTTCCTCTTGCTCGGATTATGGACGTCTGTGGCAGGAGCGAGTGTGGCAATCATGGAATTGTTAATTGCGTTCTCACACCATCATGATCCCTGGCTGAGCGTATTGCTGGCTAGCATCGGCATTGCCATGGCGTTACTAGGACCAGGAACCTGGTCCGTAGACGCGCGCAGGTCTGGATGGAAACGGATTGAGATTCGTCGCCCTGACAACTGAGCCATTCTTGACTCCATTTGTTCCGTAATACTGCCTCTACACTTTCAGGCCAAGCGTTACTGTCTCGTGATTTCACGAAGATCTTCGTAAAACCACGAAGGTGTACCTGTCTTCTGCGATACCAACTCAACCTCGTGAGAGCTAAGCCGCGGATTTTCGTGCGAGTCGAAGGCAAACCGGTGAAAGCCGTGATTACCTTGGTGTGGCCAGACTATTGCTAATTCTCAGGTCGAAGACCGATGAGGAACGATGATGGGAAATAATGAGCGCTGAGGGGGAGCGTAAAGCTGCTATGAAGATCACGAGCAAGTTGTTTTACCGAATTGAAGCGATAGCGTTCTTTCTCTACTGGAAGACATTTTACTATCCGCGCATTGAGCGAATCGCGTGGCGGCTCTACAGGAAACTCTTTGATGGTCTATGCGTAGTGCTTAAACCGTTCGACGATCCCAGGAAGTCAGGCCATACTGCTGCTCTGTTCGGCGTCAATGCCGCGAGACCCTGACAGGACCGTACAACCTATTCAATGGTTCCGTTTACTATCCGGAGAGCCAAGTTAAATCTTGTCGTGACCAAACAGTTGTGCTAAGAATCCGGTTTTAAAGCATTCGCAGTCCCACCCGAGGTTCCAAGGAGGAGGCAGAATTATGGAAACGCGCCTAATCCGCGGGATTATTTTCTATCTGGCCGTCGCGTCGATTGCGCACGCGCAGACTGCTACTGGTGTGATTCGTGGGACCGTTGAAGATGTGAGCGGTGCGGTTGTCGCCGGCGTTCATGTGATGTTGGTGGACCAGGCTAGAAATCGAAGCTGGGAACAATCGACGAATGACGAAGGGCTCTTCGAGTTCCGCGCCGTACTATCCGGCAATTACACGCTAAGGTTTAATCAGCCCGGCTTTAGTAATACGGAAATCCAGGATGTGGCCCTGCAGGTGGCGCAAATCCGCGACTTGAAAGTAACGCTGCAGGTTGCAACCGCACAGGCGTCTGTCGTGGTTCCATCCGACAGCGGTTTACTCGAAGCTTCGGATGCGAGCTTGTCTCAGGTCATCGACGACAAGCGTCTCCTGGGGTTCCCGCTTAATGGTCGCAATGTAATGCAACTGGTTTCTCTAACTCCCGGCGTAATCATTGGCGGCCGGGCCAGTGCTACGCAACGGCAGGCCAATTACGGTCCCGGGTTTTCGGTTGGAGGCCAAAGAGATAACACCTCGGTGGTCCTGGTCGATGGCATGGAAATTAGCGGACAGGAACTCAACAATTACCCACTTGCGATACCGCCGCTGGACTCAGTAGCTGAATTCCGTGTTCAAACCTCGAATTACTCGGCGGAGTTCGGTGGCAATTCCGGTGCGGTGATCAATGTAGCTTCAGCGCGCGGTGCAAATGATTTTCATGCCAATCTGTTTGAGTTTCTGCGCAACAACGCTCTGGACGCACGCAACCCTTTCAGCCCAACGGTGGATCCGCTGAAGAGGAACCAGTTCGGTGTCGTTGTCAGCGGGCCGGTTTTCATCCCGAAGCTTTTTAACGGCAAAGACAAATTGTTCTGGATGTTTGGGTATGAAGGGACGCGCCGGCGGCAGTCGGTCACCAGCACAACTGTGGTGCCTGCGCTGAAGGAGCGCGCTGGAGACTTCAGTGGTTTGCCGGTGACCATTGTCGATCCGTTTACAAAAATTCCCTTTCCGGGAAACATCATTCCGCCGCAAAGAATCAACCCAGTGGGTGCCTCGCTCGCAAAGTTGTACCCCGAACCGAATAACGCAGATCCAACACGCAACTTCATCGGTCATCCAAAAGGTGTCTCGGACAACGATGCCTTCGTTGCGCGGATCGATTACCAGCGTGGAACGCGGGACGCGTTCTGGGGGCGCTTCACCAGAAATACTCCATTCGATCGCGGTGTGGGCCAGGCTCTCTCCACTGCCTTCCCCGGATTCGAACAGGAACAATCCGACAAGAACCTTCAGCTCGCGCTGGGCAACGTTCATACCTTGAGTGCGACGATGGTCAATGAATTGAACATAGGTTACGTGCGTTTTCAGCGCGAGCGTAATTCAGTTGATGCTTTCAAACGTAATTGGATCGAGGAGTTGGGTATCAAAGGACTTTCGCCAATTCCGCTCACGTGGGCCGCGCCCTCTATGACTCCTACCGGATATCCGGAGATCGGTTATTCATCAAACAACGCGGTCTTCAGATGGGTGACCAGCGCTGCCCAGATTGTCGATAACTTTTCGGTAGTTCGCGGCGCGCACTCCGTTAAGTCGGGTCTCACAATTCAATTCAAACGGATGACCACGATACAGTGGGGTCAGCCAGACGGCGCCTATACTTTCTCGGGCCAGTTCAGCACGCCGGTGCCTGTCACAACCACATCACGCTTCAACGCGTTGGCCGATCTGCTTCTCGGTTATCCGACTAGCTACTCAGTTCAGAACACTCCGTTTTCGCCCCACCTGTCCTACACGCACCTCGGCTTCTATATACAGGACGACTGGAAAATCACGCACAGCGTTACAGCCAATGTCGGGCTGCGGTGGGAATATTTTGGTCGCCCGGTAGAGCGTGATAACCATATCGCTAATTTTGATCTCGCAACGGGTCAGCAGATTTTTCCCGGGCAACACGGTTACCCGCGAAGCCTGGTGGATGCTTACTACAAGAACTTTGCGCCCAGGGTCGGGGTTGCGTGGCAAATCAGCGGTCGCATGGTCGGCCGTGCAGGATATGGAGTCTTCTATACCCCGGATGTGATCAACTCGTATCGGCAACTCGGTTTTCAGAGTCCCTTCGGAGTCGTCAGCACCTTAACAGCCCGTCCTGCGGATCCGAAGAATCCGCTGCCTGTTTTCACGGTGGAGGATCCACTGGCGCAAGCCAATCAGTTAGTAACTAACAGCCGCAATGGAATGCAGCGCGACCTGCGCGATGGGCAGGTGCAGCAATGGAACATGACGGTCCAATATCTGCTCACAAGAAATACGTTGCTCGAAGCTGCGTACCACGGTTCCAGGAGTTCGCACCTGATGGGCGTTCTCAATTACAACGAGACAAATCCCTTCCCGGCCCAGCCGCCAAACTTCACACTTATTTTTCCGTACCCTCAGTTGGGCAGTGTCAACATCTTCGAGTCGCGCGGGCGGGCCAACTATAACGCCCTACAAGCGCGGCTTGAGCGTCGCTTCGTCAACGGTCTCACCTTCCTGGTTTCATATACATTTCAGAAGACATTGACTGACTTGGACGTCAGCAGCGCCGGCGTCGCCTTCGGTGCCGGAGCTGGACTGCAAACGATAAAGAACATTCGCGCCAACTATGGCCCAGCCGTATTCGACCGGCCGCACCGCTTCGTCTCGAGTTCGCTTTATGAGTTACCGTTTTTCAAACGCCGAAATGATTTCGTGAGGCAGGTAGCTGGCGGGTGGCAGGTCGGCGCAATTGCCACGTTCCAGGATGGTCCATCACTGACGCCGTCCTCCTTCGGCGTTTCTTTCGTCGGGTCCCACGCCAATCTCCTCGGCGATCCTAACTTGCCACGTAGCCAGCGGACAACCGATCGATGGTTCGACGTGAGCAAGCTGGCGAATCCAGTTCCAGGGCAGCTCGGGAATGCTGGTAAAGGCATGATTCGTGGCAGCGGAAATAATAAATGGGATTTGATCGTTTCAAAATTCTTCCGTGTGAAGGAACGGCAGCATTTGGAATTCAGGGCGGAGTTTTTCAATGCTTTCAATCATCCGCAATTTGACGATCCGGTGGTCACGCCCGGCAACAATCCGTTAGCGGGAAAGATCACTTCAGCCAGCGATTTCGGATTCACCCAGACCGAACGCGTTATCCAGTTGGGATTGAAATACAATTTTTGATCGCGGCACGATCGTGCGTGTGTGTTCCAGCATCAGCATTAACTGACCCAGAGCTCATTGTGGGAATTCAAATCTTGCCGCACAAGTCAACGATCGCCGAAAGGCGACGAAGCACTCTTGTCGCGCTGGGCATTCTCCTCGCGTTGTGTCGTTGTGTTTATGCCCTGGACCCTTCGCTCGATGTTAATCAATATGCGCACACCTCATGGAAGGTCAGCGAAGGCTTTTCTAAAGGCCTCCTTCGATCAATTACACAGACAGCCGACGGATATCTGTGGATAGGCACCGAATTTGGTTTGCTTCGGTTCGATGGCGTGAGGGCCGTCTCGTGGGAACCACCTGCGGGGCAGCGTCTCCGTAACAGCGATATCAGGAGCTTGAAGGGAGCACGCGATGGAACGCTTTGGATTGGCACCTTTACCGGGCTCGAAAGCTGGAAGGACAGCAAGCTGACTCACTACCCGGAACTTGATGGGCAGGTTATTGAAGCCTTGCTTGAGGACCGGCAAGGAACGATATGGGTAGGTGGGTGGGCGCCATCCGTCGGGAGACTCTGTAGGATCCAGAGTGGCAACACCCAATGCTATGGAGAGGACGGCCGCTTCGGCTCTGGAGTCACGGCGCTGTATGAGGATAGTGGAGGCAATCTCTGGGCGGGAGCGACGAATGGCCTGTGGCGGTGGCAGCCGGGTCCACCCAGGATGTATCAAATGCCGGATCCGGAGAATCGCATCTATTCGCTCATCGAGAGCGATGACGGCGGGATGTTGATTGCGAAGAGGAGCGGAATCACAAAGCTGCGAGATGGAAAAACCGAGGCATATTCTCTCCCTGCCGCCTTGCAGTTCGCACCCCACACAATGCTTCGGGATCAGAATGGTGGCCTGTGGATCGGCGCGCTTAGGGATCGCGGCGTATTACATATTCACGAGGGGCGAACCGATTGGTTTAGCCAAGCCGACGGCCTTTCAGGCGAATCGGTTAACGGTCTCTTTGAGGATCGGGAAGGCAATATTTGGGTGGGCACCATAGAGGGTCTCGATCGTTTTCGCGACTTCGCTATCCCAACCTTTTCTGATCTCCAAGGCTTCTCGAGTCGAGGGATTTCTGTCATTCTGGAAGCAAGCGATGACAGTCTCTGGTTGGGCACTTCACATGGCCTGGATCGATGGAATAAAGGTCAGATAACTATTTATCGCAATCGAGAGTCGGCTGGCGTGCGACTTGGCTCTTCGGTCGCTGCAGACACGGCGGGAATTGGGAGGAACTTGAGTGGCACCGTTCGGGAAATTGCCGACGTTGGATTGCCGGCTGAGATACAGTCCCTCTTTCAAGATGATCACGGACTAATTTGGGTGGGGACGCAGTCGGGCGTTGGCCTTCTTAAGTCTGATCGGTTTGTGCCCATAGCCTCCGTACCCTACGGAATCGTCTATGGCTTCACCGAAGATACGGCGGGGAACGTCTGGATGAGTCATCAACAGGGGCTTTTCCATTTGTCCCCACAGCGTGTGTTAGAAGAGTTCCCCTGGGCCAAACTTGGGCGCGACCAGGCGGCTAATGCACTGGTGCGTGATGCTGCGAAGGGTGGGTTATGGCTTGGATTTCGAGACGGCGGCGTAGCTTATTTTCAGGAAGGTCAACTGCGCGCCTCGTACTCAGCCGCCGACGGACTGGGAGAGGGAATGGTCCGCGGTTTCTACTTCGACAAGAACACCACACTCTGGGTCGCAACTGAGGGTGGGCTGAGCCGCATTAAAGACGGCCACATCATCACGCTCACAACACAGAATGGACTGCCATGCAATACGGTTCACTGGATGATGGAAGATGATGCCCAATCGGTCTGGATATATCTGTCCTGTGGCCTGATGCGTGTTAACCAGTCTGAGCTGGACGCCTGGGCCTCCCATGCAAAAGAGACGATTCAGGGAACGGTCTTCGACAGTTCGGACGGAGTGGCCAGCCATCAGTTCATAGGCGGCTATAGTCCGTTAGTCGCAAAGTCCGCGGGCGGCAAATTATGGTTCGTGGGCCTCGGTGGCTTCAGCGTCATTGATCCGCAGCATCTTCCAATTAATAAGGTGCCGCCCCCGGTATACGTTGAACAAATCATCGCTGACGGCAAGACCTATGACGCCACGCAGAGCCTGCGTCTGCCTCCAAACATAAAAGACCTGGCGATCGACTATACCGCGTTGAGCCTCGTCGCACCGGAGAAGGTTCAGGTACGCGTGAAGCTCGAAGGCCAGG
>Ga0105238_10002342_pt1 | contig 19051 bp, 22 predicted proteins | sample KBSC34metaG_FD_81526 | JGI IMG/M metagenome (GOLD analysis project Ga0105238, IMG submission 81526) | Corn rhizosphere microbial communities from Kellogg Biological Station, Michigan, USA - KBS C3-4 metaG | ecosystem: Host-associated > Plants > Roots > Rhizosphere > Soil | place: Michigan, USA... | reverse complement strand
GCCTGCACGGGCGCGTCGCCAGCGCCCTTGGCGATCTGCGGGTTGCCGCCAGAAAGCAGGACGGGCTTCGCGTCCGGCAAACCGGTGGCAACCTTCGGCGATTCCGCCTTCGCCATCAGGCCGAACCTGTGCGCTGGCGCGCCGGCTCACTGCGCCGTCTGGCGGCATAGGGCAGCACGAACATATAGAGGCCGCTGAGCAGCAGCAGGAAAAGCGGAATCAACGGCGAATAGACGATCCAGGCGGGCGGCGGGCCCATGGCCATGGCGGCGAAATTGGCAATGACGGTGACGGTGAAGATCATCGACAGCCAGCGATGAAGCAGGCGGATCCACTTGCTCCAGTCCAATCTAACCTCCCTTGCAATGATGAGATGGATCGCGCTGCCTTACCAGCGCGCCAGCTGCGACAGCTGAATGAGGTTGCCGCAGGTGTCGTTGATCTGCGCGATCGTCGCGCCCGTTACCGCGGTCGGTCCCATGGCGAAGTTGCCGCCATTGGCCTTGATGCGCTCATGGTCGCTCTTGATGTCGTCGGTGAAAAGCATCAGCGCCGGCTGGCCTTGCTTGAAGATGGCCTGCTGATAGGTTTTTGCCACCGGATTGTCGTTCAGTGCCAGCTGCAGCTCGGTGCCGTCCGGATCATCAGGCGAGGTAACGGTCAGCCAGCGAAACGGTCCATTGGTGAAGTCGGCCTTCTTGGTCAAGCCCAGAACGCCGGTATAGAAACCAAGGGCCTTTTCCTGGTCGTCGACATATATGCTGGTCAGCTTGATCTTCATTTTCGTGTCTCCATTGCTTACGCCTGCGGTTTGCCGCCCCGCCAGGACCGTGTCTGTTTCTTGAGGCTTTGGCGGACTTCAATCGATCCGCGAAAGCAGCTGTTCCAAGGCCGTAAGGTTGCGCTTCCAGCCCACCGTGGCGCCGCGGTAGTACGGCTCCTGGTCCGCACGGAAGCCGACCTGCTCCATGCGCAGATGCGTGCCTGAGTCCGTCGGGGTGAGCGTCCAGGTGACCACGCTCTCGAGGTCCTTGGTGTCCCATGTGTAGGACAGGGTCCTGTTGGGCTCGACCGTCCGCACCTGGCAGTCGACGCCGCCCCATTCCGCGTTCAGACTGAAGCGATGGTCCACGACCGGCTTGAAGTCGTTCTTCATCAGCCACTCCTCGATGAGATGCGGTTGGGTGAGCGCGCGCCAGATCTTTTCCGGCGGAAAAGGTATCTCACGCTCGACAATGACGGAGCGCGTTGCGGCCGGCACCTCATTCATTGATCCATCCTCTTGAGCAGGTCTTCCAGGTCGTCGAACCGGCTTTCCCAAAACCCCGCCATGTCGCGCGTCCAATCCATCAGCGGCGCAAGCGCCTTGAGCTGCGCGCTGTAGTGGGTCTGGCGCCCTTCATGGCGGTCGCGTACCAGTCCTGCCTCCTTGAGCACGCCAAGATGCTTCGACACCGCCGGCTGCGACACGCCGGCCTGCGCGGTGAGGGCTCCGACCGTCTGCTCGCCCTGGCGGCAGAGACGCTCGAAGATGGCGCGTCTTGTCGGATCGGCAAGCGTCCTGAACAGCATATCGTGCGCGGTCGTCATTTTTTAATCAATAACCCGTTGGCTATTGATTGACGTATAACCGCCGGGATATGTATGAGTCAAGCAGCGAATGAGGGGCGCCGGGCCGAAACCGGCACGTCGGTACGGACTTCCCCGACGACACTAAATAGGTGTCGGCTTATGCCGGATCGGTCGCCGGGATGGTCAAATCCCTCAACAGCGTCGAAAGCTCCGGCTCGTCGATGAGCAAGGCGGCGTCTGCCGCCGGCAGCCATGCGCGCTGCCGGTTCGCGGCCTCCTGCCAATCGGCAAGCTCCTCAGTGACCTCGAGCAGATAGACCGCAACGTCCACGCGAATGAAGCCGTTGGTCATACGCTTCCAATAGGAATAGGTGCCGGCAGGCTGCTTCAGCGTCTTGCCGAGAACGCCGGCTTCTTCCTGGGCTTCGATCGTTGCCGCCTTGCGCCCGGACTTGCCTTTCATCGGCCAACCCTTGGGCACGATGAAGCGCCTCGTGGTGCGCGAGGTGACCAGCAACACTTCGAGGCTGCCGTCTTGCCGCAACCGAAATGGAATGGCCGCCACTTGGCGGATCCGTTGCCCTTTCTTGGCTCTGCGGACTGCTTTCTTTTTGGTTGTTGCCATCCCAAATTCCGGTGAGAGCAGCATCCCTGCCATACGCTGTCCGCGCGGGCAAAAACCTGTCCCCCTGCAAACCCTAAAATCACCGCCCTTGCAATCCGGCATTTTGCCAGCAAGTAAGTCGGCTAATAAACCGAAAAAAGCGGAATGTCAGCGGCAAACCCGCGAAATCGTGTTGCCGTCTGCTTCCATTCGACATGTCTGGTCATAGACCGGCACATCGGGCCGCGGCTTGGGCGCCGTCTGCCGGTCTAGCTCGCGATACAATTGCTGCTGCTGCTGGTATTGCTGCCGCTGCAGCCTGTTCTGCAACTGTTCCAGCTGGTTCTGCTGCACCAATGCGTTGCGATTCGTCGGGATGACGATCTGCGCGAAAGAAGGGGCAACCTGAGAGATCGCGGCCGCCAGAAAGGCACCCGCAAGAACAGTCAGGGCGTGACGAAGCATTTTGCCGGCTCCCGTACGAAAAACGTTGTGTTTTATATAGTGCGGCCGGCCGATGGCGCCATGGGCGACTGTGAAACGTGATGATGCTCACGGAAACCGCGCGATTGCCATTTCGACGGCAGTGACGACATGTTCCATGCCGCGACGCCGGCGCTGGAGGCCGGGGCCGACATCCCGGTCGGTGAGATCGCCAGTTTGCGCATCTACGGAAAGGCTGGCGTCGAATCTCAACCAAGCAGTGGGAGAACGAGGGGCGCTTCGCCGCCGCCCAGAATCTGCCCGGCAGCCCGGCATTGCACTTGACGGAAGCCATCGATTCGCCGCTCTATCGGGTCCGCGCCGGGCTGGAGCTCAATGGCGTCAACGGCGTCGGTTTGGCGGTCAGCTACAACGGCGCCTTCGGGGAAACGGTCAAGCAGAACGCGGTCAGTGCGTCTCTGAAGGTCAGCTTCTGGCTGACTCGGGGCGGCGGCCAAGAAGGGATGTCATGAAGACGAAGTGCGCGTATGTCGCGGCGATGCTGGCAGCCGCCTGCATCGCCGGTGTGCCGGCGGCGGGACTTGCCGCGCAGAACAAGGGTGACAAGGTTGCGCCTGCGGCCGCCCAGGCCGCCGACGCGGCGGCCAAGCCGCAACTGCCGGGCGGCGCCTCGGCGCTGTCGGAAACGCATGGCGACTGGACGGTCAACTGCCAGGTCACCGGCACGAACAAGGTCTGCAGCCTGTCGCATCAGCAGTTCAACAAGCAAAGCGGCCAGCGGCTGCTGGCGATCGAATTGACGACCAAGACCGGCCAGGACGCCACCGGCACGCTGGCGCTGCCCTTCGGCCTTGCCTTGGCCAACGGCATCGCGCTCGAGATCGACGACAAGAAGCTGGATGGCGCGCTGCAGTTCAACACCTGCCAGGCAGTCGGCTGCCTGGTGCCCGTGACATTCGACGCCGACACCACGTCGCTGCTGCAGAACGGCACCACGCTGAAGATCAACGCCACGGCGGCGGACACCATGCAGCCGATCTCCTTCACCATCTCGCTCAATGGCTTCGGCGGCGCGCTCGCCCGGACGGCAGACCTGTCGGCGGACTGAGCGACGAGGGTGTTCGTCTTTGGGGCGATCGGCAGAAGCTGGTCGCCCTATTCGTTTCCGTCCATTTCGCGCAAACGGTATCCGACACCGGTCTCGGTGATGATGTAGCGCGGCTGGTCAGGGGTCTTTTCGATCTTCTGCCGCAGCTGGCGGACATAGACCCTGAGATACTGGACATCGGTCGAGTCGTTCCAGACCTGCTTCATCAGGAACTGGTGGGTCAGCACCTTGCCGGCATATTGCACCAGCATGCGCAGGATGTCGTATTCCTTGGGCGACAGCTTTACTTCCTTGCCCTCGACCTTGACGATGCGCTTGACCAGGTCGACCGAAAGGTCGCCGGTGTGGAAAACCGGCTTCTCGCCCTGCTGCTGGAATTTGTGGCGCAGCGCCACGCGGATGCGGGCGACCAACTCGTTCATGCCGAAGGGCTTTGTCACATAGTCGTCGGCGCCGAGTTCCAGGGCCGCGACGATACCGGCCTCGTCGGTGCGGCTCGAAAGGATGACGACCGGAATGTCCAGGCCATCGCTGCGCCATTTGCCGAGCAGCTCCAGGCCGGTCATGCCGGGCAAGCCGAGATCGAGCAGGATCAGGTCCGGCCGCTCGGCCTGCATGAGTTCGATCGCCGCCTTGGCATTCGGCGCCTCGGAGACCGCGTAGCCCTGACTGCCGAGGCCGACGCGCAGCAATTTGCGGATCGGCGGTTCGTCGTCGACGACCAATATGGAGACGGTCTGATTTGTCATGCCGCATCGTCCGTAAGGGGTGCGCCCAACGCAGGCAATTCAGCCGGCACCGGCATGCGGATGGTGAAGATCGCGCCGGGCCGATCGGTGCGGTTGGCCGCCGAGATCGTGCCGCCCATCGCCTCGATGAAGCCGCGGCTGATCGACAGGCCGAGACCCGTGCCGGCGCGCACCTGGTCGCGCTTGCGCACGCGGTAGAAGGTGTCGAATATCCGTTCCAGGTCATCGGGCGGAATGCCCGGTCCCTCATCCATGACCTGCAGGATGATGGCGCCATTGTCGACCCAGGCCTGCAGCCGGATGATCGAGCCGGGCGAAGCATATTTGGCGGCATTGTCGAGGAGGTTGAACAAGGCCTGCTCGAACAGCACCGGATCGAGCCGCAGCATCGGCAGGTCGGACGGAATGTCGGTCTCTATCTGGTGCTCGGCGGTGATCTTCTGCGCCCGGTTCAGCGACGATCCGACAACATCGCCGAGATAATGGAATGCGTGGTTCGGCTCCATCGCGCCCGATTCGATCCTGGTCATGTCGAGCAGATTGGCGATGAAGCGGTTCAGCCGTTCCGATTCGCTGACAACCGTCGACAGAAGCTCCGCGCGATCCTTCTCCGGCAGCGCCGGCGCGAATTCCTTCAGCGTTCCGGCCGCGCCCATGATGGCGGCAAGCGGCGTCTTGAGGTCATGCGAGATCGAGGTGAGCAGCGCCGAGCGCAGCCGATCCGCCTCGGCCGCCAGCCTGGCGCGGTCGACATCGGCGACGAGCTGGACGCGCTCGATGGCGACAGCGGCCTGGTCGGCCAAGGCATCGAGCAAGCGTTGCTGCTCGGGCGTCAGCAGCGGCCCCTGCTTGTCGTTGTCGAGGCCGACCACGCCGATGGCGGTCCGCCCTGTCCGCAAGGGGAGATAAAGACGTTTTGCGCCAGGCAGCGTATCGGCGCCGCGGCCGGCGGCGCGGTTGTGCTCCCAGGCCCAGCGGGCGGCCGCGATATCGGCTTCGGCGAGGGTGTCGTCCGGCGGATAGCCGGCCTTGACGGTGATGGTGCCGTTTTCAGGCAGAAGCAGCACGACGCGGACTTTCAGCATCGACGCGATCTGGAAGGCGGTGGCCCACAACACGTCGTCCAGCGTGCCGGCGCCGGCAAGCTTCTTGGAAAAGGAGTAGATGTCCTCGGTCGCCCGTGCCCGCGAGCGCGCGGCGACCGCCTGCCGCTGCACGCGCGCCGTAAGATTGCTGGCGATCACGGCGACGACGAGGAAGACCGCGAAGGCGACGATGCTTTCCGGATCCCTGATCGTCAGCGTGTAGCGCGGCTCGAGAAAGAAGAAGTTGAAGGCAAGCGCGCTCAGGAAACAGGCATAGAGCGCCGGCCACAGGCCGAACGTCACCGCCGATGTCAGCACGGCCAGAAGCAGGACACTGGCGAGATTGCGGACGTCGAGGAACTGGTCGAGGATCGCGCTAACGGCGAGCGCGCCGGCGACATAGGCCGTCGAGAACAGATAAGGCCAGATCTGGAAAGGTTTCTGCTCGGGCGCCGCCTTCACGCGTACCGATGGCGTGTCGGCATCGCGCTCGGCGCCCGAAATGACGTGGACGCTGATGTCGCCGGCATTGCGGATCAGATCGTAGGTCAGCGAGCCCTCGATCAGCTCGCGCCAGCGCGAGCGGGTCGGCCGACCGATGACGATATGGGTGAAATTGTTCGCTGTCGCATGACGAACGATGTCCTGGGCGACGTTCTGGCCCGGGATAGTCGCGATCTCGGCGCCGAGCTGTTCGGCGAGGCGCAGGTTCCTGGCCAGCCGGTCCTTGTCCTCCTCCGACATACCGGCCAGGCGGGGCGTGTCGACATGCAGCGCCGTCCAGGGCGCGCGCAGCCGGTCGGCAAGTCTGCGGGCATAGCGGATACGGATAGCCCCGCCAGGCTGCGAGTCGACGCAGACGAGAACCCGCTCGCCCGCCGCCCACGGACCCGGAATGGCGTGCGACTGCATGTGGTTGAGCAATTGTTCGTCGACACGCTGGGCGGTGCGGCGCAGCGCCAGCTCGCGCAGCGCCGTCAGATTGCCCGGCGAAAAATAGTTCTCGATGGCGCGCTGGGCGGTGTTGGGGAAATAGACCTTGCCCTCTCTCAGGCGCTTGAGCAGGTCGTCGGGCGTGAGATCGATGATCTCGATATCGTCAGCCTCGTCGATGATGGAATCGGGAACCGTCTCGCGCACCCGGACTCGGGTGATCTGGGCGACGACGTCGTTCAGGCTTTCGACATGCTGGATGTTGAGCGTGGTGTAGACATCGATGCCTTGAGACAGGATCTCCTGGACATCGAGATAGCGTTTCGGATGGCGGCTGCCCGGCGCGTTGGTGTGGGCAAGCTCGTCAACCAGGACCAAAGCGGGGCGCCGCTTCAGGATAGCGTCGATGTCCATCTCGTCCAAGGTCTGGCCGCGATAGTCGACCAGGCGGCGCGGGATCACCTCGTAGCCGTCGACCAGGGCCTGGGTTTCCTTGCGGCCATGCGTTTCGACGATGCCGATCACGACATCGATGCCGTCGGTGCGACGGGCGCGGCCCGCCATCAGCATCTCGTAGGTCTTGCCGACGCCGGGTGCCGCGCCGAGAAATATGCGCAGGCGGCCGCGGCCTTCGCGCTCGGCATGCTCGAGCAATGCGTCGGGGGAGGGTCTGGATTCGTTGTTTCTGTCGTCGGGCATCAGGTCCAATCATAGTTGCGCCGGGGGTCGTGTCGATCCCCGGCGCGTAGCTGGATTACTTCAAGTCGTCGAGCGCAAGGTTGAGCGCCAGCACATTGACCACCGGCTCACCGAGCACGCCGAGCTCGCGGGCTTCGACATGGCCGTCGACCAGCGACTTGACCTTGGCCTCGTCGACACCGCGGGCCTTGGCAATCCGCGGCACCTGGAAATAGGCGTCCTCGGGGCTGATGGCAGGGTCGAGGCCGCTGCCCGAGGTCGTGACCAGGCCCATCGGCACCGGCGCGCTCGGGTTTTCCGCCTTCAGCTTCCCGGCGTCCCCCTTGATGCGCTCGATCAGCTTCGGGTTGGTCGGACCGAGATTGGCGCCGCTGGAGGCGGTGGCGTCGTAGCCGTTATTGCCGGCGGCCGACGGCCGGCCGTGGAAATAGCGGTCGCTGGCAAAAGCCTGGCCGATCAGGCTGGAACCGATCACCTTGCCGTCCTTGGTGATCAGGCTGCCATTGGCCTGGCTCGGAAACAGCGCCTGGGCGATGCCGGTCATGCCGATCGGGTAGATGAGGCCGGTGAGCACGGTGAAGAAGACGATCATGACGATCGCGGGTCTGAGTTGCTTGAGCATCGGAGTTATCCTTATGCGAGGCCAAGGGCGGTGACGATCATGTCTATCGCCTTGATGCCGACGAACGGCACGACGATGCCGCCGAGGCCATAGACGAGAAGATTGCGGCGGAGCAGGGCGCCTGCGCCGATGGCGCGGTATTTCACGCCCTTCAGCGACAGCGGGATCAGCGCGATGATGATCAGCGCGTTGAAGATGATGGCCGACAGGATGGCGCTCTGCGGCGTCGCCAGATGCATGATGTTGAGCGCCTGCAGCGGTCCGGCGCTCTGACCGGGCGCGACGTAGAAGACCGCGAACATCGCCGGGATGATGGCGAAGTACTTGGCCACGTCGTTGGCGATCGAGAAAGTCGTCAGCGAGCCGCGCGTCATCAGCAGCGCCTTGCCGATCTCGACGATCTCGATCAGCTTGGTCGGGTCGCTGTCGAGGTCGACCATGTTGCCGGCCTCGCGCGCGGCGACCGTGCCGGTGTTCATGGCGACGCCGACATCGGCCTGGGCGAGCGCCGGCGCGTCGTTGGTGCCGTCGCCGCACATAGCGACCAGCTTGCCCTTGGCCTGTTCCTCGCGGATCAGCGACAGCTTGTTCTCGGGCGTCGCCTGGGCGAGGAAGTCGTCGACGCCGGCTTCGGCAGCAATGGCCGCCGCGGTCAGCGGGTTATCGCCGGTGATCATCACGGTGCGGATGCCCATCCTACGCAGCTCCGCGAAACGCTCGCTGATGCCGCCCTTGACGATGTCCTTGAGGTGGACGATGCCGAGCAGACGCCCGTCACGCTCGACCGCGAGCGGCGTGCCGCCGGCCTTGGCGATCTCGTCGGCGATGGCCTGCAGGTCGCGGATCGTGTCGCTGGTTGGGCGGGCGCCGTGCGCGGCGGCGGTCGCCTGGTTGACATGGGCGAGCACCGCGTCGACCGCGCCCTTGCGCACCGAGGAGCCGTCGACATCGACTCCACTCATGCGGGTCTGCGCGGTGAAGGGCACGAAGGTTGGATGCAACGCCCCCATGTCGCGGGCGCGGATGGCGTATTTCTCCTTGGCCAGCACGACGATCGAGCGGCCTTCAGGCGTTTCGTCGGCGAGCGAAGCGAGCTGCGCGGCATCGGCCAATTCCTGCTCGGTGACGCCCTTGACCGGACGGAACTCGGTCGCCTGGCGGTTGCCGAGGGTGATGGTGCCGGTCTTGTCGAGGAGAAGCGTGTCGACGTCGCCAGCGGCTTCGACGGCGCGGCCGGACATGGCAAGCACGTTGAAGCGCACCAGGCGGTCCATGCCGGCGATGCCGATGGCCGACAGCAGCGCGCCGATCGTTGTGGGGATCAGCGTCACGAACAGGGCGACGAGGATCGTCACCGAGATATAGCCGCCCGAATAGGCGGCGAAGCTCGGTATGGTCGCGGTCGCCAGCACGAAGATCAGCGTCATGCCGACGAGCAGGATGTTGAGCGCGATCTCGTTCGGCGTCTTCTGGCGTTCAGCACCCTCGACCAGCGAGATCATGCGGTCGAGGAAGGTGTGGCCGGAAGCGGCGGAAATGCGCACGCGGATCCAGTCGGACAGAACCTGGGTGCCACCAGTGACGGCCGAGCGGTCGCCGCCGGATTCACGAATGACGGGGGCGGATTCGCCGGTGATCGCCGCTTCATTGACGGAGGCCACGCCTTCGACGACTTCGCCATCCGACGGAATGATATCACCGGCCTCGACGAGCACGACATCACCGACCTTCAGGCTGGTGCCGGGCACAAGCTTGAACTTGCTGCGGTCGTCGCCGTTGAGCAGCTTGGCCTGGGTCTCGGTGCGCGCCTTGCGCAGCGAGTCGGCCTGCGCCTTGCCGCGGCCCTCGGCCACGGCCTCGGCAAAGTTCGCGAACAAAACGGTGAACCACAGCCAGATGATGATCTGCAGGGTGAAGCCGCGATCGCCGCCGCCGGTGACGAGATCGCGGATAAAAAGCACGGTGGTGAGCAGAGAAACGACGGCGACGACGAACATCACCGGGTTCTTGACCAGCGTGCGCGGGTCAAGCTTGCGGAAGGCGCCGCCGATGGCGGGCACCAGGATGGCGGCATCCATGATGCTCGCGGATTTGGACTGGCTCATTTTTGGGCTCCAGTATCGGTGATGTTGGACGGCGCCGGATGCTCGGTCTTCGGCAACAGATGCGGAAGGCCGGTGGCCAGCAGCCAGAGCACTAACAGCACGGCTGCCATGCCGAGGAAGGTTGAGAGCGTCGGGAAGGGACGAGGCTTCTCGTCTCCTCCTTCGGCCGGTTCACGTCGGTCACCCCGACGTATGTTTGTGAATTTGGGCATGGCCGTTTCAGAAAGTCTGTCCATGGATCATCGCCAGATGTTCGACGATCGGGCCGATCGCCAGGGCCGGGAAGAAGGTGAGGCCGACGACGATCAGGATGACGCCGACAAGCAGTCCGACGAACAAAGGACCGTCGGTCGGGAACGTGCCGGCGGAAGCCGGAACAGTCTTCTTCGCCGCCAGCGAGCCAGCGATGGCTAAAGCCGGAATGATGACGAAGAAGCGCCCCACCCACATGGTGATGCCAAGCGTGAGGTTGTACCAGGGCGTGTTGCCGCTGAGGCCGCCGAAGGCCGAGCCATTGTTCGCGGCCGCCGAAGTGTAGGCATAGAGAACCTCGGAGAAGCCGTGCGGACCGCCATTGGCCATCGAGGCCACGGCGCTCGGCAGCACGACCGCGATGGCCGTAAAGACCAGCATCACCAGCGGCAGAGCGAGGATGGCCAGCATTGCCATCTTGACCTCCTTGGCCTCGATCTTCTTGCCGAGATATTCCGGCGTGCGGCCGACCATGAGGCCGGCAACGAAGACGGCGATGACGATGAACATCAGGATGCCGTAGAAGCCGGCGCCGACACCGCCGACGATGACCTCGCCGAGCTGCATGTTGATGAGCGGGATCAAGCCGCCAAGCGCAGTGAAGCTGTCATGCATGGCGTTGACAGCGCCACAGGAGGCAGCAGTGGTGATGACCGCGAACAGCGCCGAGGCGGCGATGCCGAAGCGGGTCTCCTTGCCTTCCATGTTGCCGCCGTCGATGCCCAGCGCATGCACCAGCGGATTGCCGGCGGCTTCCGCCCAGTAGCAGACAGCGACGCCGGCGACGAACAGCACGCCCATCGAGGCGAGGATCGCCCAACCCTGGCGCTGGTTGCCGACCATGCGGCCGAACACGTTGGTGAGCGCGGCACCCAGGGCAAAGATGGTCACCATCTGGATCAGGTTGGAGATCGCGTCGGGATTCTCGAACGGATGGGCGGCGTTGGCGTTGAAGAAGCCGCCGCCATTGGTACCGAGCATCTTGATGGCGACCTGAGAGGCAACCGGCCCGAGCGCGATGGTCTGCTTGGCGCCCTCCAGCGTGGTGGCATCGACATAGGGCCCAAGCGTTTGCGGAATGCCGAGCCAGACATAGACCAGGGTCAGCACGATGCAGATCGGCAGGAGCACGTAGAGCGTGCAGCGGGTCATATCGACCCAGAAGTTACCGATCGACTTGCCGGAAGCGCGCGCGAAACCACGGATCAACGCGACCGCAATGGCGATGCCAACCGCGGCGGACATGAAGTTCTGCACGGTGAGCGCCGCCATCTGCACGAGATAGGACATCGTGCTCTCGCCGCCGTAATTCTGCCAGTTGGTGTTGGTGACGAAGGAGACGGCGGTGTTGAAGGCAAGTCCCTGTTCCACAGCCGACATCCCGGCCGGATTGTAGGGCAGAACGCCCTGCAGCCGCTGCAGGAAATAGACTGCGAGGAAGCTGGCCAGGCTGAAGAAGATGATGCCGGCCGCGTATGCGGTCCAGTGCTGCTCCTCGTTCTCACTGGTTCCGGATATGCGATAGAGGGCCCGCTCGATGGGGCCGAGGATCGGAGAGAGGAAGGTGCGATCGCCGTTGAAGACGCGGTACATATAGCCGCCGAGCGGCTTCACCAGCAAAAGGACGATCATGCAGTAAAGAAGGATCTGTATCCATCCGTTGAGAGTCATGGGAATAGCTTTCCGTGCCGGGCGCCAGGTACGATCAGAAGCGTTCTGGGCGGATGAGGGCGTAGGTCAGGTAGACAAGCAGGAACAAGGTCACTGCCCCGCCGAGGAAATAGTCGAGAAGCATGGTCTGGTCCTTCCGTTCAGATTCTGTCGCAGACTTTGATGTAGGCCAGGGACAGGACGAAGAATAAAATCTCCATCCCGAGAACAATGATATCCATAGACGCGCTCCTTATTTTCGTTCTATTTCCAGGCAGCAAGAGGCAGGCCCAAAATCCGCGCAAAAGGCGCGCGCCGCCTTGCCGGCGGCGGCGCTCAAAGCTTTTGCTTGACGTGAAATATGGACCCGATCGCCATAAAGGTTCGAGATGGGGCGGGATAAAAAGATATAGGAATTTTATAAAGGTTTTGGCCGATCCTGGGCTTTCGGCGCGTCGTCGGCCCGCTTGCAGGCTCAAATGCCACGAATAAAAGCGCGTATATAAAGCGCCGTGGAATCCCCTCTCGAATTCATATGAGGCGACCGTCTATCCAGTTGCGCAGTTCATCGCTCGCCCGAATTCCGGCGGGCGCGAAATCGAGTTTGAAAATGCGCTTCGCACCCTTCAGGATGGCTCCCCGGCTGGGCCGGAACATCCCGACCGAATACTTCATTCTCGCCGATCCGAGGAACAAGGGAGCGGTGATCGGCCGGCTCGCGGACCACCTGATCTGCGAGACGGTGGTCGACGGCCATGGCTCCAGCTATTGCTATGTCGGCGTTGCGACGCGCAATCCGGACGGACGATACGATGTCGAGGCGTTAAGACCCGGGGAGTGGATCGTTCAGCCGGGCTTGGTCTATGCCCTTGAAGCCAAGCGCCAGGGATCCACGGATATCTGACTTGCCTGTTTCAGCGCCGGTAGACCGCTGGCATCTGCTCGGGAGGCTCAATATTGGCATCATCGAGAACGGCCAGCGCCTCGCGGATTGCTTTTGCGGTCGCCGCCTCGGCGGAGACCAGAGGCAAGCGGACATCCGGACTGAGTCCCAAGGCCAGATGCAGGGCGTATTTGACCGGAACCGGGTTGCTCTCCAGTTCAAGCGCGGCAATCAGCGGCCGCAGGCGATGATGGATCGTCCGGGCCGTGTGGGTGTCGTCGCGCCTCAGGGCATCGTGCATGTCCGCGCACAGCCGAGGGGCGATGTTCGACACCACCGAAATCGTCCCGCGTCCGCCCATCGTGTTGAAGCCGAACGATGTCGAATCATGGCCAGACAGACAGATGAACCGGCGCCGCAGAACGGCCGGCAGCGAGGACTGGCGGGCGAGATCGCCGGTAGCGTCCTTGATGCCGATGATGTTCGGGATCTGGGCCAGCCGCTCGAGGCTTTCCAACGTCAGGTCAACGCCGGTGCGCGCCGGCACGTTGTAGACGATGATCGGAATCCTGACCTGACGGGCGACAGCCTCGAAATGCCGCACGATACCTTCCTGGTTCGGCCGGTTGTAGTAAGGCGTGACAACAAGCGCCGCATCCGCGCCAAACGCCTCGACGGCCGAGGAAAAGGCAATCGTCGTCTCGGTGTTGTTGGTGCCGGTGCCGGCGATGACCGGAACCCTGCCGCCGGCGAGTTTGACGCATAGCCCGATGATGTCGAGGCGCTCCTCCCATGACAGGGTCGGCGCCTCGCCGGTGGTGCCGCACGGCGCCAGTCCGTTGATGCCTTGCTCGATCTGCCAGCGGACAAGGCGCTCCAGGCCCTTCAGATCCACTTCGCCATCCTTGAACGGAGTCGGCAGCGCGGTGATGGCGCCGTTGAGGCGTGCCCTGGTCTGGTCAAATGTCATGATGTTCAAACTCTCTTTGCAGTTCCAGCGAAGAAACATTCGCCTTGTAGGTCGTACGCTGTCCCTCCAGGCGGGAGGAGAGCAGGGCCATCAGCACGGCGGCGGCCAGATCGGCATGCGCCGCCCGGTGCATCCGTGTCGTCTTGCGGCCGCTCGTCTGCCCGCCGTCGATGGTGCAGATCCAGGTCTTGCCACGTATCGCGATGCTTGCGATCGAACGGCTCGGCTCGATCGTGCCGACAAGGAGAATGGCGGCATCAAGCATGGCGCCGGCCTCGACCAGATGGGCAAAGCGCCGGCCCGGCGACGACGACCGGTCGATCGCCATCGCCTTTGCGGCCTCCCACAATAGGTGCTCGGGCAGCCTGCCGAGGCAGGCTATGCGCTCGATGAGGACGCACAGATTGGAACGGTCACCTTCACGCATGGCCGGAACCGCTTGCGGATCAACCGCACAGAACAAGTCGGGAAAGATCAATTGAAGAGCGACAGGCGAGCCGTCGCGATACGAACGGCGCCGCTGCGATGGCCGCTCTCCATGCTGGCAAAGCGGATAGCGGAAGCCTTGTCGGCAAAAACGCCACCGGAATGGCCATCCTCGTCACGGGCAATCCAATGGCCCTCGCCGTCGCGGCCAACGACGAAGCGATGGGGCGCGTTTCCAGCGAGGGGAATAGGGGTACTAGGCATATCAGTCTCCATGGGATCTTTGGGATCACCGAGTTCAGAAAATCGAGGGAATCAGGAAAGCGAAGCTGCGACGGCCGCGGCGGCAATAACCATGCCGACAACCAGGAGCAGCCTTACGAACACCATCGGTTCCGTGTGGCTGACCTGCGGGGCAGCTTTATTCGCCATGCCGCTTTTATCCGCCAATCTTCTGGCGTGTTCGATTTCAGACAGCGGTAGCGGACGATGGGTAGGTATGTAGAGTCCCGTGGTGCGGTACATGACAGACTTCCTTCCTCTCGGTCATCTGCGCCGAAAAGTAGAAGCCACCGCATTTGAATTCGAGACGGGCGAAAACGGGAAAAAATAAGAAAGCCATATATTTGCCGGGCCCGGGACATAGGGGTCACGCGGGCCATTCCTCCGGCCAGGCCGCCTTTTCCGCTGCGGAGTCCCTGATGGCCTATACCGCTGGCCGCCGGTCCTTCCAGGGCATCTCCCCTTCCAACTGCGTGGAAAGCGCGAGCACCGTCGCCTCGTCGCCGTAGCGGCCGACAAGCTGCACGCCGATCGGCACGCCGCCGGCCGACTGCCCAAGCGGCAGCGAGATCGCCGGCAGACCGGAGATGTTGAAGGGGAAGTTGAAGACTGCGTCGCCCCATTTGGCGTTGTAGCGGTCGAGGTCCGTCTCCGACATGTCGTAGTAGCCGAACGGGCGTGGCAGGTGCGTCAGCGTCGGGGTGATGAAGATGTCATAGGGGTTGAGATCGGCGACGATGTCGCGGCCGATCAATCTCAGTTGCTCGACATCGGAAACATGCTTGATGCCGCCGGTCGCGCGACCACGCTCGATGACGGCCCAGGTCACCGGCTCGACATCGTTTGGCGTGACTGGCCTGCCGACCAGCGTTTCGAGGAAACCAAAAGTGGCGGCGGTCTGCACGTTGGTCATGTCGGTGTAGGTTCTCCACGCCGCATCGGCGTCGAGCGGCATGTCGTGTTCGTCGACGTCGTGGCCGAGGCGTTCGAGCGCGGCGACCGTGGAGAGCATTGTTGCCTTGACTTCAGGATCTATCGCCGCGCCGTTGGGCGGCGTGACGGTAAAGCCGATGCGCAGTTTCTTCGGCGCTCGTGCGGAAAGGTTCAGCCAGCTGTCCGCTGGGACCGGCGGCGTGTAGGCGTCGCCGGGCAGGGCGCCGGCCACCGCGTCGAGATAGGCGGCGGTATCGCGCACCGTGCGCGAGCAGCAGAGGAAGTAGGCGCCGCCATACCAATAGTCGCCGAAGGGCGCCAGGCTGACCCGGCCGCGCGACGGCTTCAGGCCGATGATGCCGCAGCAGGACGCCGGCACGCGGATCGAACCGGCGCCGTCGCTGGCTTCGGCGATCGGCACCATGCGCGCAGCAATCGCGGCCGCGGCGCCGCCGCTCGATCCGCCGGGCGTGATGCCGTCCTTCCACGGGTTCTTCGTCGCTCCGTAGAGTTTTGGCTCGGTGGTGATCGACCAGCCGTTCTCCGGCGCGTTGGATTTGCCGACGAGGACGAGACCGGCCGCCTTGATGCGACGCACCATCTCGCTGTCGGAATCGGCGACGAAGTCCTTCAGGTAGCGGCAGGAATTTGTCAGGGGCGCGCCGGTCCAGGACGAGGCGAGTTCCTTGAGCAGATAGGGAACGCCGGCGAAGGGCGCCGTCTTGTCCACCGTAGCCGCCTGGCTGCGTGCCATATCGTAGAGGCGGTGGATGACCGCATTGAGCGATGGATTGAGGCGCTCGATCGTGATGATCGCCGCTTCGACCAGCTCAGCCGGCGAAACCTCGCCGCGTTTCACCAGACCGGCGAGCGCCAGCGCGTCGGAGCTCGTGTAGGTCTTCAACAGACTGTCAGCGACGGCGGCCATGTTTCCTCCCATGTCATGCTCGCAAAGCAGCCGAGCCCCAAGGCTCGGCCTCTGTGAGTTTATCCGCTGTATGATGTGCTGCCGGCGCCTCCTCCCCGCCGGCAACCGCAGCGCTCAGGCCAGTTCGACGGTGCGCTTTTCCGCTATGCTCTGCTCGGCTGCCAGCACGATGCGCAGGCTGTTGACGGCGGCATCCATCTGCTCGCTGAGATCGAGGTCTTCGCGGATGGCGCGCAGGAAGAAGGCCTGCTCGCGGTCGCAAAGCTCCTGATGGCCGGGCTCGTCCTCCATGCTGACGATCTCGTCGGGCTTGGAAAAGTTCTTGTCGCCGTCGACCTGCGCGTAATGGATCTTCAGCGCGTCAGTCTTGGTGTGACGGTCAATGTCGGCGGAATCCGAAACTTCCTCGGCATCCTTGGCGCTGCTCCCCGACTGGCCGGCGACGATCGAGACGGCGCCCTTGGGGCCGACCACGTCCTTCACGAAATAGGCGGTCTCACTCATCATCGGGCCCCAGCCCGCCTCGTACCAGCCGACCGAGCCGTCGTCGAAGGTGACATGCAGGTGGCCGTAATTCTGCTTGTCGGCCTCGGCCCACAGCTTGGCGCCGATGCCGTGCACGCGTACCGGCTTGGCGCCGGTCAGCTGGCACATGACGTCGACATAGTGCACGCCGCAGTCGACGATCGGGATCAGCGAGTCGATCAGGTTCTTGTGCCAGTGCCAGGCTGTGCCGCTGCTCTGCTGGTTGAGGTTGAGGCGCATCACCAGCGGCTTGCCGAGCGTCTTGCCAACCTCGATGAATTTGATCCAGGAGGGGTGGACGCGCAGGATGTAGCCGAGCACCAGCTTGCGGTTTTTCGCCCGCGCCGCGGCCACCACCTTCTCGGCGTCCTCGATGTTGGTCGCCAGGGGCTTTTCCATGAAGACATGGCAGTTGGCGGCGATTGCCTTCAGTGCGTATTCGGCATGGGTGTTCGGCCAGCTGTTGATCGACACCGCGTCCGGTTTCGTCTCCTTCAGGGCCAGATCGAAATCCTCGTAGAGCGGATAGCCGGCGAGCTTCTTGGGGATCTTCTTGTTGCTCTTGATGCTGCGGCTCATGATGCCGACGATCTCGAAACCGTCCGAGCGGTGATAGGCGCTGGCATGCGAAGCGCCCATATTGCCCAGACCAACCACCAGAATTCTCACCTTCTCGGCCATGTCAGCCTCCCGCAGGTTCATTGAATGCTGGGCGGCGATCCAGTCGCCGCCCGTTGTGGCTAGTGCCTGTCGCCGGCGTTACTTGACGGCGGAGTCGAACAGGTGCGCCTTGATCTTGTCGACGTCGAGCGCGGCAAAGCCCTCCGACAGTTTCACGCCGTCGGCATCCGCCTTGACCTTGGCCTTGTCGAAATCGTTGGCGGCGGGGATCAGGTCGTTGGTGCAGACGTCCTCGGCCTTCACCGGCGCGGTGATCTGGCCGATCTTGAGGATCTCGTCGAAGAAGCCTTGCCAGCTCGCCATGTCGTGCGAGCCCCAGCCGCCGCGCTTGTCCATGTCGCCGCGGAAGACGTTGATCTGCTGCAGGATCGAGGTCGTGCCAAGCTCGGGACCGAGGTTCTTGGCCAGCGTCGGGAACTGCTCGAACACGGCCTCGACCGCGGCTCGCGGATTCTGGTAGCCGAATTCGAGACCCATCGCCCAGCCGCGCAGATATTTCTCCAGGAAGGCCTTCTTGTCAGCGTCTTCGAGGTCGGCGGCGCGCACGACAAAGGTGTTGGCCGGCAGTTTCGAATTCTGCACGCCCAGCCAGTATTCGAAGTCGAGCCCCTTGGCGATCCATTCGGCGCGCAGGCCCTCCCAGGAGAGTGCCGCATCGCCCTGGCCGCCGGCAAGCGCGGTGCCCCAGGTCGGCCAGCCGGCCTCGACATATTTCACCTTCTTGATGTCGACGCCCTGCGCGGCGAGCAGCGGATCGACGATCGCCTGCCAGGCGGCGGAGCCGAGCAGGATGGTCTTGCCTTCGAGGTCCTTGAGGTTCTTGGTGCCCTGGCCCTTGCGGAAGGCGATGCTGAAGGTATCGCGCGCGCCCATATGGAACACGGATTTCAGCTTCATGCCGTTCTGGATGGCGAAGGAGAAGACGCCGGGCGAGGGGAAGCCCATATCGGCCTGGCCGACATCGACGAACTTCACCGTCGCCGTGCCATCCGACGGGCCGGGCTGCATGTCGGTGTTGAGGTCGCCGAAATAGCCCGCTTTCTTGGCCGACCAATAGGGGTAGTCGTCCAGCACCTCGAGCGTGCCGCGCGGCGAGATCCAGGTGAATTTTTCATAGGCCGCTGCCCTGGCCTTCAGGCCCGATGCGCCGAGCGCGGTGGCGGTCACGACGCCGGCCGCCGTCACCTGCAGGAAGTAGCGGCGGCTGATGCCGGCCGGGGCACTGGAATGGATCGGATTTTCGTTTGTCATGGCACTCCCCTTTTGTTGATTGCTTGCCTTGCCTTCGCCCGCCTCCCGGGCGACTTCATCCTTCCGCGCTCATGTCTCCCAACTCGCCCATTTCTTGCCGATCAGGAAGAACAGCACGTAGATCAGGATGCCGAGCGTCGACAGGATCAGCACGACCGCGAAGAATTGCGGCATCTGGATCATCGACGAATAGGAAGTGAGCCGGTTGCCGAGGCCGAAGCCGCCGCCGACCATCTCGGCGCCGACGGCGGTAAGCAGGCCGAAGATCGCGCCGATCATCAGGCCGACCAGGATCATCGGCAGCGCCATAGGCGCTCGGATCTTCCAGAAGATCTGCAAGGTGCTGGCG
>Ga0105238_10002339_pt1 | contig 19061 bp, 21 predicted proteins | sample KBSC34metaG_FD_81526 | JGI IMG/M metagenome (GOLD analysis project Ga0105238, IMG submission 81526) | Corn rhizosphere microbial communities from Kellogg Biological Station, Michigan, USA - KBS C3-4 metaG | ecosystem: Host-associated > Plants > Roots > Rhizosphere > Soil | place: Michigan, USA... | reverse complement strand
CGGCGACGCGGTGCTGGCGAAGCGTTTCGTCAATGTGCTGCTGGAGCGACCGCCGTCGGTCGCGACGCTGTGGCTGTCCGATCCGGACAAGACCATGCATGCGTTTCCGCTTGGTTCGGATGAGCATCTGCAGGCGGTGCGCGAGGCGGATGCCCATGTCGGCGCGGTATCGCAGGCCGTCGATCGGCTGCGTGATCGCGGCCACGAGGTGCTGCTGTTCGTCGGCTCCGATCACGGCCATGAAGCGGTGAGCGAGACCATTCCGGTCGAGCGGCGGTTGTTCGAGGCCGGGTTCAAGCGCGAGCTGGACAGCCCGGAACTCGTCGTCGCGCCGTCGGGCTCGTCGGCTCTGCTTCATTTTGGCGGCGATGCCTTGTCGCGCCGCGATGAAGTCGCCGCCTGGCTCGGTGAGCAATCGTGGGCGGGGCGCATCATCAGAGGCGAGGACCTCGCCGAACTCGGCCAGGCGCCGTCGCCTGATATCCTCGCGCTCGACATGGCCAAGAGCGATGGGCGCAATCGTAACGGTGTGCCCGGACTCACCGGCTATGCCGTCCGCTTCTCGGAGGACGAGGACGAAGTGCGCCGCGACTGCGGCATGCATGGTGGGCTCGGCCGTTACGAGACCAATCCGACGCTGATTGCGGTCGGGCTGGGCTTTGCCACCGGCGGCGTGGTGAGCAAGACCAGCCGCATCATCGACATTGCGCCATCAGCGCTGAAGCATCTGGACCTGCCGGTCGAGCAGGTCGACGGGGTGCCGCTGCAGGGCTGAACTCAGCGGAATATTCGAGGCCGATCCGGGGTCCCCTTCTTCCAATGCCATTGAAACGGATCGCTGGCGAGATCCGTAGCTGATAGGGTGTACGTGGGAGAGCGCGATGCGAGCCGCTGCCTTGTTCGTCTGCCTGCTGATCGGACTGGCCGCGCCGCCGGCGTGGGCCGGCGACGAGGTTAGCGCGGCGCAAGCCATCATTCGTTCGCAGGAGCAGGCGTTTGCGCGCGACGATGCGGCGACGGCGTATTCCTACGCGTCGCCCGCGTTGCACGCGACGTTCCCGGACGCCGAGGTGTTCCTGTCGATGGTCCGCCGCGGCTACGCGCCGGTCTATCGCCACAAGAGTTTCGAGTTCGGCGAAGGCCGTGCGCTCGACGGCAGGATCGCGCAGACCGTGCGCATCATCGATGCCGACGGCAACCCGTGGGACGCGCTCTACACGCTCGAGCAGCAGGCCGACGGCAGCTGGAAGATCACCGGTTGCGTGTTGAAGGGTGTCGGCGAGGCGGCGTGAGGCGTGAAGCGTATCTTTACCTCTCCCCTCCGGGGAGAGGTAACCTCGCATTGCGGCTTCAGCTTAGTGTCTTAATTACTTCCCGGCGCGTTCGCGTCCATGCCGAGGATGGACTGCCCGACCGTCTCGTAGTGCGTGTCACGGCCCTGCAGTTGCTGGGCAATCGCATGCATGTCGCGGAAGCGGCGTTCGAACTGGCCCGACTGAAACACCGCGGTGGAGCCGGCGAGGTGATAGGCGACATCGACCACGGCAGCGGCCTGGTGGATGGTCCAGGTCGAAGCCAGACGCAGCGCGGTCCGGTGTTTGTCGGTGAACTGGCTGGTGGTGCGCTCGCCGACCCAGGCGACGTCGTGCCAGACCTCGTTGGCGGTCGCATAGAGATAGGCACGCGCCGCGCGCAGGTTGCCTTCGTTGCGGCCGAGTTGGGCCTGCACGGCGTTGTTGTCGCGCATTGGCTTTGATCCGAACGAGGTCTTGCCGCGCGCGAGATCGCCGAACGCGTCGAGCATGGCGCGCGCGACGCCGAGCGAGACTGCGGCAAAGCCCATCGCATAGACGAACATGCTCGGGATCCGGTACAGCGGGCCTTGCTCGCGCAGTGCCGACGGCTCGTCGCGGAACGCGGCGAATTGTTCGCCGATGAAGAGGTTGTCGACCGAGTAGCTGTCAGTGCCGGTGCCCTTCAGCCCGATCACGTTCCAGACGTCGTAGAGCGTTGCCTTGTTGATCGGGAACAGAATGGTGCGGACTTCAGGTGCGCCGTCGCGCTTGCGCCGCCGCTGGCCATCGGGTCCGATGACGAAGACATGCGCGCCGAGCCAGCTTGCCTGCCGCATGCCGCTGGCGAATTCCCAGCGGCCGGTTGCAGTATAGCCGCCCGGTGCGACACGCACTTCGCCGCCGATCGAGCCCCACGCCAGGATGTCGGTCGGCGTCGCCCAGATCTGCTTCGCCGCGTCGTGGTCCATATAGGCCGACACGGTCGCGCAGACCGAGTTCTGGCCGAGGCACCACGCCGTGCTGGCATCGGCCTTGGCGACTTCCTCCACCACCTGCATGAAGGACGCGAGCGGGATTTCACTGCCGCCGAGCGAGCGTGGCAGCAGCATGCGGTAAAGTCCGTTCTCGATCAGCGCCGACACCACCGGCCTGGTCAGGCGTCGCGTGCTCTCGATCTCGTCGGCCTCGCGCATGATGAGGGGCTGCAGCGCGCGGGCGCGTTCGATCAGATCAGACGGCTCGCTCATGCGCTTCCAACCATCCCTGTGTCCTCGATGGGACGCCTTTTTCCCCAGTCTAACAGCCGGCGCAGACCATGCCAGTGGCTTGACCGCGTGCTGCCGCGCCGTTCACTCTGGCCGCCGGGAGTAATCGAGAACAAGAAACGGAGACCGCAAATGGCGTTGGCAGGGAAGGTGGCTGTCGTGACCGGTTCGACCGGTGGGATCGGGCGGGCGATCGCACAGGCGCTCGCGCGCGAGAAGGTCTCGATCGTCGTCAACGGCCTCGGCGATCCCGCCAAGACCGAGCGGTTTCGCGCCTCGCTGGAATCCGAATATGGCGTCCGCGCGGTCACGATCGATGCGGACCTGAGCCGTGCGGCCGATGCGGTGCAGCTGATCGAAGCCGCGACCGCGGCCATGGGCCGCGTCGATATCCTTGTCAACAACGCCGGCGCGCAACACGTCGCGCCGATCGAGAGCCATCCGCCGGAGCAGTGGGACACGGTGCTGGCGGTGAATCTCGATGCGCCGTTCCACACCATCCGCACCGTGCTGCCGCAGATGCGCCAGCGCAACTACGGCCGCATCATCAACATCTCCTCGGCCTACGGCCTCGTCGCCGGGACCGACCGCGTCTCCTACATCGCATCGAAATTCGGGGTGGTCGGCCTGACCAAGGCGGTGGCGCTGGAGACCGCAGACTGTGCGGTGACCTGCAACGCGATCTGTCCGGGCTTCGTGCTGGCGCCGCACATGCGCAAGCGTGTGCAGGAACTGGCGGCGGCGAAGTCGATCTCGCTCGAGGCCGCCGAGCGCGAAATCGTCGGCAACTTCATGCCGTCAGGCAAGGCCCTGACGACGCAGCAGATCGCCGAAGTCGCGCTGTTCCTGTGCGGCGACGCGGCGAGTGAAATTCGCGGTGCCGCGTGGTCGGTCGACGGCGGCTGGACCGCGCATTAGTTGTCTTGCCGCTCATTCCCGCGAAGGCGGGAATCCAGCGCAAGAACAGCGGCGTCCGTTGTTTGGCAAAACCTGGGTCCCCGCCCCAGCGGGGACGAGCGGCCGAAAATCCTAAATCTTCTTTCCCTTGCGGGCGCGCTTGATGGCCGCGATGCGCTCGTGATCCTCGACCTGCAGATGGCGGCCGCGCTCGAGAATCTCGAGCGTGTATTCTTCATAGGTGAGGCCGAGGCGCTCCGCCTTCTTGAGGCGGAACAGTGCAACGTCGCGCGACACGTTCTTCCAGACCCGGTTGTGCGCGGCTTTCCAGTAGAACCAGTTGCCGATGCCGTCGCCCCATTCCGGACGATGCTCGTCGAGCGGCGGGCCGCCATTATGGCCGGCGCTCGCATCGGGCCGTTCGTCCTCGCGGTCGGTCATCGCACGGTCGTCCCGCTGCGGGTGACGACGGCGTAACGAACGGTGCGCCTGGTCGGATTGTGGAACACAATCGGCTGGTCGTAGCGCATGGCGAGGCAATCGCCAGGTTCGAGCCGATACTGCTGGTTGCCGACATGCATCTGCAAGCTGCCGTCGAGTACCCAGACCTGCTGATCGCCGTTGTTCGAGCACTGGCGATCGAACGCAACACGGGCGCCGGCCGGAAATTCGATCTCGACAATATCGACCGGTGATCCGGTACCTGATGGTGAGACGCTGCGGCGCAAATAGCGCGTCGCCGGATCACGCCAGGTCTGTTGATCGCCGCGCCGCGACAGCGGGCTTGCGGCGGGCGTCGGCTCGGCAAACAGCGCGGAGAGGGTGGTCCCGAGTCCGTCGCAGACCTTGTTCAAAAGCTGCGCGGTCGGTGAAGACTCGCCGCGCTCGATCCGCGACAGCATGGCGCGGCTGACGCCGGCGGCATCGGCGAGCCCATCGAGCGTCAGCCCGCGCGCGATGCGCAGGTCGCGGATGCGCGCGCCGAGGCGCTGGTCGATGTCATTGGCGACGGTTTCGGTCGTTCCCATATATGCATCGTATCTTCCATTATAGTGGAATCAAGCCGAAATAGCGGGCGCGGCCTAAACCGTTTCATGGGCTGGCCTTCCTGATGCTGGAAGACCGGGGTTGGTGCGCTGCTGGCGCTCGATCAGGCCCGTGCGTATGGCGCGAGCGCGCGCGCCATACGCGGCTCGGCCGGCTGTTCGGCGGGCACGAAGCGCTCGCCGGTGATCTGCTCGAACATCCGCACGTAGCGGCGCGACAGCTCCGCGACGAGTTCGGCCGGCGCGTCGGGCAGCACGGCGTCCTTGTAGGGGTCGGAGTGCTCCTTGAACCACAGGCGCAGGAATTCCTTGTCGAAATACTCCGGCTCCTCGCCGGCGCGAAACCGGGCATCGAAACTGTCGGCCTGCCAGTAGCGCGAGGAATCCGGCGTGTGGATCTCGTCGATCAGCACCAGCTCGCCTTTGTCGTCGAGGCCGAACTCGTACTTGGTGTCGACCAGGATCAGGCCCCGCGCCCGCGCAATCGCGGCGCCGCGGGTGTAGAGCGCCAATGCCGTGCGTTCGACGCGGTCGATCAGTTCGCGCGTGGCAAAACCCTCGGCGACGATCTCCTGAGGCGACATCGTGCGGTCGTGAGTGTCCTGCTTGGTCGAAGGCGTGAACACCGGCTTGTCGAGCCGCTGGTTCTTCTTCAAGCCATCCGGCAGGACGAAGTTGCCGAAGTCGCGACGTCCCCCGCTGTAGTGGGTCCACAGCGAGGTGTCGGTGACGCCGGTGATGTAGCCGCGCACCACGGCTTCGACCGGGATCACCTTGCACTTGCGTCCCACGGTGACGTTCGGATCGGGGATCGCGATCACATGGTTCTGCACGATGTCGGCGGTCTTGCCGAACCAGAACCCGCTGATCTGGTTCAGCACCTGGCCCTTGTGCGGGACGTGCGCGATGATGCGGTCGAACGACGAATGCCGGTCGGTGGTGACAAGAACGAGCCGATCGGGCTGTTCGTAGATATCGCGCACCTTGCCGACCTTCCGCGGTCCGAGAAAGTCGAGATGGGTTTCCTTCAACACATGCATGCGTTTCGCGCCTTCGCCAAGTCAGGCGCAAAATAGACCGTACGCTCGCTGCCTGCAAAACCGGTGGCGCCCACCGGGCGAGGTTTCAACAGCGCAGGCGATGTGCTCTAAGTCCAATTGTTCCACCCCGTACCTGTCCTGCCATTGCTCCGGCCGATGCCGACCAAGAAACCGTCGACAAAACCACGTTTCTTCCACTTGATGTCGCTGGCGCAACATCGGCTGACGAAATCGACCGATGCGGCGTTCAGGGAGGCGCTGGGTGTCAGCCATACCCAGCTCGGCGTGCTCTGGCTGCTCGAGCTCAGGCCCGGTGCGATGCTGAAGGACATCAGCGACGAACTCGGCATCAACGCATCGGCGATCACGGCGCTGATCGGCCGGATGGAGGATGCAGGGCTGGTGCGCCGGGAGTTGTCGGAGGCCGACGGCCGAGTGGCCCATGTGTTCGCCACCCCTCAGGGCCTCGCCAAGGCGGCCGCGGCGCGGCCGATCCTGGCCAAGCTGAATGCGCACCTGATGCAGGATTTTTCCGACCGCGAGATTGCGACCGTGGCGCGGTTCCTCAACGAGATCCTGCAGCGATTCTGACGTGCGCCGTGCTTAGGCCGCCGCCTTGCTGCGGGCTGCAATGCGCTCTTCGGCAAGCGCCAGCGTGATGTCGCTGTCGATGCGGTCACGGATCGCCTGCAGTGCGCCCTCACGCGCGCGGAGTTTGGTGCCATGGTGCGAGGCCATGTCGATCTTGCAGAGCGCTTCGGCCGTGCGCGTCGCGACGGCATCGAGTTCGGCCGATGGGACGACCCAGTCGACGAAACCGGCCGCGGCAGCTTCTGCAGGGCTGAACATCTGGCCCGTCATCAGGGCGCGATTGAAATAGGCCGGAGTCAGGCGCTGCCGAGCGACCTCGACGGCGAAGCGCGGCACCGTCAGCTTGATCGCGACCTCGTTCATGCCGATGCCGTAGTTGCCTTCGGCGGCGATGCGCACATCTGACGACAACAGCAGGAATGCGCCCATCGGCAGCGCGTGGCCGTTGCAGGCGGCGATGACGGGAGTCGGGAACGACAGCAGCCGGTACGCCAACTCGGCGCCGAGCTTCAGCATGGTGTAGTTCTCGTTCGCCGTGCCATCGGAGAACACCTTGAGATCGAAGCCGGCCGAGAACGTCTTGCCGCGGCCGCTCAGGATGACGACGGCCCCGTCTTTCTCGGCCTGGTCGAACGCATCGTGCAGCGCCGACAGCATGGCCGACGACATCACGTTCACCTTGCCGTCATCGAGCACGATCCGCGCGATCGGACCGTTGCGGGTGTAGGTCGCGGGCTTTGTCATGAGCGTATCCTTGTAATCATCCTGGTTGCTAGTGCTATTACTTCACATGTGAAGTAAACCTCGAACCGCGACCAAGGCGAGGGAAATCAATGCAGAGCTGGATTGCAACGGAAGTGGATGATGGGGTCGCCGTCGTCACGATGCGGCGGCCGCCGGCCAATGCGATCGATATCGCGCTGCTCGAACAGCTGGCGCGGACATTGAGCGAGCTCGAGACGCGCGCCGACATTGCCGCGGTGGCGCTGACAGGCGAGGGCAAGGCGTTCTCGGCCGGCCTCGACCTCAAACTGGTGCCGACCTACGACCGGTCCCAGCAGAATGAGCTGCTGCGCGTGCTGAATCAGGCACTGTACAGGCTGTACGCGTTGTCGATTCCGACCGTCGCTGCGGTCAACGGCCACGCGATCGCTGGCGGACTCGTGCTGGCGCTGGCCTGCGATATGCGAATCGCGGTCGACAGCGGGGCTCTGTTCGGTTTGACCGAAGTGCGCGCGGGCGTCGCGTTTCCGGTGGCGGCGATGGCTGTCGTGAAGGCCGAATTGTCGCCGACCGCGGCGCGCGAACTGGTTCTCGGCGGGCGGAATTGCGATTCGGCGCGCGCAATGATGCTCGGGATTGCCGATGAATTGCAGCCGGCTGGCGCGGTGCGGGCGCGCAGCATTGCGGTTGCCCGCGAACTTGCGGGTGCGCCACGCGGCAGCTATGGCAAGATCAAGCGTCAGCTGCGCGCTGCGGCGCTGGCCGAGATCGAGCGCGCGCTCGCTTCCGGCGACCCGTTGGTGGGCGACTGGATCAGCGCGGAGACGCAGGCGGCCGCCGCGCGCGTGCTGCACGGCGGTTGACGGTCGCAGGCGGTCGGTTCAGCGGCGCACCTCAACTGGCTGCCGTGCTTCGTCGCCGATGATCTGCGTCGCCGCGATCTTGATGTCGAAGCCGGCGAGGCCGACATAGTCGAGCTTGTGCGGAGACAGCAGGGTGATCGACTGCAGCCCGATGTCCTTCAGGATCTGCGCGCCAATGCCGACGTCGCGCCACATCCTTTCGCGCTTGCTTTCGCTGGCGGTCGGCTTTTCCGCTTTCGCCGCGCGCGTTCCGTGCGGTGCCGGCTGCACGCCGGCCGCGCCCTCGCGCAGGTAGACGACGATGCCGGCGCCCTGTTTCTTGATCTCGGCCAGCGCCAGCGAAATCAGTGTTTCGCCGCCCTTGCGGCGCGCGAACACGTCGTTGACGATCTCCTGGCGATGGATGCGAACCGGCGGCGCCTTGGCGCGCGCCACCTCGCCGAAGATCAGCGCGAGATGCTGGACGCTGTCGAACGGGGTCGAGTAGGCGATCGCCCGCGCCGGACCGATCTCGGTGTCGATCTCGAATTCCTCCATGCGTTCGACCAGCCGCTCGCGGGTGCGGCGATAGGCGATCAGGTCAGCGATCGAGACGATCTTGAGCTTGTGCTCCTTGGCGAACGCGATCAGTTCCGGCAGGCGCTTGACGCTGCCGTCGTCATTGACGAGTTCGCCGAGCAGGCCGACGGAGGGGAGGCCCGCAAGCGTCGCCAGATCGGTCGCTGCTTCGGTGTGGCCCGAGCGCATCAGCACGCCGCCCTCGTGGGAGATCAGCGGAAAGACGTGGCCGGGGCGGACGAAGTCGGTCGCGATGACGTTGCCGTTGGCCAGCGCGCGCACCGTGTTGGTGCGTTCGTCAGCGGAGATGCCGGTCGTCAGGCCCTCGCGGTAGTCGACCGAGACGGTGAAGGCGGTGCGCAGCGGCGCGTTGTTGTCGCGCACCATCGGCTCAAGGTTGAGCTCCCTGGCGCGATCGGCGGTGAGCGGTGCGCACAGGATACCGCTGGTATGCCGCACCATGAATGCGACCTGCTGCGGCGTCGCCTTCGACGCGGCGAGGATGAGGTCGCCTTCGTTCTCGCGGTCGTCGTCGTCGACCACGATGATCATCTCGCCATTGGCGATGGCGCGAATGGCGTCGTCGATCGAATCGAGCTTCATGAACGGCTCCTTGTTGTTGGACGCGCCGCCGGAGCGGTAGGCGGCGAGGTCGGAGAATTTGACGCGCCGATGCGCGCCGACTTTGCGGAACGGCAGGACGCCCTGCTCGAGCAGTTTGACGAGATGCGGTCGGGAAACGCCGAGCAGTTCGGCCGCTTGCTGGGTCGTCAACTCGGCCTCGATTGCCGAGACCGTCACGACGTGGCCGCGCGCCATCTGCTCGAGGATTTCGACAAGCAGGCGGAACGCCGCGTCGGGCAAAGGTGACGCGTCGCCGCCGAATGAGATCGCGGGACGGCCGCGGTGGGCCCGGCCTGTGGCAAGTGCCCGGGACGCCGCCTGCGCCAGCCCGGTGTCTTCCGGGGTCGGCTCAGCGATTAGGTCGGATTTGGCTTGCGGGACCATAGAAAGAACGATAATCGAAATAAACGAAAAAAGCAACACATTCGAAATAAACAAAATGGAGCGGCAGCCATGAGCTGCTATGTGCTGGCCCAGCTCAAGTTCCGGGACGTGGCAGCCTACCGCCGCTACCAGGTGCAGTTCTTTGACGTGATGCGTCCGTTCAAGGGACGGCTGCTGGTTGCCGATGAGGCGCCGCGTACGCTCGAGGGTGAATGGCCGACCGACAAGATCGTGCTGATCTGGTTTCCCGACGAAGCATCGTTTCGCGCGTGGGAGAGTTCAGAGGCCTATCAGCGCATTGCCGTCGATCGCATGGCCGGCGCCGAGACCGTCTCACTGCTGCTGCGCGGGATCGCAGCAAGTCCCGACACGGAGATGCGAAACGAAACAAGAGGGGGCTGAAGCGTTTGCCCCAGCCCCTTTCCCGGATTGGTCGTTGCGATCTTCAGGCGTCGTATTCGGCCGAAATGTTCTTGCCGGTGTAGTCCGGCATGAACATCACCGAGACCAGACTGATCACTGCACAAGCCGCGACGAAGATGGCGATCGCATAGCCTGAGTGATAGGTCGCAAACAGCGCAGTCGCGATCAACGGTGCCGGGCCGCCGGCGATGATCGAGGCCAACTGGTAGCCGAGCGAAGCGCCGCTGTAGCGCAGCCGCGGCGTAAAGGCTTCCGCGATCAGCGCCGCTTGCGGGCCGTACATCATGTCGTGCGGGATCAGCGACAGCACGATGGCGATGAACACGGCCGACGGGATCGCCGTATCGACCATGCCGAAATACAGGAAGCCGAACAGGCCGGTCGCGGCGGCCCCGGCGATGTACATGTTGCGGCGGCCGATACGATCGGAGATGTGTCCAGACAGCGGAATGCTGATGAACGACACGCATGCCGCCACCAGAACCGCGATCAGGATCAGGTCGCGCGACATCTTCATAGTGCCGACCGCGTAGGAGTAGATGTATGCCGTGAAGATGTAGAACGGCGCCTGCTCCGCCATCCGGATCAGGGCCGACAGAATGATCTCCTTGGGCTGCCGCTTGATGACTTCGAGCAGGGGCGCCTTCTCGATTCGGTTCTCTTCGACCAGCTTCCGGAACACCGGCGTTTCCAGAATGCCGAGCCGGATCCACAGGCCGACGCCGACGAGGATGATCGAGAGCGCGAACGGAATGCGCCAACCCCAGGTGGCGAAGGCGTCGCCATACCAGGCGCTGAAGGCCAGCACCGAAAGGTTCGACAGGAACAGCCCGCACGGCACCCCGAATTGCGGCCACGACGCGACAAGGCCGCGCTGGCCATGGGTGCGCGACCACTCCATCGCGAGCAGCACCGACCCGCCCCACTCACCGCCGACGCCGATACCCTGGATCAGGCGCAGCACGGTGAGGATGATTCCGCCCCAGATGCCGATTGATGCATAGGTCGGCACGAACGCGATCAGGAAGGTCGCGATACCCATCAACAGCAGGGTCGCGATCAGCGTTGCCTTGCGGCCGATGCGATCGCCGTAGTGACCGAAGATCGCTGCTCCTATCGGCCGCCCGACAAAGCCGACGAAGTAGGTGCCGAACGCAAGCAGTACCCCGGTCAGCGGATCCTGTTCAGGAAAAAACTGCTTGCTGAACACGAGGCCGGCGGCCGTGCCGTACAGAAAGAAGTCGTACCACTCGATGGTGGTGCCGATCGTCGAAGCGATGACCGCCCTGCGGAGCTGCGCACTATGATCGGTGTCGGACAGCACCCCCGAATCGACTGTTGTTGTCGACATTGATTCCTCCCAATCGCGTTTCACTCCCCCTGCGATTTGGGCACTCTACGGCCCTCCCGGTGGACAAGATTCCCATCTGCCAGCGGGTTCCAGACAAATCATCGTCAACCGACATTTTTGCGCTGCGAAGCGGCGCCGTCGAAACGGGCTTTCGTGTTTGCGCAGAGGCGCTAGGGTGTGCGTATGGTCAAACGAGTGAAGAAGGTCGTGGTCAACGATCGAATGCAGCGCGGCTATCGCTATGACCGGGTCGCTCCTGTGGGCCGGAGCTTTCATCCGGATTTTCGACCCGAACTCACCCCGAAAGAGATGCTGGCGCTCGGCGTATTCTGCGGAAAATACATGACCGACTGCCGCAAGGAATTCCCGGCAAGCTGGTTTGCGCGCGCCAGGCTTGCGCCGAAGCGGCGCGACTGTTCGCTCAATCTGTTCAACATCGATGCCAGCCAGCCGCTGTCAGTGTGGCGTGACAAGGGCTGGATTCATCCGGACGATCCGCGCGGCTGGTTTCAGTGGTATTGCCGCTACTACATGGGACGGCGCCTGCCCGGTGAGGACGAGCGCCAGATCAAGCGCTGGAAGGCGATCCGCCGGCATGTCGCGCAGGTCAGGCAGCATTGCGAGCCCGGCGATCCGAGTTGCCGGCCGCGGCAGCGCCAGGCGCTGCTGCATTGGGCCTATGACAGCCGCAAGATCTGACTCATCGAGCTCTTGTCGCGCAACGGCGGGCGGTGCCGGGCGTTTGTAATTCGATGTGGCGCTCAGGAGACGACCATGATCCGGAAATTGAAAAGCGGCGAGTATCGCTTGTACTCGCGCAAGACCAACCCGAAGACCGCCAAGCGGCGCAATCTTGGTACCTTCAAATCACGCGCCGCGGCCGAACGCCACGAACGGGAAGTGCAGTACTTCAAGCGGCATTGAACCTGCCGCGATCGCGCTAGTGCGACATCAGCACCGGCAGCGTCATCGCCTGCAGCACGCCACGTGTCGCGCCGCCGAGCACGAACTCGCGCAGCCGCGAGTGGCCGTAGCCGCCCATCACGATCAGTTGAGCGCCGCGGTCGGCAGCGGCCGAAAGGATCGTGTTGTCGATCTCGCCACGCTCCGCGGTGAGCCGTTCGGACTTCGCCGCAATGTTTTTCCGTACCAGATGTGCCGCCAGCGCAGCCGCGGTTGCTTCGGTTGCTTCGCTATCCTCGTTGATGGCAATGACGTCGACGGCCTGGGCCGCGCTCAGGAACGGCATCGCATCCAGCACCGCACGCGCCGCTGCGCGCTTGCCGTCCCAGCAGATCATGATCCTGTTCGCCTCGAAGTCGCGTTCGTGTATGTAGGGCACCAGCAGCATTGGGCGGCCGGAATTGAACAGCACCGCTTCGGGTACGAGATTGTAGTTTGCCGCGGCTTTCCCATCGGGCTGCGCGACGATGGTGAGGTCGTAGAGCCGCGCCAGCGATCCGATGGTCTCAGCTGCTTCGGCCGGAATTGCCGCAGCCTTGCGGCTCGTAAACGTGATGCCCTGTAGCTTGGCAGCGGCTTCGAATGCCATGAGCGAATTGTCTGCGTTCTTCAAAGCCTGGTCGCGTTGCATTTCCATGACGGCCGCGACCGCCGCCGCTCCTTCGAAGGTCAGCTCCGCGCTGATCGGTTCGTAGCCGAATGCGACCCCGTCGAGGCGGGCGCCGAGTTTTGCTGCGAGCGACGTCGCATAGTTGACGACCGGCCGTGCCGGCTGGGTGGTCGGGACGTGAACGAGAAGGTCTTGCAGCATGACGGTTCTCCGGACGGATGATCGGGGGCCGCGGCGTACCGCGGTGAACATGTCGTTGATCTAGCGGACGGCGCGTGCGGACGATTTGACCTACCTCATGCAATCGAGTGACGGCGGCAGCGCCGACTGAGATCAGGGGTTGACGCAGATCAAGAACGGCAGGTTCCGCTTCTGGTTTCATGTTCGGTGGCGATTTGTCGCCCGGCGGCGGCGCAACGAGAAATCCTCATGTACGTGCTGGTGATTGAATTCGATCGCACGCGGGACGGCGAAACGCATCGCGAGATCCGATTCTGGACGTTCACCGAGCACCAGCGTGCCGAGGCCGAAGCCGCCCGCTTCGCCAGTCTGGCGCATGCGGGCAGCACGAACTTCCTGCGCAACGGCGACAAACTGACGTTCCAGGAAAGCCGTCTCTACAACGCCAATACCGACGACCGGCACGTCGCAAGGCGCGAGGCGACGTCGGGCGAGGCGAAGTTGCTGCACCACGCCTTCAATCCGGCGCTGCGTAATCCGTCTTATTGGGATGATGTGCTCGGCAGGCTCGATGAGGGCGAGACGATCGAGTGATCGACGGCGCGCCCAGCACTTCTACTCGTCCCGCGCGCCCACTAGTCCTGCGTCGCCCGCGCCATTCTTCGGAAGGCCTTGCTGGCATCGGCCAGCACCGCGGATTTCTCGCGCTTGTAGCCATGCGGCAGATGTTCGCTGCGGGCGGCCACGGATGATCTGGTCCAGTCGCGAAGGCGCTTGAGGTCGCTGAGGTCGCCGAGCGAGCGTTGCAGGCGTTTGATCGGCCTTTCCACCCGGCCATATGGCGAGAGGTAGCGATCCGGACAAACCGTCGAGAGCATCTCCAGCATGTAGCGCAGCCGCTTGGCGCGGATGCGTATGCGATGACGTTCTTCTTCCTTCAGCTCCGCAAGCTCTCGCCCGTCGCGGACCAGCTTCTTGTGCCAGCGCGAGATCTGCCGCTCGCAGAACGGGCCGATCGGTTGATCCTGCCGGCTGATGGCGCGCGCATCGGCGCGCGCGGTCCACGGACCGCGATCGATCCATTCCGATGCTGACGCGAGGAAGCGGTCAAATCGCGCCGAATGGAGTGCCTTGTTCAGCCGCGTGCGCGTTTGCTTCGACCGACGTTCAAGATCCTTCTCGATGCCTGCAAGCGTCAATCGGCGATAGCGCTGGCGACGCAGGTTCTCGACGACGACATCGACGTCGCGGGTCGAGCCGAGTGCGCGGTTGAGCCAGCGCAGCTCCTCCTTCAGCTCGGGCCAGATCTTGTCTGAAGTCATCGGTGCGAAGAACGACACCGCGGCGCGCAGGCGGGTGATGCCGACGCGCATCCGGTGCACGGCGTCGACCTTGCCGAGACCGGCAGCGTGCTGATTGGCCGCGATCTCGGCGAGGCAATCCGTTGCCAGCCGGCCGAACGCGGCTGCGCAGGTCAGGGCCGCTGGCCGGCCTGCAATTCCATCGCCGCGCCTGGCCTGCCGCGGTTGCGGCGGATCGGCGTCGGCGGATTTCCGTTTGGTCGGCATCGTACTCACGAGGAGGAGCGCCACGAGGATAGAGCCCAATCCGGGGGCCGTGTTGACTTAGCTCAATCCGGCGCGGCGCAGAAGGCAATCTGACGCGCAATTCGCGTTCAACCCGTCTGGCGAGGGTGTGCCGGCCGGGTTAAGTTATGGCCAGCGCTTCGGAAAACGCGCGATGCGAAGAATTGTGACAAGAGGATCCGCCATGGCCACAGCAGGCAGCTACGTCTCGGGCGCGTCGGACGCGCCGCTCATCGGCGCCACCATCGGCGAAAAGGTCGACGAAGCCCGCGCGTTGTGGGGCGATCACGAGGCGCTCGTGTCGCCCAGCCATGGCGTCCGGCTGAGCTGGCGGCAACTGGCCGACAAGGTCGACGCGCTGGCGGCGGGCTTCCTTGCGCTCGGTCTCGAGCGGGGCGATCGCATCGGCATCTGGTCGCTGAACCGTCCGGAATGGACGCTGACACAATTCGCCGCCGCCAAGGCGGGGCTGATCCTGGTGACCATCAATCCGGCTTACCGACTGCATGAACTCGAATATGCGCTGAGCAAGGTCGGCTGCAGCGCGCTTGTCACCGCGACCGAGTTCAAGACGTCGAACTACATGGAGATGGTCAATACGCTGGTGCCGGAGCTCGCGGCATCGCAGCCGGGTGCGCTCAAGGCCGCCAAGCTGCCGAAGCTGCGCGCCGTGATCCAGATCGGCGGCCCCAAAGCGTCGGGCACGATCGCGTTCGAGGATGTCGCCGCGATGGGCCGCGACCGGCATCGCGAACAGCTCGCAGCGCTCGCCAAGGAACTGCAGTTCGACGATCCCATCAACATCCAATTCACCAGTGGCACCACCGGCTCGCCGAAGGGCGTGACGCTGACGCACCATAACATTCTCAACAACGGCTACTTCGTCGGTCGCGCCATGGCGTTGACCAAGGACGACCGCATTTGTATTCCGGTGCCGCTCTATCACTGCTTCGGCATGGTGATGGGCAATCTCACCGCGCTGACCAACGGCTCGACCATGGTGTATCCGGGCGAGGGCTTTGATCCGCTGGCGACGCTGACCACGGTCGAGCAGGAGAAATGCACGACGCTCTATGGCGTGCCGACCATGTTCATTGCCGAGCTCGACCATCCCGAGTTCGCACGCTTCAATCTGAAGTCGCTGCGCACCGGCATCATGGCGGGTGCGCCGTGTCCGATCGAGGTGATGCGGCGCGTCATCGACAAGATGAACATGAAGGACGTCACGATCGCCTACGGCATGACCGAGACCAGCCCGGTCAGTTTCCAGACCGGCCTGACCGATTCGCTCGAGCGGCGCGTCTCGACGGTCGGACGGGTTCATCCGCACTCCGAAGTCAAGGTCGTCGACCTCGAGGGCAAGGTGGTGCCGCGCGGCCAATCCGGCGAACTGTGCACGCGCGGTTACAGCGTGATGCTCGGCTACTGGGACGAGCCGCAGAAGACGGCTGACGTGCTCGACGACAAGGGCTGGATGCACACCGGCGACCTCGCCACCATCGATGACGAGGGTTACGGCAACATCGTCGGCCGCATCAAGGACATGGTGATCCGGGGCGGCGAGAACCTTTATCCGCGCGAGATCGAGGAATTTCTCTATCGCCATCCCAAGATTCAGGACGTGCAGATCTTCGGCGTTGCCGACGATCGCTATGGCGAGGAGTTGTGCGCGTGGATCCGGGTCAAACCGGGCCAGACCCTGACACCGGAGGAGGTGCGCGGCTTCTGCCAGGGCCAGATCGCCCACAACAAGATTCCGCGCTACGTCGAGTTCGTCGAGGAATTCCCGATGACGGTGACGGGCAAGATCCAGAAATTCATCATGCGCGACGCGGTCGAGAAGCGGCTGGGGTTGAAGGCGCAGAAGACGGCGTAGGCTGTTTGCACCAACCTGGCTCCTCGTGGTGAAGAGCGGCGAAGCCGCGTCTCGAACCATGTGGGCCTCGGGCGCTCTGGAAGCACGGGCCTCGTCCTTCGAGACGCATCGCTGCGCGATGCTCCTCAGGATGAGGAGAGAGGTGGGGTTTCAAACAGCGATATCTTCGCAACATCTGCTTGGTCGTCCCCGCGTTCGCGGGGACGACCGGAGAGGATGTGCGCCATCATTCTCGCGGCGGGATTCGCCCGAGCTTTGCCTTCAATCTCGCGCCTCGAATAGCAGAGGGCGCAGGGAAAGCCGGATGCCAGCCGCATCCGATGGCCCTGTGTGCGAAAGGTGAAAAAGCACACAAGCTTCAGTCACCACAGGATTGGCCGGACATCCGGCTTTCCCTGCACGACGAACACGACGGCTTATTCCGCGCTCTCCCCGGGGCACTGTCCCCCGTCATTGCATCGAACGCCTTGCGGCTCGCCATCCGGTCGGATGGCTTTGCCTTCGTGCAACTTCAGCACCAGCCTCGGGTGCCAGGACCACACGGCTTTGCCGTAGGCTTCCTGCTGCGGCCGTCAATCACGCCGGTCGTGATCGCTAATACGGACATCGATGGCGTCCGCCCCACGATCAACCAATAACGTGCCCGCTGCAGTCAGCGTCCATCGTGATCCGGCCCGCGCAAGCGACGTTGGCCAACGCCCCTCTGAGTGGCCGGAACGATTCGAACCATACGCCCGGCGCAATATTGCGTCAAGTGAAAATTCATCAAGTGTAATTTTCGAGAAGGCGGTGAGAAACCTTTGCAGCCGGCTCAGCGAGAACGTTCTGATGGCTCGGAAGCCACTGAGGACGATGCTTCCGCCGCCTCGGCTAACTCTGCCATCGCTCGCTTTGTCGATCGAAGCCGCTTCTCGCCCATGCGACGGGATAGTTCTCCCTTTGCCCAACTCCATACCGGGAAGGCATCGACCAAGAGGCGGCGACCGGAACTCGTCAAACTCAGCCGTTTGCCTCCTCGGCCGCGTCCGCCTTCAGCGCTGACCAAGCCTTTCTCCTGAAGGTTCTGAACGTTTCGGCTCAGTGTGGTCGCATCGACACCCGCGCTCACCGCGAGATCAACGAGGGTGGTTTGTTCGGATGCCCCAATCCCGACCAGGAGGCTGAATTGCTCGGCCGTGAGCCCGAGCGGCTTGAAGCAAGCATTGTAAAAGCGCGTGACTGCACGCGCAGTCGCGCGAGCCTGAAAGCCAGGACATTCCGCGGCAATGGCCTTCAAGGATTCTCGATCAAGCCCGCTCACGTTCGGCACCCTTGACAATACGGTCGCGCGAAATAATGTATATGCACTATTTGGAGATATGTCATGCCAGCCTACGTGCATATCAATCTGCGCGTTATCGATCCCACCAGGCAAGCCGCGCTCGCTCCACGCTTTGCGGCGGCTCTGCAAGAGGCGGGTGGCCGGATTCTGTACTTCGGCCGCGTCGCACAGGTTCTTGAAGGAGATGAGGTGCCTCTGCCAATGGCGGGCGTGTTTGAGTTTCCAACCCTGACCCAGGCGCTGGCATTCTATGAATCCGAACGTTACGCGCCGATCAAGGCCGAACGCCGTGAAGCCCAGCAAGCGCGGATGTTCGTCGTCGAAACGGGCTGAGACGTTTACGCCAAACAAGCAGCCGTTTTGCTTGCAGCGAGCCCTGAAGACGTGGATGCACGGCACATCTAGCGCGAAGACGCGCTTCGCGCTTTTGGCCGGGCATGACAGCGGTTCGCTGCTTGAGAGCTACCGCTCCACGAACGCCTTCTCGATCACGAAGTGACCGGGCTCGGATTGGTTGCCTTCCGAGAAGCCGCGCTCCTTGAAGATGCGGCGCAGGTCCTCGAGCATGCTCGGGCTGCCGCACAGCATCAGGCGGTCGGTTTCGATGTCGAGCGGCGCAAGATCGATGTCGTTGAACAGGCGCTCCGAGGTGATGAGGTCGGTGATGCGGCCGCGGTTGCGGAACGGCTCGCGGGTCACGGTCGGATAGTAGATCAGCTTGTCTTTCAGGATTTCGCCGAACAGCTCGTCGCTCTCGAGGTTGCGCACGACGCGTTCGCCATAGGCGAGCTCGGAGACCTGACGGCAGCCGTGCACCAGCACGATCTTCTCGAAGCGGTCATAGACCTCGGGGTCCTTGATCAGGCTGACGAACGGGGCAAGGCCGGTGCCGGTCGAGAGCAGCAGCAGGCGTGAGCCCGGCAGCAGATTGTCAACGATCAACGTGCCCGTTGCCTTGCGGCCGACCAGCACGGTGTCGCCTTCGCGGATCTTTTGCAGGCGCGAGGTCAGCGGACCGTCGGCGACCTTGATGGAAAAGAACTCCAGCGACTCCTCGTGATTGGCGCTTGCCATGCTGTAGGCGCGGAGCAGGGGCCGGCCATTGACCTCCAGTCCCATCATCGTGAACTGGCCGTTCAGGAAGCGAAAGCCGGGGTCGCGGGTGGTGGTGAAGCTGAAGAGCTGATCGGTCCAGTGATGGACGGAAAGAACCTGCTCTTTATTGAAGCCGCTCATACGATTTATTTCTCCGCAGCGCACCATTTTGAAATGAATTGACCGGGTGCCGCCCAGTCAATTCTATTGTGTTATCAGTCATTTGATGCACTGCACAGGTTCACGCAAGCCCTAAATTTTGGATGGCTAATGCGTGATTGAGCCGGAGCGGCAGCTCAGCCTTCCGGTGGACGGCGCTGGTGCCAATCGGTGGCGTTCTGGAACGCCCAGCCGATCCGGAGCGCCATGG
>Ga0105238_10002337_pt1 | contig 19076 bp, 17 predicted proteins | sample KBSC34metaG_FD_81526 | JGI IMG/M metagenome (GOLD analysis project Ga0105238, IMG submission 81526) | Corn rhizosphere microbial communities from Kellogg Biological Station, Michigan, USA - KBS C3-4 metaG | ecosystem: Host-associated > Plants > Roots > Rhizosphere > Soil | place: Michigan, USA... | reverse complement strand
GCCGCGCGCGGCGCAGGTGCTGCTGATCGGCATGCTGGCCGACGATCCGGCCTATACGCCCTACGGCATGGAGAAATTCGCCTGGGATCCGGTGAAGCACACGCTGGCCGAGGCCTGGACCAACAAGGAGGTCAGTTCCCCCAACTGCGTGCCTTATGCCAGCATCGGCTCGAACATGGCCTATACGGTCGGCGCCAAGAACGGCGACTGGGTGCTGGAGGCGGTGCGGCTGGATAGCGGCAAGCTGTTCGCCGAGTACCCGCTCGGCGGCACGCGCTTCAATACCAACTTCTCCGGCATCGCTGTCGATGCAGAGGGCCGCATTCTCTATGGCGGCATGTTCGGCGCGGTGCGGTTGAATCCAAAATGAAGCGCCGACTTAAAGTTTAGACTGGTCGTTCGCGCAATCTGTCGTATCCTGTCGGCCAGGGCCGGATAAATCCGGCGGGGACGCATGGAGGAAACGTCGTGGAGCGTGCGCACAGGATCGCGGTTGCCAGGCATGTTCTGGAGTTGATCGACAGGGACGAGCCCTCGATGGGCGCGGAATCCTGGGAGGTCGATGTCGGCCGGTTCATCGATCAGGACCGGTTCGATCTGGAGAAGCGGACATTCTTCCGCGAACGGCCGCAGCTGATCGCCCTCTCCGCCGATCTGCCCAATCCCGGCGACTATTACGCCACCGATATCGCCGAGCTGCCGATCCTGATCGTGCGCGACAAGGACGGCAAAGCCCAGGCCTTCCTCAATGCCTGCCGCCATCGCGGCGTGAAGCTGGCCGAGGGCTGTGGCCATGCCAAGGGTTTCGTCTGCCCGTATCACGGCTGGACCTACGCCAATTCAGGTGAGCTGATCTCGGTCCCCAGCCGCTCGGCCTTCGAGCCCGACCAGCTGCGCGGCCTGGTGAAGCTGCCGACCGCCGAGGATGTCGGCGTCATCGTCGTCCATCCGCAGCCGGAAGGGCATCTCGATTTCGACGCGTTCCTGGGCGATATGAAGTCGGTCCTGGCGCTGCTCGATCTCGGCGGCTACTCGCTGCTGAAGTCGTACCGGGCGCCCGCGCGGATCAATTGGAAGCATGCGGTCGATGGCGGCATGGAGGCTTATCACGTGCCGTTCCTGCACCCGACCACCCTGGGCACGGGCGGCAGCGGCCGGCTGCCCCACGTGCCGCTGGGCGATCATCACGCTCAGGTGACGCCATACGCGGATATCGAATCCCTGCGTGACCTCCCCGAGGACCAGTGGCCCGAGCATTGCGGCTGGGGCTCGGTCAACGCGATCTTCCCCAACACCGTCATCGGCAATAGCGGCCGCGGCGTGCTGTTCTATCAGCGCACCGAGCCTATGCAGAAGGTGGGCGAGTGCCAGTACAATTTCCGCCTCTACGGCCGCACGATCGCGACCGAAGAGGAGAAGGAACAGCAGCAGCGTGGCGTCGACCTGTTCATGAAGGTGTCACTGGAGGAGGACCTGGTGGTGCAGACCAGCTCCCAGCTCATGATGGAGGCCGGGGCGATCAAGTCGGTCCTGTTCGGCCGGCGCGAGACCTGCCTGATCGGCATGCATCGCGGCTATGACGCGGCCATCGGCCACGATGCCGAGGCGGCGCTGCGCGGGGAGCCGCTGCTCCAGGCCGCGGAATAATCGGTCCTAGAAATTAAAGGGGCCTCTTCCCGAAGGAAGAGGCCCCCGTCCCCCATCTTGTTGGTTAACTGATGACGGGTCAGGCCGCCAACGCGGTGGGAAACTGGACGGTGTTGTTGGCCGCGGCCGGGAACTTCTCGGCGCGGCGCTTGGCGGCGATCGCCAACGCCTGCTCCAGCAGGCGGGCAACCTCGGTGTCGTCGTCCGCTTGCGCCAGATTCAGCGCCAGCAGGATCTTGTCGGTCAGGCGGCGGTTCAGCTCCGGAATGCGGGAGGCGTCGATCTCGTAGCCGACGGACGGCTCGACCCGGATCTGCATGCCGGTCGCCTTGATCTTCTTGCGCAGCGAGTGGATCGCGACGCGGATCGAGATGGCTGCGGCGTCCGGCTCACGGATGCCGTAGACCTTGGAGATCAGCGCGCTCATCGGGGTCGGACGGCCGCGATTGTCCAGCAGCGTCTTCAGGATGTCGGCCTCATGCGGCGCCAGCCGGACGACGTTGCCATGGTCGAAAATGACATTGCGGTTGTAGTCGAACTCGAAACCCTTGTAGCCGGCTTCATCGCGCAGTTGGTTGTCGTTCTTCATCATGTGCCTCCGTCCCCATGCCCCCGAACAAAACGTTCGACAACATCACTGCAACGGGGATGCCAGTTTTGCCCGGCACCGTGCCAAGTCCGCAGAAATCTCACTAATAAATTGATAATAAAAGGTTATTTATGCAGGCGGCGCGCGGCGCGGCCGGGCCGGCGAGCCTAGGCAGACCGGGATTACGGTCAAGTTGCGATTTGCAAAATGCGGAGTCATTGCATTTTGCAAGATTGCATTCGCGGATTGCGATCTATCGCGCTTTTTAGGGATTTGCCCGGCGGGCCACCTCGACGCAGATGTCGACCGCTTCCTTCAGGCAGGACGCGAAATGGTCGGCGCCGATATGGCCGGCAATCTTGTCGGGCGAGAGCTCCGGGTCGTCGCTTGGCCACAGCCCGATCACCAGCGGCGCCTCCTTGGGTAGCCGGTGCCGCAGCCTTTGGCCGAGATAGCGCGCCGACGCCAGGCTGGCGCCGGGATCGAGGTAGCAGATGCAGGCCATGCCGATGCCGGTGACATCCAGCGTTCCGACATGACGGCGGGACACCTCCGTATGATGGATCGTCCTGGCGCCGATGCCGTGCTTGTCCAGAAGCTGCGCCAGCATCGCTGTCGCCGCCTCGTCGAACGGTCCGGGCCCTGCGACGCATAACACCCTCGGCTCGGGATGGCCGCCGCCGGGAGCAAGGCTCTCCGGGTCCTGATGTGGGCGCAGCCCGTCATCATCGTCGCCCAGGACCGTCTCCTTGTCCTCGCGCTTGGCGGCCGGCTGCTTGTCCTCATGCGTCTCCAGGCTGGCGATCAGGCTATCGATCGCCTCTTTCATGTCCTTCAGCTGCTGGTGGTCGACGGCATTGCGCCGCACGTCGGCGGCGGCGCGCCTGAGCCCCGCGACGGCAACCTCGTCGTAATAGGCCGAGAGCGATATTTCCTTGAGAGCGGTTTCCGCCTGGTCCAGAGCCTCGTCCGGGTCGCCGGCGAGCAGGCGCTGATGGAAGGCTTCCACCGGGGTCAGAGGAGGGCGGTCGCCGAGCAGGACATCGAGGAATTCGAGTTGCCTGGCGTGCCGGCCGATCACCACCAGGATGAGGGTCAGCGGGGTCGACAGCAACAGGCCGGCCGGTCCCCACAGCCAGGACCAGAAGATCGCGGAGACGACGACCGAGAAGGGGCTGAGGCCCGTATGGGTGCCGTAGACCATAGGCTCGACCGCCTGGGCGGTCAGCAGCTCGACCACCGCATAGAACGCGCTCGTCCAGATCGCCATCGACCAGCCCGGCTCGATCGCCGCCGCCAGCACGATGGGCAGTACGGCGGAGAGCGGGGAGCCGACATAGGGTACGAAGCGCAGCAGGCCCGAAAGGATGCCCCACAGCACCGGGTTGGGCACGCCGATCACCAGCAGTCCGACACCGACGACGATGCCGAAGACGGTGTTGATGGTGAGCTGGGCCAGGAAATAACGGGTCAGCCGCCGGCCGCCATCGTCTATCGCCACTGTGGTGTGATGGAGGTCGTCCGACCCCACCAGCCGGATCAGCCGGTTGCGCAGATCTTCCCGCTGCAGCAGGGCGAAGATGGTGACGACGAAGATGATGCCGATCGTCGCCAGCGGCGACAGGATGTTCGAAACATAGCGGCTGAAGATGGCGAAGGGCGTTTCCTTCGGCGGCTGCTGAGGAGCCGGGGTCACCAGCGTCGGTGTCTGGCCTTGCTGGACTTGGTCGGGCGCCGCCGGGCCGGCGTCCGGTTTCAGCTGCGGGCCAAGCTTGTCAGCCCATTTGGCCAACTGGCCGGTGGTCGAGTGCTTGATCTTCTCGACCTTGGTCTGGATGGTCTTGGTATATTGCGGCAGGTCGTCGGTCAGGTTTGCTATCTGCGCCCCGATCACGCTGCCGGCGGCGACGATAACGCCCAGCGCGAAGATAACGCCCAGCAGCACCGACGGCACCCGGCCCAGGCGCCAGCGCGTCAGCAGATTGACCAGCGGCGCGAGGATGAAGGCAAGGAGCAGCGCCAGGGTGATAGGCAGCACCACCTCTTTTCCGAAATAGAGGGTCGTCACGATCATCAGGAAGATCGCGAGCACCTTGGCGGCGTCGGGCTTCCTTGTCCTGAGTGGGAGCTTGGCTGAGGTCAGGGCGGGCTGCGGCATTTATTGTCGTTCCTTCCCAAGCGGATCGCGGCAGGCGGGGCGCTTGTTCCGGCCTCGTCGATCTTTCCGGTTGCCACCGTCGCGCAGGCGGCGGAAAACAACGGCCCATGTCCGCCAAACAAACCGCAGAGCATTTCGATGTGCTGGTCGTCGGCGCCGGCATCTCCGGCATCGATGCCGGTTACCGGCTGCAGACCGAATGCCCCGGCAAGAGCTACGCGATCCTGGAGGCGCGGGGCGCGATCGGCGGGACCTGGGACCTGTTCCGCTTCCCCGGCATCCGCTCCGATTCCAGCATGCACACGCTGGGCTTCCCGTTCCGGCCCTGGCGCGATGAGAAGACAATCGTCGGCGGTGAGGCGATCCGCACCTATATCAGCGAGACCGCCGCGCTCTATGGCATCGACCGTCACATACGGTTCGGCGAACGCGCGGTCAGCGCCTCCTGGTCGTCGGCCGATGCGCGCTGGACGGTCGAGACCGCGGCCGGCCACCGGTTCACGGCCGGCTTCCTCTATATGTGCAGCGGTTATTACGACTATGCCGCCGGATACATGCCGGACTTCCCCGGCGCCGCCCGCTTCGCCGGCCGGATCGTCCATCCGCAGCTCTGGCCTGAGGATCTGGACCATGCCGGCAAGCGGGTCGTGGTGATCGGCAGCGGCGCCACGGCGGTCACCACCATCCCGGCGCTGGCCCGGACGGCGGCCCATGTCACTATGCTGCAGCGTTCGCCGAGCTACATAGTTTCCCGTCCAGCCACCGACCGGTTGGCCGCCGGGCTGCGCGCGTGGTTGCCGGGCGGGCTGGCGGCCGGGGTGGCGCGATGGATCGACGTGCTGGCGGGCTCGGCCGGCTATATCCTGGCGCGGCGGCGGCCGGCGATGGTCAGGAAGGCGCTGACGGCCGCCATACGCGCCGATCTCGGCCCCGATTACGACGTCGCGAAGGACTTCTCCCCGCCCTACAATCCCTGGGACCAGCGGGTTTGCCTGACCCCGGATGGAGAGCTGTTCGCCGCCATCCGCGACGGCAAGGTCAGCGTCGCCACCGACGTGATCGACAGCTTCACCGAGACCGGCATAAGGCTGAAATCGGGCAGGGAGCTGCCCGCCGACATCATCGTTCCGGCCACCGGATTGGTGGTGAAGCTGATGGGCGGTATGGCGGTCTCGGTCGACGGCGTAGGCGCCGACCTGGCCGAAAAGCTGGTCTATAAGGGCATGATGTTCAGCGATGTGCCCAACCTGGCGTTGGCCTTCGGCTATATTAACGCGTCCTGGACGCTGAAATGCGATCTGACCGCGCGCGCTGTCTGCCGCCTCGTGAACCATATGGACCGCCGGGGCTATGCCTTTTGCATGCCGCGGGTAGGCGGATCGGATATCGGGCGGGAACCGATGCTGAATTTCACCTCCGGCTATGTCCGCCGGGCCGAGGGCGTCCTGCCGCATCAGGGCTCCAGGGCGCCGTGGCGGGTGCATCAGAACTATCTGCTCGACATGCTGATCATGCGCTTCGGCCGGGTCGAGGACGGCGTGCTCGAATTCGCGAAAGGACCTTCCTCATGATGAATCTCGCCGGAAAGACCGCGGTGGTGACGGGGGCCGCCAACGGTATCGGCCGCGCCATCTCCCGCTCGCTCGCACGGCGCGGCTGCCATCTGGCGCTGGCCGACCTGAACGAGGCCGGGCTGGCCGAAACCGCGGACCTGGCCGCCGGGGCAGGGCGACGCATCACCTGCCACCGGCTCGACGTCGCGGACAAGCAGGCCGTGGCGGCTTTCCCCGAGGTCGTCAGGGCGGCACATCCCGGCGTCGACATACTGGTCAACAATGCCGGTGTGGCGCTGGGCGGCACTTTCGACCAGGTAGCCGAGGCCGATTTCGAATGGCTGATCGACATCAATTTCTGGGGTGTGGTGCGGATGACCCGCGCCTTCATGCCGCTGCTCAAGGCCAGCGACGGGGCGCAACTGGTCAATATCTCCAGCCTGTTCGGCCTGATCGCGCCGCCGGGCCAGACCGCCTACTGTGCCGCCAAGTTCGCGGTGCGCGGCTTTTCCGAATCGCTGCGGCATGAGCTCGAGGGGAGCCATATCGGCGTCACCACGGTTCACCCCGGCGGGGTCGCCACCTCGATCGCCAAGAATGCCCGGCATTCCCAGGCGCAGACCAATGCCGAGCTGGACGCCGCGCACCGCCGGTACGAGAAGCTGCTGACGATGCCGCCCGACGAGGCCGGGGAGATCATCGTCAAAGCGGTCGAGCAGCGCCGCCCGCGCATCATCGTCGGGTCGGACGCCAGGAACGCATCGATCGTCGAGCGGCTGTTCCCCGTCGGCTATTGGAAGCTGATCAATTACCGCCGTTAAACCGCGCGGTCAGTCGTGGTCGAAGCCGACGAAGACATAGCCTTCGCCGCGCACTGTCTTCAGCACCCGGCAGGCGGGGTCCAGCGCCTCGAACTTCTTGCGCAGGCGCGAGACCAGATTGTCGATCGACCGGTCCAGCGCGTCGAAGCGGCGGTGCAGCACGGCGCGCGACAGATCCTCACGCGACACGGCCTGGCCCTTATGGGCGCTGAGATGGCGCAGCGTGCCGAACTCGGCGCTGGTCAGATGGACCAGCCGCCCGTCCGGCGCGTACAGTTCCTGCCGCGACATGTCGAGAATCCACTTGCCGGCGGACGCCCCCTTTGCGTTCCGGGGCAGCTCCTCCTGGGCCGCGGCCAGGTTCTGCGACCGGCGCAGCAGCGAGCGCAGCCGGGCGACGATCTCCCGCGGGGATGTCAGCTTTGAGACGAAATCGTCCGCGCCCAGCTCAAGCCCCACGATGCGGTCGGTCGGTTCGGCGTTGCCGGTCAGGATCATCAGCCCACCCAGGAAGCGCCGCCGCAGCCGCCGGATCATCGACAGGCTGTCCAGCGTGCCCAGGAACTGGTCCAGGATCACGATATCGGGGGACTTGGCCGAAATCCGGTCGAATGCCTCCTCCATCGATCCGCAGGATTGGACCGCGAATCCATGCACGCTCAGATAGGATGACAGCTCCTCGGCGAACGTTTCGTCGTCATCGACAAGCAAGAGGTCACTGGGGGAAAGTTTCTGCCCCATGCGATACCGCTCCCTTAAAGTACTTCGCCGGAAAATCGGTGGAAATCGGCCTCCGGTCCCGAAAATCTGGCTTTCTCTGGCCCTTCATGGCTCTCTGGCCCGTTGATCGACAATGAGCTAGCGCCTGCTGTCGGTAAGGCAAGAACCTTCCCGACAATTACATGCAAAATATCTCAATAACTGCTAAAAACCGTTCAGACATGATGTTTGGTCATTTCGAAACTTGTCATGCAAATATTGACCCTAGACGATGAATCCCGGATTGTCGAAACGAATTATCGGCAGCGAATGCTATGCGCGGGACAGCTAACCTGCTCGAAATCCAGCATATGAAGCCCGAAGGAACCGGGGTGGCCACGGCCGCGCCGATCGACGCGCTGCTGGCTCAGACGGGTGAGATGTTCTGCCTGCACGACCGCGATCTCTCCATTCTGCAGGCGGTCGGGGCGACCCGGCCGATCTGCGGCCTCGACCCCCGGGCTGTCGCCGGCCGGCGACTGGAGGATTTCGCCCATCCCGACGACCGCCTGGCCGTATCCGCCCTGTGGTCGCGGATTTCGGCCGCGGAGGCGGCCCCGCTCCTGGAGTTCCGCATCGTGCTGCCGAACGGTTCTATCGTCAGGGTCGAGGCAAGGGTTTTCGCCGTGCCCGGCGAGGTCCCGCGACTCGGCAGCGCGATCCGCGATGTGACCCGGTTCCACCCGGCGCGGGGAAAGGTCCGCTCCGGCCGCGACTACGTGTCGAGCGGCATTGCCGCGGCCGAGATCGCGGCCGGCATGGCGCATGAGCTGAGCCAGCCCCTGGCCAGCATCGCGCTGGCCGCGGAAAACGCGCTGACCGCACTCAACGCCGCACCGGGGGAGACCGCGCTGGTTGCGCAGAAGCTGGAGCGTATCTCACAACAGGCGGCGCGGGCGGCCAAGCTGATCGACCATATGCGCTTCTTCGGCCGGCGGGAGAGCGGGGCAACCCAGCCGATCGATCTGTCAGAGGCGCTGGACGGTGCGCTGCTGATTCTGGATGCGCGGTTGCGCCGGACGAAGGTCGAGATTGTGCGGGCCATCGCGCCGGAATTGCCGCAGGTGCTGGGTACGCTGGTTCTGGTCGAGCAGGTGATGATCAACCTGATCGCCAATGCCTGTGACGCCTGCAGGGCGGCCGGCCCGGCGCTGCCGAAGGAGCGCCGGCGGATCGAGGTCACCGCCTCGGCCAAAGGGGCGGCGGTGGTGTTCGCTGTGGCGGACCATGCCGGCGGTATTCCCGAGCCCGACCTGCCCAAGATATTCCAGCCCTTTTTCACGACAAAACCGGCCGGCGAGGGTATGGGGCTCGGCCTGTCGATCAGCTATGGGATCGTCGACGACATGGGCGGAACGATGTCTGCCCGCAACGGCACGGACGGCGCGGTGTTCGAGCTGCGCCTGCCCGCCAGCAACGAGGGAGTGACGGTATGAGCGACGCCAGCCTGGGTTTCACCAAATTGGTCGTGGCGGACCTGGACAAGGCCGCCGCCTTCTACAAGAGCGTCTGCGGCCTGACCGAGCAGGCGCGCGTCGACGACACGCTCGGCGGCCGGGCGATCAGCGAAATCATCTTCGCGCCCGCCCATCAGGGCGGCGCCAGCTTCGTTCTGCTAACCTATCCGGATACGCCGAAACCCGCGTCGGGGGAGGTGATACTGGGATTCGCCACGGCGGATGTGGACGCCTTCGTCGGCCGTGTCCTGGCCGGCGGCGGCGCGGTAGTCGACGCGGCGGTCAGCCGCCCCGAGCACGGCGTCAGGGTCGCCATCGTGAAGGACCCGGAAGGGCACCTGATCGAAGTCGTGCAGATGCTGTGACTTGAACAGCCGGTCTCCGCGAAATCTGGACGCGAAGTCCGTCCTTATCTAACAATCGGCTTCCGGTGACCTCGTTGATCCGAAACCGACAGACGGGCAGGCATTGCCGTTCGAGCGCCTCTTTCGACCGGGTTTGACCGACGGGCTGGGCTTTCCCCGTCCGCCATTGCTCCTGCTGTGGCTGATCGGCCTCATCGCCATGTCGCTGGCCACTGCCATCGGCTTCAGGCTCGGCCTGACGGCGTCTACCGCAGGCTTCGTCTATCTGGCGGTGGTCGCGGCGCTGTCGGTGATGGACAGCCTGATCTCTTCGCTGGTGTTTTCGGTCGTCGCCGTCGCGCTTCTCGATTACTTCTTCATCGAGCCGATCTTTTCCTTCCAGATCGACTACGACGCCGATGTCTCGACCCTGATCGCCTTTTTCATCACCGCCTTCGCCCTTACCAGCCTGGTACGCCGGGTGCGGACCTTGGGGGAGGCGCAGCGCGAGCAGGCGCGGCTGCTCGACCTTACCCATGATGCCATCTTCGTCCGCGGCCTCGACCATGTGATCTCGTTCTGGAACCGCGGGGCCGAGATCGCCTATGGCTGGACCCGCGACGAGGCAGTGGGCAAGGTTTCGCACGAACTGCTCAAGACGGTTTACCAGGACGGGGCCGACCGGGTCACGGATATCGTCCTGGACGCCGGCCGATGGGAGGGGGAACTCAGCCGGACCCGGAAGGACGGCAGCGGGATCGTCGTGGCGACACGGTGGTCTCTGGAGAAGAATTCCAAGGGCCAGCCTGTCGGCCTGCTCGAGATCAGCACCGACGTCACCGAACGCAAACGGGCGCAGGAGGCGCTGGAGCGACTACAGGCCGCCTACCTCGCCGAGGCGCAGAGCCTCAGCCATACCGGCAGCTTCGCCTGGAAGCCGGATGACGGCGATATTGTCTGGTCCGAGGAAAGCGCCCGCATCTACGGCTTTGCGCCGGCGCAGAAGCCCACCGTCGAGATGCTGATGACGATGGTTCACCCGGACGATCGCCCCCGCGTGGAGGAAACCTATCGGCATGTGGTCGTATCGGGGCAGCATATCGACACCGAACATCGGCTGGTCATGGCCGACGGAACGACCAAGCACGTTCATGTCGTTGCCCATGTCATGTCCGAAAACGGCCACGGCCGGCTATTCGTCGGCGCGTTGACCGACATCACCGAGATCAGGCACGCCCAGGAGCAGTTGGCGCAGGCCCAGGCCAATCTGGCCCATGTCGCACGCGTCACCACGTTAGGTCAGCTGACCGCTTCGATCGGGCATGAGGTCAATCAGCCTCTGGCGGCGATCGTCACCAACGGCGAGGCCGCGCTGCGCTTTCTGCGGCGCGATCCGCCCGACCTGAATGAGGTGCGTGACGCTCTGGCCGGCATGATCGCCGAGGGCAGGCGGGCGAGCGAAATCGTGAAGCGTATCCGCTCCATGGTGCAGAAGACGGCGCCGGCGCTGATCCCTGCCGATATCAACGCCTTGCTGGGCGAATGCGCTGCGCTGGTCCATCGCGAGATCGCATTCAATCGGGTGGTGCTGCAATTCGAACTGACACCCGGCCTGCCGCCGATCCTGGGCGATGCCGTCCAGCTTCAGCAGGTGGTGATCAATCTGATGATCAACGCCATCCAGGCCATGGCGGATGTGGGGAACCGGATGCGCAAGCTGGTCGTGCGCTCTTGCCTGGATGATGCGGGGATGGTCACGGTCCAGATCGCCGATTCAGGCCCCGGCTTCAGCGAGGATAAGGCGGCGCACCTGTTCGATGCGTTCTACAGCACCAAGCCCGAAGGAATGGGCATGGGGCTTTCCATCTGCCGCACGATCATCGAGGCCCATAACGGCCGGATTTCGGCAGCGGGGATCGAAGGGCAGGGGGCGACCTTCAGCTTTACCCTGCCGCTGGCCGACTAGGCTGATACTCGAACTCCACGCGGTAGATTTTTTCGCCCGGGCCGTGCTTGGCGACCTTCAGGAGGTCCACCACTCCCAGGAAACCCGAGCGGCGCGCCAGCGCCGGGGTAATATCCTCAAAGCCGATCTGTTCGATCGATGTCACGTGGATGAAGCCCGGTCCCAGCGGATAGTGTCCGCCGACCTTCACATGCGGCCGCTGCCAGATGCGGATACTGCATGTGATCTCCCCGCGCATGACGGGCTCTCGCAGCCTTTTGGTGAACTGCATGGATTCCGGCCGTACTGACCCTCACACCGGCAGCCTATAGAGCTCGGCCACGTTGTCACGCAGGACGCGCCGGCACTGATCCTCGGTCAGGCTCGCGGTGGCTTTTTCCAGCACCGCCTGGCTGTTCGGCCAGATCGAATCGAAATGCGGGAAGTCGTTGGCCCATAACAGTTGGTTGGGGCCCATCAGGTCGACCGATCTGAACGCGATCGGGTCGTCCTGGAAGGTGAGGTGGACATTGTCGGCGAAATATTCGCGCGGGTGCCGCTTCATTTCGGGGAATTTCAGCAACGCCCGCATATGGTCGTAGGCGTGCTCCATGCGGAAGACGTAATGCGGCGCCCACCCGGCGTCGGCCTCGACGCAGACCAGCTTCAGCTTCGGATGGCGTTCGAACACGCCGCCCAGGATGAACATGCTGATGATGTCCTGGCAGGCGCGGATGATCGCATAGTAATTGCCGATCTTCGGTCCGCGGACGCGGGAGTTGAGGTCTGAGCCGCCGGTGAGGACATGGAAGGAAAGCGGCAGGCCCAGATCCACCGCCGCCTCCCACAGCGGATCGAAGGCGGGATCGTCGTAATCCTGTTCGGTCGCCGGAATGTTGGGCAGCATGACGCCCTTGTGGCCCATCTCGGCGATCCTGCGGAAATCCTCGATCGCCTCGGGGACCGAGCGCACCGCCGTCTGGCCGATTCCGAACAGCCTGTCGGGCGCGCCCTCGCAGAATTGCTGCAGCCAGCGGTTATAGGCCCACATCGCCGCGTGCTTGTAATCCGTGTCGGGGTGGTCGCAGAGCAGCATGCCGACGGTCGGATAGATGATCTCGGCGCCGACGCCGTCGCGATCCTGGTCCAGCAGCCGGGCCTTGGGGTCCCAGCTGCCGCGCGCCACCTCTTCGAACCGGCCGCTCTCGGCTTCGACCTCGGCGAAGCTCTTGCCGGCCGAGGCGATGCGGTTGACGCTGAACCGGTTGTCCCAGCCCTTCACCACATAGACGTCCTGGCCCTGGTCGTTGCGCTCGACATGCGGTGCCTCGTCCCGGAAGGCCGGGTCGATATAGTCGACATAACAATTGGGCGGCTCGGCGATATGGCTGTCGGCGGAAATCGGGACGATCTTCTCCAATATGCCGTCCGGCATGAGATCACTCCTTGCTGAAATAGCGTAGCGGGTTCTGGCGGGTCAGGAGGTCCATCTCGTCGTCGGTCATGCCGCGCTCCTTGAGCTGGGGCGCTACATTGCGGATGAAGTGAAGCGGCGTCTGGGCTGCTGCGAAGTCGTCCCAGAAGGCAGGGTCGTAGGGCTCGCCCTGCATGCACCAGACATTGTCGTGGGAGATCATCACCCGGTCGAGCCGGCCGGCGGCGCGCAGCTTCATCAGGGATTCGATCCGGATCCCGTCGGGTTTGCCGGGGCTGGCCTGCATCGGGATGCCCCACTGATCGAAGCCGGCATAGGCACCCTCGCCGGTCACCTCCATGTGATAATGATGGTCGGGATTGCCGCAGCAATGGCCCACGACGATCTGGTCGGCCGCCACGCCGTGTTCCGTCAGATAGCGTACCTGCTCGGGCCCCAGCTCGTTGTCGGTGTGCGTGGTGATGGGCGTGCCGGTCGCGCGCGAGGCGATGGCGGCGGCCTGCAGCACTGCCTTCTCGTAATTGGTGATCGCGCCCCTGCCGGTGCCGACCTTGATGATGCCGGGCTTCAGCCCGCCGCTGCCGGGCACGCCATCGGCGATCTCGGTGGTGAAGACGTCGGCGAGCTTCTGTACGGCATTCTTGTCGGTGGCGAGCTTCACCTGCCAATAGGCGTTGCCGCCGACAGCCTCATTATAAAGGCCGGTCGAGAAGATCAGGTTGAAGCCGGTGCGGGCCGCGACCTCTCCGACCAGTTCGACGCTGCGCCCCAGGTCATTGGGGCAAGGATCGACCAGGCTGGAATAGCCGCCGTCCTGAAGCTCCTGGATCCGGTCGACGCAGATCGCGACCATGTCGCGGAAAGCCGGCCCCTGGCGCAGCGTATCGGTCGCGGTGCCGGGATAGGCGATCGTCAGATGCTCATGCATCAGTGTGTTGCCCAGTTCGCTCGCCGCGACCGGGCCTTTTGCCGTGTTGATCCGCTTCATGCCGCGCCTCCCCGAAAGAATAGGATTTTCGGCGACTATAACCGGAAACAGGCTACGGCACCCGCGCTCCCTGAGGGACCACGAAGATGACCAAATGCGGGGCTAGAATTGCTCAGCCATGCCCGTGAGACTTACCGGCCAGCGCCTTTTCGAGGCATTCGATCAGCACGTCGCCTTCATAGGGCTTGGCGAGCAGACAGGCGGCGCCGGCGGCCATCGCCTGCTGGCGGATGCGCTCCTCCGGGAAGGCGGTGATGAAGATGATCGGCAGGCTTGGGCGCTTGCGGGCCAGCTCGCGCTGCAGGTCCAGCCCGCTCATGCCCGGCATCTGGACGTCGGCGATCAGGCAGGCGGCGGTGTCGCGTTCAGGTGCTTTCAGGAATTCCTCGGCCGAGGCGAAGGCCGCGGTCGTGTATCCCAAAGATCGGACAAAGGTTTGGGTCGCTGTACGAACGGCGTCATCGTCGTCGACAATCGACACTATTGTTGCATCAGGCAATACAAGGCCCCGGACAGCGAGTAGCCGCGTCAGGTCGCGGTACGATCCAATTTATCCGGGGCGATCAGAATGTTCTATTATACAATGGTGTAGCAAAATTATCTGGCCGTACTGCCGCGTAATATCTCAGCCATCCGAACGAGATCGGCGAGGGATGCGGCGCCCATTTTCTTCATGACCTTGCCGCGATGCACCTTCACGGTGATTTCGCTGAGCCCAACCTTGGCGGCGACCTGCTTGTTCATCAGGCCCGCCGTGACCAGCTCCATGATCTCGAACTCGCGCGCAGACAGGGATTTGGCGCGGGTCTGAAGCTCGGACGATTCCGCCATTTCGCTGCGCCGGACCCGGTCCAGGGCCAGGGCGGCGGTTACCGCATCCAGCATATCCTGATCGCGGAACGGCTTGGTGAGGAAATCGACGGCGCCGGCCTTCATCGCCCTGACGGTCATCGGGATATCGCCGTGTCCGGTCATGAAAATGACGGGGATATCATGATGATGGCGGGCGAGCTGTTCCTGGAAGTCGAGGCCGCTGACGCCGGGCAGGCGCACGTCCAGCACGATGCAGCTCTCGACCGGCGACGGTTTGCGCTCGAGCAGCCCGGCGGTCGATCCATAAAGCTCGGCATCGAGATCGACGGAGCGGAACAGGCGGCCCAGCGCCTCGCGGATCGCGGGATCGTCATCCACCACCAGCACCAGCGGCCGTGCCGAAGCCGTTGAATTCGCGGGACTCTCGCTGCTCAAAGCCGTCTCCGTCCTGACGCCGAAATTTTCTGCCAGCCCGCTGTGCCGTTCAAGTGCCAAATCAAGGGGCGGGGCCACGATACGAAGGTATAAGGGGGTTAAACCAAGGCGTCGGTGCCCCAGACCCTCGTACAATGACCCCTTATCTCTCGTACAATAGTGCAATTCCCGGGGCAGGGATAACCTCGACACGTTCCCGTTAGAACTTTCTCGCGAAGGGAGACGGTCGTATGACGTACGAAGCAAGTGCTGAGCCGGCGGGGTCGTTATCCCCCGCCCATGACATCGATCCTGCCATCTATTCCGCTCCCGGCGCCTTGCCGGCCGCGGCCTCACGCATCCTCGACGAGGTTCGGGGCGCACTGCCGCACGATCTGGCCGCCGCCAGCATCAGCGCTGCGCGGCTTGCCTCTCTTCTGCGCGAAAGCGTCGAGGTGCCCCTGCGGCCTGTTATCAGCAAGGGCGGGCTCGCCTCCTGGCAGGAGCGCAAGGTACGCGAATATATCGAAGGCAATCTCGATTGCACGATCCTGGTCGAAGATCTCGCCGACCTTGTGTCGCTGAGCGCCGCCCATTTCTGCCGGGCCTTCAAGAAGAGCTTCTGCGCCACCCCGCACGCTTATATCGTCGAGCGCCGGGTCATGCGGGCGCAGGAACTGATGAGCGGCACGCGCAGCCCCTTGAGCCAGATCGCGCTCGATTGCGGCTTCGCCGACCAGACCCACCTGTCCAAGCTGTTCCGCCGCCTGACCGGCCGCACGCCGAACGCCTGGCGCCGGGCCAACGCATTGGCGGCCTAACGGCCGGACTGCTGCTTTTCGAGCAGCGCCCGGTCGATGACATAGGCGCGGATCGATTCGATCTCAGCGGCGCTGTAGGCGGCGTGGAAGCTGACCATGCCCTTGTCGGACAGTACGCCGCCATCCACCACTTGGGCCCAGCCCTCCTTGCTGCCCAGCAAGGGGCTGTGGCGCAGGTCGGGCACGACGCCTGTGCCCTTGGCGCCGCCGCCATGGCAATAAAGGCAGCTATGGGCGAAGTGCCCCGCCCCCTCGGCCACCGTCGCTGCGTCGGCGAACTGGGTCGGCGGGTCGAGGTTCACATGATCCGACGGCGCACGCGGCGGTAGCTTGGCCGTGCCGCCAAGCGCGAAGGTCAGCACCCGGCTCTTGTTGTGGCGCGGCCCGTCCGGCCCCCAATTGGCCTCGCCTGCATAAAGGCCCGATGAGCCGCCATAGCCGGCCAGCACGCTGATGTACTGCTTGCCGCCCGCCTCATAGGTGATCGGCGCGGCCAGGATGGCGCTGCCGCCGTCCATCGACCACAATTCCTTGCCGGTGCGGGCGTCGTAGACCTTCAGGAACCCGTCATTGTCGCCCTCGACCACCAGGTTGCCGGCCGTGGTCAGCACGCCGCCGTTGTAATAATCGGGGTGCGGCGCGCGCCATGCTTCCTTCTGCGCAACCGGGTCCCAGGCCAGCAGATAGCCTTTGGTCGCGGCCCGGATCTCCTTCACCTTCGCCGGATCGTCGGGCAGGCCGGCCTTGACGAAATCGACCCCCAGATTGACGCCCACCGGGCGGACCTTGAAATCCTTCTCGCCGATATAGGCGCCGCCGACCTCCTGCGCCGGGATATAGACCAGCCCGGTTTCCTTGCTGAATGCCATCGGCTGCCAGTTATGGCCGCCGACCGAGCCGGGTTGCGCCGACCACATCTTGCCGGTCTTGTCATAACGCGCCTCGGGCACGATGTCGGGACGGCCCGTCTTGGGGTCGATGCCCTTCGCCCAGTTCACCGGCACGTATGCCTTGATCGAGACCGGCTTCCCGGTGGCGCGGTCCAGCACATAGAAGAAGCCGTTCTTCGATGCCTGCATCAGCACCTTGCGCGGCGTGCCGTCGATGGTGAGGTCGGCCGCGATCATGTTCTGGGTGGCGTCATAGTCCCAGGTGTCACCGGGCGTTTCCTGGAAATGCCAGACATAGGCCCCGGTTTCGGGCTTCAGCGCGACGATCGAGGCGACGAACAGATTGTCGGCGTCGCCGGGGGAACGGTAGGCCTTGTTCCAATAGTCGGCATTGCCGGTGCCGATGAAGAGCAGGTCCAGCTCGGGGTCGTAGGTGATCCCGTCCCACACCGTGCCGCCGCCACCGCCGCCCTCTGTCTCGCTCCACCATTTGCCGGTCCAGGTCCCCGTTGCCAGCTTTTCCATGATCGGGTCGGAAGCCGCACCATCCTTCGTACCCGGCTTTCCTGGCACGGTATAAAAGCGCCAGATCATCTTGCCGGTCTCGGCGTCATAGGCCGAGACATAGCCGCGCACGGCATAGTCCGCCCCGGCATTGCCGATGATCACCCGCCCGCCGGCGATGCGCGGCGCCCCGCCGATCGTGTAGGGCTTGGACTGGTCGACCGTCACCGCCGACCAGACCTGCCTGCCGGTCTTGGCGTCCAGCGCGATCAGCCGCCCGTCGATAGTGCCGACATAGATCCTGCCGTTCCACCACGCCGCGCCGCGATTGACGCTGTCGCAGCAGCTCTTGACCCCGGTCTTGCGCGGTACCTGCGGATCGAACTGCCACAGCAGCTTGCCGGACATCGGGTCGAACGCCTGCACCTTGGACCAGGCGGAGGTGGTGTAGAGCACGCCGTCGGCCATCAGCGGGGTCGATTCCTGGCCCCGATCGGTATCCAGGTCGTAGTACCAGGCGAGGCCCAGCTGCCCGGCATTGCTGTCGTCGATCTGTTTGAGCGGGCTGTCGCGGCTCTCATCATAGGTTCGCCCGGTGGTCAGCCAGCTTCCCGGCTCCTTGTCCGCAGCGGCGATGCGGTTCGGCGCTTCGGCCACGGCGTTCAGGCTCAGCAGCGCAGCGGCAAGGGCGCACCACGACAGACGGTTGCCCATGTTTCCTCCCTTGGCGGTCTTTGCGACATAGCGCACGGATTTGCCCGCAATGTCACGCGGTGTATCAATCGGCCATGCCCAAGCAGCCCGCCTTCCTTGCCAAACCGCTATCCGAGATGACCGAGGACGAGTGGGAATCGCTCTGCGACGGCTGCGGCCTGTGCTGCCAGATCCGGGTCGAGGACGAGGATACCGGCGCGGTCGCGCTGTCGAACGTCGCGTGCCGGTTGCTGTGCCTGGATAATCATCGCTGTTCCGATTACGCCCACCGCAAGACTAAAGTGCCCGATTGCGTTAAGGTCACGCCCGAAAATGTCATGGAGCTGGATTGGTTACCGCACACTTGCGGCTATCGTTTGGCTGCGTTCGGCCAACCGTTGCCACGCTGGCATCACCTCGTCTGCGGCGATCCGGGGCGCGTGCATACGCACGGCCCATCCATGCTGGGCTCGCTGATCTCAGAGGACGACGCCGATTGGGAGTGACCGGCTCCCGGGAACCCATCCGCCTCGACTGTTGTTCGAGCACCGGACCTTCCGCACACGCCGACCGGCAAGAAATATGAACAAACGCATTCTCGCCGGCCTGTTCCTCGTACTGATCCCGGCGATCGCGCTGGCTGCCGAGGGCCACGGCCCGGCGGGCAACGGCGTCGGCGGCAATGGCGAGATCATCCTGGTCGCCCAGGTGGCCCTGCTGATGCTGATCGGCCGGGGCCTCGGTGAAATCATGCAGCGCGTCGGCCAACCGGCGATCATCGGTCAGCTTCTGGCCGGCCTCATTCTCGGACCTTCGCTGTTCGGCTGGCTGGCACCGCATCTGCACGCGACGATCTTTCCGAGAACGCCCGAGCAGAAGAGCCTGATCGCCGGCATCGCCAATATGGGCGTCATGATGCTGCTGCTGCTGACCGGCATGGAGACCGACCTCAAGCTGGTGCGCAAGGTCGGCGCACCGGCGATCGCGGTCAGCGCCACCGGCGTGCTGGTGCCCTTCGCCTGCGGCTTCACGCTGGGCGAATTCCTGCCGGATTCGATCCTGCCCAACGCGCAGGACAGGCTGATCACCTCGCTGTTCCTGGGCACGGCGCTGTCGATCTCGTCGATCAAGATCGTCGCCATGGTCGTGCGCGAGATGAATTTCATGCGCCGCAACCTGGGCCAGATCATCGTCTCCTCGGCGATCATGGAGGATACGGTCGGCTGGGTGATCATCTCGATCACG
>Ga0105238_10002331_pt1 | contig 19095 bp, 5 predicted proteins | sample KBSC34metaG_FD_81526 | JGI IMG/M metagenome (GOLD analysis project Ga0105238, IMG submission 81526) | Corn rhizosphere microbial communities from Kellogg Biological Station, Michigan, USA - KBS C3-4 metaG | ecosystem: Host-associated > Plants > Roots > Rhizosphere > Soil | place: Michigan, USA... | reverse complement strand
CTCCGTGGAGTCGCTGAGGACGCCAAGGGAACTGCGCGGGTCAAGGAGGGTCGCAAGCAGGGCAGCGAAAGCGTCTTTGTAAGGCGTGACGAGCGCGAGTTTTGCCTGCATCAACGCCTGGAAGCGATCGGCAATCGTTCCCGTCGCAAGCTCCGGGACGCGCGCTTCAAGATCGGTGGCAAGTCGGCAGTAGAGAGCGAGGATTAGGTCTTCGTCGCGGCCGAACCACAACTGCGCCCGTTCGACGGGGCAATCGGCGGTGACGGCAGCTTCGGTGAGCAAGTTTGTGATGAGGCCACGATCGGCGAGAATGGCAATCGCAGCCTCAAGAACGCGTTGGCGCGCGCCGCGATCTGTGGAATCGACGGCGCGGAAAGATGTCACGGCATCGGGCATGCATACATTATACTGGGCCGTGACACTACGGAGTTGAAACTATCGAATACATCATGTGACGCCTGTCAGAATCCTCTCCCCCCGCCGCTGTCGCGGCTTACCCCTCTCCGAAACGGAAAGGGGCGTCCGATTTTCGATCACCAGACGACTCTAATTTAGGCTAAACCTTCGATCAGAAGCTAAGCAAATATCAGAGTCGCCTGGCAAATGACCTTTAGACATCCCTTCCCGTTTCGGGGAGGGAAGAGGCGCGACAGCGCTTGAGGGAGAGGCTTGCCCGGAGAGGATTCTGCAGACGGTTACGAAAAACGCTAAGCTACTTCTTCGCCTTCCCGATTTTGATCAGTACGCATCCGTGTGTGGGCACTTCGACAGCGTAGCTGCCGTTCTTGGCGCCGAGGTCCTTGTGGAGCCAGAGATCGCGGACAGGCTGGCGGCCGTTGATCTTCAGATCGGACCAGTTTGCGCTGATCGTAATCGGAGCGCTGGTTGGGTTGACCAAGCCAACAGCCATTGTGCCGTCGAAAAGTGGGCGTGCCCAGATCTCGCCGCCGGCATCGTCGGTTTTAATTTTGCCTGCAGGCTTGCCGAGCGGGTCCTGATTGATGTCGATCGCTTCGTCATTGGTCAGCAGGGCAAGTGTGAACTTGTCGAGCTTGTCCATATCGCAGCCGGAAAGCAGCGGCGAAGAGAGCAGCGACCAGAGCGACATGTGCAGGATCTGCTCGTTGGGCGTCAACTTGGACGGGTGCGGATTGCCCCAGCCCACCGAACCGACAACCAGCATGTCGGGGTCGTTCCAGTGTCCGGGACCGGCGTAAACCTCATGACCTGCCTGGCTTTCGTAGATGCTGCGCAGGCTGCCCCAGCTATCGTTGATGTCGCCGGTAGTTCGCCAGCACTGAGCGTCGACTTCAGCGCCCCACTTCCATACATCTCCCATACCGTACTGGCAAAGGGAATAGATGATATCCCGGTTCACCTTAGCGAGCGACGCCTGCATGGTCTTATAGGGCTTCTGAACCTCGAACAAGCTTTGATCTTTGGCGATATTGCCGTAGGAGCACCAGTCGTACTTGAGGTAGTCGAATCCCCAGTCGGCATAGGATTGGGCGTCCTGGTCCTCATGCTCGTAGCTTGCAGTGAAACCTGCGCATGTGGTTGGGCCAGGCGAGGAATAAATGCCGGCCTTGAGGCCGAGCGAATGGATGTAATCGGTAAGCTCCTTCATGTTGGGGAACTTATCGTTGGTCAGGATCTTACCATCGGCATCGCGTTTGGCTTCCCAGGTATCGTCGATGTTGATATACTGGTATCCATGCGCGGCGAGACCGGATTTGATCATGGACTCTGCCGATGACTTGACGTTCGCCGCAGTCACGTTGCCGGCCCAGACGTTCCAGGAATTCCAGCCCATGGGCGGTGTCAGAGCCAGTTTGCCTTTGCCACCCACGATTGTGAGATCACGTGACGACTTGCCCTGAGGACCAGTCACTGTAAGCTGGACTTTGGTCTCCCCCGCGCTTGCGAGCGATCCGGAGATGATGCCGGTTCTGGAGTCGAGGCTCACTCCTGCGGGAAGCCCTTTGGCCGCAAAAGTGAGCGGTCCTTGCCCTGTCGCCGGGATCATAAACAGGAATGGATATCCCGGCGTTGCGCCCGTAATGCGCGGGCCGTGGATGGCAGGTTTGGGATCGTCAGGCACATATGCGATACGAGCCGGCTCGATGGGAGCCATATATGCGACGGGGCGCGGCGACGTGTCCGCCGCCAGCGTAACTTGCGCGTCGGCCCAGTCGGCATGATCGAATGCAATGCCGTCGCCGCCGTCCTCGACAACCAGGGTAAGCATCTTGGCCCCGGCAACGTTCGCCTCAAGCTTTACGGGGGCATCGCCGCCATGAAGTACGCCGGTACCTGCGGCCTTCTTGCCGTCTACCAGAACGGTGAACTGGACGGAACCCTTTTTCTCAGTCTCATCATCGACACCGACGACGGCCGAGAACGACTGCGCCCCCGCTTTCAGGTCGACATCGAAGCGGCTGCCGGCGTGCGTGCCGATGCCATGCTCGAAAACCTTGCCGCCAAGGGTCAAGGGATGGCTATCCACCGTCTTTGCCGCATGAGCTGAGCCATAATCCTGTTGAATCAGGGAGAGATCGAGAGTTTCGAGCTGCACTGAGCTGGCGGTTTGCGCCCACGCAGGCACAAGCAGCAGCGGCAGCGATACCGCACATGATGTCAAAAAAGAGAGTGATCGCATAGGTGTTTTCCTGATGTCTCCGGAAGTCCGCATTGAACAGCAGCCAGGACAATCTTGACGCCCCGCTGCCGAACGCATTAGACGATTAGCGGACATTATAGCCGCTTCCAGGCTCGTTATTCTTCCAACTTTTCACGTGAAAAATCCCGAATAGTAAGATATATCGATCACAGATAATTATACGCAAGCGCATCCTGTTTAGGACCCACCCTTATTCCCTCCCGAAGGGAGGGCGCGTTCTCGACAATGTACAGTTTACTCTTCTTGGCAAAGCGCCAAGCGGAGTAAGCCCGTTGCAGAGGCAAACGCCCCTTCCCTTCGGGGAGGACGCAAGGAGGGGTCTTAACGAGGAAGCGCATAAATACTGATTGGCGCCTTGTCTTCCAAAAAAATTGGGCGAGCCTTTCGGCTCGCCCATTGTCGTTTTGATCTCCGTGAACTTTACCGGCTGTTATCCGCCGGCAGCCTGTATGCACATATCGTACTGCAACTGACATTGCTGCAGGGCGATATTCAATGCTCGTCCGGCGCCAATCTCTGCAGCCGCAGCGGCTGCAAATGCGATAGCGCATCCAATTCCGGCGGTTTCCGGTCCGAACGCGATACATGCCACCGCATAAGCGCCTATTATTCCGGCGATCTGCGTTGCATATGCGTTTTCAGCGGCGGCATTGCACAACGCCAGCTGCTTTCCGCAGTTCTCTTTCGGCGTACAGGCCAATCCGGTCGGGTCCAGCATATTCACAGGGTTGTTGTGAGTATATGCATAGAGATCGATGCCACCGTAGAAGCCGGCCGGGTCTCTGGTAATGAACCGTCCCGTAGCGCTATCGTAGTAGCGGGCGCCAAAGAGCACCAGGCCCGTTTCAGAGTCCGTATATCCGCCGTACTGGCTGCCGAAGCCTGCGTAGGGATCGGTCGTCGCCGATGTTCTTACGTAGTTTCCGAAGCCGTCGAAGCGGAACGAGTCAGTCACGACATCCGAGCTATTGAGCGTCTGAGCCGTATTGCCCTGCGGGTCGAACGTGTAGAACGTCGTTCCCGTGGATACATGCCTGCTGAGAAGGCCGAACGGTCCGAAGGAGTTGGCCGCAACAACCGCGCCTGTACTGCTGATTTCACACACCGGCGTCATGCCGTTGTAGATGAAGTAGACGCGCGATGCGCTGCTTGTTCCCTGCTTCCAGGCGCGCAGACCGTAGCCATCATATCCGGCGCTGAATGCCGTGCCCACTGCCGTCAGCCGGTTCTGAGCATCGAAGGTAAACGCGGTCGAGTGATAGGTGGTGGGGTTGCCGTTCCCATCATACACGTAACCCGCGGTGCTGAGCTGGTTGTTGGCATTATATGCCAGCGCCAGCGTGCGCATGGTGGTCGGATTGCCCGGTCCCGTGCTCACGCCGCCGTCGTAGGAGTATCCGTTGGATCCGCCTGTGAACGCCTCGCCGGTCAACTGGCTGCGGTTCAGCGCCGGGTTGGCGGTCTGGTTGTAGTCGTACTTGTAAGTCGTCGTTCCGGTATACGGCGCTCCCAGCGCAACTCCCCCTGCGCCCATTGCGGACGTGATGGAAGTTCGGTTGCCGACGGCATCGTATGTCATCGGATTTGCCGCAGAGCCGTACTGGGACAGCGTGTTGCCGTTGCCGTCGACAGTCTGCTGAGATGTAAGGAATAACCGGCCGTTGTAGACGTAGGTTGTCTGCGCGATCACCTGAGATGCGGCATTGCCGAGCGTGTACGTATTCAGCGTGTTGTTCGCATAGTACGTATATCCGGTCGTTTCGCCAAACGGGTTGGTGATACTCGTCAGTCGCGCTCCTGCATCGTAAGCGTAGGTGAATGTTCCAGCCGGAGTCACCATCGTGGCAGGCGTTCCGTCCGCATTGTATGTCCGGCTGACCGTTGCCGCAGGCACTCCCGTATACGTCGTCTTCTCAGACATCGAGTGATCTTGATCGTCGAACGTATAGATGTGCGCTCCCGCGCCGTCCGTCATTCCGGAACGCCGGCCATATGCGTCATATGTGTACGATATGGCGCTCGCGCCGGCGCTGTAGACCACCTTCGTGAGCTTGTTCTCCGGATCGGCGTACGTAAACGTGGTCGTACGGCTGAGACCGTCGATGCGCGTCAGAATGTTTCCAAGCGCATCATATGTCAGGCGCACGCTGTCCGCGCCGGAGATGTTGGGCCAGGCCGCGCCGGCATAGCCGGGATAGGTCTTGCCCGCCATATAACCGGCGCTGTTGTAGTAGAAGTGGGTGACGTGCCCGCCCGCATCCGTCAGCGCGATCTTGCGATACATCGCGTCGTAGGTGTACGAAAACGGGTCGCCGCTGCCGCTCTGGCCCAGGAACTCGCCTTCCTGACCGTAGTTGTAAGTGAGCTGACGTACCGCAGCGCCACCCTCATCATAGTCAGTGAATGTCGTGGGCGCTCCGTTCGGATACTGGTAGGTGACCACGCGCTTCGCCCGTCCGCCACCTGTTACCGACGGCGGGTAAGTCGTCGTTGTAAGTTTGTCGGCAAGGTCGTAAGCGTAGTTGGTAATCAGCCCCACGGCATCCTTCGAGGAAAGCATGTTTCCTCGCGCATCATATGTGTAGGTTGTGGCATGCCCTAGATTGTCCGACATCGTCAGCGGCAGGCCCAGTCCCGGGTTTGAGCCGTAGGTGAATGTGGTCGTCTCGGTGGATGCCGTTGCATTTCCGGGCCGAACGACCGTCAGCATGTTGCCGCGACCATTGGCGCTGAAGTCGTAGGTGAACGACGTCGTGGCCGTGACCGAGCCGCCGGATGTTCCCGGCAGCGGCTTCTTGATGGATGCCACCTGACCGCCCGGCTCGTAGTATGTGTACGTCGTAGCCTGTTTCGAACCGACCTTTTCCGATACCAGCTCTCCGAGCGGGAAGGCCGAGTAGTCGTATGTGTCGGTTGTCACAGTGCCGCGCGGGCTCGTCGTTGTCAGCATGTTGCCGAACTGATCGAACGTGTACTGTGTCGTGTGGCCGTTTGCGTCGGTCACGTTGTTCGCGCCGAACGGATTGTTCGGATCCGTGAATGTGCGTGTATAGACGGCCTGACCGGCGCCGTTCTTCATGCCGGTCTGCCCCATGTTATTATCGAAGCTGACCGTGTAGGTGTATGCCTGGTTTCCGGCCCCATCCGTAACCGCCACCTTCGTGTACATGGTATTCGAACTGGGGTTGCCATTGGCATCCACCTGAGTATAGGTGTGTGTGTATCCGTTGGCGTCAGTGATACTGCGCACGAAGTCCGTTGCGGGATCGTACTGCAGATGCACCGAACCCATTCCCGCGCCGGCCGGCGAGGGAACGCTGATCTGTGTCAGGAACGGAACCGTCTCCGCGCCCTCCGTATTGGACACCTGGCTGTATCCGAGGTTCCAGCGATCAGCATGAGTCGCCGCAGTCGAAAGCTCGACCTGAGAAATATGGTCTACCAGTTGATGTGACTGCGGATAGCCGTTGGGCACGTTGAATGTGGGATAGAAGCCCACATGGTACGAGATCCGCCGGCCATTCGAATCGACGACGCTGGTAATGTTTCCGGTGCCGTCGGCGACACGGTTGATCGTAAGCAGCGTCCCATGACCGGGAGCAGAGATCGAAGACAGCAGCGGCCACTGGCGTGAGTCCACCGGTGTCTGGTAGTTCATCTGTAGCGTGTTGCCGGCTGCATCCAGTACCTGCGACAGCAGGTGGCAGCCGATAGCCGAATCGTACGCCGTGGTAATCCACTTGGTGCGGTTCTGGAACGTGATCGTATAGAAACCGCCCGGGCGATGCGCATCGTAGTTCCACTGTACGATCAGCGGTTCGCCCGCCGGTGTAACGCAGTTGACGACCGGCGTTCCCGCCGATGGGACGGCCGGGGCGCTGAATGTGTCGCGTGAGCCGTCCGCATAGTAGACGTACTTTGTGCCGGTGTTTCCGCCGGTGGGATCGTAAACGCCCACGTTGTATGGCTGAGACCAGCCGGAGCCGAAGTCGTTGAACTGCGTTGCCGTGGAGAAGTAGCTGCCGCGCAAACTGCGGTAGACACGCTTCCAGGTAATGCTCGGTCCGTACGGGTTGTATACCCGCAGGTCGGGCGCCGGCGAATACTCTTCCTCGCCGGTGGCGAGGTTAACGGGGTCGCCGTCGGACGGGCCAGGGCCTGAGCCGGGATCAGGTCCCGGGCCGGGTCCGGGGCCAGGACCTGGTCCAGGGCCGGGACCAGGCCCCGGGCCAGGACCGTCGTCCGGACAGCAAGATTCCGGCGGGCACGGCGGCGCGTTCGGCTTATCGCCGCAGACCAGGCCGCCCGGGTTGATATAGTTGATCGTGACATGCTTCAGCAGAGCCAGTGTCGACTGCGACGGCAGGACGCGGTTTACCGCAAGCGACGCCATGAGCATTGGGCGCAGCGGCTGATGCAGTCCCGGATGCTCCGGATCGGCGGGCAGGGTTTCGGCAAGCGCCATCGTCCTGTCCCACGCACTATCCGGCGTGGTCACCACAGCGTAACGAGTGGCGTCGAGCTTGTGCCACTGCTTCCACGTCAGATCGACACGGCCGCCGGGCCAAACGCCGCAGTCCGAACACAGGTAGGACACGCCGTGTTTGTCGGCCTTCACGACCGCGATAAAGTGGTCGTGCTCGATGTAAGCGATAACCGGCTTCGGCAGCATCATGAGGCCGGTGTCATCCGCGGAGACCGGGCGCACATGCATGCCGAGCTTTTCGCCGCCCTTCATCAGGTCGGCCAGCGAGCTTCCCTCGCCGGTAACACGGCAGGCAGTATGCAGCGTCTCTTTGCCGTATGGCTGCTTCAGTGCTTGCAGACATGTAGCGAGGGCTGCAACGCCGCATTCGGGATCGAGACGCGGTGGCTCCGGAATACCCATGGCGGCGCGCTCGGCATGGTAACCGGCGCAAGCTTGAGAGCGGCGTAGCCAGAGGACGCATGTCTTGCGGTCGAATGTGGACGCCTGCCGCCTGGATGCCAGCAGGTCACGGAAGGAATGCGCCGCAGCGCCGTAGGCTCCCTGGTAGAACCGGGCCAGCGCGGCATCCCATGCAGCCTGGGATTTCTGGTCGGCCGTAGCGCCCGGGGCGTCATATACGGCCTTGAAGGAGGCGATAGCCGCTTCCGGATCCTCGTCATGCGCCAGAGCATACTCGCCGAGCCACATTCGCGCGCTCGCTGATCGCTCGCCGCCGGCAGCGACATCCTTCTTCCAGCCGTCGATTTCCGCCTGAGCGATAGGCCGGTCAAGATGGCCGATATCATTCAGAAGGGAACCGCGCCGGATGGGACCGCAGTTGCCTGAGTTTGCAAGCGGAGCGCCGAACGCCAGGTTCGGCGACAGTTCTGACTGGGGCTCATCTGCTTTAGCGGCAGCGGCATGGGCCAAATTGCTGACCGGAGTCGCCAGAACCGTGAGCGTGATTGGGAAGGAATGGGTAATGCTGCCGCTCACGCCGGTAACGGTCAGGGTGTATGTGCCTGCCACGGCGGTAGCCGTAAGTCCCAGTGTCAGCGTGCTGCCGCTGGAATTAGCTACCGCGGGATAGAATGTGCCGGTAACTCCTGTAGGCAGTCCTGCCACACTGAGGCTGACATTGCCGGTGAAGTAGTTTGCCGGCGTAATGTTGATTGTAACCGGGTATGCGTCTCCTCGCGCAGCCGTGATCGGATCCTGCACGCTTGAGAGCAGGAAGTCTGGGTTTCCGACTGTAGGAAGCGTGGCGCTGACTTCATTGGAGAGAGTGCCCTGGCCGGCGATATTCACCGCGGCAACCTCATAATAGTAGGTCGTGCCCTGAGTTACCGCTCCGTCAGTATAGGTGCATGCCCGTGATCCGTTCGGCGCAATGCTGATCGCCTGCGGCATCGTCGCTTCACCGCCCTGAACCGTTGAGCGATACAAGTTGTACGATGTTGCGCCATTGATGGGCGTCCACGATAGTGTTACGGAGTTGCTGCCGAACACCGTGTTGCCAGTTGCGATAAGCTGCGGCGCGCGCAGCGGAGTGCTGCCCGGGATGAGCGTCACCTGGTTGCTGCCGTAGCCCTGGCCGAAGCGGCTCACCGGAACCACATAGTACGTGTATGGAACGCCGTTGGTCAGGCCGGCATCCGTGTAGGTAGTCGCCGTGACGCCGATCGCATCAACGATCCATCCCGAGCCGTTGTTCCGGTATACGTCGTAAGTCTGCGCTCCGGGCACGAATGTCCAGAAGAGCTTGACCGATGCGGATGCCGGCGCTCCGGACAAGGACGGGGCCGGCAGATAGGATGCGCCTGGCTCCGCGGAGACCTCGTTCGACATCGGGCTTTCGCCGATGTAGTTGACGCAGGTGACGCGGTAGTAGTAGACCTGCCCGTTCGTCACCGTGGAGTCATCAAACGATGCGGAGGTCACCGTCGCGATCGGATTTGCGCCCTCTGCGCCTGCCGCCGTCGCGCGGTAGACATTATAGGCCGTGGCGCTTGGGACCGCGTTCCAGCCCAGATACACATGCCGGTCGCCCGTGCCTGCAACGAGGTTGATAGGAGCTGGCAGCAGACCGTTCATCGGGGTTGCCGATTGAACCGCGCTATAGGCTCCCTGGCCATTGGCATTGTAGGCGGCGACGAGGTAGTAATAGGTTACACCGTTCGTCAGCCCCGCATCATGGAAGGTGGGCGTCGTAAGTCCCGTCGCAACGAGAGCGTATGTGCTGTTGTCGGTGCTGCGGTATACGACATATCCCGTGGCTCCGGGAATGGCGGCCCAGTTCAGGATGACTGTGGCCGTGCCCGGAACGGCCTTGACTTTTGGCGCAGGCAGCGGCGTTGTGCCGGTGAGGGCTGATACCTCATTTGATGGCGCGCTTTCAGCGGCCCCGTTCACGGCGGTTACCGTGTAGTAGTAGGCCACGCCGTTCGATGCGCCGTTGTCCGTGTAGCCTGTCGACGTCACTCCGGTCGCGTATGGAACGCTTCCTTCGCCGCCTGCAGATGTGCCGCGATATACGTTATAGGACGATACGCCTACTGTATTGTCCCAGCGAAGCGAATTGGAATTCGACCCCGCCGTGGCGGCAAGTCCTGTAGGAGCGGGCAATCCGGGAACGCCGGGGGTCGCTGAAGCGATATTGCTTCCTGCGCCTTCACCATCAGCGTTGACCGGGCTGACATAGTAGTAGAATGTCTGGCCGGAAGCCACCGTGGTGTCCGAGTAAGTCGTCCCAGGCTGCTGTGAGGCAAGAGACGTGAAGTGCTGGCTGTCGGTCCCGCGGTATATGTCGTAGCTCGTCGCGCCGCTTACAGCCGTCCAGGTCAGCGAAATCCCCAGCGGACTCGTCATGGCCGATGCGGACAGCTTAGTCGCCGGAAGCTGTGGGCTGCCCGTAGTAGCCGTCGCTTCATTCGAGAGGGCGCTGATGCCCGACGGTCCGGCTGCGGCAACCTTATAGTAGTAGGTCGTTCCAAACACCGCCCCATTGTCGCGGTAGGATGAACCGTTAACTCCCGTCGCATACGGCGTAGTCGGCTCGGCGCCGGCCGTCGTTCCCCTGTAGATGTTGTAGGTGAACGATCCGCCCACAGGTGTCCAATTCAGGTCGATCGCCGTGTTGCTGTAAGCATATGCTGTCAGGTTAGCCGGCGCGACCGGCGTAGCGGAGTTAGGCGATGCGCTTACCTTGTTGCTCGGGCTCCCCAGGCCATTGACCGAATATGCCGTCACGTAATAGTAATAGGTGACGCCGTTTACAACCGCAGTATCAGTAAAGGTCCGGTCGGTCAGCTTGGTCTTGATAGTCGTAAAGTTATAGTTGTCCGTGCTGCGGGCAATGTCGTATGCTCCGGCAGCAGGAACGGCGCTCCATGCGAGTTGGATGCTGCCGCTGGACGATGTAGCAGTCAGTGATGGCGCTGCCAACTGCCCGCTTGAAGCTGTTGCAGACACTTCGAGCGACTGCGCGCTCTGAGCGCCGGCATTGACAGCCGTCACCGTATAGTAGTAGGTCGTGCCCGGCGATGCCCCATTATCTATGAAGTAGAAGCCGGTCTGATCTGAGCTCGTAACTCCCACAGCATACGGCGTCGTGCCTTCGGCGCCGGCCGTCGTAGAACGATAGACGTTATAAGATGTTGCGCTCGGAACCGAGTTCCAGTACACGATGGTCCGGTTGCTGTAGGTGGAAGCGCGGACGCCATCCGGAGCCGGCAGGGCGATTGCGCCAGGAGTAGCGCTTACGCGATTGCTTCCGTTGCCCTCACCCGTTGCCGCCACGCCCGAAACCACGAAGTAGTAGAGCTGCCCTGCAACAAGGCCGGTGTTGGTGTAAGTTGTGGCGGCGATGCCACTGGCGATCAGCGAGTAGTTGCCGCCGTCCGTGCTGCGATAGACATTGTATGTCGATGCGCCGGTAACGGCAGTCCAGGTTAGGACGACCGATGTCGCCGCGGGAGTGGCAGTGAGCGCCGGACCGGCAAACCGTGGATATCCGACCTGCGCGCTGATTTCGGTCGAATGCGCGCTCTCGCCGTTCGTGTTGACCGTGGTGACCTGATAGTAGTACGTCTGGCCGCTGGTCACGGAATTGTCGGTATAGTACGGGCCATAGGAGCTGCTGGATGTGATGCCCGATGCGTAGGCTGTAGCTCCCTCGCCTCCGGGAGTTGTGCTGCGATAGATTTTGTAGGAAAGCGCGCCCGGCACTGCGGTCCAGTAGACAGTGATCGAATTGCTTGCTGCGTCGGCAACCAGGTTCGCAGGAGCGCCTAATTTGGCCGTTCCACCTGGAATTGCGCTTCCTGATCCAAACGAGCTGCTGTTACCGGCCGCGTTGCGCGCGAAGAGCCGATAATAGTATTTGACGCCGTTGGTCAAGCCGGTATCCGTATAGGTGATGCCGGTTGCGGCGGTAGTTACCGGCGCGAATGTCGAATTGTCGATGCTCCGGTAAATGCCGTAGCTTGTCGCGCCCGATATTGCCGCCCACTTCAGCACAATCGATCCCGTGCCGGGAGTTAGCGCCAGGGTTGGCGTGCCGGGCACGGTTCCTCCAACGGTCGCCGTCACCTCTACGGACTGCGGGCTCTGCGTGTTGAGGTTTACCGCCGTCACTTTATAGTAGTAGGTGGTTCCCGCTACAAGGCCGTTATCATTATAGTAAGAGCCGTATGTTGACGATACCGTTATACCGGCCGCATATGGAGAAGTCCCCTCGCCTCCGGCCGTTGTAGACCGGTAGACGTTGTACGACGTAGCTCCTGGAACCAGCCCCCAGTTGACTGTAACGGTGGTGCCGCTCACGGTGGTGGAAAGCCCTGTCGGAGCGGGTAGACCGGAAGAGCCGGGGGTCACTGCGACGGCATTGCTTCCGCCGCTCTGCCCCACGGCAGATGTCGCCTCGACGATATAGTAGTAGGTGACGCCGTTGGTCAAGCCGGTATCCGAGTAGGAAGTGCCTGCTATTCCCGAAGCTATCGTCGCGTAGGTTGAGTTATCCGTGCTGCGGAACAGCTGATAACTCGCCGCCCCTGATATGGCGGACCAGGTTAAGTTGGCTTGTCCTGCCGCAGCAGTTCCTGCCAGTACAGGCGCGGCAGGCAGAGAACCTCCGGCCGTTGCCGAAGCCTCCGCGGATTGCGCGCTCTGCGTTCCGTAGGCCACGGCCGTGACAGTATAGTAGTAGGCTGTGCCTGCAGTTAAACCGGCATCCCGAATATAGCCCTGTCCGCCGGTAACGGTTGTAATTCCGGTATAGACAGGAACTGAGCCTTCCCCGCCGGGCGATGTGCTCCGGTAGAGATTATACGATGATGCGCCGGGAACCAGGTTCCAGTGCACATAGATGGAAGTGGTGGAGTCTGCTCCGGCATAGATACCGGACGGAGCGGGCAGCGCCGCTGCTCCGGCCATTGAGGAGACCACGTTGCTCTGAGCGCCTGAGCCGTTAGCGGTGATCGGAACCACGTAATAGTAATACGTTACGCCGCTTGCCGCAGCGCTGTCTGTATAGGTTCCGGGCGTAACCGCCCCAAGGCTGACGTAGTTGGAATTGTCCGTGCTTCGGTAAACCAGATACGAAGTCGCTCCGGACACCGTGCTCCAGTTCAGCGTAATAGCCGATGCTCCGGCAGTTGCGGTCAGAACAGGCGCGGCGGCCGTTGAGGCTCCCGTCGTTGCAGTCACCTCGGCCGACAGCGGGCTTACGGATGATCCGCTCACCGCTACAACCTTATAATAGTAAGCCGTGGTCAGCGAAAGGTTAAAGTCGTTGAAGTAGTACTGTCCATTGTTGCCGGTCGTAATGCCTGTCGCATAAGGAATTGTGCCTTCAGCGCCGACGGCCGTGCCGCGGAAGATATTGTACGAGGAAGCGCCGGGAACGGGGTTCCAGCGCAAACCGATCGCGTTGTTGTATCCCGACAGTGGGAACGCGACAACACCTGACGGAGCGGCTATCCCGGATGCGCCGGGTGTTGCGCTCACCGTATTGCTGTTGCTGCCCTGACCGGCGTTGCCCACGGCGCTGACATAGTAGTAATACGTAACGCCGCTCGAAAGCGGTGTATCCGTATATGTCAGGCCGGTCTGACCAACCTTGACAACAGTAAAGTTCTGGTTATTGGTTGAACGGTGAATGTTATAGCCCGTAGCGCCGGAGATCGTATTCCAGGTCAAGACAACGGATGTGGCTCCTGGAGACGCCGACAGCGTGGGCGCGGCAAGAACTGCTCCGCCGGCTACCGCAACGACTTCCGCAGATGCCGCGCTTTGGGACGACTGATTTACCGCAGTAACGGTGTAGAAGTATTTGGTGTTTGTGGTCAATCCACCGTCGTTGAAGTAGTACTGGCCGTTGCTGCTGGTTGTGACGCCCGTCGCATATGGGGTGGTCCCCTCTGCTCCGGTTGCTGTCGATCGGAATATGTTGTACGAAGAAGCTCCGGGAACAGGCGCCCAGTTTACTGAGATCGTCGTTGTGTTGGCGGAGTAAGCGTACACACCCTGCGGCGCAGGCAGCGCGGCGCTTCCCGGCGTGCCGGCGGCGGTATTGTTGTGCGCCCCAACACCGCCCGCATTGACTGCGGCGACCTGGTAATAGTAGACCACGCCGTTCGTCAAAGCGCCGTCGGCAAACGTCGTCGTCGTCACCCCGACTTTGATCTCTGTGTAGTTGCTGTTATCCGTGCTTCGGTATACATTGTACGTTGTCGCTCCGGTAACGGCGCTCCAGCGCAGCGTCATCGTCTTATTGCCGGGCGTCAGAGCGAGGTTGGGAGCGGGAAGCGACTGCGTGCTCGGGGTGGTCCCCGGCTTGGCGGATGCTTCGTTTGGCGATCTGGTGCTCTCGCCGGCGGCGTTCACCGCAGTGATCTGGTAATAGTATGTCGTGCCGTTTACGACGTTAGAGTCATTATAGGAAGATCCGTTGACTCCGACGATGAATGGGGTCGTTCCCTCACCGCTATGCGCCGTTCCACGGTAAATATTATACGATGTGGCTCCTGGCGAAGGCTGCCAGTAAATGCCGACATAACCGTTGTTGCCGTACGCGTCGACGGAAGCCGGCGCAGCAGGCCGGTATGCGCCCGATATCCCCACTGCCGTATTGCTCTGCGGCCCGGCGCCCTTAAGCGCGACCGCGGCAACTCGGTAGTAATACGTTACGCCCGGAACAATGTTCGTGTCTTTGAACGTCGCGCCGGTGATATTCTTCAGGTAGCATTGGAAATTATTATTGTCGGTGCAGCGGTAAATGTAGTAGTACGTTGCGCCGGTGATAGCAGTCCATGTTAGCGTAATGTAGGTTGGAGAAGGAGCTGTAGTCAGTGTGGGAGCAGCAAATGGAACGGAACCTGCCGTTGCAGATACCTCGCGAGACGGTGAGCTTTCACCGGCAACTTCTATCGTGGTGACTGTATAATAGTACGTTGTCCCGCTGGCAGTGCTGTTATCTGTATAGCTATCCTGGTAAAAGGTACTTCCGGTAACGCCTGTCGCAATGGGATTATTGTAATCCTCTGCGCCCGCAGCTGTCCCACGATAGATATTGTACGAGAATGCTCCCGGCACCGGGTTCCACGAGATTGCGATCCCGCTGCCCGATACGGAGGCGGATACCCCCGGAGGAACATAGCTCTGCGCCCACGCCTGTGATGGGCTGAAGAGCACTGCATATACGAGGAGGATCAGAGCCAAAGCGGGCATCGATACCTTCGCTTTGAAACTGCCAAAGAAGCCACTCATGAGAGGCCTTTCTATCTACGCGTCCGTTACTACAAAACAATGCGTTGCCGGCACGTATTTGTACGCGGCATTCTAGGCGCGTTTCAGCGATTGAGCAGCAGCAGGGGGTAGCTCGCAGAAACGCAACAGGAGAGCAATTAGAACAATATCTTGGCCGATCGCTACGGAATTTCCTACAATTTAGTTCATTAGATTTCTTTAATTTTCCAAAGAAATACAGGGAACCAGACAGCCACTTTGCTGACAAGCTCCTATGCCTTCTTGCTTCAGTTTGACAGTTTAACGAGATAGGAAGCATACATAGAATATTCTTCTCCAGTCTTTCAAAGTATTCTGCAACAACTTTTTGCGCCGGCATTTTTAGACAATTTGCCTCATCAGTATCTCTGCAGGAAAGCGTCGAAAAATACCTCGAACTTTATTCCCGCTTCAGGCGTTGTAGCCTGGGTAAACTCGCGATTCGAAAACTTTTGTTTGATTGCGATGAAAGGGAGGTAACCTGACCTGTGCCGAACACTGAGGCTTTTGATGTCATCATAGTTGGGGCGGGGCAATGCGGCGTCCCCCTGGCGCGCGCTCTGGCTGAGGCCGGGCGTAAAACGGCCATCGTAGAGCGCATTCACGTCGGCGGAACTTGCGTCAACGAAGGCTGCACTCCCACAAAGACGATGGTCGCGAGCGCGCGGGTCGCCTATCTTGCGCGCCGCAGCGCCGACTACGGCGTCGAGACGGGCGCCATAAACGTCGACCTCGCCCGCGTTCGCGCGCGTAAGCGCGCAATTGTGGATGATTTCCGCACATCCAACGAACACCGCTTGGAACATACCAATGGTGTGTCTCTGATTTGCGGCGAAGCGCATTTCACCTCTCGTGATCAGATCGAAGTTAAGACAGTTGAAGGTGAAACGCGCATTCTCACATCCGGCTCCATCGTGATCAATGCCGGCGGACGGCCGTCGGTCCCGAACGTCCCCGGTCTATCGGACGTTCCCTATCTCAATTCCACCAGCATCATGGAACTCGACCATGTGCCGGAGCATCTCATAGTTCTTGGCGGCGGTTATATCGCCCTGGAATTTGCCCAGATGTATCGCCGTTTCGGAAGCCGTGTCACTGTATTGGAGCGCTCTGAACGACTTCTCGGCCGCGAAGATACCGACATATCGGAGGCGCTCTCCAAAATCCTTACGGAAGATGGACTGGATATCCATGTAGGAGCGCAAGTCGATGCGATCTCCGGTGTCGCAGGCAGTATTACGGTCACCGGCAGCGATTCCCACGGACGCTTCTCGATCGGCGGCTCCCACCTGCTCGCAGCAATTGGGCGGACGCCTAATACCGACAGCCTCAACCTTGAAGCGGCCGGTGTAAAGCTGGACAGTCGCGGCTACATCCCTGTCGACGACGGTCTTCAGACCAATGTGCCCGGAATCTATGCGGCCGGCGATATCAACGGCGGTCCCGCCTTCACCCATATCTCCTACGATGACTACCGTATTCTCAAGACGATCCTTATAGACGGCAAACCGGCATCGACAAAGGGCCGCCTTATCCCTTACGTACTCTATACGGATCCGCAGCTTGGACGAGTGGGCTTGTCCGAGGCGGAGGCCAAGGCAAAAGGCCTCAAATATCGCGTGGCTTCCATTCCGATGGCCTACGTGGCCCGCGCGCTGGAAATGGATGAATCACGTGGCTTGATGAAGGCGATCGTGGATCCGGAAACGCGGCAGATCCTCGGATGCGCCGTTCTTGGTATTGAAGGCGGCGAGTTAATGGGCGCTCTGCAAATCGCAATGTCGGCAGGCCTCCCATATGACAAGCTGCGTGACGGCATCTTCGCTCACCCCAGTTTAATGGAGTCTCTGAATACCCTGTTCTCCAGTTTGGAGTAAGGCTCCCCTCCCCACCCACCAGTGGGTCTTATAGGGGAGAGGGGCAAGAGAAGAGAAGTATACGAAGGTCTCTCCCAAATCTGACTCCCTCTCCTTCGGGGAGGGCTGGGGAGGGGAGCCTTTGATAGAAAGGACCGTAGAATGACCGCGTTCGCAACTCGGACCACCGAGAGCGACGGTTTGGAAACGTTATCTCCGCCGTCGAAGCTCACAACTTCTCTCGCACAGCAATATCGCGCTGTGCGCCGTCTCAGCGAGCAGATCTGTGAGCCGCTGGAGATGGAAGACTACGTTATTCAGTCAATGCCCGACTGCAGTCCTGCCAAGTGGCACCTTGCCCATACCAGCTGGTTTTTCGAGACGTTCATCCTCAAGGCTGTGGATCCCGAATATCGCAGCCCGCATCCGCAGTACGATTTCCTCTTCAACTCGTACTACAACTCCGTAGGGGACCGCCACTGCCGCGCAAAGCGTGGGCTCGTCTCGCGGCCCACTGTGCCTCAGACCTATTCCTACCGCCGGCATGTGGACGACCATATGTTGAACTTCCTGCTCAACGGCCCGGAAGACGTCGTGGCGGAACTGGCGCCGATCATTACCCTGGGCCTACATCATGAGCAGCAGCACCAGGAGTTGATGATTACCGACCTGAAGCACATGTTTTCGGAGAATCCGCTGCTGCCTGCCTACATGACTACTGCGCCGCAACAAACCGGTGACGCTCCGCCGCTCACCTGGATCTCGTTCCATGCCGGCATCCGGGAGATCGGCTTTGCAGGCGACGGCTTCAGCTTCGACAATGAAGGCCCCCGGCACCGGGTATTCCTTGAGCCATATCAGCTTGCATCGAGACTGGTAACATGCGGCGAATACCTTGCCTTCATTGAAGATGGCGGATATACCCGGCCCGAGTTCTGGCTGTCCGAAGGATGGAACACCGTTAAGGCGCGGGAGTGGGATGCTCCGCTCTACTGGACACTCCACGAGGGTTCCTGGTTCCAGTACACGCTGAACGGTCTGCAGCCTGTAAACATGAATGAGCCGGTATGCCATGTAAGCATGTTCGAAGCCGACGCCTACGCATCGTGGGCAGGAGCGCGTCTGGCCACGGAATTCGAGTGGGAAGCTGCGGCCGAGGGCCTGCCGATCGAAGGCAATTTTGTGGAAAGCGGCCGCTTCCATCCGCAGGTCGCGCCGAACTCGCCGGGACTGACACAAATGTACGGCGATGTGTGGGAGTGGACCCGAAGCTCGTACGATCCCTATCCCGGCTACGCTCCCGCTGCGGGCGCGCTCGGCGAATACAACGGCAAGTTCATGTGCAATCAGTATGTGCTTCGCGGCGGTTCCTGCGCCACGTCGCTCTCGCACATCCGGGCCACCTACCGAAACTTCTTCCCCGCGGACGCCGGCTGGCAGTTCATGGGCATCCGTCTGGCAAAGGACCTCAGATGACTTCCGTAATCCTTCCACACGACCTGGACGAGAATGAGACCTTCGAGTCCGGATCGCATGCGCTGCTGCATGACTGCGCGCCCCATATTTCTAACGTCTATGAGGATGTAGTAGATGGCCTCGACCGTGCACAGAAGACCCTTCCGTGCAAGTACTTCTATGACGAGCGCGGCTCGCAGCTCTTCGATGAGATCTGCGAACTGGATGAATACTATCCGACGCCCACCGAGAGTCGCATCCTGCATGACCATATCGCAGAGATTTCGGCCCGCCTCGGCGACGATTGCCGCATGGTGGAGTACGGCAGCGGCAGCAGCACCAAGACCCGGATTCTGCTGAGCGGCGTTCCCGGCCTAAAGGTATATGTCCCCGTGGATATCTCGCGAGAGCATCTGAACGCCACTGCCCGCATACTCTCCCACGATTACCCCGGTATCGACATCACACCGGTCTGCGCAGATTACACGCAGCCATTCTCTCTCCCCCGGCCCACACGACCGATCGCAGGCACAGCCGTGTTCTTCCCCGGGTCAACAATCGGCAATTTCGACCCGAACGAAGCCGAGGAGTTCCTGGCCAACATCGCGCGCGTGGCAGGTCCATCGGGTGGGCTTCTGATCGGAGTAGATCTGAAAAAGGATCATGGCATACTGCATGCCGCATACAATGACGCCAGCGGAGTAACCGCGGCATTCAATCGGAACGTCCTGGTACATATCAACGACGTGCTCAGCGCAGACTTCAACGTGGATGCCTTCGACCATCATGCTTTCTACAATGAAGAGCTTGGACGGATCGAGATGCACCTGCGGAGCCTGGCTGACCAATCT
>Ga0105238_10002330_pt1 | contig 19101 bp, 15 predicted proteins | sample KBSC34metaG_FD_81526 | JGI IMG/M metagenome (GOLD analysis project Ga0105238, IMG submission 81526) | Corn rhizosphere microbial communities from Kellogg Biological Station, Michigan, USA - KBS C3-4 metaG | ecosystem: Host-associated > Plants > Roots > Rhizosphere > Soil | place: Michigan, USA... | reverse complement strand
GGTTTGGAACGCCTTGATCTCGCGCTCGCGGTCGACGATCAGGCGCAGAGCCACGGTCTGGACACGGCCCGCGGAGAGGCCGCGACGCACTTTATCCCACAGGAGCGGAGAAATCTTGTAGCCCACAATCCGATCCAGCACGCGCCGGGCCTGCTGCGCGTCCACTAAGTGGAGATTCACAGCCATGGGCTTCTCGAACGCCTTCTGAATGGCGTTCTTGGTGATTTCGTTAAACATCACCCGGAAAATCTTGGGACTCTTCTTGCCGTTCTTACTGTCCTTCAGTTCTTCCTGGAGGTGGTAGCAGATGGCTTCCCCCTCGCGGTCAGGGTCAGCCGCCAAATAGATGTTGTCACTGCTCTTGGCAGCGGTCTTGAGCTCCGCGATCAGCTTTTTCTTGCCCTCAATGACTTCGTAGACCGGGGTGAAGTCATTGTCCACGTCCACCGACAGGTTCTTCTTGGGCAGGTCCTTGACGTGGCCCAGGGAGGCCTTGACCACGAAATCCTTGCCCAAATACTTGCCGATGGTTTTCGCCTTCGCCGGTGATTCGACGATGACGAGGTTCTTTGCCATAAGATGACGTCAGCTTTCTTTACTTTCGGACGAACTGCCCGTGCGGGTCCCTAATACACAAGTCGGACGCAAACAACCGAAATCTTACCATGACAGGACGGAAGACCATGGTGCCGTCCCGCAACTTCAATCAAACCATACCTTTATGAAGCTTTTCCCGGGAAGCTGCCGCACCAGACCCGCCAATTCCAGTTCAAACAGGGCGGCGATAATATCGGCGGGAGAGGTCCCTGTCAGGGTTTCTACCAGATAGTCCAGAGCGACCGGAGCGTCTGGTTTGAGATGATTCAGGATCGCCCGGCCCGTCGCATCTATTCCGAAGCTTAAGGATGCTTGCGTTGGATCATTTGATTCACTTTCCTTAAGATTCAATCGGTTACGGCACCGATCCGCCAGCCGCCGACGGTCTTCCGGCTTCAGCTCCACCACTACATCGTTCCACTCCTGGACCAGTTTTGCCCCCTGTTTGATCAGCAGGTTGGGGCCCCAACTCATTTTCGAAGTGATGTTTCCGGGCACGGCGAAAACCTCTCGGTTCTGCTCCGCCGCGAGTTTGGCGGTGATGGCCGAGCCCGAGTATTCCCCTCCTTCGACCACCAGCACGCCGACGCTTAGCCCGGCGATAATCCGGTTGCGGATGGGAAAGTTCTGCGGATACGGCGGAGTGGCCATGGGAAACTCGGAAACCACCAGCCCGTCCTTTGAAAGCCGCTCGGCCAGCTTGCGGTTTTCGGCCGGATAAACCTCGTCGACGCCGCATCCGAACACGGCTATGGTGCTTCCTCCGGCCTCCAGTGCCGCCCGATGCGCCGCCGTGTCGATGCCTCGCGCCATGCCGCTGACGATGGTCAGGCCTGCCCCGGTAAGATCCTTGGCCAGACGGGCCGCGGCGGCCGTTCCGTAGGCTGTGGGCCGCCGAGTGCCGACGATACCCACCATCAGCTCCTTCACGAGCTCTACCCGCCCGCGGGCAAACAGCAGCGGCGGCGGATCGAAAATCTCCTTGAGCCTGGCGGGATAACGCGGGTCGGTCAGCGGGATCACCATCGCCCCAGACTCGGCCAGCTTCTGCTGCTGGGTGACGGCATCGTCGAAGGCACAGCCGCTGGCAACGCTTTGCGCTACTCCGGACGAGACGCCCGCGGCTTCCAGCTCCGAACGGGAAGCACGGAACACCGCCTCGGGAGTTTTGAACATCTCGATCAACTGGACCGCCGTACGCGTCCCGAGCCCCGGAGTCATGCGCAGGGCCAGCCAGTGCAGTTCGGTCTCGCGGGGCAGGAAAACGGACATCGGTGCGGTCATGTATTTGTCGCTGGTAGATTTGTGCCCCAGCCCGCCGTGAATTCTCACCTGTCCCGGCGGATCGGGTACGCTGAAAGTTATGTCACAACCAACCTACGACGATGCCAACCTGCTCCTGAAGCTCTACGAGCTACGCCGGGAACCCAAGATGCGCGATGCCCGCAATTGGTTCTTCGGAAACTTCAAATGCAAGACTATGGCCGAGTTTGGCCAACTCTGCCCTCCCGGATCCGAGCCCAACGCCTATTTCCGCCAAGTCGCCAGCTACTGGGATATGGCTGGTTCGTTCGTCAATTCGGGCGTGATGAACCCCGACCTCTTCTTCGCCAACACCCGCGAGGTTCTGTTCGTGTGGGAGCGGGTGAAGCCGATCCTGGGCGAAGTCCGCGCCGCCTTTAAAGACCCGCATTATCTCGGAAATCTGGAAAAAGCCGGAAAAGCCTGCGCGGAATGGGTGTCCAAAACCAGCGGCGAAGAAGCCTACAAGGCGTTCACGGCGCGCGTAGGCTAAAGCAGCTGGGATGCAGCGCGGACCGGAGCACTTCGGCGATCAGGAACTGGCGCTGATCTATATCGCCAAACGCCTCACCGAAGCTCTGCGGCTGGAAAACCTGCTGACCGAATCCGGGCTCGACTATCTGGTCGAGCCCGATAAATACTCGGGCGGAATCATCTTCCAATCCGAACGGGTAGGAGCTTTTTTCTACGTCGCTCCGGGCGATGAGGGAGCGGCCAAAGACACACTGAGCCGGAACGGATTCCAGCCGTACAAGACGGATTAGCCGCTGAGCTGCTTACGGCGAAGGAGGCAACGGCGTCTGAACCGTGGGATCGACCACCGGAATGGTCACGATATTACTCGTGTAAATGTCCTGCGAAATGGTGAGCTGCGTTAATGGGCTGGGAGGAGTTCCTAACCCGAGCTCCAAGCGTACCTCGTAGACTCCCACCATCCCCGGAGCCAGGTTCGCCGAAATCACGTTCGCCGTCGATCCGCCGGCCAGGGATGAAACAAACGCCCGCGGGTCGTTCAGCGCCGGACCGGCGTACTTGCCGCCAGTATTCTCAGCCTGGGTCGCCGCAGCGGGTTCGATGGTTCCCAAACCTGTAGCGTAGACCAAGATAGTCTCACCGGGCACCGCGGGATTGGCTTGCGTCACGGGAGTGCCGCCGCGGTTGGCACAGCATAACGTGTTGCTCAGGTTGGTCAGGATCAGGAACAGGTTGGCGTTATCGCCCATATCCGTGGTCGCCCCGAAAGTGATTCCGTTGCCTTCCGGTCCTGCAACCTTGGCGCGCAGCTGAATACGGTGAAATGCGGGCTCGGGAACCGCCACCACTTCTTCCTCGGGATTGGCGTTGATCAAGGCTACGAAAGTGTCACGCACCGAGGTCAGCGTGTCACCGGCCTGCACGGTGTAGGTGTACGACCGGTCACCGATGGTGATGGTACCGGTATCTCCCGCCTCGATGCTGCCATCCACGGTAATGGTGCCTGTGGCGTAACTGGAATTGTGAAACGCAATCGCTGAGCGCGGCTCTTCACCATCGTTCGCGAAGATTCCCGGGTTCTGCTGATCCAGTGGGACCGCGATGGCGGTGCTGGCGACTATGCTCCCGTCGGCATGCTGGACGTGAAGGAAGCAACTAATACTGTTGGCATCCAAAAATTCGAAGGGAATCTGTCCGTTGACTTGGGTGGGTGATACGTACAGCAGCGGCGATGGATTGCCATCGCAATACAGCTGCACGCCGCCGAGTGTAAGCGGCAAACGATCCTGGCTCAAATCCGCGGAAGCCACCGCGTCAGCGATATTTTGCCCCAGAAAGGTGACTAGCGTGCCAGGCGCTAGAATCGTGGCGTTCTGGCCACCCTGAAGCGTGGACCCGCTGGCGGTGATGGTGAAGGTGCCATTGGTCGATCCACTAACCCCCAGCCCGATATTGTTGCCATCGGTCCCCGGGACGCGCGCGATCAGCTTGATGGTCGACAAAATAGGTTCGAATTCCGCGAAGACCGCCGGGTCGCCGGTGCCCGCATTGATGACTGCAGCGAGGCCGGTCATGGCCGTGATCAGCGTGTCGTCCTTGACCATGGTGTAGTCGTATTCACGGGCTGTACCCGCATTGTCCGTGATGGTCACCTTCGCGATATCTCCGACGGTGATCGTTCCGCCGATGGTGATCGAACCCAACGCGAAAATCTGGAGGCTGGCGGCGTTGCGGACGCCGTTGATAGGAACCAGCGGCTCCGCTGGAGTAAAGACCAGCACCCGGCGATTGGAGCCATCGGTTACATACAAATTAGTTCCATCCCAGGCCAAGCCCGTGGGCGTCGGGGTGATGTCGGCCGCCGACTGGCGCAGCAGCGGATGGAACAGATCGGTGAAGCTCGAGACCACGCTTGCGTTTTCATCCGGCTGGCCCAGAATCACGTCCGCCTGGGCGCCATTTTGAGTAGGAATCGTGTTGTAGATCAGCACACGGTCGTTGCCGCCGTCGGCGATAAACAGGCGCGTTCCATCGGAGAGCGCAAAGCGCGGAAAATCCATGGTCTTGCCGCAGCGGGCCGGGAAAGTGGCCGCGCCGGTGGAATCGGTGCCGTTCGAAGGGCATAGATCGGGAGCATCGTTGGAAATGCCGGTGTCCAAATCCTTCTGCCCGACCACGACGTCGGCCGGCTTCTGATTCGTCGTCGGAATCGAGTTCCAGATCAGGACGCGATTGTTGCCCAGATCCGCCACATAGAGACGGATTCCGTCGCTTGAAACCGACACCGGATTGAGAAGGGTGTTGGCATGAGCGTCGGAGTTCGCCTTGGTCAGATCCGGCTGCACGGCCACGTTGAAGTTAGCCTGTCCCAGCACCACATCCGCCGGCTGCCGGTTCACGGTGGGAATCGAATTCCAGATTAAGACGCGATGATTCTGGGTATCCGCCACGAACAGTTTGCCGTTCTGAATCCACACACCTTGCGGGCTGCGGAGGCTTTTGTTGTCCACTACCTGTTGCGCGCCTTGCAGGACCGTATTGAAATCGGGCTGGCCGAGTTCGATGTCCGCCGGCTGATCGATCGTGTTAGGAATCGATTTCCAGATCAGAATGCGGTTGTTACCGGTATCCGCCACGGCCAGGATCGTTCCATCGGTGGCGACAGCGGTCGGCAAGCGCATGCCCTTCTGCGAAATGGTGAAAGTGGTGGTAACGAAATCCGGCTGGCCCAGTACCACGTTGGCCTGTCCGAGGCACACCGCGCAGCGCGCGATAAACGGACGAATGGTATCCAGAGGACCTGGAAAATTTTGAGTAGGAAACTGAAGGACCCGGTTGTTCACCGGAATGAGGCCGGTACGGTTGGCATCCGCCACGAACAGGATACCGTTCGCATAGGCGACCCCGCCCACCGCGCCCAGCAGCGTATCCGACGCACCGGGTTGTTGCTGTGTGAAGGTGGTCTGGCCGATAACCAGTCGCGCGCCTTGGCCGGTCACGAAATTGGCGGCTAGGCCCACACAGGCACACAGTGAAAGAAGAGCACAGGTTTTGAACATGCTAGATGCAGGACAGCGGGTGTTTAATCAGTATAACAATCCAATGGACGAGTGCTACGGAAAGCACGTTTCATGCCATTAATCCGGGCTGATTTGCAGGGAGCGGCTAGTACGCCTTCCGGCCAGGTGCGCACGAGATATCCGCCAGGGCGCAGCGGGTGTGCTCGAATTGAATCGTGGTGTGATGGATTCCGAAGCGTTCCTGCAGCACGCAGTTCACGTCCCGCAGGATGGATTCGCTGGCCGAAGGCGGCACGTCCTCAATCAGCACGTGACAGCTCAGCGCGCGCTCCTCGGCGCCTAAGTTCCAGACGTGGAGGTCGTGGACATCGATCACGCCGGAAACGTCTCTAATGCCTGAGGTAACATCTGCCAGCCGCAAGCCTTTGGGCAGGCCTTCCAATAGAATATTGAGCGAGTCCTTGAAAATATCCCAGGCGGTCCACACGATCACCAGCGAAATCACGATCGAGAGGATGGGGTCGATTTTCAGCCAGCCGGTATAGCGGATGATCACGGCACCCACGATGATGCCGACGCAACTGGCGGCGTCGCCCATCTGATGGATCCAAGCTGCTCGCAGGTTGAGATCGTGATCGGGGCCGTGGTGGCCGTGGCCGCCGATACTCCAGGCAATGACGAGATTCACCACAATCCCGAGCGCGGCGACCCACAGCATGGTTCCTTCCGACACAGGTTCAGGATTCAGCAGGCGCAGATAGCTTTCCCACAGTAAGGCTCCTGACAGGATCACCAGCAGCAGGGCGTTCAGAAACGCCGCCAGCACGCCCATGCGCTGGTAGCCGAACGTGCGGAGCTGATCGCCGGGTTTGGCGGCAAAGTAGAAGCCGCCGGCGGCTAGGCCCAATCCGAAGGCATCGGTAAAGTTATGGCCTGCATCGGAGAGCAGGGACAGGCTGTGGGAGCGCAGCCCCGCGATGGCTTCCACGGCGACGAACACCAAAGTGACCAGCAGCGAGCCCAGAAGGATCTTGCCGGTCGCCTTTCCGTGCGCATGTGCGTGGAAATGGGCCATCCAGTTTCATCGTAACGCGAATCGCTATTTAGGCGGCCTGCGTACTGGTTCTCGAAGAGGTAAGACGAGATCTACGCCCCCAAGATGTGCAACATGCCGCCGGATCGCGGTGCTAAGGTCTAGCTCGGGCTGCAGGCTATTTCTTAGGATTTCGACCGCTTCTAGCTCCATGGACCGGCCATGACTCGCTGCCCTCGCGCGAAGGCGGGCGATCAGGGCTGCGTCCAAGCCGCGAATGGTAATGCTAGTCACAGCCCATAATCGCACGGACGGCACAACCGCTCGATGACTCTCGCGGCTCGGAAACGCTGTCTACAGAGCCGCGACAGTAATGGAGCGGTTTGGGCTCCTTACTTCTTCACCAGCGCCTCCACCGCTTCCAGCTCTTTCCCCGCCTCGGCCCATTTGCCTTGCGCGGAGAGGGCTCGGTAGCGATCCAGGTGCCCGCGGATGGTTTCGATGCGAGCATCTGCTCCTGTTGCAGGTTGCTCGGGTGAAGCAGCCCGGGACACCGTGGTTGTTGTCGATGGCGGGGGCGCGCCGCCTTGCAGCATGGCCAGCTGCTTGAGCGCGTCCTGATAGGTGTCGGCATACACCAGTTCGCTGCCCTTAGCCAACACGACCCTCTCCAACTGTGGCATGCGAGCCTGCGCGGCCTGGATGTAGATGGGTGCGACAAATAAGAACGTATTGTCGATCGGCAGCACCAGGATCTGGCTGCGCAGCACCTGCGAGCCTTGCGTATTCCACAGCGACAGGTCTTTCGAGATCACCGGGTTTTGATTGATGAGCGCCTCGATCTGCAGCGGCCCCGGAATGATTTCCTGCTTGGGCAGTTGCAGGAAAACGATCTCGCCCAGGTGCTCGCCATCGCAGCGCGCCGCCATCAGCCCAATCAGGTTCTGCTTGTTGTGCGGCGTGAAGGGGATGGTCAGCAGGAACTCCGGCTGGGTCTCGCCAGGCAGGGTCGCCACCATGTAGGTCGGCGTCATCGATACCGGATTCCCGGCTTGGCCGCTGGTGAAGGTGGCCAAATCCCAAAGGTCTGCACGGTTGTAGAACGAATCCGGCACGCGCATGTGATACGTGCGGTACAGTTCAGCCTGCACCCGGAACAGCAATTCCGGGAACCGCGTATGCCGACGAACGTCCGCGGGCATCTCCGTAGCGGGCGTGAGAAGGCCCGGAAACAAGTGCTCGTACGCCAGGATCAACGGGTCCTGATCGTCCCACAGATACAACTTGACCTCGCCGTCGTAGGCGTCCACCGTGGCTTTGACCGAGTTGCGAACGTAGTTGAATTCGCCGGCGCCCTCGGCTTGAATGGACCGCGCGTAGGGATGCGCCTCGCTCATGGTGTACCCATCCACGATCCACAGCAGGCGCCCGTCGTCGCCGATCACCATATAGGCGTCGGGATCCCAGGTGATGAATGGAGCCAGCGTGCCCAGCCGCTCGCGGATGCCGCGCCGGATCATCATCCGGCTTTCCGGCGTGAACGCGTCGGACAGAACAATGTTGGGGTCTCCGAAAGCCCAGGCCGAGGCCAGCCGCAGGCCCATGGAATTGGCGGGGATTCCGCCTTTGCCTTCGTAGCGCGTGTGCACTTCCTCGGAGCCTGAGGGATAGTTGAACTCGGGCTGGGTGGTGCGGACGAACACCGGATCGCGGGCCTCTTCGCCGTAATAAATCTCGGGACGCGTCAGCTTGAGGCTGGACGTGAGCACTTCGGCGGGAGCATTGCGGATCAGCAGCTCGGGAAGCCCGCTGGGCGTGATGCGGCTAGCTTCGCCCAACGCCAGACCGTAGCCATGCGTGTAGATGGTATGGGTGATCACCCAGCGGCTTTGCGCGTCACCCAACTGCGTGAGATCCAGTTCGCGTGGGGCGAGCAACACCTGCCGCATCTGGCCATCGATGGTGTAGCGGTCGACGTCGGTGTCAGCGTAGGCGTAGGGCCGCAGCGGCTGGCTCTGGCTGAGAGTATCGTGAAACGCCCGCCAGTCCCAGAGACGAACGTTATCCAGCATGGAGGCGTTGCGTTTGAAATCGATGGGCGCTTCCTTGCGCGCCGGGAATTCAGACTCGGTGGCGCGCCGGTTCAAGCCGTATGCGGAGCGCGTCGCCTCAATGTGCCGTTCGATGAACGGCCGCTGCAGCGCCAGCTCGTTCGGACGGACTTGCAGCGCGTTGACCGCCGAAGGGATGACGGCATCGATCACCAGCACAATCGCGCAGGCGATCGCCAGTTTGCGGCGGCCGGCCAATATCAGAATCGCGGCCAGAAGCGCCGCTATGGCCTTCGCAGTCTGCAGCGGCAAGCCGATGTGCTGTTGGACGTAATCGACACCGGTCATCAGCTCGCCATGATCGGTGTAGAGCAGCTCATAACGTCCCAACCAGAAATACGCCGCGAGCCCCACCAGGAAAAACGCCAGCAGCACCTTGAATATTCCGGTTTCGAGGCGTCCCAGGCGGCGCAGGTCGTCCCACTGGACGTGTCCGGAAGCCCAGAGCTCGGGGAACCGCACCTGCATCTGCCAGACGCGCGCGGTGACGTAGTAGACCACGGCGCCGGCGGCGGCGCAGACTTCCAGGAATCCGATCAACTGGGTATAAAACGGGAGCTCGAAGAAATAGAAGACCAGGGAGCGGCCGAAAACCGGATCCTGCCAGGTAGACTCGATGCCGCGCCCGCCGATGAATCGGGCAATGACCCAGCCGTCCATGGAGGCGGCCGCCAGAATCAGCGAAACCACCAGAATCGCGATGGCGGCCAGGAGCGAGTAGCGCGGACGTCCCTGGCGGCTGGCGCCTGCGTGGCTCATCCCACGGGCATGCGCGATCCACAGGACCAGCGCAAGAATCAGCCACTGCACGACGTCGGGAACGTAGCGATACAGCCACATTCGCTGCCAGGTATTGACCTGGCCCATTTCGCCCCACCATTTGTAGTCGATGAGAAGCGAACAGAGAGATCCGCCGAAGATGAGGAGCAGGATGAGGGCTGCGGCGAACAAAATCAGCCCAGACCGGCGGGAATACGGACGCGCCGACACAGTTAGTATCTTCAGCGTAGCTTAGATTGGAGGTGGGAAGTTACAGCAGTCGGAAGTTGACTTCGATGTTGGCCGAGACCGGAACGGGCTTGCCGTCCTTCAGGCCGGGCTTGAAGCGCCACTTCTGCACCGCTTCGATGGCCTTCTGATCCAGGCCCAAACCCAGGGAGCGGACGACCTTGATGTCCTGCGGAACACCGTTTTCATCGACCACCAGTTGCAGCACCACGGCGCCCTGCCACTTGGCTTTGCGGGCTTCTTCGGAATACTCCGGCTCGGGCTTGAAAACCGGAACAGGGGCGCTGACGCCTCCGCCGATCTTATAAGCTCCGCCGCCGAATCCGCCGCCACTGCCCGGACCAACGCCAGGGCCCCTTCCGGATCCGATGCCGGTGCCGATCCCGTTGCCCGCCGATGGCAGGCCGACGCCAGCCAGAGGGTTGCCGAAATTGCTGGCTTGGATGTTCGGCATCTCGGGCGCAACGATGGTCGGATTCATCGCGAGTTTAGGATCTTCCTGCGGACGAATCGGAGGCACGAACGACTTGGGTGCGATCTTCGGAAGCTGTCCCTTGGTCACTTCTGTTTTCTGCGGGCTTCCACCGCCGCCCTTGGACTGCTCGGGCTTGGGTTTGGGCTGCAGCGGCTTCAGATCCGGAGCGAAAATCGGGACGAATTCTTTCACCGCTTTCTGCACCGGCTTGAGCGTGCCGACAAACAGAAGCAGCGCTACCACTACTATGTGAATGATGACGGAGCCGGCCCCGGCCATCGATTCATGACCGCCGTACAGGCCTTTCAAGGAGGGCAGGTCGTCCACCGGTTTCGAAGTGAGTTCGAGCGGCGGCAACTTAGGAGGATTGATCATCTCCTTGACGCCCTGAACTATGCCCTTATACCAAGGCAGTTCAATGGAAGCAGGCACCAAAAAGTGCTGCAAGTGGACGTCGGTCTCCGCGGAAGGATTATCCAGGTCGAGGGGCTTGGAAGTAACGTCCAGCGGGGCCAGCTTAGGTGGATTGATTAGTTCGCTGATCCCTTGAACGATGCCCTTGTACCAAGGCAGTTCGACTGAAGCGGGCACCAAAAACTTCAGATCGTTAGATGGTGATCCGCCGTCAGCGTTTACCGGTTTTTCTGGAAGCTGCTCGGACACTTGTACTCTCTTGGGCCCGGATCGGGTCGCTTTAAAGACGTTCAGAACCAGCCAGGGGTTTCAGTTTCTGGAACTTTCGCCCACAGCCTTCAACCCTATTGTGAGTCTAACATAGGACCAACAACGCGCTAATCGACACATAATTAAGACGACCTCAGTTTAGACACGGTCTCTATGGATTCTGGAACTGAGAGGAACTTCGAGACTTCGAGCCACATGGGTTCCAGGACGTCCGTGAGCTCGTGCCCGGATTCCAAAAGAACCAGCTTAATGTTGGGTCGCGCGGACGCGTAAGCGCTGGAAATAGAGGCGGGCACGACGTTATCGCGGGTTCCATGGAGGATCAGAGCAGGCTGGGGAAATTCCGGTTCGTCTTCGTACTGCGTGGCATCTTCCGCGAATTGATATCCTAGCTCCCGTTCCCGGGCATCGCCATAATGAAATATTTTTAAGGAACCGTGGCGCTTCCACTCTTCCGGCGGATAGCGTTCCTGCCAGCGCCGCGCAAACTGGAACGCGGGGGCGAGCAGCACCAAGCGCTCGATTTGAGACTGGTGGCGGGCTGTATAGAGCGCCGCCAGATAACCGCCCAGGCTGGAGCCCATCAGGATCGCAGATTGATCGCCCACGGCCCGCTCGATTACCGCGAGCTGTCCGGAAATTGTCAGCTCTTCAAACTTGCCTTCGTCCAGGATGGGGATCTCCATCTGGATGCCACGCTCGGCAAACTTTCGGCGGAAGAACTGCGCTTTGCTGGAGTTCGGGCTGGAGGCGAAGCCGTGAAGATACACGACTCGCATTATTTAGGACCAAACTTGATTTGGCTGGCGGCGTCGAACTTATGGAAATCGGCGTAGCTGAATTTGTTCTCGACCACGACTTTGCCCCCGCGCAATTCATGATGCTCCGTATAGACCGGCAGGAGCGCGCCATAAGCCGACATCGAGTAATCCACGGAAGCTTCTTCGCGTACTGGACCCCTTTCCGTCGCGAGAGTAATCCGGACCGGAATAAAGCTGTTCTCACTCACCCACACTTCCCCGCCGATGGGCACGTTTTGCTGCGATTCGCCGCGGTGCGTCGCATCTATGACCGTGAGGCCTCCAGGGCCGTCGATTTGCTGATATCCAAAAACCAGCACACGAGAGATGCCTTGCATTTCCGTGCGTCGATAGGTGAACTCGTAATGCATTACATCCTGCGAATTGAATAGCAACAGGAGCTGCCCAAAATCGGTGACGGCTCCCACCAGTCCGTATTTCTCGAACTGCTCCAGCAGCTCCTTTTTCCGCTTGTCGTCTGGTGCAGTGACGATCGCGGCCAGCTCCTGCTGGGCTTTCTTGGAATCCTGCACCGCGCGGCCATCGACGGAAGTGACGCGGCGCAGCTCATGCAACGCACCACCCTCCCGAGCAAATGCCGCGAAGCTGTATTCGGACAGAATGCGGCGCTCCTGCCAAGCAGGCTCCGGAGCCTTCTGGACGCTGGCGCCCACACGAATGTGGAGTCCTCCCTTGGAAGGCTTCATGGCGCGCTGGAACAGGGTTTCCTGGCCGACGACGTCCGCTGCGATTTTACGGAACGCGTCGGCCTCCTTACTGAGGCTCGCCGCCAGTCGCTGAGTGCGTTCGTCGGCGCGCAAGACGCAACAGAACGCGGCGAGCAGAATCCACCGTCGCATACCTTGAGGATATCGGCTTCTGTTAGCATGATGGTTACCCCCTCCGATCATGATTCGCAGTTTCCGAGGCACTAAGCCCAGGATCGCCGCCTCCGCCTACGTTGACCCCGGCGCCCACGTCATTGGCGACGTGGAGATCGGCGAACGCTCGAGCGTCTGGCCCTGCGTAGTCCTGCGCGGGGATATCGAGCCGATTCGAGTGGGAGCGGAAACGAACATCCAGGACGGAACCATCATTCATACCGACAAAGGCTTTCCCGCGATCATCGGCGACCGCGTGAGCGTGGGTCACGCTGCTGTGCTGCACGGCTGCACGGTGGAAGATGACAGCCTGATTGGGATCGGCGCTACCGTGTTGACCGGCGCTAAGATCGGCCGCGGCGCGGTAGTGGCCGCCGGTTCGTTGGTTCCCGAGGGGATGGAAGTCGCGCCGGACATACTGGTGATGGGGACGCCCGCCAAGCCGCGCCGTCCCGTGAGCGCCGACGAGAAGGAGCGTTTTCAGAAAGGCGTCGCGGGTTACATGGAGCGGGGCAAGCAGTTCAAGGAAGAATCGGCCCAAGAATGACGAGCATTATCCGCGCAGTCAAAGGCACCCGCGACATTCTTCCGCCCGCGAGCGCCGCATGGAATCACGTGGAAACCGTGGCGCGCGAAGTCTTCCGTACATACAACTATCAGGAAATCCGCACGCCACTCTTCGAAGAGACAGCGCTGTTCGCGCGCGGCGTGGGCGAAGACACCGATATCGTCGGGAAAGAAATGTACACCTGGGAGGATCGCGACGGAAGCTCGCTCACGCTCCGTCCCGAGGCCACTGCGTCGGTGATGCGCGCCTACATCGAGCATCGCCTGGACCAGATTCCCGGCGTCAAGAAGTTCTACTACATGGGCCCCATGTTCCGCCGTGAGCGCCCGCAAAAAGGCCGTTTCCGCCAGTTCTTTCAGATCGGCGCGGAAGCTATCGGTTCGGAATCGCCGGTGGTCGATGCGGAAGTGATCGAGATGGTGGTGGACTTGCTCCGCCGCGCGGGGATGGAAAATTTCCATCTGATGATTAACTCTGTGGGCGATGCCAACTGCCGCCCAGCCTACCTGGCCTTGCTGCGTGAGCAGCTCAAAGATGTCGCACCGAAGCTGTGCAGCGATTGCCAGCGTAGGGCAACAACAAATCCGCTGCGCGTGCTCGATTGTAAAGTTCCCGAAGATCAGCCGTATATTGACGCGCTGCCTTCGATCCTGGAACACCTTGACGAGCCTTGTAAGCAGCACTTCGCGGCCGTGCGTGCGCATTTGGACGCCCGCGGGATTGCGTATGAAGTGCGGCCGCGAATGGTGCGCGGACTGGATTACTACATGCGCACGACGTTCGAGATCACGCATGGCGCTCTGGGAGCCCAAAACTCCGTTCTCGGCGGAGGACGCTATGACGGACTGGCGGAAGCCATCGGCTCGAAGGTTCCCGCGCCGGGGATCGGCTTTTCGATCGGCGAGGACCGCTTGGTGATGATTCTCGAGGAATCGAATCCGGATCGCTTCAAGCCCGCTGTCGACGTGTTTTTGGCCACAATGGGCGAAGCCGCGGAGCAGCATGCGGGAGCGCTCGCGGCCGAACTGCGGTCGCAAGGTTTTTCGGTCGAACGGTCAGCCGACCGCAAGCTGAAGCGAGCTCTAGAGGTCGCCAACAAGACCGGCGCGCGGTACGCGCTTATCCTGGGCGATGATGAAGTCAGCACCGGGACATATTCATTAAAGGACATGGAGTCAGGCTAGCAAGTGAAGCTCACACGCTCCGAGCTCGCGGCGCGAATTAAGTCAAATTAGACAATGGAACAAGTATCTCTAGATTTTTTAGGCGAGCTGCGCCGGACGCATACCTGCGGGGAACTTCGTGCAACCGACGCCGGCAAACGCGCCATCTTGATGGGATGGGTACATCGGCGACGCGACCTGGGCGGCGTGTTATTCATCCATCTGCGCGACCGCGATGGCGTCACGCAACTCGTGTTTCGTTCCGATGGCGACCCGGCCGTACACGCCAAGGCAGAACTGCTCGGCGCCGAATACGTGATCGCCGTGGAAGGCATTGTCGAACGCCGCGCGGATGACACCGTCAATGCGGCTATCGAGACAGGCGGCGTCGAGGTAGTGGTCGACAAGATCTGGATCCTGAACACCTCCAAGACTCCGCCGTTTCCGATGGAGGAGAACGTCGACGTCAAGGAAGACGCGCGCCTGAAGTATCGCTATGTCGATCTGCGCCGGCCGCACATGCAGCGCAATATTATCCTGCGCTCGAAGATGGCTTTCGCGGTGCGGCAGGTCCTGACCGACATGGGATTTCTCGAGATCGAGACGCCCTTCATGACGCGCTCGACTCCGGAAGGCGCGCGCGATTACCTGGTTCCCAGCCGCGTCAATCCGGGTAAGTTCTACGCCTTGCCGCAGTCGCCGCAAATCTTCAAGCAATTGCTGATGGTGGCCGGATTCGAAAAGTATTTCCAAATCGTGCGCTGCTTCCGCGATGAGGATCTGCGTGCCGATCGCCAACCCGAGTTTACTCAGATCGATCTGGAGATGTCCTTCCCGCAGCAGGAACGCATTTACGCGGTGATCGAGCCGCTGATCGTCGCATCCTGCAAAGTGGCCGGTTATGATGTACCCGCGAAATTTCCCCGGCTGACGTACGCCGAGGCGATGCGCTCCTATGGCAGCGATAAACCGGACATGCGCATCCCGCCGTTCCATTCGGTCGAGGACCTGTTTCCGGGCGCTGGACTGACGCCCGACGGGCTGCCGCTAGTAGCGATTCGCATTCCCAAAGTCGGCGCGATCAGCCGCAAGGAACGCGACGAATTGAAGGCAGCCGGCCAGGAGCGCGGGCTGCGTGTGTACGACGACCCGAAGCGTCTGGATCGCGACTTCCCGGAACAGATGACGGCCGTGCGCGCCAGAATCGGCGCCGCTGACGATGACTTGCTGCTTCTGGCCGGTTGGGCCGGCGAACCGAAAGGTCCCAAACCCGAAGAAACCGTGCTGATGGCATGCGGACATCTGCGCTTGTTCGCCGCGCAGAAGTACGCCGACAAGCACAAGCTTCTGGACCCTACCAATTTTCAATTCCTATGGGTGGTCGACTTCCCGATGTTCGAATGGGACGAGGAAGAAAAGCGCTGGAATGCCGCGCATCATCCGTTCACCTCGGTGCACGACGAAGATATCGAAAAGCTCACGTCCGACCCGGCACGCTGCCGTGCGAAATCCTACGATCTGGTTCTGAATGGAACCGAGCTGGGCTCCGGCTCGATTCGTATTCATCGCCAGGACGTGCAGTCGAAGGTGTTTACGGCCCTGAGTTTCAGCGAAGAGGAAGCCCGCAAGCGTTTTGGTTTTCTGCTGGAAGCTCTGGAGTACGGAGCTCCGCCCCACGGCGGCATCGCGCTGGGGCTCGACCGGCTGGTCATGATCCTGGCGGGCGAGACCTCCATTCGCGAGGTCATTCCCTTCCCCAAAACGGCCAAGGGAACGGATCTGATGTGCGAGGCGCCGAGTGACGTTCCTGAGCGGAATTTACGCGAACTCGGGATCACGATCAAGAAACAGTAGGAGTCGGGCACGCCTGACCCTACGCTTCATTGACTTCGTGTGCGGCGCGATTGCCGGATTCGAGCGCTCCTTGCATCCAGCCGAACCACGGCGAGGTATGTTCGCCCGCGAAAAACACCCGGCCTTCGCGACCCGCGACGTGAGGCAGCAGCGTCGACATCTGATCGCGCTTGAACCACGCGAACGCGCCCTTCACCAGGGGATCAGCGTCCCAGGCAATCGACACGGCCTTTTCGTAGCTCACCCCCGGAAACACTTTTTGCAGATTCTCGACCACCGTGCGGACACGCTCGGGTTCGGAAAGTCCTGCCAGGCGCCGGGCGCGCTCGCCCGACGTGTAGCATTCCAGAATCCCGCGCGCGCCGGGCTGGCCTTCGGTGCAGTCCCACACGGTTCCGACGGGGAGATCCGTAGCGGCGAAGCCGGAGAGTCCATCCGTTACCCACGACCGTGTTGGCGCTTGCACGTACACCCTGGTGACTGAGTTGTAGCTCAGCTCGCGAATGGCGCGCTGCTTGCCTTCACTGAAAGCCGGCGAAACGGAAATCGATCGCAGCACCGTGAATGGAATCGCGCAGATCAGGTAGTCGGCGGAAATCTGGCTGCGGCGGCCGGATGTGTGCACGGTCACGGTGACATGTTTGTTGTTCTGCTCGATGCGCTCGACGGTGGTCCGATAGTGGACGCGCGCTCCCAGGCGCTGCGCCAGAGCCTTGGGAAGCTGGTCGTTCCCTCCGCGGATGCGGAACGACGCGCCCTTACGCGCGATGGCTTCGTCGCGCAGCAGGCACAGAGCGGAATCGGGGGTCGTCCCGTTGTCCCACGAATCGCTATAGACGATCTGCAGCTGGGCGATCTCTTCCGGCAATGCGCCGCGGCTCTTCAGCAGCTCGGCCATTGAGATGTGATCGAATTGCCGGAGCAAATCGGTAGAAGGCCATCCCGGGGTGAGAGGATCGCCGATCTCTTTAATGGCGGGCACCACGTACTTACGGGAAAGCTCGGAACTGGATGGGGAGCGCCGCCCGTCGCGAAAGATCAACGAAGCCAGCTTTCCATAGTTCCAAGCAGGAATCGTTTCGAGCTTCAGCGACTGAACATAGTGCTGAACAAGATTGTGGGTTTCTCCGAAGGTCTCGGCTCCAGCCTCGGCAACCTGGCCATCGGCGAAGCTATCCCGCAGCGTCAGCACCCGCCCACCGGGACGGTCACGGGCATCGAGCACGGTGACCTGGTGTCCGGACTGGACCAATTCGTAGGCCGCAGAGAGTCCCGCTAGTCCGGCGCCTGCAATGAGGATTCGCTTGGGAGGACGGCCCGCCGCAAGAACGGCAATCGATCCGGTCGAGACGAGGGCGGTTTTAAGAAGATCGCGCCGGGATAGTTCGAACCGGACCGCGCGCCCGAGTTTCACAATTGAACAGACTGCGGTCCGACTTCCGCACGAGGAGCCGGAGTATTTTTCGCCGATGGCCGGAAGGCCCAGCACCAGATCGCCACGCTGGCCAAATAGGTAAGAGTCTTGAACAAATTCGCCAATTGCTGAGGCGTGCTGGTGGGCGGGCTGAACCGCCTTAGACCGTACGCAATGGCTGCGCCGGTTACGGCCACACCCAAGCCGGCGCTAACCGTAAGCAGAAGTGGGTCGCGCTTCTTGGTTCCAATCAGCGCTGTCCACAAACCCAGATTCAAAATGGCCGCGCCGAAGTTGAGAAGTTGACTGGTGCCGTCGAACCAGGTCGTACTGAACCTGCGGGCCGTGAAAAGCGCAAAAGGCACAACTACTACGATGGCCATGACAGCCCCTAGCAGACGCCCCATCGCGACGCGCATAGGGCTCCCCTCCAACGCTCGATAGATGAGGGTAATCACCATGAGGAACAACAGGAGATCCAGCGTGATCTCATCGGTCCAATACAGTTTCCGAAAGAGATTCGTTTGCCCGTAAATACGGGAGACGTATTCCTCGGCTACCGTAGCGGCAAGTTGGAGAACACAGTAAACAAGAAGGAGGGGGTATCGGCGAAAAGCAGAACGACGGAGGAGGAAGAAGATAACGGCCGCCTGAATGGCGATACTTACCGCCTCCAGGATAATCTGACTTAGGGCCATACTCCGACCTCACTATAAACGGCCATGAGGCCGGAGTGACCCTTTGCCTTTACGGAAGAACTAGACGAGACGGACGTTTCCGCCGTTATCGCCATCACCGTCCGGAGGAGCCACCGGGCCGTGGGCGATGATGTTTCCGCCGTTATCGCCGTCACCATCCGGAGGAGCCACCGGGCCGTGGGCGATAATGTTTCCACCGTTGTCGCCATCGCCGTCCGGAGGAGCCACCGGGCCATGGGCGATGTTTCCACCGTTGTCGCCATCACCGTCCGGGGGAGCAACCGGCCCATGCGAAATAATGTTTCCGCCGTTATCGCCATCGCCATCGGGAGGAGCAACCGGCCCGTGCGAAATCAATCGGAGACTGCTTCCATTCACGCTGACGCCCATCGTAAGCGCCAAAACAAGAACTGCGCAAAGTGTAGCACATACAAGGAACGAGCTACGAAGTTTTGTCATTTAAAAGCGAACCTTTCCCCTCAGCACAGGTCCTTTACCTAATGCACACTAGACCTAATTGGCTAAGAGCTTCACCTTAGATATTACTTAGTACAGGGGTTTAGGTCAATAGGGGTTATCCCTAGGACCAAAGGGCGGATGGTACTAGCGGCGACGAGTAGAAGAGAGGCGGTCTTTTGACGTTAACGTATTGAAAATTATGCGTTTAGGAGGAGCGCCGGAGTAGGCGGAGCACTTCGGCGCAGGCCACGTAAATGTTTACCAGGCCCAGGCCGGTGATAGCTCCTCGAAAATAAGGCTCATCCCACACGTTTTCAAGCGCGGGAAGCCATCCAGAGAAGTAATTCAAGCTCCAGATGTCCACCCAGGGGAAAACGGTTAGGAAGAGGCCGATCTCGAAGGTGAAAATCGCGAAAACCAGGCGGAGCAACCGCGGGGTCCGGGAAGCCCGCCGGGCTTCGCTCGTCGAGGCCGGGGCGGAATCAGGAGGAGAGGCCGATTCCGGCATTAGGGACATGCGAAAAGTTCGCCTTGCTCTGAAGTGGGTTCGGGGATCGGAT